>Ga0181521_10002520_pt1 | contig 22093 bp, 20 predicted proteins | sample PEATcosm2014_Bin_32_FD_119764 | JGI IMG/M metagenome (GOLD analysis project Ga0181521, IMG submission 119764) | Peatland microbial communities from MTU Mesocosm Facility, Houghton, MI, USA - PEATcosm2014_Bin02_60_metaG | ecosystem: Environmental > Terrestrial > Soil > Wetlands > Peat | place...
CCTCCATCTTCAGTCATGGAACGACTACTACAACTGCCAAAGACCCCATGGTAGCCTCAACTACAAGCCGCCCATCAGCCGCTCCGACTACGGAACAACCTCTTGACCTTCTACAGGCACCCTGCATTTGATATAAAGGGTGCCGAACACGCAAGTGGTTCGCATCGCGCCGCAAAGGACTCTTCTACCCATGGCCTCGTTACAAAGATTCTCCCTGCTCCTCGCCGCAGTCCTGCTTTCTCTCGGTCTACACGCCCAGCAAGCCTCCGCTCCCGCTGTCATCGACATGAAGCCCGTCCCGCCGGAGTCTGTGGGCTTTTCTTCCGAACGATTGGAGCGCCTGCACGCCTTTATCCAAAGCGTGGTCGATAAAAAGGAGCTCTCCGGCGCGGTCACCATCCTTGCGCGCCACGGCAAAATCGTCGACTACCGCACCTACGGGGTGCAGGACTTCGCCAGCGGCGTGCCCATGTCGAAGGAAACGATCTTCCGCGACTACTCCATGACCAAGCCCGTCACGGGCGTGGCGATGCTCATCCTGTACGAAGAGGGCAAGTGGCTGCCAAGCGACCCCATCTCCAAGTTCATTCCCGAGTTTGCCAACCTCAAGGTCTTCGCCGGTCTCGACGCGACGGGCAAAATGATCCTCGTCGCTCCCGACCACGCGCCCACCATGCACGAGCTGATGACCCACACCGCCGGCTTCAGCTACGGCGACGGCGACGGCCCGGTCGACGCCCTGTACCAGAAACTGAACATACGGCATGCCGCAACCTTCAAGGAGACGATCGATGGCTTGGCGCAGGTTCCGCTCAACTACCAGCCCGGCACCAAGTGGCGTTACAGCCTCTCCATGGACATCCAGGGCTACATCATCGAAAAGATCACCGGCCAGTTGCTGCCCGACTTCATGCGCGACCATCTCTTCGCGCCGCTCGGCATGCGCGACACCGGCTTCTACGTGCCTGCCGACAAGCGCGCACGATTCGCCACACTTTACGAGAACGACGGACACGACGGTCTTCGCCCTGACACCTCCAACGGCAGCGGCATGGGTGACTTCCTCTCTCCGCCCACGGCGCCCTCCGGCGGCGGCGGCCTCGTCTCCACGGCGGAGGACTATTACCGCTTCGCGCAGATGCTGGGAAACAGCGGCGAGCTGGGCGGCGTGCGCATTCTGTCGCCATCGTCAGTCCGCCTGATGGACACCAACCACCTGCCACCCTCGCTGCTCACCGGCGAGTTCCACGTGGGCGCGCAAACGCTCCGCCCGGGCTTCGGTTACGGCTACGACTGCGCCGTTCTCTTCGATCCGCAGGCCGCCGATCTGCCCGACGGCAAGAACACTTTCTTCTGGGACGGCGCAGCCAGCACGTGGTACTGGGTCGATCCGACGAATGACATCGTTTTTGTCGGCATGATCCAGCGTCTGAAAGGCGGCCAGCCCAATATGGAGTACTCGACCCGGCCCCTGGTCTATCAGGCGCTGGTCGATCCTTCGAAATAGCATCGCGCAAAATAGCTTCGCGCCCTCGAAATGGCCCTGCGCGCTGCATCACCGGGCGCGTCACTACAATCAAATAAGCAGATGATTCAGTACCTCTATCTCGGACGCGTGGACTATGCCGAGGCCTTGCGCCTGCAGGAAGAACTGATCGCCCTGCGCCAGCAGGGCCGCATCGGCAATGTGCTTTTGCTGCTTGAGCACCCGCCCGTGCTCACGCTGGGCCGGAACGCCAAGCGATCTAACATTCTTGCCTCCGACGAAATGCTGGCCCGCCGCGGCGTCACCCTCCACGAGATCAACCGCGGCGGCGACGTCACCTACCACGGCCCAGGCCAGCTCATCGGCTATCCCATCTTCGATTTGCGCAGCCTGCGCAATGCGGGCGGCGCGCGCCTCGGCCCGGTCGACTTCGTCCGCCTTATGGAAGAGGCGCTCATCCGGCTCTGCGGCGAATTTGGCGTGGCTGCCGGACGCATCTGCGGACTGACTGGCGCGTGGTGCGGGCTTTCGTCGGGCTCCGCCGACGAAGGCCCGACGCTCGAACCGTCACAACACTCCTCCAAAGGGCTGCCCCACGCAGTGGAGCGCAAAATTGCTGCTATCGGCATTCACGTCGCCCGCGGGGTCACCTCGCATGGATTCGCCTTCAATGTCACCACCGATCTCGACGATTTCCGCCTCATCAATCCCTGCGGCATTACCGACAAACCCGTGACGAGCCTCGCCCGGGAGGTTTCGGACTCGGCGGCTCTGCCCACCCTCGATGCCCTCGCTCACCGCGCAGCCCGGCAGTTCGGCATAGTCTTCGGCGAGCCGGTCGAAATGCTCGAGAGCCTGGCTGTGTTGCGCTCCGAGGCGCAAACTGCTCCCGCCGCCACGCCGGAATCCCCGGCAAACGACGCCCCGGTTCGGAAATCGCCGGCCCAGGAATTTCCGGCTGAAGACACGCCGTTCCAGGTGCCGCCTGCCGTTGAGCGACTGCGCCAACTGCCCCGCCCGGTAAAAGACCGGACAATTTTGGCGTAAGCGCTGGCGCAACGGGCCGGCCTGACCCGCCATATTCCGGTCCTGCCAGAGCCGCGTTTTATAATCCGGCAGGAGTCGCGTGCACCGGCGAGAATTAGTTCGGTGGGCAGCGAAGGCCTTGCCAACCTCGTTAGCCCCGCTAACTCCGCCAGCTCCGCTAAGAAAGGGGATGCATGTCCACTGAAATCATCATGCCCCAGATGGGCGAGTCGATCTTCGAGGGCACGATCACCAAATGGCTCAAAGCCATCGGCGACACCGTCGCAATCGACGAGCCGCTTTTCGAGATCTCTACCGACAAGGTGGACGCTGAGATTCCCTCGCCTGTGGCCGGCGTGCTGGCTGAGATTCGCTTTCCCGAAGGCGCCACCATCGAAGTGAATACCGTGGTCGCGGTGATCGGTGAGGCGGGGTCTGCGGCGGCGCCTCAGGCCCCACAAATTCCGGTCCAAGAGTCTGCCTCACCACAGGTGGCCCCGCCGCAGGCTCCACAAACGCCCGTCCAAAAGTCTGCCGCACCGCAGGTGCTTCGCTCTTCGCCGCTGGCCCGCCGCATCGCCAAAGAGCATGGAATCGACTTGAGCCGTGTTACTGGCAGCGGCGCCGGCGGCCGCATCGGCAAGGACGACGTGCTGCGTGCCGCAACGTCGCCTTTCCAGAAGGCTGCCGCACCGTCGCCAGTCCAAGGGGCTGCCCCACCGCAGGTGGTTCCCACGGAGCCCGTCCCCCTTACCCGCATGAGGGCCATCATTGCCGACCGCATGGTGGAGAGCGTGCGCACCAGCCCGCACGTCTACTCCGTCTACAAGGTCGACATGACGCGCATTGCGCGCCTCCGCGGGCTGCACCGCACAGGCTTCGAGCAGCGCCACGGGGTCAAGTTGACTTTCATGCCGTTCATTGCCGCCGCGGCCGTCGCCGCGCTGCGCCGCTTCCCCATCGTCAATGCCTCGCTTGAAAGCGGGAAAGACGGCCTCGCCATCCGCTACCACCGCAACATCAACCTCGGCATCGCCGTGGCGCTCGAATGGGGCCTCATCGTGCCCGTGATCCGCCAGGCCGAGAATGCGAGCTTTGCCGCTCTGGCAGGCGCCATTGCGGATTTGGCTCTCCGCGCCCGCACCAAAAAGCTCTTGCCCGACGAGGTCGGCGGGTCCACCTTCACGCTCACCAACGCCGGCGCCTTTGGCGGCGAGTTCGGCATGCCCATCATTAACCAGCCCGAATCGGCGATTCTCGCCATCGGCGGCCAGCGCAAAGAGCCAGCTGTCCTCACCGACGCCGACGGCAACGACTCCATTGCCATTCGCTCGATGCAGTATTTCTGCCTCGGCTTCGATCACCGCCTCATCGACGGCGCCGACGCCGGCAAATTCATGCTCGAGTTCAAAAAGACGCTGGAAAACTGGGAACAGGAGATCTTGTAGGCCCTTTGTAGCACAATTAAGGGCATATCGTGCTACAATTTTATTGAGGTACAGCCCTATGGCCCATGCAGCGGCATTCCAGGTTACTCGAAGCGCAAAGCGGCCGAAGCCGTCTGTGGGAAGCCGTCGGCTCGGCGACGCCCTCTCCATCGCCGAACAACAGGGATTGCTGCGGGGCGGCCGGACGCTCACAGTGCGTGGCCGCATGCCCTCGTTGCTGGTGGCGCAGGCGAAGAAGAAGACCGGGATTCAATCGGATTCCAAGCTGATCGAGGCCGCGCTTGCGAACATCGTGGTCGCCGACGACTACGGCGAGTGGCTTCTCGCACAGCGCGGAACGGTGAGCAGGGATCTCGATCTTGAGTTCTGAATTCGCGAAATCCTTACGGCGGCTGAAGCCGGAGAAACATCGCAAAAAACTTGCATACAGGGACCGCTCGCAGTTGCCGTACCTCGAGAGCCTCAAGCCACCGTTCTCGAAACTTCTGCTCGACACGACGGTATACATCGACGCTCTGCAAGGCAGGCTTCCACAATCCGTGGAGATTGCTCTGCGGGCGGGGAATCTCTGGCACTCCACAGTGACGGAAGCGGAATTGGCGGCTCTTGCCGGTCTGCTCGACCCGTCGCACCCCGCGACACAACACGTGATAGCACAGATCGCCGCGTCTGTTGATCTGCGGCCCGAGCATCGCATTCTTGCGCCTGATCGCGATGCCTGGCGCGAAGCGGGAATTCTCGCCGGACTTCTGGCGCGGCTCGAGCAGTACGGAAAGAACGAGCGGCGGAAAGCGCTCAACGATGCGCTGATCTTTCTCACAGCGGCAAAGAACGGCTGCGTGGTGCTCACGCGCAACGTGAAAGATTTCGATTTGCTGATGCAGCTCGACCGAAAAGGTCAGGCCGTATTCTATGACGCGCTTTAGGCGCTCGGCTTCTTCGACGCCTCAAATACCGCGATCGCTCAGCCTCCCGATTGGTCAGCGGTGACTCCGATCGTTCGTAGCCACACTTCCACAAGTTGCGTCCATGCAGTCACCGGATATTTGGTTCTGCGAAGGCCGAAGGCATGACCGCCCTCTGCATAGGAATGGAACTCTACTGGAACCCCAACCTTCTTTAAGGCTGCGTAATAGGTTAGCGAGTCCCAAATGCTATCTACGTTGTCGTCTTCGTTCTGCAGCAGAAACGTCGGCGGGGCCTGCGCACTAATGTGAGCCGCAATATCGGGATTCAATTCGAGAGAGTCTGCGCTCATAGAAAGGTGGCCAGGGTAGATGGCTATAGCGAAATCCGGACGGCAACTCTGTTGATCAGCGGCATCAACTTCGGGATATATGCGTTGACCGAAATGGACACTCGTCGCGGCAACGAGGTGGCCGCCTGCTGAGAATCCAAGGACTCCGATTTTGTGCGGATCGATGTGCCATTCTGCAGCATGAAAGCGAACCAGGCTGATCGTCCTTTGGGCATCTTCAAGGGCTATCGGAGATTGCGGGTATGCGCCGAAATATGGACTGGATCGCGGGGCCGGAACCCGATACTTCAGGAGCGCGCAGACAATACCACGCGATACAAGCCAATCACATGCCTCGGTGCCTTCGAGGTCAATGGCGAGGATTTCGTATCCGCCGCCGGGGAACACGATAATCGCAGCGCCCGTGTTCTTCCCCGTTGGCGAGTAGACCGTCAGCGTGGGCTGCGAGACATTGCTGATGTAGGTCCACGGCTTTCCTGCGACCAGATCCTTCGCCTCCGTCGTTACGGTCTCCGGCTTCATGGAAGGCCGCGAATCGGGCGGTGCCCCAGGCCATATCGGCACTTGCACATGTCCCGCCGACGGCTGCCACACGGCCTGCTGCGCGCTCGCTCCACTGCACCAAAACGCCGCACAAACGGCAAAGACCCAACTCCTCGTCACAATTTCAACCGCCTTTACATTCGGAATCCGTCACTACTGGGCAGGTTCAAGTGTATGGGCCGCCGAAGTCGAACGTTTCCTCTCGCCGCTACGCATCGCACGATGCTTCATCCGCCGTTCTGCCCCGGTGGTTTCGCCGATGCCTCGAACGCCGCAATCGCGTCGTGCAGGCGGTTGAAAAATCGGCCTGGCCCGATCACCTCCGTCACGTGATGGCGACCGAAGTCGGAGCGCAGATCCCACGGCACGCGCGCAAACGCGAGCTCCACTCCTGCTTCTTCGAGGTTCTTCTTCAGCCGCACCACAATCCGGGCAGCCGTGTAATCCATGTGCGTCATCGCCTCCGCGTCCACCACCACCCACTTCACGGCTGAGGGCATCGGCTGCACTACTCGCGATATCTCCTCAAGAAATCGTCCGGCATTGGCATAAAAAAGCTCGGCGCCAAACCGGTACAGCACCAGCCCCGGTTCAGTGACCACATGCGGCGCAACAGGCACGAGCTTCCAGGTCCCGTCCGGGTTTGCCTCGAGCACGCCGCTATGCGGGTGATAACCATGCCGCACCACGCGCATCAGCGACACGATCATCGCCAGCACGATCCCCTCTTCCACTCCCACCAGAACCACGACTGCGGCCGTCATCACGGCCAGCGCAAATTCCTGCGGGCTCTCCGACCGGATGTTCTTGAGTTCAGCGAAATCGATCAGCCGCAGCGCCACCAGGAACACCATTGCGCCCAGTACGCAAGTGGGCAGATGCTGGAGCGGGCCGGTGAGAAACAGCAGCACCACGCCTACCACCACCGCCGTCGTCACCTGCGCCATCTGGCTGCGGCCGCCAGCGTCTTCCATCATCGCCGTCTGCGTGGGGCTGCCATTCACCACAAAACCGCCGCTCAGCGCCGCTGCCGCATTCGCAGCGGAAAGCCCATATAGATCGAGATTCTCGTCGACAGCCTCGTAATGTTTCGCCGCATAAATCCGCGAAGTGGCCGCGCTCTGCGTAAGAATCATCACGGCGCACGAGGCGGACACCGTGAGCAACAGCTCTATCTGATCCCGTCTCATCTCGCGAATGCTGAGCAGCGACATCAACGCCAGATGCGGCAACCCGCCAACCACCGGCCCGATCGTCGCAATTCCGTGTCCCGCAAAATTCCACGCCGCGCTGGCCGCAATCGCGGCCACAACGGCCACCAGTGCGCCTGGCACTTTGGGAGCGAACTGTCGCAGCAGCAACACAAACGCCAGCACCGAGGCCGATAGAGCCACCGTGGGCAGACTTGCGTGCGGTACTCCGCGCAGTACTTCCCAAAGCTGCACCACCGGCCTGCGTGAATCCACTGGTACGCCCAACATCTCGCTCAGCACGGAGATTCCTACTTGCAGCCCCACGCCGGTAAGAAAGCCCACCAGCACCGTACGCGAAAGAAAATCCGCGATAAAGGCCAGCCGCAGCACCCGCGCCAGCAACAGAATTCCCGCCGTCAGCACCGCTACAATTCCCGCCAGCGCGATATATTGCGCCTCGCCCGGCGTTGCCGTGCCCGACACGCCGCTGGCAAAGATCGCCGCCGTTGCCGAGTCCGCCGCCACCACCATGTAGCGCGAAGAGCCGAAGGCCGCAAACGCGACCAGCGGCAAAAAGAGCGAGTAAAGCCCCGTCACCACGGGCATGCCCGCAATCTTGCTGTATCCCAGCACCTGCGGGATATCCATTGCTGCCATCACGACGCCGGCCAGCGCGTCGCGCAAGGCGGCTGCGCGCTGCAGCGGCCTTAAGCCTCGAAACAGATTCACGATCTCAGAACTCCTCTTGAGCCTTCAGTGGATCATCGCGGCCGGTTCCATCGAGACTACAAAAACTGGTCGCATAAATCCTCGGAGCGGATTGAAAAACGTCCCTCAGGGGCTAAAGCCCTACTGTTTATGCGCCTCTCACGGCACGGCTGAAGCCGTGCCCTTTCAAAACGGCGGCTTGTCTTGCGGCTGAAGCTGTGCACTTTCAAAACGGGATTTAGGCAACCAGTTCTACGCAGTCCACTCCTTGGCGCGCTCCACGGCCTTATGCCAGCGCGCGCGCCGCTCGGCTCGTTCACCCGCGCTCATCATTGGTTCAAAACGCACATCGCCTTTTCGCTCGGCGCGCAGCGCATCCGGACCCGGCCAGAATCCCGTCGCCAATCCCGCAAGATACGCCGCGCCCAGCGCCGTGGTCTCGGTCACGCGCGGCCGCACTACAGGAACGCCGAGCACATCGGCCTGGAACTGCATCAGCAGATCGTTCACTGCGGCGCCGCCATCCACTCTCAGGGCCTGCAGCGGCTCGCCCGTGTCGCTGCCCACCGCCTCCAGCACATCGGCAACCTGGAACGCGATGGCTTCGAGCGCCGCGCGCGCAATGTGTCCGTGCCCGGTGTCGCGGCGCAGCCCGATCAGCATGCCGGCCGCGTGCGCGTCCCAGTGCGGCGCGCCCAGGCCGACAAACGCCGGGACAAACACCACGCCGTTGGTATCCGGCACGCTGGCCGCAAGCGCCTCCACGTCAGCCGAGGCGCCGATGAGCTTCAGATTGTCGCGCAGCCACTGCACCACCGCGCCGCCAATAAAGATGCTGCCCTCGAGCGCGTACTCCAATCGCTTCCCGGTGCTCGCCGCCACCGTGGTAATTAGCCGGTGCCGCGAGCGCATGAACTCCGTGCCGATATTCTCGAGCAGAAAGCAGCCCGTCCCATAGGTGTTCTTAGCCTCCCCCGCGCTCCAGCACAATTGCCCGAAGAGCGCGGCCTGCTGGTCGCCGGCAATGCCCGCAATGGGCACGCCGCTCAGGCCCAATGTCGTCGTCACTTCGCCTACGCGCTCGCTCGACCACTTCACTTCCGGCAGCATGCTCGCGGGAATCCCAAAGAGTTTCAGCAGCTCGGCGTCCCACTCGCCCTTCACAATGTTGAAGAGCAGGGTTCGCGAGGCATTGGTCACGTCGGTCACGTGCTTGTGCCCGCTGGTCAAGTGCCACACCAGCCAGCTATCCACGGTGCCGAAGGCCAGCTCGCCGCGTTCGGCGCGCGCCCGCGCGCCCTCTACGTGGTCCAGAATCCAGCGCACCTTGGTCGCGGAAAAATACGGGTCCAGCACCAGCCCGGTCTTTGCGGAAACCATCTCGCCCGTTCCGCTCTCCTCGAGCTCCTTGCAGAACGCCGCCGTCCGCCGGTCCTGCCACACAATCGCTGGATGAATCGCCTTGCCCGTCGCGCGCTCCCACACAATCACCGTCTCGCGCTGGTTGGTGATACCGATGGCGGCCACGTCGCGCGGCCGCGCACTCACATGCGCGAGAACTTCTACGGCGCAGCTCATTTGGCTCGAGAGAATCTCAGCCGGATCGTGCTCGACCCAGCCCGCCTGCGGATAAAACTGCTGGAATTCCTTCTGCGCCACCGCGGCAATCGTGCCGGTCTCGTCAAACAGAATCGCCCGCGAACTCGTTGTCCCCTGGTCCAGCGCTAATACGTATGCCATACGTGCCTTACCCCTTTCCGGCAACCAGTCAAACACGCGAGGCTGCACGGGAGCAAGGCGAGGAGCCAGCCGCGCAATGCGTTCGATTTCTTGGTGCGCCAGGATTCTGATCGATAAGTGATGGCTACGCCGTCCACGGATTGTGCACCTTCACTGGAAGCCCGCTGATGTCGCGCGTGTTGCGCGTGACGAAGGTGAGCGAGTGTTTGGCGGCGGTGGCCGCGAGAAGCGTATCGATGACGGGCCGCGGGCGATCGCCGGACCAGTCGCCCCAGAGCCGCGCCACGGCCGCATCGATCGGCAGAATGCGGTCGACGAAGCCGAACTCCAACCCCTCCACCCAGCCGGCGAGCGCTCGTGCCGCGGTCAGATCAGTGCGCCGCTTGATGGCGATGCCCTTGCGCAGCTCGCCGAGGGTCAGCACGCTCAAATACAGCGCCGAAGAGTCGGTCGACTGGAGGAACGCCATCACGCCGGGGTCGGCCTTCTTTTTGCGAGTCTCGCTCAGGACGTTTGTGTCGAGGAGATAGGCAACCGGGGCGCTCACAACGCGATCTCTCGGCCAGTGTCGCGGTCTGGCTCAACTTCGAAATCGTCGACCTTGGGCCCGCCCAGCAAATACTCGCGCAGGTCAGGCTTGTGAGCGGTCAGGGAGCGGAAATCGTCGATGGAAAGCACCACGGCCCGGTCAACTCCATGACGCGTAATCATTTGTGGGCCCTTGGTTTGCGCCTCTTCGATCACCTGGCTCAGACGCATCTTTGCTTCCTGGACCTGCCAGCGCGCCATGGAACCTCCTTTTTGGCTAATCTGCCTATAAGTATAGGTGATATGGTCAGAATTATCAACACAAGCTATGAAGTCAACCCGGCACCGAGCCCCTACTTCACTCTTCCCGCCGCATTCTTGAGCACCACGCTCGACAGCACCGCCGTGTCCATCGTCTCTGGCAGGTGCGAGCAGAACCCGATGCCCACGTAAAACGGCCCGTCCAGATGCAGCTTGATTGGCGGCCCGAACTGGTGCATCGGCTCTCCGTCGAGGCTCATGAAAATCGCGAATTCGTCGCCACGTTTCTCGATCCCGATGCGCTTCGGCGTGATGGTCACCAAGCTATCCGGCGAGGCGCCGCCCGGCCGCCCGCGCCCACCCATGCGAAACTCCATGTCCACGACGCGCACATCGCGCTCCGGCCGCCACGCCAGGTGCACCATCCCCGCGCCGTGCAGCGCCAACATCGCGGCCTTCGCGTCATCGTCCAGGCTTTGCCGGATCATCAGTATGGCCTTGCGATCACCGTATCCCTTGGGATCGGGAAAATCGACGTCCGCCGCCAGAGACACGTCGCCCGACATGCGTTTCCACAGAAAGCGGAACTCGTCGCGCGTGTACCAGACGTTATATCCGGCCGAGTGAATGGTGTACTGCCCCGTTGCCGCGTCGAAACTCGCGCTGCCGGGCACAAGTGCCGCTCCAATGTCCGATTGCCCTTCGAAAACTCCAATCGGCGTGTCGAAATTCCGGCTCGGGCGGTGAAAGTCGGCCGGTGGCGCCACCTGCACATGCGTTGCGGAACCGGGCTGCGCCCATGCGGGAGCAGTTTGCGGCGACGCATCCTGCGCGGCGGGCGTCTGCGCGCGCAGGACAGGCATTGCGCAAGCAAATGCCAGCGCTGCAAGAATCGAAAGGCTCAGGAAACCTCGGCGAGGGTTGCGTCTTCTCATGGCAAACCACTCTAGCAGACGGCTTGGTGCTCCGCCCACCCGCACCGCCACCAACCGGCTCCATGTTGTACCATTCGATTGAACCAATAACCCATATACGAAGGCTTTTTTGATGAGCTCTGCATCTTCGCCGACCCTCCTCGTTCTCGCCGCCGGCATGGGCAGCCGCTACGGCGGCCTCAAGCAGATCGACCCTGTCGGTCCCGCCGGCGAAACCATCATCGATTACTCCATCTTCGACGCTCTCCGCGCCGGCTTCGGCAAGCTCGTCTTCGTCATCCGCAAGGACATCGAAGAGGCCTTTCGCGAGATCGTGGGCTCGCGCTTTGAGAAGCGCATGGCTGTCGACTACGTCTTCCAGTCGCTCGAAGACATTCCGCCGCGCTTCACCGTGCCCGCAGGGCGCAGCAAACCCTGGGGCACCACGCAGGCCGTCCTCGCCGGAGCCAGCGCTGTTCGCGAGCCCTTCGCCGCCATCAACGCCGACGACTTCTATGGAGCAGAGAGCTTCCGCGTGATCGCCGGCCACCTCAAATCCGGATCTCCCGACTACGCCATGGTCGGCTTCATCCTGCGCAACACGCTCTCTGAATTCGGAACCGTGGCGCGCGGCGTCTGCGAGCTTGTCGATGGCAACTATCTGAAGGGCATCGTCGAATACCTTGCGATCGGACGTGATGGCGAATCCGTGCGCAACGTCGATGCGTCCGGCACGGTCACGCACTTCACCGGCAATGAGCCGGTTTCGCTCAACTTTTGGGGATTCACGCCCAGCATCTTCGACCAATTGCGCGAGAGCTTTGAGACATTTCTCGAGCAAAATGGCTCCGATCTCAAGCGCGAGTGCCTCCTTCCGACCACTGTGAACGACCTGGTCGCGGCGGGCAAGGCGCGCGTGAAAGTATTGCCCGCTGAAGGCTCCTGGTTCGGCGTCACCTATCGCGAAGATCGCCCGCGCGTGGTAGAGAGCATTCGCGCGCTGGTTGCGGCCGGCGCCTATCCTGAGAAGCTGTGGCCGTGAGCGAACCGCGCGATACTCGTGGCGAAGCGCTCCATGCCGTAGCCGCACGGTTCCAGTTCCGCGGCGAAGCTGTGGCTTTTGTGCCTTACGGCAACGGTCACATCAACGATACCTACCTGGTTACGTGCAACGGGGCAGGCGCTCCCGCGCGCTACATCCTGCAGCACATCAATCGCCACGTCTTCCACTCGCCCGCCGTGGTGATGCAGAACATCGAGCGCGTTACGGCACATCTTGCCGCGCAGGTTGCCCACGAGCCGGATCGCGCTCGCCGCGCGCTCACGCTGGTTCCAGCGCGCGACGGCAGCAACTGGTACGTAGACCCGGACGGAGAAACCTGGCGCGCCTATCCCTGCATTGAAAACGCGCGCAGCTACGAAACCGCAACATCCGCCGCGCAGGCGTTCCAGGCAGCGGAGGCCTTCGGCCGCTTTCAGCAGCAACTTGCCAGTCTGCCTTCGCCGCGGCTCCACGAGACCATCCCCGATTTCCACCACACTCCCAAGCGCTTTGCCGCGCTCGAACGGGCTATCGCCGCGGACGCGAAGGGCCGCGCGAAGCTGGCTCAGCCGGAGATCGACTTTGCCCTCGCGCACCAATCCATCACCGGCTTTCTGCTTCAGGCAGATCTTCCCGAGCGCATCACCCACAACGACACCAAGTTCAACAACGTGCTGCTCGACGATGCCACCGGCGCGAGCCTGTGCGTCGTCGACCTCGATACCGTGATGCCCGGCCTGGTGCTCTACGACTTTGGCGACATGGTGCGCACCACTACCAGCCCCGCTGCAGAAGACGAGCAGGACTTGAGCAAAGTCACCATGCAGTTTTCGCTCTTTGAAGCGCTGGTGAGCGGTTATCTTGCGGCGGCAGGAGAATTCCTCACCGAGGCCGAGAAAAGGTTCCTCGCATTTTCCGGCAAGCTCATCACCTTCGAGGTGGGCATCCGCTTTCTTGCCGATTATCTGGCCGGTGACACCTACTTCAAAATCCATCGCGAGGGCCACAACCTCGACCGCTGCCGCACGCAATTCAAACTGGTGGAGTCGATTGAGTTGCAGGAAGAAAAGATGAACCGGCTGGTGGAATCGATTGCGGGCTAGAGCTTTCAGTTACTGCGTAACCGTCGACGGATACTTAGGCAGTCTCGGCGTCAGCCGGCGCACGATGAACTCCTGGGCCAGGTTCTGCAGCGCACCCTCGGCCGTGCCGATGAGCGCGTTGGTAAAGGTCAGCTGCACGCCGCTGCGGTTGCTGGAAGGATAGTAGAGCTCCGAGATGCCTCCGGCCGCGATCCCGCCCAGAATTCCGGAGTAATTCGGCTGCCAGCGTCCATTGTCGCCCTTGCAGATCACCGAATTTGCAATGGCGTACATGGCCCGCGACGGAATGGAACCCGTGCCCCTGTAGAAGTAGCGCGGGTCCTGTTTGAAAAGCGAGGGAAGAATCGCGCCGCCGATCATCGTATCCGAGAGGCCATCGGCATAATTGGCGCCAAAGCGCTTGCCGTATCCCTGCGCGCCCTGGCCGTAGCCGGCAAAGGTGTTGCTGGCCTGCTCCCCGCCCGCGACAATGCCCGTCATCAGCCACGTCACGGGATCGATCGAGGTTCGCCACGCCAATTGGTATTTCTGCCGCGTGGTCAGCGGCTCCGCCTGCGGCTCGTAGCTGACGTAGTAATTCGGAAACACTCCCAGCACGCGCTGCTTCTCTTCAAGATTCAGTTGCTCCTGCGCAATCTCCACGCGTGACTCGGCCGACACGCGCACCTCGTTGGTCGCCGCTGCCATCGGTAATGCGATGGTGTTCGCGTCAAAGTCCTCGCCCGCCAGCAGCACGCCACTGATGGATTGCGTCTGGAATCCCTGCGCAGAGACCGTCAACCTGAACGCGCCCGGAGGCAGGTTCGTAAAGCTGAATGCGCCGTTGCTGTCGGTCTCGGCGGTCGCCGCCGGATCGGCGCTGCCGTTTCTCTCGAGCGCCACGCGCGCCTCTTCGTACACGGCGCCCTCGGTGCTCGTTACCACGCCGTGCATGCTGGCCATCGCGGGCAATGCTGCATTGGAATCGGTCGCCGCCGCCGCGTATTCCTGCGCAACCGCGCATGCTGCCACCCCGGCCAGCGCCGCAAAAACCAGCAGACGCGCGTGTAGAGAACGCCATCGGGGTGCGCCGCGAGGCGCGTAGCGCGCATAGAACTGAGAAGCGGTCAGGAGGGCCCCCACCCCGAAGTCCAAATCATGCGAGCGGAATGGAAGCTTCGGCGAGATTTCTACTCAGATTAGACGACAGACTCGCTAACCGGACGAGGGAGCCCAGCGAATAGAGTAACTTTAGTCTATCGAAAGTCCCAAAATGCACATTGGCGGCGCGCTAAGTCCCTCAAAAAACTTTAATTTTTCCGCTCGAAACCCAGGGAATCAGCCACCGGCAGGCAAATCAATCCGGCCGTCCCGTGTAGTGCTCCACGTGATGCACCTCGGAGTGATCCTCGAGCGACTCCAGGTGCGTGATCACCTCCGCGGGCATCTCCAGATCCTCGGCCAGCCGCTCTTCTACCATCGTGGCCAACCGGTGTGCCGTGCCCAGCCTCATGCTGTCGGGAAAGAGCAAATGCACCTCGATCATCTGGCGTTGCCCTGTAGCGCGGAAGCGTACGCCGTGGTACTCCAGCCCAAGTTCCGCGCAGAGCGCGTCAAGCCGCGCGCGAATCTGGTGCCCGACCATCGGATCCGAGTAATCGAGCAGGCCTTTCATCGCACGCCACAGCAAGCGGCCGCCCGTCCACAGGATGTTGGCCGCCACGGCGTAGGCAATGAGCGGATCGAAGGGCTTCCACCCCGTCGCCATCACCAGTCCCAGGCCTGCAACCACGCCAAAGCTGGTCCAGCTGTCGGTGAGCACATGTTTCCCGTCAGCTTCCAGAATCAGCGAGTGATTCCGCTTGCCCACGCGCAGCAGGTACCACCCTAAAACTGCGTTCAACCCTCCTGCGGCCACGAGGAGAAGCACGCCGCTGCCCAGATTCTCGAGAGTCAGCCCGTGCCGCCACTTCTCTGTGGTCGTATACAGGATGCTGCCCGCGGCCAGCACGATCATGGCGCCTTCAAAGCCCGCGGAAAAAAAGGTGATGCGCTCGAATCCGTAGCGGAATTGCGGAACCGCCGGCCGGGTGCTCAGCCACAGGCTGAACAGGGCGAAGGTCACCACCACGACGTGCACGACCGACTCCGCCGCGTCGGAGAAGATTGCCGACGAACCCGTGAGCACGTAGGCCGTCATCTTCCCGGTCAGCATCAGCACGCCCACCAGCAGCGAAAGCCGCATGGCGAATTGCGCCTCGCGATGCTGCTTTTGGCGCTTGTCGTGCGAATCCTGAGTCGGGGAGGAAGTCATAGCCGATGCTTCCCTTGGCACTGCTTTGGGGTCTTGCATTCAGTCTACGCGCAGTCCGGGAAAGAGTCAGTTGCGCACAGCGTCATACTGCCGCTGCGTAGCCTACTGCGGCTGACCGGGAAGCTGCGGCCCAGGAATCTGCGGATGGGTGTGCTTCATTCGGCCCAGATCGACCCCAAACTTCGGGGCTTCTCGTGTGCCCTCTACGTGGATGGGCACTTCCGTTCCCGCTCCATCCTTTTCGAATAACCGGTCGGCCGGCTTCAGCAGCGCGCCCTTCCATCCGCCCACCATCGCGGAAACCGTCGCCTGGGTTTTGGCCGCTCCCGTAAAATTCAGCAGTCCGCCTTGAACGCCGTACGTCCCCTTCAGGTCGATCTCCGCTCCCGGCACGGTGTACTTCAGATCCGAAAGCGTAATCACCGCATCCGCCATGGTGAAATCGCTCTGCATCGCCGAGCGCACATCCTCGACCTGGCCAAGCCGCGCTTCTTTGGGAAGGCCCTGACCGCGCAAACTCAAGTTGCCCACTTCGTTCTGAATCTTTGTGTCGGTAAATTGCGCATCTTCGAGCATAAAGCTCCCGTTCAGCTTCAGCCGATCCACCACCGTTGCCGGTCCGGGCAGAATCTCGAGCGTGGTCTTCAGCGCCAGTGTGCCGGTTAGTAGCGGAGTCCCGTTCTTGCTCGCGAGGCGCAAGAAATCCTCCATCCGCCCGCCGTTCACTTTCACGTTCAGGGCAATCTCGTGTCCGCCCGGCGTCGCGGTCCCGTTGCTCGCGGTTCCCGGCGGGACGTGCACCACCCTGCCCTCCGCGGTAAAGTGCGATTGCCCCAGCGTCGCATTCACCGGCTGCAGGTACGTGTCGCCATTCGTCCCGTCCACGTGTGCGTGGAACTCGGTGTGCAGTGGAAGCGCCGTGCCAAAGCTGGTCAGCCGGAAATCGGGCGTGTCGGTCTGTCCATCCACCACCAAGTCGCGCAAAACACCTTCATATTTTCCGGTCGATTGCAAAATCCCCGCGATGCCTTTGAAGACGCCCAGATCCGCGTGTTCGAAGCGGTAGCTGCCGGCCACCGGCGTCTCACCCGGATCGTCCACCATCCACGGTCCTATCCTGCCGGTCGTCAAAATCACGCCTGCCGGCTTTGGATTGGTCAGCTCCGCGTCGAACTGCATCGAACCGTCCGCGCTGGCATTGGTGAGCTTGATGTGGGCAATCGCGAACTCGAGCGGCAGCTTTCCCGGCTTGTCGGTCTCGAGTGTCAGGTGCGCCCCGGTGCAGATAATGTTTTCGATTTCAAAACGCAGCAGCGGCTTCCCGTCCCCTTCCGCGTGCTCGGCCACCTTATGCGCAAAGTGCTTCTTCGGAGGCACATCGATGTCCAGCCCCTTCAGTTCCACCACGGAGATCTTCACCGGTTCGCCCAGCTTGTAGCGCAGGGCCGCGCGGAATCGGAACTCGGCAATCTGGATGAGCGGCCGGCTCGGCTCGGCTGGTGCCCTTGCCGCATTCGCTCCCGGAGCGTTACCCTCCGCCTGCGTGGGCGGCCAGATGCGCAGTCCCTTGCCCTCGGCCCGCAGCCCATTCACCAGCGAGACATGAAAGCTGTCCAGTTCCACGCGCGCGTGAAAATGCTGCTCCAGTCGTTCCACAATCGCGGCGCGCAGAATAGGCTCGGCGTGGTGCAATGCGACGGAAACGCCCAAGCCCAGCGCAATCAGCGCCAGCAGCATCACGCCTAACGCCCACTTGAGAGCGCGATGCCTGCGCCAGAATCCTGCCCGCTTCGCCGTCACGGCCCACACCCGCCTGCGTCCATTTTCGCAGGCTTCCCCCTCGGGGATCATTCCCTGTTCAGTTGGATGCGCGATGTTGCAAGGGAATTGACAAGCGGAGTTAGAGGAGCCACCCCGTTCTGCAATCCCACAATCCCGCAGTCCCTTAGTCCCTTGTCCCTGTCTTTCCGGTCCCTTGTTCCCTGTCTCCCCGTGTTCTACACTTCTTCTCATAGATGCAAGTCCTCATTGAAAACCTGGTAAAGCTGCAATCCATCGATCTTGACCGCGCTCGCCTCAACCAGGAGCTGCGTGGGCTGCCCGCGGAAATCGCCCAGTCGCAAGCCCGGCTGGCTGCCGCAGAGCGCCAATCCGCCGACACCTCGGCCGCGCTCAGCCGCGAAGACACACTGCGAACCCGTCTGGAGCGGGAGATCGACGGGCACCGCCAGAAGGCCGCCAAATTCCGCGCCCAACTCGACTCTGTTACCAACACCGAGCAGGCCTCGGCCATCGAGCACGAAATCAATTTCGAAACCGCGGAAGCCGAGCGCCTGGAAAATGAGGAGTACACCAGCCTGGAGCGCACCGAGACGCAGGAAGCCGCGCTGGCCGAGTCCCGCGCCAAGGTTGAACTGCTTGCCGCCGAGGTGGAAGGCGTCCGCGCCCGCGTGGCCGCGCGCCAGCAGGAAATCCTGGCCGAGCTCGCCGCCTGCGATACCGCACGAGACGTCCTCCGCTCGGCTCTCGATCCCGACTGGCTCGCCCGTTTCGACCGCATCGCCGCCTCTCGGGGCACCGGCATCGCCCTGGCCGTAAATCAGCAGTGCACCGGCTGCAGCATGGGCGTGCGCCCGCAAACCTGGAACCAGCTCCGCGAAGGCGAGCTGATCAGTTGCGACAGTTGCAGCCGCCTGCTCTACTGGGACCCGGCGATGGCGCCCGCGCCCAAAGCACCGCAGCCCGAGGTGCTTCCCAGCGCCGGCCGCGCCCCGCGCAAACCGCGCCAGGCCGGCGCGTAGGCCTAAAATGCCGGGCATGATTCGCGTCCTCATTGCGCTTGCTTGCCTGCTGCCAAGCACCGGCGCATGGTCAGCGGAAGAAAAGCAGCCAGCGTATCCCTCCTTCGACTACGATGCCGCCCGCGCTCACGAAATCAAGCCCCATCGCAGAACCATTCCGCACGCGGGCGTCCGAGAAGACTTCAATCAGCTTCACCTCACCGTGATCGTGTCCCCGGCAGGTGACGTGTTGGATGCAAAGGCCGAAGGAGAGGACAAGATTCTCAAGTTCTGGCCCGACCTGCGCCCGGAAGTGCTTCGCTGGAAATTCATTCCGTTTGAGGTGAGCGGGCGCCCCGTGACGGCATCGGTCGAAGAGTATATTGACCTTGTTCCGCCAGAGCAGTTCCCCTTGATCCACATGCCCGCGCCCCCGGTCGGGCCCGATTCCAATGTCAACATTATGCTCAGCCGATCGGGGTGCTATGGAACCTGCCCCTCCTATCAGGTTTCGGTCAGCACCGAGGGGATTGTGTTTGAGGGAGGGGCCTTTGTAGTAGCTGTCGGCAGACATACCGATACGGTCGACCCGCGCGCCGTTCGGGAACTGGCAAAGAAGTTTGTTGCGGACGATTTCTATTCGATGCGTGACAAGTACGAAGCGGGAGTGACGGACTGCCCCACCTACATACTCTCCATTTCAATCGACGATCATACGAAACAGGTCCTCGATTACGTCGGCTCGTGGGTTGGAATGCCCCAAGTGATTAGCGAACTCGAGGATGACGTCGACGATCTTGCCCATACAGAGCGATGGATCGAAGCAAGAGGTGGGCTTGTTCCTGCACTCAAAGCGGAGGGTTTTGACTTCAAATCCTATCCAGCGCAAGTGATCCTGAAGGAAGCTGCCAGCCGGGGAGAAAGCGAAACCATTCGCCAACTACTGGCGGCGGGCGTACCTCTTGAACCGTTGCCCACCCCGAAACCCAAGAACGAATACGAAGGCATACTCTTCGAGAACGTGGGTTGGCTCAACGCAGCAAGCAGTCACCCGGACGCGCTCAAGACTCTCATCCAGGCCGGAGCAAGCAAACACGACCAGAGCGATAAGGATCTGGCTTTGGCGAACGCGGCGAATTCAGGCTGCTTGGACGCGGTTCGCGCTCTGATCGTCTACGGCGCGAACCCAAATGCAGACCTGACCAAGCTTATGTTCACCAAAAATGCCGGAGGAATGACGATGCAGGGGCCGGGTACCGGGAGCATCCTCATTTACGCCGCTTCTTCGGGGGACCCGGAGGTTGTGCGCGATATCCTCAGCTACCATCCCAAGCTTGAAGCCCGCGGCAGCAAAGGAGAAACCGCCATGTTCGCTGCAGTAGACTGGCGGGGCAGCGATAAGGAGGGCGCGCGCGTAGAGTGTGTCCAACTGCTTGCGCAAGCCGGCGCCAACGTAAATGCCCGCGATAGCGATGGCAACACGCCGCTGCACGAAACGTTTCTCACAGACGTGGAAGAGGAGCTGCTTAAGCTCGGCGCCGATGTAAATGCGCGTAACAACGACGGCGAGACACCAATCTTTACGACCGTCGATGACGACGCCATCCCGCTCTTCATTGCGCATGGCGCCGACCTTACGATTCGCAACAAGAAGGGACAGACCGTATTCGAGGCCGCGAAAGAAAGAGGGCCACAGCGGCAGGCTGCTCTAAAAAAAGCCACTCAGAACCTGCAACAACATTGAATCCGTCCATGCTCACTCGCCGCCGCTTTCTTGTCCAATCCGCCGCCAGCGCCTTCGCGCTTTCGCTGCCCTCTTCGCAAGCCCAAAACCGCGGAGCGCCGCTCACGATCGATTCACATGTTCATGTTTTCGAGCGCAACCCGCGTTTTCCCTTTGCGCCCGGCGCGCACCCTCCCGCCGAAGACGCACCGCCGGAAAAACTCATCGCGCTGATGCGCGCCAATGGCGTGGTCCGCACCGTGATCATCCAGGTCATTCACTACAAGTGGGACAATAGCTTTCTTCTCGGCGTTCTCAGGCGCTATCCCACGCTCTTCCACGGCGTCTGCCGCGTAAATCCCGAAGACCCTGCGGCGCCTGAAGAACTCAGCCGTCTCACCGAGGAGGGATTTCGCGGCGTCCGCCTCAGTCCCGCGGCCGACGCTACAGGCGACTGGATTCGTGGGTCTTTGATGCCGCCGCTCTGGCGCCGTTGCAATGAACTCAAAGTCCCCATGACCCTGCTCGTGCCCGCCACGCGCCTGCCCGATCTAGTTCCGCTTATTGAGGCCAACCCCGAGCTCACCGTCGTCGTCGATCACATGGCCGACTGCCCGCTCGATCGCCCCAATCTGCTGCAGCATTTGCTTGACCTCGCGCGCTACCCGCGCGTCTTCGTCAAAATCTCCGACATGTGGACGCTCTCGAAGCAGCCCTACCCGTACCCCGATGCGCAGGACCAGGTGAAGCGCCTGCTCGAGCGCTTCAGTGCGCAGCGCCTCATGTGGGCAACGAATTGGCCCGTCTCTCTCGCGCAACTCCCCTACGCAAGAATCGTGGACCTCTACCGCGACCACCTGAGCTTCCTCACGCGCGAGGAACGGGAGGCGATCCTAGGGGAAACCGTGCAACGCGTGTGGCCCTTCGGGCTGTAAACACCCGCTCCCGTCCTGCTACCCTTTGAATGGAAGCACTCTCCAGGAGAATTCCCCGTGCAGCGCATCTGCGTTGATATGGACGAGGTCATGGCCGACACCCTCTCCGAGCACATCCGCCGCTACAACCAGACCTTTGATGAGGACGTAACGCCGGAAGATCTTGCCGGCAAAGGCCTTTGGGAGGTCACGCCGCTCGACCGGCAGGCGCAGCTTCGCGCCTTTCTCGACGCTGAAGATTTCTTTGAAGACCTTCCCCTCATGCCTGACGCGCAGCCGGTGCTCAAAGACCTTTCGGCGCGTTTTGAAATCTACATCGCCACGCAGGCTATGGCCGTGCCCAACTCGCTCGGCCCCAAATATCGCTGGCTGCAGCGCCACTTTCCCTTCATCCCGCCCACGCACTACGTCTTCTGCGGCAACAAGTCGATCCTTCGCGCCGACTTCCTCATCGACGATCAGCCGAAGAATCTGCAGCGCTTCGAGGGTCAGGGCCTGCTCTACTCCGCGCCGCACAACCTGATGGCCACCGGCTTCGTGCGCGTGAACAACTGGCTCGAAGTAGCCCAGTTCTTCGCCGCCATTCCCGCGGCAGATGTTGCCGCGCAGGAATCGTCTCCCCGCGGGTAATTCCGGCGCGCAAGCGTGTGGGTGAGTTTGAGGGAAACCATCCCTGAGTGGCTAAAGCCCGCGCAGATTTTGAACCGCTTGCGGCACGGCTAAAGCCGTGCCCTTTCAAAACAGTTTCAAACTGAGCCACAACTCACTGAAGACCGCTCCCATGAGAATCCGATACCATGGAGTGTGACCCTGTCCGGCTCCCCTCGAAAGTCTCCTATCACGCGACGCCGCTTCCTCGCTGCAGGCGCGTGCGCTGTGGGTGGTTTCGCGCTCTATGGGGGCGAAATCGAACGGCATTGGATCGAAGTCTCAGAGAACGACGTCGTTATTCCCGGCCTTGCACCGGCCTTTGACGGCTTCCGCATCGCGCAGATCAGCGACATCCACATGGACGAATTCACTGAGGCCTTCTTTGTCCGTGACGTCGTCAACCGCGTCAACAGCTTGAATCCCGATGCGGTGTTTCTCACCGGCGACTTCGTCACTTCGGA
>Ga0181521_10002521_pt1 | contig 22092 bp, 13 predicted proteins | sample PEATcosm2014_Bin_32_FD_119764 | JGI IMG/M metagenome (GOLD analysis project Ga0181521, IMG submission 119764) | Peatland microbial communities from MTU Mesocosm Facility, Houghton, MI, USA - PEATcosm2014_Bin02_60_metaG | ecosystem: Environmental > Terrestrial > Soil > Wetlands > Peat | place...
AGAGCGGTTGTATTACGAACCATCCGCTGTCGTCTATCACGCCACACCGCCGGATCGCATCAGGAAAGAGTATTTCTTGGATTGGTGGTTTGATAAAGCACGCTCCGACATACGCGCCTTCGGGATTCCCCACGATACACGGTGGTTCATTGCTGGGATTCCGCTCTATCTGTTTCGCAGGCTTCTAAGGTGGACGTTGCAATGGATGGTTAGTGTGAAACCCGCGCAACGCTTCTCCTGCAAGCTTCAAGTTTGGGGCCTGGCGGGAACGATTCTGGAATGCTACCGCAGATAGTGCCAACCGACAAAGACATGGACCAAATCAAAGCTAAAGTGCGCTTTTGGCAAGTCTTCGCCCTCGCCACCTTCATCGTGATCAGTGCGGCGGCGATCCGGTGGTCGCTCGATCATCCCTACGGCGCCCATTGGGACGAGGCTCAATACCTCAACGAAGTCGCGATCGACACTCATCGCCTTCAGGCGGGCATGCTGCTCAAACTCGGCGGGAGGATCCTGCTTAAGAGTTGGGGGCGTCCACCTGCATATCGTCTTCTTGCCGTCCCTGTCCTCGCTCTCTTTGGATTCCACACGGCCACGGCGCGACTGGTGACTCTGGCTTGTTTTGGCTTGACCGCGTGGTTCATCTATTTGGCGACGAAGCGAATCGCAAACCAGGCGGTTGGTGCTTTCGCAGTTCTTGTCTTTTGCCTTGCGCCTCAAGTTGTATCGGCCAGCATTTGGTTCAGCTCTGAGGGTCCTTTATACCTGGCGACTTCCGCCATGTTGTACTACCTTTTCGCGCTTTGGACCGACACGTCGGAACAGTCTAGAAACTGGATCGGCCTGGGACTTGCAATTGGCCTGGGCCTTTTGTCCAAGACCTCGTTCTTTTTAATAGGACTCCCTGTCTTGGCGTTCGCGCTCGTCGTAGATCGCTGGCGACCCCTCGGTATCTCGGCGTCATTGCCGCTGCGTAAGGCCGGGCTTCTCGCATTGATAATTGCGGGGCCCTGGTGGGCAGTGAATATCAAGTCGTCGATCGCCTATGCCGGATATGCGAGAGACTTTGTGCGGAATTCCTTGGGCTCACCCTCTCCGGCGACGTGGATGCACTGGTTCGGCACCGTGCTGGAGGGCCTGCTGGGCTACGGCCTCAGTATTCTGATCGCACTTGTTGTGATTGTATTTGTTCGTAAAGTGATAACCAGAAGAAAGAATATTCTCACCGATTTGCAGAACCTGGCATTCGGTGCCTGTGCCTGCGCAGGATTGCCGATTGTGCTCGCACAATTGTCCGGCACAAATCACCTGCTCCGCCACATAAGTCCGGCGGTCATACCCTTGGCCATCGTCATTGGTGTGCTTGCCGATTCCACAGGATGCACGCGTTCCGGTGCAGCCATCGCGCTGTTCAGCATTCTCTTTATCGGCCAGTTACTCATGATCTTAGCTCCTGTCGTAGTTCCGAACAAACACGCCGTGGACCCAGGGCTCGTCAATGGCTCACTCCCCTGGCGAATTATGGTTCGTTCCGATCAGTGGGACTGGGCGTCTGTGAAAAAGATAGGCGATAATTGCGGTGTCGATAACCCGAGGATCTCGTACTTAGGTGACGGACGAGCTTTCAATCAACCCCAAATTGAATATCCGTGGGCAGTGCAGGGCCTTTCCACTGAGGTGAAATGGCTCTGGCGGTACGAAGACGGACCACTCGATTGGCAAAAGCTGATGGACGCAGCCGGGCAAAGTGACATTGTAGTTACTGCGCCCTTTTATGTCGGCCAAACTTCGAACAGGGAAGATCTTGACAATCAACACAACTCCGAATTGGCTGAACGTCTTTCGCGGGACCCTCGTTTTCGAGAGCCCGTTCGTCTTCGAACGGGCCGCTTCGACCCGGTTGAAGTTTTCATATTTCTGAATAAGAATCTGACATGCCAGCCTCTCGCGCAAGCTCCGGTGATCCGTTGAGTTCAAGCTGTCAGGTTTAGCGGGAACGGGAAGGGATACTACGTGGCACCTAACTCGCTTAGGCCCGTATCCAATTCCTGGCTCTTAGCTGTTTTGAGGTTGCAGATCCAATTGCATTGCTCTGACATAGCATCACTTATATAGTTTGCGAGGCCGCAGCCAGATAACTTGTGCGACGTTAGTCCAGTGGAATCAGGGGCCTGCGCCACGTCCGTTGGCGACCCCGTGCTAGAATGCACTCGGCATGAACGAAGACGACACTCAGGAGCAAGAGGCCTTGCACGAGGTCTCGGTGGTTGTGCCGGTCTACCAGGGCGAGCACACGCTCGAAGCGTTGGCCGAAGAAATCGCCCCGCTCACTCTCGCTCAGACGACGCCGGGCGGGCGCCGTTTCCGGGTGATTGAGTTGCTGCTCGTGCACGATGGCGCGATGGACCGCTCCGCCGCCGTTATGCGGGAGCTCGGCTCCCGGCATCCCTTCTTGCGGATCATATGGCTCTCCCGCAATTACGGGCAGCACGCGGCTACTCTAGCAGGGATGGCAAGTACGGTTGCCGAGTGGGTGGTCACGCTGGACGAGGATGGCCAGCAAGACCCGCGGGACATTGGGCGGATGCTCGACTCGGCGCTCGAGAGCAACGCTCGGCTAGTTTACGCGGCGCCCACCAACCCGCCTCCCCACGGGTTTCTGCGTAATTGGCTGTCCGGCCTGGCTAAGTGGATCGCGCGAATGCTCGGCAGCCGCCTCGGCGCCTTCCACAGCTTCCGGTTGATCGAGGGCGAGGTGGCCCGGGGCGTCGCCGCGTATTGCGGCGCCAATGTTTACTTAGACGTGGCACTCTCCTGGGTAATCGGAACAGCCGGACATTGCCCAGTGGCGCTGCGGGCCGAACGCGGCCGACCCTCCGGCTACACATTTCGCAGCCTCCTGCGGCACTTCTGGCAGCTCGTCCTGACCTCAGGTACGCTGCCCTTGCGCTTCATCGCTCTCATGGGTTCGGCCTCTATCCTGTTCGCTGTCGTGATTAGCGCCATCAAGGCCTGGCAGCGCTTGCATGACAAAATCCCGGTTCAGGGTTGGACCTCGATTTTCATTGTGACCTGCCTTTTTGGAGGTCTGATTTTGGTTTCCCTCGGCATTATCGCGGAATACCTCGGCGTCGCGGTTTCAATGGCCATGGGCAAGCCGGCTTACTTGATCGTATCGCGGCCGGCAGAGGACCTCGGCCGAAAGCGATGAGCACGCTCGCCTGGGTTGTGGGCCGAGGCGGGCTGCTGGGGTCGTCCGTGGAGCGCACGATTGGACCGGCCGCCTGGCGGCCCGAACGTCCCCTTGTCTGGAGCGACCCCAACCAGCTGCGCGAGTCGATCGCGGACGCCGTGTGCGGTTTCCGAAATCGTCTCATGACAGAGTCGCTGGACGGCTGGTGTGTGTACTGGTGCGCGGGCAAAGGTGTGGTGGGCACGCCGGCTGACCGTCTCGCTGCCGAAACCGCAACTCTGCAATACTTCCTCGACCGGTTCGGCGATGCGCTCGGCGACCCGCACGTCGCTCCGCCCGGCCGAATATTCCTCGCGAGCAGCGCCGGCGGCGTGTACGGCGGGAGCACCGAGCATCCGTCGACCGAGGCAACTCCCGCTCGGCCCATTTCGGACTACGGGCGAGCGAAGCTGAGCCAGGAGGGCGTGCTCTTGGATTGGGCGCGCCTGCGCACGACCGTTTCGACGCTCGTAGGCCGGATCTCGAATCTATACGGACCGGGCCAGCATGTCGACAAACCGCAAGGACTCATATCTCACATGTCGCGGTGTCTGATCTTCGGTGCTCCCGTGCGCATCTACGTATCGCTCGACACCATCCGCGACTACCTGTTTGCGGAGGATGCAGCCAAACGTATTGTGGCCGGCGTGACGCGACTCGCCCGCGAGGCACCGGGCGGAGGTCAGCACGTAACCAAGGTCTACAGCTCGGAGAAGGAGACCACGGTGGCCGGGCTCATTGGCGTCTTCCGCCAAATTGCGAAAAGACAGCTCCGCGTGGTCTTGGGACTGAACCCTGTGCGATCCCAACAGCCCGCGCGGCTTCAGTTCCGGTCCATCATCTGGCGTGACGAGCCAGCCCTGCCGTCTACTGAACTGCTCGACGGGGTAAGCCGTTTGCACCGTTACCAGTTCGCACTCTTCCAGGCGGGACGGCTGCCAGCTCCCTCGGCAGGGAGGCCGTGATGAGTTTCCGTGGATGGGCCGTAGAGACGAAGGGCGAAATCTGCCAAGCGAAAGGCGAAATCAAATCGAATCCCCATGAAGTCTGCGATCGCGCTGGCCCAAAGTGGCTTATCTTGTTGCTTCTCGCGTTCGGCGCCGTCGCTGCCTCGCTCTTGATCCTGAAATTCGCCCCCGCGCCCTTCTTCTGGCTATTGCTCACATGGGCTGCGGTTTTCTTCTCCGCTATGTCCCCCGTCCGCGGGGATTGGCCGCGCGCGATCCTGCTCAACCTTGGGATTGTGGCGATTCTACTGTCCGGGATCGAGGCGTACTTCTACACAAACGAGTACACGCCCCCGATTTTTTCGAATGGTTTCATTGTTCCCGATGACGTCTTGGGGTGGGCACCTGCCAAGGGGATAGAGGCTCATGCTTTCAAAGCCGGGCCTGCCGGACTGTTCCATGGCCCTAAGGGGGTGGTCTTCGATGTCAACTACACAGTAGACCCCAACGGCCTTCGCGTCGCTTCACCGTGGCGCAAGGACGATTTGGCTGGCACGGTCCTGTTCTTCGGCTGCTCCTTCACCTTTGGCGAAGGCCTCAAGGACAATGAGGCGTTGCCGTACCAGGTCGGTGAGCAGTCGGGAGGGCGCTACCGGACCTTCAACTTCGCTTTTGAGGCCTATGGACCGGGCCAAATGCTGGCGGAGATTGAACATGGCATGGTGGGACGTGCGGTGGACACCACTCCCAGGTATGCGTACTACGTCGCGATCCCTAATCATGTGTGGCGAGTAGCCGGCCGGACTGCTTGGGGCCGACATGCGCCGCGTTACGTGCTGGACGCCGACGGAACGGTGCACCAGGCAGGGTATTTTGAGAACCGCAAGTCCTTGGCCCAACGGCTCGGGCTTGGCCAGCGGATTGAGGCCCAGTTGAACAAGTCGGCCATGTGGCGAACGTTGTCGATGGGCGACTCTCGTATTACAGACGACGACATCCGCCTCTACTTCGCAGTGGTTCGACGCTCGAAAGAGCTCCTCGAAGCCGAGTATCCGGGCATCCAGTTCCGTGTCATCTTATGGCCGAGTCAGCGTGCATCGCAGCAGCGAGCTACTTACGAGAAGCTGCGGGATGGGTTTCGCAGCTTGGGCATTCCGGTCGACTTGGTGGAGGACATCCTGCCCGGCTATCGTGCCGACCGGTCGCCGTTCATACTCGGTTCAGCGGATCACCACCCCAATGCCCTAGCCGACCGATTGCTGGCCGAACACGTGTTGCACGAGATCGAACGCTAGCCACAAAGCCAAGGGCATCGATTGCCCGCTTGTCGAGCAACCCTCCCCGCCGCTCCCGCTCGCGAAGGATTTATGTTGATACTCGGTCTATCATCGTCATTCAAGAACGATGCCGCCGCTGCTCTTGTGCGCGATGGCGCCATCGAGGCTGCCATCGAGAACTACAAGTTGCAGCCTGCGGTTCCCCGCGGAATTCCGGAGGCAGCCATTCAGTACTGCCAGACGAAGGGCGGAGCCACATGGAGCGACATTGTTGTCGTCGCCATCGCCGCCGATCCGTTTCGCGGCTGGAGGCGTCGGGCCTTCTCCCGTCGTCGCCTGTCCCCCCTCGCTCCCGTAGCCACCTGCTACCAACAAGGCAAGGAACTGAGCCGGTTTGCCAGGGAGTGGACCGACGTTCGTGTTTTGCGGCACCGTCTGCAGGATACGCGCAAGGTTGTCAGCCTCGACCATCACTCCTGCCACGCGGCCAGCGCATTTTTTCTCTCGCCTTTCGATAAGGCCATGATTCTCACGCTCGACAGCGAAGGGGACGGGAAAGCCGGATTGCTTGCCGTTGGAGAAGGCAGCCAGATTCGAGTTCAAGACTCGATGTCTTACTCGGATTCGATTGGCTGGGTCTATTCGCGCGTGACCGACATGCTTGGCTTTACTCCGTCGAAAGAGGAACACAAGACGCAGTGGCTGGGACTGGAAGGCGAGCCGGTATACAAAGACGTCTTTCTCCGCGTGCTTCGCGGTTCCCTTGAGCGGTTTCCCAAACTCGATCTCCGCTATTTCCGCCGCAATCTCACTGGCGGTTTCGTGCCCTCCTCATTCCTGTTCGATCAACTCGGGCTCCCCGCCGAGGCGTCAGAGTTCACGGTCGAGCAGAAACGAAATCTCGCCAGCAGCGTGCAGGCCGCCATCATGGAGTTGATCTCCGACTTGCTAGCGTCTTTCCAGAAGAAAACGGGCCTGCAAAAGATTTGTCTTGGTGGAGGAGTATTTCACAATACGTTGCTCGTGGCTTCTCTGGAGCGCAAGTTCGGGGTGGGGAATATTTTCGTTCCACCCGCTCCCGGCAACGCAGGGTGTGCGCTCGGCGCAGCAGCATGGATTTGGCATCAACAGATGGGCAAGCCGCGCACCCCGGAGGTTCGTTCAGTGTATTGGGGGCCCTCCTTTACGCGCCCAGAAATCAAGGAAGTCCTCGACAACGTGAAAGCCCGCTACTCCTTGCATTTAACCAGCGAGAAAACGCTGGACTCCGCTGTCCAGTTGTTGCGGGCCGGCAAGATCGTCGGCTGGTTCCACGGTGCAACGGAGTTCGGCCCGCGCGCCCTCGGTCATCGCAGCATCCTGGCTTCGCCGTGGGCCCCTTACGTCTCTGAGAATCTTAACGACTACGTGAAGCACCGCGAAGCCTTTCGCCCCTTCGCCGTCTCGATACGCGAAGAAGACTGCGCTCGCTATTTCGAGGGCTCGCCGTTGTGCCGCTTCATGAGTTCTCTGGCTGTGGTGCGTCCAGACGCGGATGTCTTGCCCCGCGTCCTGCACCTTCCCGGTGGCTTGGTGCGTCTGCACATCGTGGAAAAAACAACCAATCGTTTGCTATGGGAACTGCTCGGGCGTTTTGGCGAGCAGGAACCGGCGCCCATTCTGGTCAACACGTCGTTCAATCTTCCCGGAGAGCCGCCGGTCGTGCGTCCAAGGGACGCGGTTCGCACCTTCTTTTGCTCCGGCACCGATGCCCTCTTCATCGACAATTTTCTGCTGACCAAGTGGAGCGCGGCCAACATCCTCAACGGTCGTTCAGTGCAGAAACCGGAAGTTCAAGGGGGCGTGTGACGTTTTCAATTGGGTACCCCAAACTGCAAGCTTTTGCACATTGCTGAAGCCGTTGATGCTAAAGCCACTTAGAATTAGGTGCTACAGTTGGAGCGACGTTTGCTCATAAAGGAGCATCCCCCCTGGTTGCTGGCGTGTGTTTTGCAAGTCTTGCGGGCTTGCCCTGCCTGCAGCGAACTCGGCAAGATTGGGCTGTGGACCGCTTGTCTCACGGAAGCTTAAATTGAACTATTTAGGAATCAGTGGTTTAGAGGAATCTGCTCAATTTAAACATGAGCATTGGCCGGGATTGGATCCGAGGGAGTACCGCATCTCCCAGGGTTACGATTCTGCGGCAGCTCTCGTAGTTGACGGGAAGCTCATCGCCGCCGCTGCACAGGAACGCTTCAGCCGCAAAAAGCACACCGGCGATTTCCCGATTGACGCCATTCAGTTTTGTCTTCGCGAGGCGGGTCTTGGCATCGAAGATGTCGCTGAGATTGCCCATGGTTTTGATTACTTGCCTTACCAGCAGCTCTACTCGCTCGATCCAGATTCCTCCAGGCTTTACCAGAGCGTGTTCTCGAAGGAGGCATTGGTTCGGCAAGTGCACCGCTGCTTCCCCAGTTTTCAAGCCGAAAAGATTCAGCCCGTAGGTCATCATCTCGCGCACGCGGCCAGTGCCGCATATACCTCAGGGTGGGACGAGTGCCTGGTGGTAATAAACGACGCGATGGGAGAGGTGCAAAGCCTCACCGTGTTCCAGTTTCGCGGCGGCGAATTCAAGAAGCTCCGCGAAATCCCCGCCAACGACTCCATCGGTATCCTGTATTCGCTGGTTACGCTGCACCTGGGCTTCGACTTCAACTCCGATGAATACAAGATCATGGGGCTCGCGCCCTATGGCGACCCGACGCGCTTCAGCGCTTTCTTTGAGAAAACAGTAGAACTTCGCCCCGACGGTTCGATCCGAATCCCGATTCTCCGGCTCAATCGTTCGCGCGAGGAGCGCGAGAATTACCTGGCGACCCGCGCCCACCTCGACCAACACCTCGTAACCCGGCGATCGCCCGACGCGGAGATTACGCAGGAGCATCAAGACGTGGCGGCAGCCCTGCAGGAATGTCTGGATCGGGTTGTGCTGCATGTTTGTGGACACTTCGGAAAGCAGACCGGTATGCGCCGCATCGCTCTGGCTGGCGGAGTCGCGCTGAATTGCACCGCCAATGGCAAGCTCATTGACTCCGGCATATTCGACGAAGTTTACATTCAGCCGGCGGCCGGCGACGACGGCACTGCCCTGGGTGCTGCCCTGTATCGCGCGTCTTTATCGGAAGACATTTCCAACGAACGCATGCCGGTTCCGCTCGTGGGACCTGCATACGCGTCTCCAGATATTGACAAGGCAATTGAGAAGTACGCCAGCCGGACTATGGTGACCCCTTTCCATTCTCTCGATCAGACCTGCAGCGAAGCGGCCAAGCTGATCGCTGAAGGACGAGTGGTCGCGTGGTATCGCGGCCGCATGGAGTATGGTCCGCGCGCACTGGGAAATCGCAGCATTCTGGCCGACCCTGGGCATCCTGCCATGCGCGACCGCATCAACGCGATGGTCAAGATGCGTGAAGCATTTCGTCCGTTTGCGCCGGCCTGCTCAGCGGAGCAGGCGCATCGCTGGTTCAACGTTGCGCCGGGAACGCAAATGCCGTACATGATCACGGTGGTCGACGTTCGACCCGAGCACCGTGCCGCACTGCCAGCCATTACCCACGTCAATGGTTCGGCGCGGCTCCAAACCGTCTCCGAAAAAGACAATCCCGATTTCCATCGTCTGCTTGGGGCGGTCGGCAAGACCACGGGCCGGGAAATGGTGCTCAACACCAGCTTCAATGTAAAAGGGCAGCCCATTGTGAACACGCCAGAGGAAGCCATTGAGACTTTCCTTGGCACAGGCATTGAATTCCTTTTTCTGGAGAACCGTCTTGTTGCCCGCCGAAATAGCTGAGTGCAATAAAACCGAGGCGGACTACCCGCGCGAAAGCACCATCTCGCAGTTGTTCGAGCACCAGGTTGCGCGCACGCCGGACGCGGTCGCAGTGGTCTCGGCAGGGCGCAGCCTGACCTATCGCGAACTCGATGAGCGCTCGAATCAACTGGCGCGTCACCTTCAGCTACTCGGCGTTCGACCGGAGACGTTGGTTGGCGTCGCCGTCGAACGATCCGTCGAAATGATGGTCGGGCTTCTCGCGATCCTGAAGGCGGGCGCGGCTTACGTTCCGATGGATCCGAGCTACCCCGTGCAGCGTATCGCGCTGATGATCGAAGACTCTGAAGCTCAGGTCATCCTGGCGACGGAGCGCACGAGATTGCATCTGGAGAAAACTGCCAGACACGTTGTCTCCATCGATGGCGATGCTGCCGCGATCGCCGGGAACGGTACTTATCCCGTCTCTTCCACGGCCCGCGGGAATAACCTCGCGTATGTAATCTACACCTCAGGCTCGACGGGGAAACCCAAGGGAGTGATGATCGAGCACCGCAACGTGGTCAACTTCTTCACCGGAATGGATCGGGCGATAGGGTCCGACCCGGGTGTATGGCTGGCGGTGACCAGTATTTCCTTTGACATTTCCGTGCTGGAACTGCTCTGGACGCTGACACGCGGTTTTCAAGTCGTTATTCACGGCGATGAGGGTACGCAGACGATTCCGGACGAGATTCGGAAATACGGCGTCACGCACATGCAGTCAACACCGTCCCTGGCGCGGATGATTGCGGTCAATCCCGATGGATTGGCTGCACTGGGACAATTGAAGAAACTTTTTCTCGGAGGAGAAGCCCTCCCACCGTCGCTGGTTCGTCAGCTGCGCCAGCAATTCCACGGCGAAATGCACAACATGTATGGGCCAACCGAGACCACGATCTGGTCCACGACATTCTGCATCACCGGAGATTTGGAAAGCATCCCGATTGGAAAACCCATCGCGAACACCCAGGTCTACGTGCTGAATTCCCACCTTGAACCGGTGGCCGCGGGCGAGGCTGGCGATCTGTATATCGGCGGCGATGGCGTGGTGCGCGGGTATTGGCAGCGGCCGGATTTGACTGCCGAGAAGTTTCTCAGCGATCCATTCCTGCCGGGAAATCGCATGTATCGCACTGGCGATATTGCGCGCTTCCTGCCCGACGGAAATCTGGAGTTTCTCGGGCGTGCGGACTTCCAGGTGAAGCTGCGTGGTTTCCGTATCGAAATCGGAGAGATTGAAGCTGCGCTTGAGAATCAAGCGGGGGTCGGCCAGGCTGCGGTCGTCGCCAGGGAATTCAAATCCCGAATTCAAGCTCCTACTCAGATTGAAGATAAGCGCCTGGTTGCCTACGTCGTTCCGAAGTCCGGTACAAAATTAGAAATCGCAGATCTGCGCGCGGCGCTGGCCGCAACTCTTCCCGAGTACATGGTGCCGTCCAACTTCGTGGTTCTCGATTCTTTCCCACTGACAGCGAATGGCAAGATCGACCGCAAGGCGTTACCCGATCCTTTCATGCTGGAGAATGAATCCACCACGCCGTCAGAGCTACCGCGAAACGAACTGGAGCGCATCATCGCGCAGGCTTGGAAGGACGCACTGGGCGTGGATCACGTGGGATTAAATGAGAACTTCTTCGATCTCGGCGCGCATTCTCTGATGGTGGCCGAGGTGCACATGCAGCTGCAGCAACTGCTCGGCCGCGACCTCTCTTTGGTCGACCTGTTTCAATTTCCCACGGTCACCGCGCTTGCGCATCATCTCAATGGAGAGGAAACCGCACCGAAAGTCTCCAGCAGGGCAGAGCGGCGGTTGGCCGCGAGGCAGCGGCAAGCACAACGAACATGAAGAACACAGCAATCGCGATTGTTGGCATGGCCGGACGTTTTCCCGGCGCGCGCAATGTTGCTGAGTTCTGGCAGAACCTGAAGAACGGAGTGGAAGCGATTCGTCCCTTCAGCGACGCCGAGCTGCTCGCTGCCGGAGTGTCTCCGGACGAACTCGCCCAACCGGAGTACGTGAAATCGGGCGTGGTGCTAGAGGATCTGGATAAGTTCGATGCGGCGTTCTTTGGCTTCAGCCCGAAAGATGCGTCGATCATGGATCCGCAACACCGCATTTTCCTGGAGTGCGCGTGGGAAGCGTTGGAAGATGCGGGTCACGCGCCCGGAAGTTTCGACGGTTCGATCGGAGTTTATGCGGGCTCGGGCATGAACTCCTACATGATCCACAACCTGCTGTCCAACCCGCGCCTCGTCGCCAGCGCCGGTCTGTTTCTGATTCGGCAAACTGGAAATGACAAGGACGTGCTTGCGACCCGCGTGTCCTACGAGTTGAACCTGCACGGGCCCAGCATCAACGTGCAGACGGCCTGCTCGACTTCTCTGGTTGCGGTCCATCTGGCGTGCCAGAGCTTGCTGAATCAGGAATGTGACATGGCCCTGGCGGGCGGAGTCACGATTGAGTTTCCGCACGGGTGCGGGTACTTATATCGTGAAGGCGAGATTCTGTCGCGCGACGGACATTGCCGCGCCTTCGACGCCGATTCCAGCGGCACCGTGTTTTCGAGCGGCGCAGGCATTGTGGTACTGAGGCGGCTCGAAGACGCCCTGGCCGATCGCGACGCCATTCACGCCGTCATTCTAGGATCGGCGATCAACAACGACGGTGCGCGGAAAGTCGGGTATCTTGCGCCGAGCGTCGATGGCCAATCTGAGGTCATCGCCGAAGCTCTGTGCGTGGCGGGCGTGGCGGCGAGCGACATCTCTTATGTGGAGACGCATGGCACTGGCACCAAGGTCGGAGACCCGATTGAAGTCAAGGCGCTGACTCTGGCGTTCCGCGAGAGCGCTCCCGGCAAGGGCTATTGTGCCATTGGGTCGCTCAAGACCAACATCGGCCACCTGGATACGGCAGCCGGCGTCGCCGGTCTCATCAAAACGGTGCTGGCGCTGCGGCATCGGCAGATTCCGCCGAGCCTGCACTTCCGCAAACCAAATTCGCTGATCGATTTCGAAAACAGCCCGTTCTATGTCAATACCGGGTTGAAGGAATGGAAAGCTGAGCGTGGGCCGCGCCGTGCCGGCGTGACATCGCTCGGCATCGGCGGCACGAATGCGCACGTGGTTCTAGAGGAAGCACCGCCAGTCGAAAAAGAGGCGTCCCAGAAGAAGCCTTATCAGTTGCTCGTGCTCTCGGCAAAGACAGCTCCCGCTTTGGAGCAAGTCAGTAAGAATCTCAGTGCCTACTTGCAGGAGCACCCGGAGTTGCGCCTGCAAAACGCCGCCTATACCTGTCAGTTAGGCAGAGAGCCGTTGGTGCACCGTCGCACGGTTGTGGCTGCTACCACCGAAGAAGTGGCAAGACTACTGGCTAAGCCGGAACCCGGCCGCGTCTTTAGCGGACAAGCGGCGGCGAGCACTCCGGGTGTGGTTTTTATGTTCTCCGGGCAGGGCTCGCAGTACGTGAAAATGGGCCGCGAATTGTACGAAACGGAGGCCGTATTCCGCGCTCAGTTAGATCATTGTGCCGAACATTTGACTCCCGATCTCCGTCTCGACTTGCGTACGTTGTTGTATCCGCGGGAAGAGGACTCCGCGGCAGCCTCCGAGAAAATATCCCACACCGCCTTCACGCAGCCCGCGTTGTTCAGTATTGAATATGCGCTGGCGCAGTGGTGGATGGCCCACGGAATCGCGCCTTCCGCGATGATCGGCCACAGCATCGGAGAGTACGTCGCTGCTTGCCTGGCGGGTGTGTTCTCGCTTGAAGACGGTCTTCTCTTGAGCGCCGTCCGCGGCCGCTTGATGGGCGGCATGCCACCCGGTTCGATGCTGTCGGTTGCCGCGGCTGCCGACACGTTCTCGCTTCCCGTAGAACTGGCGCTCGCCGCAATCAACGGGCCCGAGCAGTGTGTAGTCTCGGGGCCCACCGATGCCATTCAGGCATTCGCGCTGGAGCTTGAGAAACAAGCCGTTCCTTCCCGCCTGCTGCACACGTCGCATGCATTCCATTCCGCGATGATGGACCCAATACTCGACTCCTTCCGTGCTCATCTCGCCAAAGTCTCCCTGCGCGCACCCAAGATTCCCTATCTCTCAAACGTTACCGGTACGTGGATCACCGCTGCCGAAGCCACCGATCCCGACTATTGGACTAAGCACCTGCGAAATACCGTGCGCTTCTCCGACGGGCTTGTCGAATTGTTTCGCGACCCGGCGCGGGTATTTCTGGAAGTAGGCCCCGGCCAAGCGCTCACTTCATTGACCCGCCAGCACTCTGGTAAACCGAAAAGCTCCAAGATCCTGCCTTCCATGCGCCACCCGCAGGAACAGATCTCGGATGCGGTGTTCCTGCTCAATACCACAGGACAACTCTGGATTGCGGGTCTGTCGATTGACTGGGATGCGCTACACGCCGGAGAAGAGCCGCGTCGAGTTTCTCTTCCCACCTACCCGTTCGAACGTCAGCGCTACTGGATCGAGCCTGGGGGCAAGGTCCTCCCGAGCAAGGCAGCCGAGGCTGCTCCCAGTGCGGAAGCGCCCCAGGGTGAGCAATGGTTCCATCGGCGCGTTTGGAAAAAGTCTCCAGCCGAGAAAATCGCTCCTGCAGATCACTCATGCTGGCTGCTGTTTCTTGATGAGACCGGTCTCGGCGCCGAAGTTTCAAAGCAGCTCAAGAAGGCCGGTCATGAAGTATTGGAAGTTGTCATCGGCGACAAGTACAAGCGCAGGCGCGCCGGTTCGTATGCAATTCGCCCCGGCGTGAGAGACGATTACGACGAACTGCTCAAAGACATTGTCAAGCGAGAGCATGCGCCCACAAGAATCCTCCACCTGTGGCCCGTCACGGGCGCAACCGCTGCGCAATCTCTAGATCAGACGTTGGATGCGAGCTTTTACAGCCTGCTATTTCTCGCGCAAGCCTGGGGCGATCAGGACCTCGGCGCGGTCGAGATTATTTGTGTCTCGAACGGATTGCAATCGGTCGCGGGAGAGAACGTGGTCGGACCTGCGCGAGCGGCACTGCTTGGTCCCGTCCGAGTCATCCCGAAGGAGTTTCCCGGCGTATTCTGCCGCAGCGTCGATCTTGAGCGGAATACTCAGGACTTGAAAGGGGCGGCTAGCGACATCATTGCGGAGTGCTCTCTGCGCAGCGCGGACTCCTGTATCGCTTACCGGCAGTCTGCGCGCTGGGTCGAGACCTTCGAGCCCACCAGTCTTCCCACCCAAACCTCAGGCACGCGCTTAAGAGAAAAGGGAATCTACCTGATTGTCGGCGGGTTGGGCGGGATCGGTCTGGTCGTCGCCGAACACTTGGCGCGCACCATTCACGCGCGGCTGGTACTTGTGGGACGCACGCCGTTCCCACCTTCGTCTGATTGGCAGGCGCTTCTCGACCAACCGAAAGGTGCGAACGGCGCGCGGCAAAAAATCGCAAAGCTGCGCGAACTGGAATCTCTGGGCGCCGAGGTTCTGACCATTTCTGCTGACGTGACCGACTCCAAGCAGATCGCGGAGGCGCTACGAATCGCGCGGCAACGCTTCGGCGACATTCATGGCGTGATCCATGCCGCAGGCTTGATCGAAGACGGGCCGCTACAGATCAAGACTCGCGAGAGCGCCGCTCGCGTGCTGGCGCCGAAGATCCAAGGTATGCTGGCTTTGCAGCAGGCGCTCGGCAAGAGCAAGCTGGATTTCCTCGTTCTGTTCTCGTCCATCAGTTCTCTTGCGCCTCCCGCGGGGCAGGTCGACTACGCTGCCGCAAACGCCTTTCTGGATGTGTTTGCCCTCAGCCAGGCTGTCCAACCGGTCACGGCCGTGAATTGGGGATTGTGGGCCGATGTGGGCCTTGCGAGCCGGGGTGGTGCCGCTACTCATCCCATCGTGGGCAGGCGGCTGGTGCAGACCACAGCTGAGACGATCTACTCGGCCTCGTTGAGCTGCGAGAAAGACTGGTTGGTCAGCGAGCACCGTTTCAAGGACGGCGCCGCTCTCATCCCGGGCACAGGGTATCTGCAACTAGCGGCTGCGGCGCTGGTCCAGGACAGATTCGAGCCGGGCGTTGATTTTCAGGATGTGTTTTTTTTGGCCCCTCTCACCGTCGCTCCCAATGAAACAAAAGAGGTGCGGGTGCGTCTGCGCCGCCAACGCTCCGGCTTCCTTTTCTCGATTCTGGCGAACGAAAAGGAGTGGATCGAATACGCATCGGGACAGATTGCGCGCAACCAGAAGCGCATTCCTGAGGACCAGAATCTAGAGGAAATCCGCGGGCGATGTTCTTCCCGCCGCATTGATTTTAACGAGCAGCACCGAACCCGCCAGGAGCGTTATTTCGATTTCGGCCCGCGCTGGCGAACTCTTCAAAGTCTGCATATCGGAGAGCGTGAGGCGCTGGCCGAGTTGCAACTGGGAAAGGATTTTTCCTCGGATGTCGACACGTGGCTGCTCCATCCAGCTATGCTAGATCTGGCCACCGGATCGGCTCTCTATCTCATCCAGGGCTACGAAGCGTCCGAAGCCCTCTATCTGCCGCTGTCTTACAAGAAGATTACGCTCTACCGGAGGCTTCCCGCGCGATTGTACAGTCACATCCGTTGTCGTCAGGAGCTTACGACTCAGCGCCAGATCGCGACTTTCAACTTCACGCTCCTCGACGGCGATGGCCGCGTGCTTGCGGAGATCGACGAATTTTCTTTGCGCCGCATCGCAACTGCCGCGGACCATCCTGCGCCTGTGCTCCGGCTGCGGGCGCCCATGACTTACAGCGAGGCGGCCGAACCGCCTGAGAATCAGGGAATGTCGTCGGCGGACGGGATCAATGCATTCGATCGAATTCTCTCTTCCGATATGCCCCCTGGCATCATCGTGCTTCGCGGTGGTCTTCCGGGCAAGTCGTCATTGCCGTTACCAGCACCGTCTTCGCCGACCAGCACGGCGAAGCCGGAGGGCGGGGTTGAAAACGTGCTGGCGCAGTGGTGGCAGGAACTGTTGGGCGTGGAGACGGTTGGTCTTGACGACGATTTCTTCGACTTGGGCGGCCATTCACTGATTGCCGTTCGCCTGTTCAGCAAGATCAAGAAGACCTATCACCAGGACCTGGGCCTCTCTACCCTGTTTGAGGCGCGCACCATTCGCCAATTGGCCGGACTGATCCGGAAGGTGGAAACCTCCAGCGTTCCCGAGGTCGCGCCGTCGTCCGCAGTGGTCGCCGTTCGCCGTCAGGGAACACGCTTGCCACTCTTCGTTGTCTCCGGCGTCGGCGGACACGTAATCGTCGTCAACGGATTGGCCCATTATCTGGGGGAGGATCAGCCGGTGTTTGCTCTCCAGCCCCAGGGTGTCGATGGCCGGGAGCCTCTCCTCACGCGGGTGGAAGATATGGCGGCTTACTATCTCCGCGCAGTTCGCGAGGTGCAGCCGCATGGGCCGTACTGTTTGGCGGGATACTCCTTTGGCGGCTTTGTGGTATTCGAAATGGCGCAGCAACTTACCGCCGCCGGGGAAACAGTATCGCTGGTCGGTTTGCTGGACACGATTGAGTGGCAGTATCTGGAGCGGTATAGAAAGAGTGCCAATCCCCGCCAGCGTCTTGCGATGCACAAGCGCCGATTCCGCCGCCTTTTCCGTTCGGGAAATGGACTGCGGCAGACAATCGGCACGGCAGTTTCCGTCTTCGGCAGGAAACTGCACCAGTTGCTATACAAACATCATGTCTTGACCACTCCCCTCATTCGTGACCTGAAGACGGTGAATGCGGTCGCGGCGTCGGAGTATCGCCCCAAAATCTATCCGGGCCGTCTCACCGTCTTTCGGTCCGTAAGCCGCGGCTTGCTCGATGGAGACGACGAACTGCTGGGTTGGGGAGGCCTGGCGGCAGGGGGCATCGAGGTTCAGGATATTACAGGCAACCACCGGGAAATGCTGAGTGAGCCCAACGTGCGAATTCTGGCGGAGAAACTGGGCGCCTGCCTCGATCGTGTGCAGGAGGCGCATCAAGTGGATGTCTCCTCCCTCCCGGAAACCCGCGCCGTACGCCAGACTGCGGGCGTCACCCGTACGTCAAAACCGCCGGCCATGACCAACGCCAGTACTTGGTCCGCCCTCGTGCCAATTCAGCCCAAAGGCTCCCAGCTTCCCCTCTTTTGTATTCACGCTCTCGGGCCGAGTCTGCTTTTCTACCAACAACTGGCGACATATCTTGGGCCCGACCAACCGTTCTACGCGCTCCAATCTCCGCTCGAGTCTCAGGCGCAGACTAGCGATCCGAGTATCGAAGAACTGGCGTCCATCTACCTCAAAGAACTACAGGCTTTCTTCCCGGAAGGGCCATATTTCCTGGGGGGTGCGTCCCTTGGTGGCCTCATCGCTTTAGAGATTTGTCAACAACTTACTGCACAGGGTAAGAAACCTGGCTTGCTCATATTATTTGACGCAGCTGTTCCGGGTTGCGACCAGCACGTGGCGGCAAGAGATCAAGTCTCTCAACACTGGCGGAATTTTCGAAATCAGGGTGCGATTTATCTGCTGCAAAGTGCCATGTCGAAATGTGAACACTGGCGGTTTCGAGCGCTTCAGACCGTTCAACTTGTAGAATCTTCGTGTTACAAGCTGTTGGGGAGAAGCCTCCCAATCAGCCTGCGCTATTTTCAGGTGGAAGAAGCTCACAAACGGGCCCTAGGGCGTTACACCGTCCGCTTTTATCCAGGGAAAATCACGCTGATGCGTGCAGCGGACGTTCGGGAGACGGTTGGCACTCGCAGGAATATGACTTTGGGCTGGGAGACGCGGGCGGGCGGCGGATTGGAAATTCACGACGTACCGGGCGGCCACATTTCGATGTTTGAAGAGCCTAACGTTCGGACCTTGGCTGAAACGCTCAAGGCCGTCCTGTCGTCGTTTGATCCAAAGCCCGAAAGCGAGACAGCGGTAAAGTTGGCTCTGGAGCCTGGACCTGGCCCTAGGGACAGAAGTGTGACGATGACGAGTGCCGACGAAAGATGACACCGGGCGCCAGATGTTTCGCGTCCCTTAGGCGATTTGCTGGCCTTATGCGGGACGAGATCTAGCAGAGGTCAGAGCTGACCATCGGTGCGACGGTCAGCCAATGGCACTATGGTTAGCTCGGGTTCCAATAGAAAGGCCCACATCACGAGAGTACGCTCTCGCTGAGGTGGGCCGATTTATTAGTTCGCGAAATAAAACTATGATGATTTACGCTTTGCGAGGCGGGATCGGACGAGCATAGCGCCTAGGCACGTAATCCCTGCGCCAAGCAAGTAGACCAGAGAAGATCCACCCTCGGAAACTTGCGCCGTACAATTCTTGGGGTGCTTGTCGTCGCATTTCTTCTTGGCTTCATCCTGTACCGCAAAAGTGGTCGACGCGAAGCACAAAAAAGCCAGCAACCCGAGCCACCATTTCCGGTTCGTGTTTTTCATTAGCACTCCTTTCACCACAAAACCCTCCACGGATTGCTTGCAGGGGGAGTGCAATCCAAGCTAATTCCGCGCTATTTCCGTGCCCCAACACTGCTGAGCAATTACATCTAAACAATTGACGTAAGCTATTGTCAAGATGATAGTTTTTGCGACGATTGCAAAAAAGTGCAACTTCTCCGCTGGCGCAAACCGTGGCTTTAGCCAGAGGTGGGACTGCCGCTTTTGTGGAAAACCGGTTCTCAGAGGCCCTGCGACGGACAGTCAGGCGCTACTGTAAGTTGGTGTCCCGACGATGCACTCTGGCGTGGCATGCCGCGCACAGCGTGATCAGGTTTTCTTCTGAGTCGTCTCCTGAACGGCTGCGGAATTTTCGGTGGTGCACTTCCAGATTCGTCATCGTGCCACACGATTGACACCTCCAGCCGTCCCGACGCAGTATCTGCTGGCGCAGACTTTCGTACGACAAGGAGTCCAGCCGTGAGGGAGCGGCGTTGGGGTGTGTCATTTTCAGGACGCCTTCTCGCGCAGGTTTTCGAGGAAGGCCTGACGCTGTTCACCGGGCAAGAACTTGTAGTAGCGTGAGATCGAGTGGAGCAGGATCTCCGGGTTGCCATTGTCCAAGTGCGCGCCCGCGAGGAAGTCGGCGCAGATCATCTCCAGACAGTAACCTCGCGACTTATCCGTGCCCAGCATCCGCGCCGCTGTCTCGATCGCCTGCTCGATGACCGGGACCTGGCTCTTGTAGATTTTGAAGTAGATCAGCTCCGACGGCTCCGTTTCCTTTCCCGTCAGTTCCTTCTCCACCTCCCGCCGGAAGTCCTCTTTCGGTAGCTTTCGAGCTTTGTGCAACCAGGTTGCACAATCGAAGTGCTGGCCGTCCCGGCGCGCCAGTTTCGCCAACTCCAGCCCCTTCGTCCATCCCACCTCTCTCAGATCCTTCCGCGCCTGCGGCGGCAGGTGCTCGTGGATGGACATCAGGTAGTACGCCTTCCTTCTCGATTCCGGGAAGCGTCTCGCCAGGAACTCGTCAAACGAACTCAGGTTCTCCAGCCTCCAGTACTGCCCCGCTCGCACCTCGCAAAGATACCTGCCGAGCTCGACGAAGTGGGTATCACGCTCCATCTCTTTCTGTTTTTCCCAAGCCAGAATCTCGTCGATTTTGGTCAAAACAAAGAGGGCACGCTTGCGATTGAGCTTGGGCGGCATCGGCATTGTCCTAAAACGAAAGTTCGTCAAACAGACCAAGATCGACTCCTGTTTCGCGCACGAGGCCGGTTTCGACCAAGTCGCGCGTGCCAAGACAGAGCCCAATGAAAGAGCAGGCTACGCACGGATTCTGTGGAAAGCGGATGCCGCTGTGCGGAAAAAACAGCCGGGACCGAATGCGTCGCACCGTATCCTCGACCAGAACTACGAATTCCTGCCGCTGTTCGTCTGAGATGGTGGCTCGGAGGTATTGGACTTCGACCAGGCGCTTACGCACGAAAACGATCTGGGCGACTTCGGCGATGCCGGTCATCCAGGAATAACAGACGAGTTGCGGATGCAGTGCAGGAATGCCGGCGGGATATTCCGGATATCGTGCAGAAGTTGTCTTCCACTCCAGAACGCAGGGCGTGCCGTCCAGTTCACCAATAGCATCGAGGTAGGCGAAGAAATTGTTGCCAGAACCCAGGGTCTTGTTGAATTGAATCTGCTGGGTGGAACGAGGCCGCCGAATGCGAACACGGTTGTCCTGAGCGAAGCGCTCGAGCAATTGGATGCCTTGTTGCAGCATTCGGTCCCAGGTGTTATTGCCCGAGTACGTGAGACCGATATCCTTGCACTGGCCCCACTGCTCGAACAGCACTGCCGCCGGGTCTTCCCGGCGAAAAAGGGCGGCAACGGCCTGTTCGAACGCTCGGCCGAAGAGCATGGCGGCACGAGTGTCTTTCTCTTGCCCACCATCGAGGTAGCGGTGCCGATAACGGCGCGGGCAGCTCAGGTGCTGGCGGATCTGGGTATAGCTGTAGGTCATCAAGCCACCTGTGAACTGTCCAGATTTGCGGGGGAAAGTTCTTCCCATCGGCCAGTGGGTGCAAAGCCGTCGAGCCGGAGCAGGGAAGCGCCGTTGAAAACGATGTGGCTGATCTTGACCACGCCGTTGAGGCCCACGAGCTGAGCTTCATCCACCTCATCCCGTCCAAGCATCTCGGTGTCGTAGCCGAAATCACGCAGGAACCAGTTCAACTTCCACAAGGCCTTGGGGTTGCAATAGAGGCGGCTGGAAATGACATGGCTCGCAAATCGGCTGGGCTCAAGGATGGTCAGGCTGACCGTGTAGTAGGGCTTTTGCGCTTGCCGACGAAAACGGATTCCTTGCACCCGAACCAGGAAGACTCCGTCGGGGATTTGGTCGGCGGCACAGCGATCTGCGGCGTACAAGCCGGCGATTTGGCGTTTCATGCAGCATCTTCTTTCTGGCCGAGATAGCTGTTGAGTTGGCAGAGCAGGGCATTGCGGTCCTTCTCGGCCCAGTCGGCCAGTTGCTGGACGAAGTTCTCCACCTGCTCACGGGTGGCCTCGCGGAGCGTCGTTGTGCCGCAGAAGTCGACGGCGTACGCCTTGACCAGTTCGGGGTCGAGCTTGTGCTGGCGGATGATCTGGCAGAGACGGTCGCGGACCTTGGTGCCAGTACCATTCCCATTGGCATTCGTGCTCTGCGGCGGAAGCTTCTCCCCGCTGTTTGGAATGGTTCCGATTTCCTCGACCGAGCAAATGCCAATGCCGTAGGCCTTGCGCAGGGCGCGATTGACGGCACGGGTCTCAGCCACGCGCATCTCAGCTCCGCGGACGAGCGCGGAGACGTTTGACGGGTCGGCATCGCCGTAGCCGACGAAGCCCCGGCACGCCTTGGATTTATAGACAGTAGCTCGAAAGGCGTAACGCCCAGTTGCCTGATTCGACAGCTGACGAACCGGCTGAACCTGCATTCCAGAGCAACGGCAACGCCTGGCCAAGCGGATCAGCCCGGCGTGGGTTACGTACCAACCACCACTCATAAGAAGGAGGTCCCGAGACTTTAAGGAGAGCGAGAAGTTGAGGGTTAGCGCGCGCAATTGTTCGAGCAAAACTGGTGGTAGGGTTTCGGATACGAATCGCTTCGCAAAGCGCAAGTTTTCTCTGACTAAGGCTTTCTGACTCTTGGACGATTCAGATTTCATAGAATTAGATGTTCACCAAAGGATACCAATGGTCAACATTGTGAACCATTATTGATACTCTGTGAAGCGGAAAATGATTTGCGAGGTATTGATGAAAGGTCTAAAATCCGCACCAGTTATGGCCGCCAAGGATGAACGGATTG
>Ga0181521_10002523_pt1 | contig 22084 bp, 20 predicted proteins | sample PEATcosm2014_Bin_32_FD_119764 | JGI IMG/M metagenome (GOLD analysis project Ga0181521, IMG submission 119764) | Peatland microbial communities from MTU Mesocosm Facility, Houghton, MI, USA - PEATcosm2014_Bin02_60_metaG | ecosystem: Environmental > Terrestrial > Soil > Wetlands > Peat | place...
AGCGCCACGCACACCGAGCTATCGACCCCTCCTGATAGTGCGACAACCACGCCGCGACGACGCAGGATCCCGCCAACGATTTCGCGAAGCCCCGAGGTTATAACTTCCGCCTCCGCGGCACAGTCAATGTCGAGCACCGCAGAGGTAAGCGCCGGCGTAGTCACAGTGATGCCGGTAACTTGCGCAGCAGGTACGCCTCAATATTATCGATGCTGTCCAGGTTCTCCTGAACCAGTTCGTGATCCTCGATCCGAACCCCGAACGTCTGTTCCAGGTAGGTCACGAGCTCTATGAATCCCGTAGAGTCGAGAATCCGGTGCTCAAGAAATGAGTCCGAGTCACGCAGGCGCTCTCGATCACCGCCCATCAGGAAGTTATCCAGGACGTAGGCGCGGATTTGTCGTTTAATTTCGCTCATATCGTCCGCGGGCCGGCGCCGCTGACTACTCCTTCGAGTGCCTTTTTATTTATTTTACCCGTATTGGTCATCGGCAGCCTCGTGACAAATTCCACAACTTTTGGCGCCATGAAATTCTCGAGATGGGCGAGGCAATAGCGGATGACGTCGCGTTCCGCGTATTGGTAGCCTTCCCGGAGTACGATGAACGCCTTGATCGCCTGTCCGAGTATCGGATCCGGGACCCCCGTGACGGCGACCTCCGACACCCCGTCGAGGGCATGAATTGTGTTTTCCACTTCCCGCGGGCTGACCTTCTCGCCCCGGGTCTTGATGATGTCATCTTTGCGCGCGACGAAGTACAGGTAGCCCTCCGCGTCAGTCCGAAAGATGTCACCGGAGTGCAGCACGACTTCCCCTGGATATGGACCTGGGCGCAGCCTCTCGGCGGTCGCTTCTGGCTTCTCCCAATATCCACGCATGACGTGGCTGCCGCGAACCACGAGTTCCCCGGTCTGCCCGTTCGGCAGGCGCTCACCGGCATCATTGACGAGCCACACCTCAGTGTTCGGCATACCGCGACCAACACTGGTAGGCCGCATATCGAGTTGCTCGGGCGGCAGGTACGTAACGCGCTTGCACTCAGTAAGTCCGTACATCGAAAACAAGGTCGCCTGGGGAAAAAGGGCGCGAAGCTCCCGGATCTGGCGCTCCGACAATGCTGCTGCAGTGTTGGTGATCAGCCGCAGCGGCGATAGATCGAAACGGGACAGCGACGATACTTCCGTCAGCAGCGCGAACATCGTCGGCACGCCGGGAAGCACGGTTACTCGCTCGCGCGCCATCACCTCGAGGGCCGTGACAGGAAATGCAAACGACTTTTCGATGACAACGGTTGCACCTAGCCTTACGGCAAGCAGGACCTGGTAGAGGCCGTAATCAAAGGATAGTTGCAGCGCACAGAAGATCTTGTCATCGGTTCGAAGGTCCAGGTACGTGGATACCGAGGTTGCGGCGGTGGTCATGTTTAGATGGGTCAACATCACCCCTTTTGGCTCCCCGGTTGACCCGGAGGTGTAGATGATGCTTGCAAGATCCAGGTCAATCGTCCCAGGGTCGCCGATAGTCGCATCGGATTCGGCCGCTGCCCAGCTGATGTAGCGCTCATCAGGTTCCCGACGCGCATGCTCGCCCGCGATGATCACGAACCGCACCGACGCGGCCGACCGTACCGCATCGATCGCCTCGGAAAGCAGGATTTGACGAGTAATCAGCACACTGGCCCTCGCGTCATTTAGCACAAAGGCCAGCTTGTCGCGCTTCGTTAACGGGTTAATCAGCATGAATACGGCGCCAACCCGCAAGGCTGCGTACCACGCAACGACTGCCGCAACTCCATTGTCGAGATAGATTGCGACCCGGTCCCCGCGGCGAACGCCTCTCGAATACAGGCCGGCCGCAAGGCGATGGGCACGGCTGTCGAGGTCCCGGTACGTCACGCGCTCCTGCCCGGCAACAAGTGCAACGTTGCCAGGATATCGGCGAACGGTGTCGCCAAGATAATCGTGTAGCAGCATGGCTCTGTATCAGGAATTCGACATGGCGACCACTAAGGCCCCGGCGGCGCGTCCGGCCGGCCACGAATAAATGCCTCATGCAGCGCCATGGTAGAGGCAATTCCGACAAACGCCATATTGTCGGCGAACCCGATGGCTCGGCCTGCGACAGACTTCGCAATCAACCGCCCGACGGCGGCCACGTCGAAATACCCTGCTTCCCGGAGGCTCGCGGGGTTGAAAAGATCAGCAATCTCGTCCCGCAATCGCCCGCCGGCAACAAGACTCTGTATGTCAGGCGCCCGATAGGGCTGCTTCGGCCTGCGCGCGACGGAGGGCGGCAAGAGGTCTCTTACAGCTCGCGCCAGGACATGCTTCCCGCGGAGACCGAAGAGCTTAATCGATGGCGGCAAACGACAGGCGAACTCGATAAGGCGGTGATCGAGGTAGGGGAACCGGCCCTCAACGGAATGAGCCATGCTCACTCGGTCACCCTGCGACGTAAGCAGATAACCGCTCATGAGCGTATGCGCCTCGACATACTGGTCCTGACCGAGCGCGGGCCAACCCTCGATGCCCGGCGGCAGATCCGCCGCCATGCCGACGATCGGATCCATCTCACCGAGCTCCGCCCGGAGTTCAGCACTCAGGAACTGCCAGCTGCGGCGCGTTGTTGTCCACCGCGGAAGATGAGAGTAGCCAACCTCACCCAGATGCTCATGTCCTTGGGCAAAGAAATGGCGGCTGAACGCCCGTCCCTTGACCGGCGAATGGCGCACGTAAGGATAAAGGCGCTCAAGCAACCGTGGTCGCCAACGGGAATCCGGATTTCCGGCGATCCAACGCCGAACTTTCGCTTCGCGAAAAATATCGTAACCCGCAAAAACTTCGTCCGCCCCCTCGCCCGTCAGAACCACTTTGTAGCCCGCTGCGCGCACCGTTTGTGCCAGCAGCATGAGCGGAATTGGGGCCGTCCGTAGGATCGGGGCTTCCACGTGCCAGATCGTTCGCCTGAAGGCAGTGGCGATCGCATCCGCGTTCACATTTACGGTCGTCTGGACCGCGCCGAGGTCTTCTACCACTTCGCGCTGGTATGCGCTTTCGTCGAACTCGGGGTCGGAGAAACTCAGCGAAAACGCTCGAACCGTTGTCCTGTTTATCTGGTGCACAAGGGCCGTGACGGCCGACGAATCGAGACCGCCGCTCAGGTACGTACCCACCGGCACGTCGGCCCGCAGCTGCAGGCGAACGGAGTCCGTAAGCCGCGCCCGCAACTCTTCCGCATACGCCTCCCGAGGGCGGCGCGGCGACGACTCGGCAGTAGAAAAATCCCAGTCCCAAAACCGACGCTGGCGAACGCCCTCGGCGTCCGCAATCAGCATACAGCCAGGAGGTAGCGCCTCGACCCCTTCAAACGCCGTGCGCCTGTCGAGCGGCGACCAGTACGTCATGATTTGGCCGAGCGCACGTCGATCCAGTCGCGTCGGGATCGAGCCCTCGGCAAATAGCGCTTTTGCCTCGGAGGCGAACAGCAAGCGTTCACCCGAACGGGCGTAGAGCAAGGGGCGAATGCCGACCCGATCCCGGACGAGCAGCAGTTTCCCTGGCCGGGAATCCCAGAGCGCGATAGCGAACTGGCCGTTCAGGTGATTGACGAAGTCGGCTCCGTGCTCCTCGTAGAGATGGACGATGACCTCAGTGTCGGAGGACGTGTAGAAAACGTGGCCGCGGGCCACAAGCTCCGCGCGAAGTTCGATATAGTTGAAGATCTCGCCGTTACAGACGACCCAAACCGTCTTGTCTTCATTGTGAATCGGCTGATCGCCAGTCGCTAGGTCGATGATCCTGAGCCGGGCATGCGCAAGGCCTATTGGACCACTGACGAAAAATCCAAACCCGTCCGGACCGCGATGACGAAGCGTTCCAATCATCCGGGTCAGCGTCGGACGATCAGGCGCAATTCCGCTATTTCCTACCCAAATTCCAGCAATCCCGCACATAGACTAAGCGCTCAGCGGGGCGGGAGTGCGCAATGCTGCGACGTTTGGCACCAATTGAATCGGCGCACCATCCGCCCTGTGAAATGGCCCCAGATAGCATGGCGTGGCACCCGCAATTCACTTTGGGTTCTGGCGGTCGCTTCACGGTGGGTCAAGAGGCGTGCGGACCCGGAACGAACCCCAAAGTTGGACGGAAGCCCGTCCGCGGCCTTCGAGCCGAGCAGAACGATGTGCATCCACGGAATCACGGGAACACCCGCGCCGCTGCCTTACCTAGCGATAGCGTCAGTGAGCCCGGAACCCGAGGCCGCGCGACATCTGGGAAGCTGCGCTCAATCCCATCATGGGCAAGTCGGATGCGCCAGTCCAACTTGGCCTCAGAGGGCGCCTGCCTTGAATTCTTGAACATTAGTCAAGCGGTCCTCTATAACCGCGCCGACTGACCGACAATACCAGGACCGCCCGGGGCTAGCCGAGTGAGAGTGAACCTACAAGAGCCCGTTCCTACGAACTTACAGGGAACCGGCGCTCCGTCAAGAGCCACCGATCGCGCGGGTGGCCGGCTGTCCAGCGCCCCCAGCCCATGCGGTCCACCTATCGTCTACGAAACGTCCCTGACCGCCTGCCCGCCGTTTAATCCAGCCACGACGGCTCGGCGCAGTCGCTGACCACAAAAATGCCTAACAGGTCACCTAATACGCCTGCCGGCCGGCAATAATGGAGCTCTCCGCCGGCGAAGCCGGGAGCAGAACGGCGGAATACGTCTCAACTGCAGGATAATGCGGCCAGTGACTCGAGAAACGTCTTCGCACGGCGCCCCGCTGCTCAATGAGCCGGTGCCCGCAAGCCCTGTCGGCACCGACGCGGCAGCGCCCGGGCTGCGCTGATAAGCCGGAAGCCCGTTCATATGCTGTCCGCTTCTCGCCTGCCCGTCGACCACGCATTTAGCGCATTTTTTTTCCACTCGGCGTCCTCCAGGCCGAAGCTGCGCATAGGGATACTGGTTGATGGCGACCTGATTCCTGCTTTCGCCCGGCGCGTCCTTGAGGATATCGCCGCCTGCGATTTCGCAGACGTCGTCGTTTATGTCCGCAACATGTCGGCTCCGGCGCCCGCCGGGAAACAGCGCAGCATGATACGTCGCTTGCTCGGCGCACTTTCCGGGCCAAGCCCCTTGCGTGGCGTTGGCTATCGCGCGTACCGCCATTGGCTCGACAATCCTCGTCGACCGCAACCGGACCCGCAGCGAATCGTGAGCTGCGCCGACATGATGCGCGGCATCCAGTTAATCGACGTCACTCCGATCCAGACGGTCCATGTCGACCGTTTCTCTGACGCCGATGCGGCCCTTGTTCACTCATGCGAGCTGGACGTCCTTCTTCGCTTTGGATTTCGAATACTTCGCGGCGCTGTATTGGATGCTGCACGTTACGGGATCTGGTCATTCCACCACGGCGACGGCGAGCAATACCGCGGTGGTCCCCCTTACATCTGGGAACTGATAGAAGGGAATCCAATCTCAGGTGCCACCCTTCAGGTATTGGAGGACAACCTTGATCGAGGCCCGGTACTCGCGAAAGGGCTATTTGCAAGTTCACCGTCCCTGTCCGTGAGCAACAACGCGTACGCACCCTACTGGGCGACTACCCACTTCGTGGTGCGTTCACTGCACGCGCTGCATTCCAACGGGCCAACGGCCTTCGACGCGCGGGTCCGCCGCCCCGGTCCATACGAGGGGAAGCGCCTGATTTACCGGACCCCTTCAAACGCAACCGTTGCGCGCTGGTTGATTCCGCAGGTCGCCCGACGCGTCGTTCGACGCTTGACGGAGCGTAGCCATCGGGTCCACTGGCGCATCGCTCTACGGCGCACGCAGATACCGTTGTACGAGCACGCGAGCCCGGAGGCACTCGCCGCGTTCCACTGGTTCGAAAGCCCGCCCGGTCGGTTCTGGGCAGACCCATTTCTGATAAGGCGTGATGGCGCGCTGTGGGTGTTCTTCGAAGACTTTGACCACGGAAATGGCAGGGCGGTGCTCGCGTGCGCCCGGATTACGGACGCCGGGCACCTCGAGGCACCCCGAACCGTGCTCGATCGGCCCTACCATCTTTCCTACCCGCACGTTTTCTCCCACGACGGCGAGGTATTCATGGTGCCTGAATCGATGCAGGCAGGTACGATCGATCTTTTCCGAGCCACAAGGTTTCCGGACGAGTGGACGCTTGAATGTACGTTGCTGAAACTTCGCGCCGTCGACAGCACGCTGTGCTTGCACGACGGCCAGTGGTGGATGATTAGCTCCCCAATGACAGTCAACGGACATGCCGCTCTGACGTACGTGTGGCGCGCCCCACGGCTGACGGGGCCGTGGCAGCTCACAGCAGATACTCCCCTCAGCAATGACGTGCGACGTGCCCGCGGGGCAGGTCAATTATTTCGACGCGGCCAAGAACTCTGGCGCCCGTGTCAGGACTGTAGTCGCCGGTACGGACGAGCACTTGCTTTCAATCGTGTCGAGCAGCTAGCCGATGCACCAGCGGAAACTACGGTACAGGTTATTGAAGCGGGGTGGCAGCACGCGATGGTGGGCACACACACCTATAACGCCGCTGATGATTGGGAAGTAATTGACGGGCAGTTCTTGGAACCGTAGCCAACGATCGCCCGAGTTGTCGAGACGCCCACATTCGCACACCACTAGACATTATTGGCACCAATGTCGGATGCGTGCATTCCAAATGCTGCCTCGCGAGCAGTTGGTACCGGCATTGAGTAGCTCTGGCTTCTCTGAGTCTGGCCCACTGCCGTGACCGCTACCTCAGATGCCTACACGGCCCCCAGGCCGCCATTATGCCGACGTTGCTCGGCTCGATCTGCCCGGACATGGTCCCATCCGGCATTTTGAAGACCTGGGAGTACGGTCCGGCCGCACGGTTCCGCTCGTCGGAGCCAGAGCCGCCATGCATCGCAAACGCGTCCGCGTCGTAGATTGCGTCACCGGACTGACGGATCCCACGTTACAACGCGCACACCACAAAGGAACTTCACGCCCGCTATCAGAAGCGCCGCATTCGCCTGCACGAAAAAGTAGCCAAGCCGGATCGACGGATTAGACCGAATGACGGGCACGAAATGCGCCAGAGCGATCAATGCCCAAAAGGTGCACTGTAAGCCGAATATGACCCCCATCGCTGGATTGGAAGCCACGAGCACAGCGTTCGAGCAGAGCAGGCCGAGCAGAAACCACGGCACAAGCCAGCGCATAACCTTGTGGCTCCACACCTGGAACGAGAACAATCCGTACCGGATCGGGTTCAGCACCTCCGGGATCCGCCCGAGTGCTGCCATGCCGCGCAACGCAGTGCGGACCTTGCGATCGAACTCCTTGGCTGGATCCTGGATGTCCTTGTAGATACCGCACACACGAGCATCGGAAACTGATACGAGGCCCTGGCGATACGCGTTAATTGCGCAGGCGAAATCGCTAGGTATTGAGTCATCCCACAATTCGGCCACGGTTCGCCGAACCGCGAAGAATGAACCGCTCAAACCAACCAAGCTGTTTACGTCACTCTCTAATCGACGCAACCACATTTCGTAGCGGACGTACGCCCCTTCTCCGACGAGCCGCCCGTCCGCAGTCAGGAACTTGTCTTCGCTTGACACCGCGCCGACGCGCGGATCTTGGAAGCGCTCGACGATGTGCCCGATGCTATCGGCGGGCGTATCCGTTCCCGCGTCTGAAAAAACAATTATCTCGCCCGTTGCCTGCTCAACCGCAAGCCTTTGGGCGTGCTCTTTACCACGTCGTTCCGCCGAACGTACAAGGCGCACACCACGAGAACCGAAGCGCTGAACTATTGCGTCCGACTGATCATCGGAGGCGTCGGAAGCAACAAGAATTTCGAGGTTTGCATAGCATATTGCGAGGGCGTTAAGCAGTTTACGCTCAATGCGCTTCTCCTCGTTACGACAAGCTATCACGAGCGACACGCGCCTATCACGCGCCGTCGTTAGCTGGGACGGTTGCACGTGCCTTCGTCGTGGAAGCACAGTCAAGACGGCCGGGTATATTGCGTAGCTAAAGACGGCCCCGATACCGCATGCGACAAACAACGTCATCCACATAAGTAGCTACCAAAGCCACCGCGCGACTCGATGAGACCGGCTTGCCAAACTACCGCCAACAAATCGATATGTCTTGACGCGCGCGCGTCGGTGCAATTGAACATGCTTGGCCGTAATAGCCAGTCTCCAGTCCTCGCTGGGGGCTCACGTAACAGGGCGGGATCCATCGCTTTCAGCCCTTCAACCGCACCGGTAGCGCCAACAGATTTGTCCCGCGCTGTGGCGCGCGACCGCCCGTCAGCGCTTGCATCGCATGAAACTCTCCCACATCCGACAGCGGGCGGCCGCGCCAGTAAGGCCCTGCGTTTCGCGTCCACGCACCAGCAAGCGCGACGCGATCATCCGGCGCCGAAGAGAGCGGCGGCAGCAGTACTCGCACGCGTTTCTTCTGCAAAACGGCGTACGCTAAACGGCAGCAAGGATTCCAACGGAGCCATTGTTGAAATACCACGCAAAACCGAATCACGCTAGTCGCTGCCATGAGCTCGGGTCAGAATTATTATCAGCTGGTCGAAGTCGGCGCTTGCCAATCGGCCAGTGGCAGGAAGCGTTAAGAGTCGTCTTGAGAGAGAAAACGCATTCGGCCACTTTTCATTCGCGCGTGCGCGATTCACCCCGATGAACTCCGGGAGGGTACGACCGTACATCCGCGTAACCCCTAGATGCCCCGCCATCCGGCACGCCCGCTCCGCGTAGGCTTCGGAAGGAGCGACGAACGGCACCCGACTCAGGCGGGAGGACGCTAATGGCTCCCCGACGCCGGCCAGCGGCCTAAGCCCAATGCGCGATGCGGAGTCGATGGTCCGTTTGACCTGCTCCGTGCGTCGGGCCGCCGTGCGCAGCACGTATTCATGCTGGTTTGCGACGAAGTCCCCAAAATCAGGTTGAAGTTCCGTTGCGCTGGACGTGACGGTGAGCCGCGTTCTCCCAATCCCCAAGCCCGGAATCCGGCGCACGATGTGGTATACGAGTGGATTCAGAGCAGCGTCATACGCCCCTGCGCGAATCCCCAGGAACACCGGCGATAGCCGTCGACACGATCGCAGCTCGGACCGTACGAGGCTCTCGAGATCAGTACCCGCGCCAATCACCACCGCCCCTCCGCCAAGAACACTCACGGGCTTCCCGCGCCCGAAACTGAGGATGCCAAGGGCGCCTGAGATGCTTTCGCCAGCGATTGATGACATAAAGCACTGGGCAAAGTCGCGCAGAATGAGCACCGGCCGCGGCAACCTCGACAGGACCCTCCGATCTGAGAGCCCGTCTAATCCAAATAAATCGACTATCAGCACGGCAGCGCTGCCACTATCCAGCGCGGACAAAAGCTTCGGCCGCTCCATCTCAATGCTGTTCGGCGCGAGGTCGACGAAGCATGGCTCCCAGCCGGCACCCAAAACAGCCCCGAGTACTCTTGGACAGCAATAGGCAGGAAGGATGGCTCGCGACGCCGCTCCCGCTGGTCCGCCGAGACGCGCCCCGTGCGCCCGCAAAGCCGCAAAAATGGCGCCCGCACCTGAATCGACGAATATGATTCCCGTTGCGTCACGAGGCAGCATGAGCGGAGTCGCCGGCCGCCTCCAGAAAGTGCCGACAGGTATAGAAACGCCACTGCCGGGATAAGAACGAATATGCAAGGTAGACCTCTATCGGGATGGTTAGGCGCCCCCGATAAGGATGTTTACGGTACGCTATCGATGCAAGCGCACGAAACCATCAGGATTTTGGCGAATGACTCGTTCAGTTAACACATTCCGCCCCATCATGGCAACGACGCCAGTCTCACAGCGCGGCCACTCAGAACCGGCCCAAGCTCGCTTTATTGCGGCTTGTGTACACCTCCTTGGTTTGAACACTGTCCGGAATCTTGGGCTACATAGTTGCGAGTCGCCTGCGAGGCATCGCGTTTGGTAGCCGAAATCACGCCCAATCAAAGTCGAGTCACGACAGGCGCGACCTGGCTGATTGCGGCCCGGATCGCCGACCGAGTCTTCGGATTCGCAAGCATCGCTTGTCTGGCGCGGCTTCTCACACCGGCGGATTTTGGCCTCGTGGCGATGGCCGGGAGCGTCGGGGCATTCCTAGAGGTTCTCAGTGCATTCGGATTCGACTGGGCGCTGGTACGACATCCGGCTCCGACTCGAATGCATTATGACTCTGCGTGGTCGTTGCGGTTAGCGGTCGGAGTGCTGACGGCCGCCTTATTAGTGATTTCTGGGCCTTTCGCGGCAGCTTTCTACAAGCAGCCCGCTGTAACCGCACTGCTCGCTGCCCTTGGTCTCAGCACGATTGTGGGTGCCACGGAGAATATTGGCGCCGTGGATTTTCGTAGAAACTTCGAGTTCGGCAAAGAGTTCTGGCTTCGCACGATTTCGCGGATTGTTGGATCCGTCGTGGCAGTCGGTGTCGCGTACTGGTCACACTCTTATTGGGCACTTGTGATTGGCATCCTCGCGACCCGTTCCGCGGCAACCGTACTTAGCTACGCGCTCCATCCCTTCCGTCCCCGTTGGTCGACGATTGCAGGGCGTGAACTGATGGGTTTCTCAAGCTGGCTTCTAGTAACAAACATTATTGACTTCGCGCGGGTGCGATTCGCAGACTTTTTCGTCGGGCGTGTATTTGGGCCCCGCGCGACCGGTTTGTACTCTGTGGCTAACGAGTTGGCCCATCTCTCGATTACGGAATTAGCCGCGCCGATAAACCGAGTAGTGTTTTCGATGTACTCACAGGCTTCCGGGGATCAGGAAGCGATCAAGCGAGGCTTTCTGCAGGTCGCGTCCTTGATCTGGATGGCCGCCTTGCCGATGGCAGCTGGCATCATTGCGGTCTCTGAGGAGATCGTTGCGGTAATGCTCGGACCGCATTGGACTGGCGCCGCCGTCCTGCTTCGAATTCTAGCGGTAGGTGGCGGACTAGCCGTAATGACGGCGAATATCCACTACGTGTATCTGGCACTCGGGAACACGCGCCTGTCAACGATCCTCGCGGCGGTCGGCCTCGTAGCCATGGTGGCGCTGGCTCCGACCGGCGGGGCCTTGTTTGGAGTCAATGGAGTCGGCGCAGCCTATGTAGCGACGACGGCGCTTGGGATTCCATTAAATTATTTCATGCTGCGACGACTTATCGGCATACGATTCCTTGACCTCTGGCGTCGCGTATGGAGATGTCTCGCGGCCGCGATCGGAATGCTTGCCGTCATCGCGCTGGCCCTGCCAATGACGCAGCCTTCGGACATTGCCGCCGCAACTAGCATGCTTGCTTTGAAAGTGGCGCTAGGGGCGGCGAGTTACACGCTTATTTTAGGCGGACTGTGGGCCCTGTCGGGTCGGCCGGACGGACCGGAGCGTTTCGTCATCGGCGTCGCCGCGCGCCGCATCCTTGCGCTTCGTAAGAAGATCTCTGGCAGCGGCTCACGGGGTCGCGCTCCCTGAAAAACGGCAATCTAAAGATTTGCGATCAGCGCTGGCCGCCGTTTTTTCGGCGTCCATGTCATGCACACCAGCCCGTCAGTGACTTGGACCCTAGTCCTCAGTGGTCCCGGCACACAGCGTCCCTTTCCGCTCACCACCCCGGTCCGCAATTTGCGGAGTTGTATCCGACAGGACCGCCCGTACTGCTCGCGGTCAGCAGCGGTGAACCCGCGGAAATCGTGTAATCGCGCGAGGCGTAGTTCGGGAAGTTCGCGGCTTCGGTGTTGTACGGAGACGCGAGGTTCGGAATCCACAACCCGTGGCCATCTGGATTGCTGATGCCCGCGAGATCGGGCGCGGAGCTTGAGGTGTAGGCGGACTGCCAAGCCTTGAATGAACTGAACGCGTGACCCATCGAATAATTGCTTTGGTTCCAGTCCAACCCCCAGGACGAACTGACTGCGTAGGCATTGTAATCAAACTGCGAGAATACGATCGCGCTGTTCGCCGTCCAATATGAGTCTGTCTTGTCGGGCGTCCAGCAATGCTGTGAGTCCATCATGACATTGTCTCTAACAACGACGCCCGTTGCGCCGATCCAGCCAAAGGCGCGGGTCATATCTTCGGCGAGCGTGTTGTTCGACACTGTGATATTCGAACCTTGCGACTCGGCGTAGCCTTGGTTCCCCCACGCTAGCGGTCCGCCCATCGCTTGCGCGGGGCCATAGAATAGGTTGTTGCTGATCACCCAGTTACTGTTTCCGAGAAAGCCGTTGCCGTTCGTTCCTTGCAGGATCGCCTCGTAGTTGCCAGCGAAGATGTTGCTCGACACGGTCCAGTTGTTTGCGGTGCCAGACCCGTCCAGCAACTTCGTTCGGATTGCAGCGTAGTTGCCCGTAAAGAGACAATTGTTGATCGTCACGTAGTTGGATCCATACGTCTCAATCGGCACGCAGTTCAACTGATAGCCGCCGCTTACAGTCGTGAAGTTAGAGAACTTGCAGTAGCGCACTGTGAGATAACTGGTGCAGTTTGCGCTCGAAATGCCTATTCCACCGGCAGACGACGGATTCGACGTTGGGTATTCATTTCCGTGAATGTAACAGTACTCAATCGTGACGTACGACGAGGTGCCATAGTAAAAATAACAGCTGTCACACTCAAAGTTGCGAATCTCAAATTTGCGAACAACCGCGCCCGTCACCGTAATCGGGCCTGTGTTGTAGGATCCTTGGTTGCCAAACCCGAACGCTGCGTTACTTGTATTCAGGCCTCCATCAATGATCGGACAATTTGCAGATGCAGGATCGCCCTGGATTACATATGGATTTGATGAGTCTCCGCTGCCCGCCGGGAAATACCCCGCTACGGATGAGGCGTTGTAGACATACGCAGTCGAACTGCCGCCATTCCATGCGGCGCTCGCACGCACAATGATGCGCCGCTGACCTAGGCCAGGGGCATAGAAAACGTCGACCAATGCTGCCTGATACGTCTGGTAGACGTAGCCCGCGGCTTTATGCGAACCGACCGCAGGATCAACGCCAGACGCTTGATCGACGTACCACGTCGTGTAGGCGCTGTAAGGATCACCAAGGAAACCGCTCGTCGCGGACTGTCCGTTTATGACAAGGGGGTTCGGTGGCACCGGTGGTGCCGTAGCAGCCCGAGCGATGCGAATGGACGCGATGAGTGACGCCGCCGTCGTGGCATTTCTGAGGAATTCTCGTCGGTTAGTCATTTAAGCTCCTCACGGGTATCGAGGCCCCAAGTTTCAATTCTCAGGGTCGGTCCGGCGGTCTTTGTTGCGCAGTTTCAGAGCCGCTCGTGCCAAATTAATTATTCAGCACAAACACGGGGCGCATATGTATCACTAGGCCATTTAGCCGCGTCCATGCATTTCGACGTGACGGGATAAAACAAGTCCGAGCTCTGTTAGCATCGAGTCCACTGAAGTAGCTTAAGTCTACGCCCTGCCTCCGACAAGTGTCTGTTTTCCCAGACACAAACCGCGACCCCTTCGCTCTCAATTCACCGTGGTCGCGGCTCGCCGAAGCGCCTCTATAGATGCGCTCCGTTAACCGGGATCGCCTCGTCATCGCCGAATCATGTACTCGACATGGATACGGACGCGCTGCCGCAGTGCCTTAGAACACTCCACGTGCGCGGTATCGAAATTACATGGATTTGATATGTTCAATATCGCTCGCGCTGGCATGAAACCTGGACACGTGGCGTGGCTGGCAGACCCGCGGATCGGGCCGCGCCGTAGCTCGCGCGCATTTTTTTGATGAGTATCCGGACTTTTCGAGATCTCGGTGCGTTAACTGGCCCGGCGTCATCGGGGGCGGAATGAAAAGAAATCGTCTTTTCCATCGCGTCGCGCAAAGCGGCGAACGGGTCGATGCACTTGTACAATCTGCGAAGTCCTACCTCCGCTTTTCGCTACTCTGGGCGCGGGCGATTGTCAACATAAGACGCGGAACGGATCCGACCTTTAAGGTCGACGGTCGGAGCCTCATTGTATCGATGACCTCGATCCCGTCCCGTCTTCTCGGCATTCCGATCACACTGGATTCGATCTTTCGCCAATCGGTCAAGCCTACGCGGCTTATTCTTTGGCTGCCCAGGCGAAGGTTTCCGACGCCCGCTCGCGTCCCGTGGTGGGTCCGAGCGCTAGCACGCCGTGGCCTTGAAATCCATTTGTCGGAGACCGACCGGCCACACGATAAACTTCTTCCCGCGATACAGGCCCACCCAACTGCGATAGTCGTGACCGTTGACGACGATATCATCTACTCTCCTCGCATGATTGCGCGATTACTGGACGGCCATCGAGACTTTCCAGAGACGGTCGTCTGTCACAGCGCTCGCTCAATCAGATTCACGTCGAGTGGTAATCCCGCGCTCTATGAGACCTGGACCTTAAATGACCCAGCACTTCACACACCGTCCCACAAGGTGCTTCCGTTGGGAGTAATGGGAGTACTGTACCCTCCCGCGTCACTTCATCCGGATGCGCTTAACGCGCAGATGGCGGCCGAACTGGCGCCGACAGCTGATGACCTTTGGTTCAAAGTAATGGCATTGCGACATGGCACAAAAGCCATGCTGCTGCGGCCGGACTCGACCGTGGCTACGGCCGTACCATTCTCGCAGAAGGTTTCGCTTTGGGCGTTCAATCAGCATGCTGCCGGTAATATGCAGCAGTGGTGCGGCCTTCTGTCTAGGTTTCACCTGTCGGTTGACGATTTCCAGGATTAGCGGGTTGCGAGACAAGGCTGTGTTTTAGGGCTCTTATGGAGTGTTGAAGAGCGAAGGTGGATCATTGTCCTCCTCGACGAGTGCGGATTGAGCGAGCGGCCAACGCAGGTGCACACGCGCGCGCCAAAGGGAAAGATGCCTTTGCTACACCATCTATTGCACTGGCATCAGCTGTCCGTCTTTGCTGTCATCACGTACCTTTCGGCTGTTCTGCGTCCGAGTCGTGCCCGGCGGAAGCAACCGCCCGCAGATCATGGAGTTCCTGTACCCTCCCAGGCAACAGATTTGCCGGCGGCTACTGGTCACCTGGGACGAGCCCGCCGCGCATCGATCGGCGCTCTTCGGGGATCATTTCGAATCACGGAACGGCGCCATACTGATCGAGAAACCGCCAATCGATCCACGAGAGTTCAACCGAACGGACCACATTTGGGGGCATCTCAAGCACTACGAAGTCGCCAATCGCTGTGTCGCAATCTCGCCGATCCTAATACCGGGGCTCGCGGTCGCATGCGTTCTATACCACGGTACCGCACCTTGATTCGAACGGTGTGGCGTCGGCCCAAGCTTCCCCTCTGACATGTCGGCCATTTTGGGAACCGCCAGTTGTTTTGGGCGACCCGCCAGTTCCGGCGCCTTTCATGCCTTCCAGGCAATGTGATCACCCAACCAGCCAGCTCCCGCCCTCAAATTCTGTTACCAGATCAAATGGAGCGGGTCCGCAGGCCGTGCCAAGCGCGGTTGCGAGGCATCATCCGTCGGCGGCGTGCGAACCTGGAGCCCGGGCCGCGCCTTCGCCCCAAGCGCCCCCTTCGCTTGCGATCCATGTCATCTTTGCTAAAGCTAACGTGGCGGGCATGTACGTGATCCGAGGGGGCAAAGCTTTGTAGATTGCCATCTGCCAACAAACCAATGCGCCCACCAAACTCCCGGGACAAGGCGGCATCAAGGTAAGGTCTTGTTACAGACATCCTCTACAAACTGAGACACCGCAGCGCAGTAAGCCTGTGGGGAGAAGCGGTCGTGCACCATTCCGTGCCCCGCTTCGCCAAGATCGGCGCGCAGAGACGCGGAGCCCATCAGGCGACGAAGCGCAGATTTTAATTCCGCGACATCCCCGGGCGGCACAAGAATGCCGTCGACACCGTCGCGGATGACGGTATACGTTCCGCCAACACGAGTCGCGATACGAGGCTTTATAGCCGCGGCCGCCTCTATCAGAACCCGCCCCATGGCCTCTGACCTAGAAGGCAGCACGAACACACCAGCACGGCCTATCCACGTTGCCATTTCGACATTCGGCATTCCACGCAAGACGGAAAGCCTCCGAATGCCTGGCCGCTGTTCCGCGACCTTCTCCGGCATCTCGTGCCCGGCTATGACTAGTTCCCAATCCGGAAATTCATCTTGCAGTCCCTCAAACGCAGAGAGCAGCACGTCCACACCCTTGCGCAGAAATGGGTAGCCAACGAAAAGAACCATTCTCTCCGAGCCAAGGTCCTCAAATCTATCAAGCGGAACCCCATCAAAATAGCATCGGATGTTCGCGCGCCGGACCCTCGATGTGAGCCCGTCAAGTTGCTCCTTGTAAAGTAGTCTGACGCCGTCGGCGCGCCCAATTACGAATCCTGCCACAGCTTTCATTATCAAAAACTTAAGCGTTGCGCCCCAACCATTCCCAAGATCGACTAAATTGTCGGGGCTACCGTAGACTCCGTTAACCTCGCAGATGAAGCGGGCGCGAGTAAACGTTCGTATTGCGAGCGCCGTCAGGCCATTGCGGAAGGGGTCGTACGAAATAAGAACGACGGGTCGGCCTGCACGACGAACCGCTCGCAGGCCTTGAAGGATTCGCCGAGCCATATAGATCAATTTGGATGGAATTCCTTCACCGGCCACCTTTTCGCAGTTGATGCGAAAGTTCCCGACTCTGCAGTTGATCGGTGTAGGACCGAACGTCCAGAATTCACCCTCCAGTCGTTGCGACAGTGCCCGCGCCTGGAATTCAATTTGATCGTCGATCCTGTACGTAGGGCCGTCCTTTAGAATAATTACGTACGGTGCTTGCCGCGATTCTGTCGATATTCCCATTCAATCTCCGCGATTTTCCATCCGCGCGCTCTTGGTCCGGGAAGCAGCGTCTTAGTGACGCCGTTATGACCGGTTGTCGCGCGCAACAGGTGGCCGCTCGCATGTCCAGGATACCGCCACGTAGTCAGTGGCAACGCAAGGTCGTCGCATCCCCTTAACTCTCGCTACCCGCCCGCGATCGTCACTGAACTCCCGCGGCGACTTCCGTGGCGTGCGCGTGTGTTGCTTTCTGCCGCACATAACCCGCCAAGCCCGTGAGCATCCAGAAGTGGGGATAGAACAGCACCGACACGAACGCGCCGCTCACCGAGAGAGAGACCAAGCCCGCGGCGCACGCACGCGCAAGGGCTCGATCAACGTAATCGAGATCGCCCCCAGACCCAGCACGCCCGACTCGATTCCCGATTCGAAGAGACCCAAAGAGGAGAAACGCATACAGTGCCACGCCAACGGTCCCGGTCTCCGGCAACAATTGGAAATAAACTGAGTGGGCCGCTCGGCCGCCCAGAGACCTCCTCTCCTCTCTCTCCTGAATCGCTTTCTCGGTGCTGTCATATTCGCCAACTCGCCACGCAAAATTGCCCGCCCCCACGCCAATAAGCGGGTAATCGAGATACATATCCCAGCCCCGGTGCCACCCATAGATACGCTCTGCGCGCGTTGGGTCATTCGGGTTGCGCGCGGACGCTAAACGCTCGTCCACATAGCCGCGAGGCAGCAATGGATATGCGAGCGCTGCCAGCATCAACGCTACTGCCAAGATACGAAGTTTCTTCCTCGAAAACCATACGATAGCCAGTATCGCTGCCACAAGACCAAGAAAGCCTCCACGCGAGTTAGTGGCCACGACCGCTCCTGCACACGCAATCGCTGATGCAACGGTGAATGCCTTCCAGAGGCGGCCGGGAAACGCCGCTGTCAGCAGCGCCGCGAAGGACACACCGATACCCAGCGCGACACCTGCATCATTCTCATCCCCGAGAAACCCCCCCTCTCCGACGCCATGATGCAGAAACGCCCATGCAGCGAGTATGTCAAAAGCCGCCAAAAGAAATATTACGAGTTTGTCTCTATAGCGTTGGTCTTCGCAAAGCCGGGGGACACTCACGAAAAACACCATTGTGGTCACCGCGTGTGACCACACCGTCTGAAACCACCAAAAGTGATTTACGGCAACCGCGCCGCCCACGATGATCAACGACAGAAACCCAAATGCCGCCCGTGCAAATGCCGATCTGGCTAACTCGCGTCCAACATACGGAAGGGTGGCAAGCAGCACTAGTGTTGTTACCGGAATGCCGAGTCTCAAGACCGAGAGGCCGGGGATAACGTCCTGCGGTCTAATATATGTCAGCACCAGGTAAACAAAGACGGTCCAATACAGAAAGGCGCCTGGTCTGCCAGCAGCCGCACTCCCGCCAGCTTGCGTACGCTGAGTGGGCCGGCCTTGGCGTGCAGCATCTCGAACCCCGCCGCGACGGACTGGCTGCCCAGTGGGTGGTCTAGCGTGCATTAGCGATCGCGCGCTCGAGCGCCTGAACGAGTTGCTCATTCGACATTCGGCGGCTGAGAGCGTCATCCGCCTCGGGCATTGGCACCAGGTCCGACACCGGACATAAACAGAAGGTCGCATACAGTTGGCGCAGCACCGCCGCAACCTGTTCCACATCATCATCCAGACGGAATACGCCGGAGCGTCCAGCAACGGCAACCGCCGAATCGCTGTCCGATTCGGCAAAAAGAAGTACCACTCGGCGAGACGCCATGTGCTCGAATAGCTTCGCGGGAATCTGCTGCTTTTGTTCTTGAGCGAGGTTCACGAGCACGTTGCAGTTGCGCGTCAGAGTCGCAACCTCGCGTCGGGGGATAAGGCCACGAATATGAACGCAGTCCTCGAGTCGATTCTCGCGCACCCAAGCAACCAGGTCGATACTCTGCCAAGTCGAGCAGTGTCCTACTAGGTCAAGGCGCACCTTGGATCTGTCCACGCCCGGCGTGCCCAACAACTGCTGTAGCGCATTGAGCAGCGGCATCGGTGAGCGTCTATAGTAGATCGTTCCCGCGAAGAGAAGAAGCAAACGCCCTGTCGGTGGCGGCGTGTCGATCAACATGTCTTCATCAAATCCGTTCATTACGCAGCATATGCGCTTGGCAACCTCGGGGTACCGTTCTTGAATTGCACGAGCGAGCGATGGCGCCGTCGTCGTTATCGCGCTCGCCACGGTCGCGCAATGAGCTTCAAGCCAAGCATCCAGCGTCGCGCGGAATCCAGGATAATCAACCGAATCGGCCCGCCCCGACCATGGGTCCCGGAAATCCAATAGCAGCGGAACGGAACACAATCGACAAACCAATGCCGACGAGACCGACGGAGAAAACGGAGGTCCCGATACCACGACTACGCTCGGTCGTCCGCGCAGCGACTCGCGGAGCAGCTCCACGACGAGCTTAAATGACCACCACTTATGGTCGTCCACTGCTCCGATGATTCGGAAGAAGTGCCAGCGGCCGCGCGCGATCCAGCCCGCCCTCGCCGTCTCCTTGCGCGCCCCAGTACCGCTAGCACGTGGTGTCGCAGCCGCAACTGAATAACGAACCATCAAGCGGCGGAGCGCTCGGGCTACGAATATCTGCGCGCGGGTGAAAACTTTTCGATCAGGAATGCCCCGACGCCGTACCCGCGGATCAAGTGGCCGCCCACTGGCACTCCGAGGAGCGCGCGCGGAGAACAGAACCGCTTCAGTCCCGCTCCTCGCCAGATGCTCGGCGAGAGTCGACAGGCGTAGCCCTCCAACCGCTGGATCCGGGAGCGCATGGTAGGAGACCAGGAACACCCTGCGCAGCTTCAACTCTGACCCCGTTGGTCCCAACCTAGCGGCCCCCATTCACGGCCCCGGCATCGTTAGCACTCGCCACGCTTCTGTAAAGGGCCTCGTACTGGGCCGCGGTCATCCCAACATCAAGAACCGAAGTCACCTTCCACGGGTCACCGACGGCGTCGCCCAACTGGCTGGCGACAGCGCGCGCCATCGCGGCGATGTCCGCGGGCGGCACGACGACGCCTGGAACACGCGTGCCTATGATTTCGGGGAGTCCGCCGACGGAAAACGCGAAGACCGGCTTGCAGAGAACCGCCGCCTCGAGCGCCGCGATTGGTACACCCTCGTGATCCGAGGTAATGATGAGCGCGTCGGCCGCAGCGATGACCGGCGCGACAGGCGCCCGAAAGCCGAGCATCAGAACCTCTGCGCCATCAGCAGCGGTACTCAGTACCCCATCAAGCATGCTCCGCAGGGGGCCGTCGCCAGCGAGCAAAATGGTCACCGGGCGAGCGGTCAATTTCGCGATCATCTCCGCAAGCGGCATCAAGCGTTCAAAGCGCTTCACGGTCACGAGGCGTCCCACCGCCACAAGTCTGATTTCGCCCTCGCGGCGCGGAGGCAAAGGCGCGCCTGCCACTGGGCGCAGGCTGTCCTCCCGAACTTTTGCGCTGTCTATCCCGTTTAGGATTACGACTGGTGGCGGCCCCGTAGGCAGATCCGCCCGGATCCTCATCGCGAGGTCGCCCGATACCGCCACAACCGCCGCGCAGCCGCGCGAAAGCGCAATACGCTCGCTGACGTCGGCAAGGCGCCCGCGGACGTCCGACCAAGCACGCGAGAATTCAGGCGCGCCATGAATTGTCGCCACGACCGCCACCGGCAATCCTCTCCTTCGTCCAAGATAGCCAAGGATCGCCGCCAGCACGTGCTCCTTCGCGCGGTGCGAGTGCAACACCGCCGGTCGCCAGGCGCCGACCTGTCGACGCGCACGTTGGACGATTTGGACAAAATTGAACCGGGACTCGTCGATGACCGTCACGGAAATGCCGGCCTTACGCAACTCATCCGCAAGCAAGCCTTCGTTCATCACCAAGCACGCGGGCTCAACGACGCCGCGCCTGCTTTGCGCAACGGCCAAGTCGCGAACCATCGCTTCCGCGCCACCCCACACGTCGCCGGATAGAACGTGCAATACGCGCAGCGCCATTCGGCTATCCATCTCAGGCTCGGGCACGAGACACCCAGGATGCGAGGGCATCGGCATGCGCGGTCCATTCTGCCTTCAGGCGGGGGCGCAAAGCAGTCACGCCGAGCATCAATTGCTCGTATTCGTCGCGCAGCTGCCGCAGCGCAGCTGTAATGGCCTCCGGCCGCGCCGAGCAATGGAGTGCGCCCTGTCGGAAATACTCCGTCAGCGCGCGCGTATCGGACAGCACCATCGGCCGGCCGAGCGCGACCGCCTCGTAGGCCCCACATACGAGGCAGTCATCCATCAGCGTCAGGTCAAGGACTGCGTGTGCATCGCGCATCGCGCTCCAGTACTCATCGTCGCGCAGAAAGCCGAGGAAAGCGACGTTGGGAGGCGCAGTCGCAAGAACTGCCTCAGGCAGTTTGCGGAAGTTGCCGGTGAATTTGAACTCGAACTGGCCGAGGAGTTGCTTCGCCGCTTCGAGGATCGCGACGATTGGCTCGTCCTTGGCGTACGTCGCGACGACCAGCACGCGAACGGGCTCGCCGGGTTTAAGCGCGTACGAGGTCGCGGGAGCGACTTCGGGCAACGGATCCGGAAGGACCAGCGATCGGCCGCCCAGCACCGTGACCTTGTCGGCGAGAAACCGGTTCGTGACGATCGTGAAATCAGCCGAGCGGATTTCCCACCGCGCGACGGCGCGAATCAACCGCGATTTGTTGACAAAGGGTTCTACCGCCTCGTTGTGTGCGTCAATGATAACGATGGGCTTTGGTCGTGTGATCGCGCGCCAACCAAGGACGAAAGCACACAGCACGAGAGACGGGTTCTGCACGAATATGATTGTCGGTCGCTCGCGTCGAAGTACTCGCAGAGATTCCCTCAGCTGCCGCCAGTACCGGCGAACGCGCGGTCCGGGCGTTACAATCTCGTGCAAGCGGAGTTCCAACAGTCTGGCGAGGCCGCGCGTGCGCCGGTGGCGTTCCCACGTCAGGAACATGGCGTCACGGAGCATACGGGGCCCGCGCGTATGCCTCGGCCCAGCTAGCGAGCATTACAAGCGCCCAGATGCGGCGCGCGTTTCTCGCCGGCTCGGCCAGCATGTGGCTCCACTCGCGGTCGGCGAATCCAGGCGGTAGCCCGAGCCAGTCCACGAGTGTCCGGGACCGGATCATATCGCTGGCCCAACCGTGCAGCGGTCCGGTAAGCCAATCACGGACCGACACC
>Ga0181521_10002525_pt1 | contig 22070 bp, 18 predicted proteins | sample PEATcosm2014_Bin_32_FD_119764 | JGI IMG/M metagenome (GOLD analysis project Ga0181521, IMG submission 119764) | Peatland microbial communities from MTU Mesocosm Facility, Houghton, MI, USA - PEATcosm2014_Bin02_60_metaG | ecosystem: Environmental > Terrestrial > Soil > Wetlands > Peat | place...
AGGCCCGCGCCTTCGAACTCCTCGCCGTCAACCCAAACCGTACCCAGTAGGAATCCTCATTCTCACGCCAGATCCGTTCTGGATCAAATAGTTGCGCCTCCAACGAATAAAAACTTCCGACTAGGATGAATTGGTCCGGGGCAAATCCGATAGCGAAGCCGAGCAGGATCAGCAGAGGTTGCGCGTCGCTACTTACCTGGGAGGGCGCCACGGCATCGGTCGCCGCGGTGAGCAGGGTTATGGTGTGCCGCAGCACCGCCGCCACCGCGCACGCGGTGATCATCCGGGTAATGTAATAGTAGAGAGAAACCGGATAGAGATCATTGTTGTTGATCCGGTCCAGCAGCCGACCGATCGCGTAGATGTAGCTGCCGATAAAGGCCATCGAGATGACCGCGAAGGTCCCGAATTGGTAGTCCGCGAAGGCGGGTTTGCTTGCGTCGTGCAAGCCGCCGAGAATGACCACCGGCGTCGAAAAATACCCCTTGTGAGAAAAGCCGAACGCGATAGTCATAAAGCCCAGGAACGTTATGAACGACAGAAGGAAGATGGGGAAAGAGTAGTCCCGGTCGACCACCTGCCGGATCGAGTCGATCGCATTCACCGCCGATTTGAAGAAGGCGGTTTTCGCGACCGGCAATCCTAGGAGGTTCATCAGCTTGTTGTGCTGGCGGCGCCGCGATGCGTTTTGCACGACGCACAGCAAAGCCGGCAACATCGCCAGCACTGCCGACGCCAGCGTCGCAAACCCGATCAGCACGAGCGCTGATTGAGTCAGCGCGTCGGACCAGTTCCAGATCGCCAGCGCGACAATGGCTATCATCACGAACAGCAGAAAGAAGATCAGCCATTGCAGCGCGTCGCGCCGGTTCGAGGAGCCCGCAGCCGCAGTGGTTTCGTGGCCGCCGCCCGCCAATGTTGTGTCGTATGGATGGTCCGTCATCGTCTGCCCCCGTCCCATGTATTCTTGCGAAGAGGCACGGTACCACCCGGCCGATCGGTTCACGTGTGACTCAGATCACACTTACAACCTAGAAAATCGATCTTGCCGAGCAAGGCTACGGTCCGACGGCGACGATCCGCAGGCTGTTCGATCCGGCGCATGGCGCACCCCCTCGTCCTGATGCGCTCACATAGCGGGCGCGTCGAAGGACGTAGGACGTTCGAGCCTGCCGAATATCAAATCCTTCACACGCTCGAAGGCCGGGGCCCACTTGTCAAGCGGAGGAACTGCGGGCCGCGGCCCGCCGCCGGGGCGGACCGCTGTCGTTCACACCTTCTCGACGTTCCAGAACAGGAAGGCCGGGGACTCGATGACGCCTTTGACGATTTTGTGGTAGGCGGTCTTCGCCAAGTACTGGCCGGTGGGAATGTAGGGCACGATCTCGAACGCGCGCAGCTGGATGGCCTCGGCCAATTTCTTGCGCTCGTCGTAGGTCGCCGCCTTTAGCCATTGGCCGCGCAGCTCCTCGATCTTGGCGTCGGTCGGCCAGCCGAAATGACCCTTTTCGCCGTTGGTGCGCAGGGTCGGATTGACCGCCGGATCGAGCAGGTCGGCGCCGACCCAGCCGGTCGCGAAGATGCTCCAGCCGCCTTTGTCGAGCGGCTCCTTGATCGCGCGGCGCGTGACCAGCGTGCCCCAATCCATCGACTGGATTTCGACATTGAGGCCGAGCTTTTTCATCTCGTCGGAGACAACCAGCGCTTGGCTGTGCGCGACCGGCTGATCGACCGCATCGAGGACGACGATCCGCTCGCCATTGTAGCCCGCCTCAGCGACGAGCTTCTTGGCCTTGTCGTAGTCGCGCGGCCCGCTGAGCGCTTCCGACCCCGCGGTGTTGGCCATCGGCCCGCCGCAGGTGAAGAACGACGGGCAGAGCTCCCAATTCTTTTGGTCGCCGGCGAGCGCCGTCAGAAAATCCGCCTGGCTGGCCACCGCCAACACCGCCTGACGCATCTTGACGTTGTTGAAGGGCGGCTGCAGGTGATTGAACTTGACCATGATCGGGGTCGGCAGCGGGTCGGCCTTGCCGATGACGAGGTCGGGGTTGGCAGCCAGCAAGGGCACCACGTCGGGCGGCGGGTTCTCCCACCAATCGGCCTCGCCGGCGTTGAGCGCAGCGACTTTGGTCATCGCGTCGGGGATATTGAGCCATTCGACCCGGTCGACCTTGACAACCTTGCCGCCCGACGCCCAGCTCGGCGGTTCCTTGCGCGGCACGTAATCGGTGTTCTTGACGTAGACCACCATGTGCCCGGGCTGAAACTCGTCCTTGACGAATTTGAACGGGCCCGAGCCCACCGCCTCGGTGATCTGGGTGAACGGGTCGGTGTTGGCGAGGCGTTCCGGCATCATGAAGGGCGCGAGGCTCGACACCTTGGCGAGCGCGTCGATCAACAGCGCGAACGGCTCCTTCAATTTGATTGAGAAGCTCTTGTCGCCGTCGGGTTTCATCTCGTCGAGCACCGCCGCGATCGACTGCCCATGGCTGTCGCGCGCCATCCAGCGCTTCAGCGAAGCGATGCAATCGACGCCGCGCACCGGGCTGCCGTCGTGAAAACCGAGCCCATCGCGCAAGGTGAAATGATAGGAGAGCTTGTCGCCGGAGACCTCGAAATCGCCGACCATCTGCGGGTGCGGCGCGAACTCGGTGTCGATCGCGAACAGTGTGTCGTAGACCATGTAGCCGTGATTGCGGCTGATATAGGCGGTGGTCCAGATCGGATCGAGCACGCGCAGATCCGATTGCGCGATGAAGCGCAGGGTTTTCGTGTCCGTGGCGGCCTGCGCGGGAAGGCGCGGCGCGACGGCAACCAGCGCGGCCGATGCCGCCAGCTTGGCGATGTCTCGGCGGGTAAAACTCGGCATCGTCCCACTCCTTCCGACCAACGGAAACGCGGCTATCGTTGAGCAAGAAGCACACCACAATTGCAAGCGTCGGCATAGCTCTTGCGTGAGCCCGCCGGCGGTGGCGTTTCGCAGTGTCGCCACGGAAACGGATCGCGTAAGGTCGCCTTCGGCGAGGGGGACGAGTGAGGGATTGTATGGCGGGTTGGTTGCGCCGGATACGGGGGGCGATCACGGCGGCGGCGCTCGGCGTGCTGCTGCTGCCGGCGAGCGGCCGGGCCGATGCGCCGCAAATGACGCTGCGTTTCATCCCACAGGCCGATCTGCGCAGCATCGACCCGATCTGGACCACCGCCTACGTCACCCGCAATTTCGGCTACATGGTGTTCGACACCTTATTCTCGCTGGACAAGGATCTGAAACCGCAGCCGCAGATGGTCGACCACTGGACCACGAGCGACGACAAGCTCACCTGGCGCTTCACGCTGCGCGACCGGCTCAAATGGCATGACGGACAGCCGGTCCGGGCGGCGGATTGCGTCGCCTCGATCGAGCGCTGGGGCAAGCGCGACCCGTTCGGCCAGAAGCTGATGGAGGCGGTCGCCAACATCACCGCCGACGACGACAAAAGCTTCACGATCGCCTTGAAGGCGCCGTTTCCACTGATGCTCAACGCGCTCGGCAAATTGTCGAGCAACGTGCCGTTCATGATGCCGGAGCGGCTCGCCAAGACCGATCCGTTCCAGCAGATCCCGGAGGCGATCGGCTCGGGTCCGTTCAAATTCGTCAAGGAAGAATGGGTTCCGGGCAGCAAGGCGGTGTTCGTCAAGAACGCCGACTACGTGCCGCGCCAAGAGCCGCCGAGCTTCGCCGCGGGCGGCAAGGTCGCCAAAGTCGACCGGGTCGAATGGCTCTATATCCCCGACAGCGCGACCGCGTCGGCCGCTCTCAACGCCGGCGAAGCGGACTGGTACGAGCAGCCGCCAGCCGATCTTGTGCCGGTCTTCGCCAAGAACGCCGACGTCGTCGTCACCACCGTCGACCCGCTAGGCAATATGGGCGTCCTGCGCTTCAACCAGGTCCAGCCGCCATTCGACAATCTGAAGATGCGCGAGGCGGTGCTGAACCTCGTCGACCAGAAAGAATATATGGAGGCGGTCGCCGGCGACCCGAAATACTGGAAGACCTGCGGCGCGCTGTTCATCTGCGGGACGCCGTTCGCCACCGATGCCGGCGCCGACGCGTTAAAGCACGCGCCCGATTTCGCCCGCGCCAAGGCGCTGATCGCCGAGGCCGGCTACAAGGGCGAGAAGATCGTGGTGCTCGACGCGACCGACCAGCCGATCGTCCATGCCCAGGCGCTGGTGACCAACGAATTGCTGACCAAGGCGGGGCTCAACGTCCAGGTCGACGCCAATGATTGGGGGACGCTGATCACCCGGCGCGCGTCGAAGGAGCCGATCGAGCGCGGTGGCTGGAACATCTTCCACACCTGGACATCGGCCCCCGACATGCTGTCGCCGGCGCTGAACGGCCCGTTGCGCGCCAATGGCGCCAAGGCCTGGTTCGGCTGGCCTGACGACCCCAAGCTCGAGGCGCTGATCGATCAATGGTTCAAGGCGCCCGATTTCGCGGCGCAGAAGGAGCTGGCGAGCGCAATCCAGGTCGAGGCCTACACCAACGAGATCGACTACGTCCCGACCGGCCTCTTCCAGATCCCGACCGCCTACCGCAAGAACCTCGACGGGATCATTGTCGCCCCGGTCGTCTTCCTGTGGAACGTCGAGAAGAAATGACCGTGCCGGCGTGCCCCCACTCCTACTCTCCCCCGCTTGCGGGGGAGAGAGCCTAGGGCCGGGGTCGTGTTCGCCTACATCATCCGCCGCATTCTGGCGACCATTCCGGTCATGACGGTGGTCGCGATCTTTGTCTTCGGGCTGTTGTATCTGAGCCCCGGCGACCCGGCGGCGATCATCGCCGGCGACAGCGCGACCAGCGCCGACATCGCCCGCATCCATGCGAAGCTCGGGCTCGACCGGCCGTTCTACGTCCAGTTCGCGACTTGGGTCTGGGCCCTGCTGCACGGCGATCTCGGCATCTCGATCTTCACCAACCTGCCGGTCTTGAAGCTGATCGGGCAGCGGGTCGAGCCGACGGCCGCGCTCACCATCAGCACGCTGATCATCTCGGTGTCCGTGGCGATCCCGCTGGGTGTCCTGGCGGCGGCGAAGGCTGGAACCTGGGTCGACCGCGCGGTCATGGTTTTCGCGGTAATTGGCTTCTCGGTGCCAGTGTTTGTCCTTGCCTACATCCTGATCTATGTGTTCTCGATCGAGGCCGATGCATTGCCGGTGCAGGGTTATGTCAGCCTCAGCGAGGGGTTGCGGCCGTTCCTGTCGCATCTGGTGATGCCGACCATCGCGCTCGGCGCGGTTTATATCGCGCTGATCGCGCGCATCACCCGGGCGAGCATGCTCGACGTGCTGTCGCAGGATTACATCCGCACCGCGCAGGCCAAGGGCTTGTCGAACGAGAATGTGCTGATCGTGCATGCGCTGCGCAACGCCGCGGTGCCGATCGCGACGATCATCGGCATCGGCGTCGCGGTGCTGATCGGCGGCGTGGTGGTGACCGAGACGGTGTTCGCGATCCCCGGGCTCGGCCGCTTGACGGTCGATGCGATCCTGCGCCGCGACTATCCGATCATCCAGGGCATCATCCTCATCTTCTCGGGGATCTATGTGCTGATCAACCTGCTCGTCGACCTGAGCTACGCCGTGCTCGACCCCCGCATCCGCTACTAGCGCAGGCCCCGATGGCGGTAGCCCCCACCGACTTCATTCTTCCTGCCGCCCCCGCCGCGCGCGGGCCGGTGCGGACCTATATCCGCCGCCATCCGACGATCGTGGTCGGCGGCGCGATCCTGGCACTGATGGTGGCGATGGCGATCTTCGCGCCCTATCTCGGCACGGTCGATCCGCAGGCTCTGGCGCCGGTGCGGCGACTGAAATGGCCGTCGACGACGTATTGGTTTGGCACCGACATGCTGGGGCGCGACGTCTACAGCCGCACGATCTACGGCGCGCGTGTGTCGCTGACGGTTGGGATCGGCGTCGCGGTGCTGGCGATAGGCATCGGCATGACGATCGGCCTGGTGGCCGGCTTCATGCGCTGGGTCGATGCGATCGTCATGCGGGTGATGGACGGTCTGATGTCGATCCCGGCGATCCTAATCGCGATCGCGCTGATGGCGCTCAACCGTGCGAGCCTGCAGAACGTCATCTTCGCGATCACCGTCGCCGAGGTACCGCGGGTGACCCGGTTGGTGCGCGGCGTGGTGTTGACCCTGCGCGAGCAGCCCTACGTCGAGGCCGCGGTCGCGAGCGGTACCGGCACGATTAAGATCCTGTGGCGGCATATCGTGCCGAATACGATGGCGCCGGTGCTGGTGCAGGGCACGTTCATCGCCGCGGGGGCGATGATCACCGAGGCGATCCTGTCGTTTATCGGCGCCGGCACGCCGCCCAACATCCCGAGCTGGGGCAACATCATGGCCGAGGGCCGCAGCCTGTTTCAGGTCGCGTACTACATCGTGCTGTTTCCGGGAATCATGCTGTCGATCACGGTGCTCGGCATCAACCTGCTGGGCGACGGGTTGCGCGACGCGCTCGACCCGCGCCTGGCGCGGCGGCTGTAAGGGCGAGCGTGGCGGTCGCCGAGCGCGTATCGGAACCTGCGGCCGAACCGGACGCCACTCCGGGGGCGGCGCCGGCGATGCCGCTGCTCGATGTCGAGGATTTGCGCACCTGGTTCTTCACCCGCGACGGGGTGGTGCGCGCGGTCGATGGCGTGTCGTTCAGCGTGATGCCGGGCGAAACCCTGGCGATCGTCGGCGAATCCGGCTGCGGCAAGAGCGTCACCGCGCTGTCGGTGTTGCGCCTCATTCCCTCGCCGCCAGGACGGATCGTCTCCGGAGCGATCCGCTTCGCCGGGCGCGACCTGCTTGGGCTCAGCGACGCCGAGATGCGCGACGTGCGCGGCAACCAGATTTCGATGATCTTCCAGGAGCCGATGACGTCGCTCAACCCGGTGATGACGATCGGCCGGCAGATCGGCGAGATTCTGAGCCTGCATCAAGGGCTCGGCCGCATCCGGGCGCGCCAGCGGGCGGTGGCGATGCTGCGGCTCGTGCACATTCCCGAACCCGAGCGCCGCATCGAGCAATACCCGCACCAGCTCTCGGGCGGCATGCGCCAGCGGGTGATGATCGCGATGGCGCTCGCCTGCAACCCGAAGCTGTTGATCGCCGACGAGCCGACGACCGCGCTCGACGTGACGATCCAGGCGCAGATCCTCGATTTGATGCGCGAATTGAAGCAGAAGATCGACGCCGCGATCGTGCTGATCACCCACGATCTCGGCGTCGTCGCCGAGATGGCCGAGCGGGTCGTCGTCATGTATGCCGGGCACAAGGTCGAGGAAGCGCCGGTAAAGGCGCTGTTTCACCGCCCGCTGCATCCCTACACCAAGGGGCTCCTGGGCTCGGTGCCGCGGCTCGGGGTCGCGTCGGTGCAGGCGCCGCCACGGCTGGCGGAAATTCCCGGCACGGTTCCGTCATTGAAGGAGCCGATCATCGGCTGCCCGTTCGCGGCGCGCTGCTCGTTCGCCACCGAGACCTGCCGCAGCGAGATGCCGGTTTTCGAAGAAAAGGAAACCGGCCACTTCGCCGCCTGCTTCCACAGCAACCTCGTGGCGGCATCATGAACATGGCGGCAGCGGAACCGCTGCTTTCGGTCAAGGGGCTGGTCAAGCATTTCCCGGTCAAAAAGGGGCTGTTGCAGCGCACCGTCGGGCAGGTCCACGCGGTCGACGGCATCTCGTTCGATATCGCGCCGGGCGAGACGCTGGGGCTCGTCGGCGAGAGCGGCTGCGGCAAATCGACGGCGGGCAAGGCGATCCTCAAGCTGATCGACCCGACCGCCGGAGAGGTGCGGCTCGCCGGCGAGCGCATCGACCAGTTGTCGCGCGGCGAAATGCGGCCCCACCGGCGGCAGATGCAGGTGGTCTTCCAGGACCCCTATTCTTCGCTCAACCCGCGGCTCAAGGTGCGCGACATCATCGCCGAGCCACTGGTCAATTACGGCGTGGGCGAAAGAAGCACGCTCGCGGAGCGGGTGGTGGAGCTGGCCGGCAAAGTCGGCCTCAGGCGCGACACGCTCGACCGCTACCCGCACGAATTTTCCGGCGGGCAGCGCCAACGCATCGGCATCGCCCGCGCGCTGGCGCTGAACCCGAGCCTCATCGTCTGCGACGAGCCGGTATCGGCGCTGGACGTGTCGGTGCAGGCGCAGGTGATCAACCTGCTCGTCGATCTGCAGCGCGAGTTCCAGCTCGCCTACCTGTTCATCGCGCACGACATCGCGGTCGTCGAGCACATCAGCCACCGCGTCGCCGTGATGTATCTCGGCAAGATCGTCGAGATCGCCGAGCGCACCGATCTCTTCCTGCGGCCGCTGCACCCCTATACCGAGGCGCTGCTCTCCGCGGTGCCGACCCCCGAGCCTGGGGTCGAAAAGAAGCGGATTGTGCTGCAGGGCGATGTGCCAAGCCCGATCAACCCGCCCTCCGGCTGCCGGTTCCATACGCGCTGCCCTTACGCGTTCGACCGTTGCAAATCGGAAGAGCCGGCATTGCGCGAGCTCGCCGGCGGCCGCCGCGTCGCGTGCCATCTGCGCGACGAGATGGAAGCGGCGAGCTGATTGCCGTTAGGCCACCGGTATCTTGTAAAGCCGAACCGAGTTCTCGAAGACCAGTTGGTTGAGCGCCGCTGTCCCGAGCGCCGCCTCGGCTGGAGCATGGCCTTGCGCCTTGGAATTCGGCCACGGGCTGTCGAGACCGGGGAAGTCGCTAGCCCACAGAAAATTGCCCAGGCCGATCTCCGGCACGCGGCGGAAGCCGCCCTCCTCCTCGACTTCGAAGGTGAAATAGACCTGGCGGCGTACAAACTCGCTCGGCATCGCCGACAACGGAATGTCGGGCTTGAAGACGCGACTCTCCGGCCCACCGAAATCGTATTCGCGGTCGAACCGGTGGAACAGAAACGGGACCCAGCCGACGCCGGCCTCCTCGATCACGAAGCGGACGCCGGGATGACGGTCGCAGATGCCGGATAGCACAACCGCGCTCATCAGCTCCGCCATCAGTCCCATCGGGAAGTTGGCGACCTGCATCAGCTGCTGGTTGCGGGCGCCAAGCCCGGGGACCCCGACCCCGATCTGCCGCGACCCGCCGCGCGGATTGGCATGGAGGTTGACCGGCATGCCGGTTTCCGCCGCGGCGGCCCACACCGGCTCCCAGATCTGGTGCAGCACCGGCTCGGGGGCGCCGACCCAGTCGAAGATGATTCCGGTCGGCAGGCCGAACTCGGCGACGCGCAGGATTTCCGCGACCGCTTCGTCCGGATTCTGGCACGACACCGGCAGCAGCATGATGAACCGGCCGCCCGACTCCTCGTAGAGCTCGCGCGCCCAGTCGTTGACCGCGCGCACGCAGGCGGCGCGCAGCTCGGGATCCTTGATCTGATGGATCTGCTCATAGGGGCCATTGACCAGCTCGGCATCGACCCCGTCGCGGTCCATGTCCTCACAGCGGTATTTGGCGTTTGCTGCGCGGAAGATGGCAGGCTCGGCCTCCTCGGGCAGGCCCGCGCGGGTGTAGCAGTTGGTCGCGCCGCGGCCGACGCCGGCCCAACCGACGCCGCTCCACGGCCGGCCCTCGACGACCCATTGGCGGGTGCCGTCCGGCCCGGTCACGACCCGTGGGCCATCGTCCTGAAATCGCCGCGGCAGGCGCTTCGTCCACAAATCGAACGGGAGATGCGGCAACCGGCAATGCCCGTCGGCCGAAACGACACCAAATCGCTTTTCCATCACAAGTCTCCCTGCGGGAGGTGGCACGAGAACCGGTATGCATCTTGCTCTCGGTTCACCCGCTATCCAATATCCTCATCCCGATCGAGTCCGGAGGGCGTCATGGCCAAGCGAGCGCCGTTTCTGAGCACCGCCTACAGCGCCTATCACCATCGCCATCTTCCGCCGGAAGACCAGGAGCTGACCCGGGTCGGGCCGGGCACGCCGTGCGGCGAATATCTGCGGCGTTTCTGGCAGCCGGTGATCCTGGCGAGCGAGCTCGGCGACCTGCCGCGGCGGCTGCGCATCCTGGGCGAGGATCTCGTGGCGTTCCGCGACGGCAGCGGCCAGATCGGCCTCCTGGAGCTACATTGTCCCCATCGGGGCACCTCGCTCGAATTCGGCCTGGTCGGCGAGATGGGCATCCGCTGCTGCTATCACGGCTGGCTGTTCGGCTGCGATGGCACGATCCTCGAAACTCCGGCCGAGCCTGCCGGCAGCACGCTGAAGGACAAGCTGTGTCACGGCGCCTATCCGGTGCACGAGCACGCCGGGCTGGTCTTCGCCTATATGGGCTCGCCCGACCAGCAGCCGGCGTTTCCACTACTCGATACCTACGATCTGCCCGGCTACCGGCAGATCGCGCGCGCGCCTACCCTGTGGGAATGCAACTGGCTGCAGGTCAAGGAAAACAGCATGGACCCGGCGCACCTGCAATTTCTCCACACCCTGCCGGGCAGCGAGGGGTTCACCGACGATTTCAAGGAACATCCCGAATGGGACTGGATGGAGACCCCGGTCGGTATGGTCTACATCGACACGCGCCGGCAGGGCGACCGGGTGTGGGTGCGGGTCGCCGATTTCATCCTCCCCAACATCCACCAGTTCCCGCCCAACGCCGATCCGATGGCGCTGCGTAACTCGATCAGCCGGCCGCAGGCGACGACCTGGGCGGTGCCGCTCGACGACACCCACACGATGCAGATCGGCTACTACCGCGCCCCGGAGGGCAAGGATATGCGGCGCGGCACCGGCTTCGGCCAGGATGGCAACCGGTCGTATGAGGAACGTCAGCGGGTGCCGGGCGATTACGAGGCGCAGACCAGCATCCATGGCGGCATGGCGCGCCATGGGCTCGAACATCTCGCCACGACCGATCGCGGCATCATCATGATGCGCAACATGATCCGCCGCGGCATCCGCGCGGTGAAGAAGGGCGAGGCGCTCGAGTCGCCGATGCTGCGTAACGGGGCGGCGGTGCCGACCTACAGCCACGACCGAGTGGTGTCCGGCATCGCCCCCGCCGCGACGCCGGACGCCGACAAGAAGCTCCTGCGCGAGGTCGCGCGCAGCGTCGTCAGGGAAAGCTTGAAGATTGGCTTGGAGGGCTGAGACGGGCGGGAGACCGCCGCGATGCGGGCGCTGATTTGCCGCCAATGGGGCGGGCTCGACGAGCTGACGATCGGTGAGGCGCCGATCCCGGAGCCCGCCGCCGACGAGGTGCTGATCCGGGTCAAGGCGACCGCGGTCAATTACGCCGACTCGATCATGGTGGCCGGCCGCTACCAGACAAAGCCAAAGCTGCCGTTCAGCCCGGGGCTGGAGACCGCGGGGTTGGTGGTCGCCTGCGGCACGGATGCCGGCGAGTTCAAACCGGGCGATCGGGTGATGGCGATCCTCGCTTATGGCGGGCTCGCCGAGTACGCGGTCGCGCCGGTGGCGGAGACCTATGTCATTCCCGAGGGCATGAGCTTTGCCGAGGCTGGCGCGTTTCCGATCGCCTATATTTCGAGCCATGTCGCGATCCGCTGGCAGGGCCGGCTGGAGGCGGGTGAGACCTTGCTCGTGCTCGGCGCGGCCGGCGGCGTCGGGCTCGCCGCAGTCGAGATCGGCAAGGCGATGGGCGCGCGGGTCATCGCCGCGGCCAGCACAGAAGAAAAGCTCGCCGTGGCAGCCGCGCACGGCGCCGATGCGACGATCGACTATTCGCGAGAGCAGCTGACCGAGCGGGTCATGGCGCTGACCGACGGCAACGGCGCCAATGTCTGCTTCGACCCGGTCGGCGGCGCGTTGTTCGACGCAGCCTTGTCGTCGCTCGGCTGGGGCGGGCGCATCCTTCTGGTTGGGTTTGTCGGCGGCATCCCGCAGATCCCGGCGAACCGGCTGCTCGTCAAGCACCGCGCCGCGCTCGGCTCGTCATTACGCTATTTCCGCTGGCACGTGCCCGACAAGCTCAAGGCCTCGGTCGACGAATTGTTGCGCTGGTATGGCGAGGGAAGGCTGAAGCCGACCGTCACGCATCGTCTGCCGTTGGAGCGGAGCGTCGAGGCGCTGCGCCTGCTGACCGAGCGCCGGGCGCACGGCAAGGTGGTCGTCGAGCTGGAGCCCCAGGGGGAGGCGGCTTGATGGAAATTCGCCTCGCCCGGCATGGACCGCACATCGCGATCGTGACGATCGACAACCCGCCGCGGCTCAACGCGATGACGCGGCAGATGCTCGGCGACCTCGGTCGCCTGTGGGACGAGCTGGAGCGCGATGCGTGCCGTTGCATCATCCTGACCGGGGCCGGCGAGCGCGCCTTTACCGTCGGGGCCGATGTCAGCGGCGATTTGTCGGCGGGACCCGAGACCGCGCGGATGGTCAACCACGCGCTGTTGAAGAACGACGCCTACTCGAAGCCGATCATCGCGGCGGTTAACGGTGACTGCATCGGCGGCGGCCTTGAATTGATGCTGTCGACCGACATCCGCGCCGCGGCGCCAAAGGCGCGCTTCGGACTCACCGAAGTCAAATGGTCGATCTATCCGTTCGGCGGCTCGACGATCAAACTGATCCAGCAGATCGGCTATGTGCACGCGATGGATCTGCTGCTGACCGCGCGATTGATCGATGCCGAAGAGGCGGCGCGGCTGGGGTTGGTGAACCGGGTCGTGCCCGCGGAAGCGCTGCTCGGCTGGGCGATCGAGACTGCGGAGCGGATCGCGGCGAACAGCCCGTCGGCGGTGCAGGCGGTGAAGCGCCAGGTCAGCGCGACGATCGCCGATCACGCGCTCGGCCGCGAGGCGTTGGAGCAGGAACTTGGCGATGCGGTGCGGGCGAGCCCGGATTTCGCCGAGGGTGTGGCCGCGTTCCGCGAGAAGCGCACGCCGCGCTATGAGTGAGGGTGCGCGCCCGGCAAACCGGGCGCTCGGCGATCTCCTCGATGAGATCGCCGCCGCCGCGCCGCGAGCGGAGGCGGTGGTGTTTCGCGACGAGCGCCTCGACTACGCCGGCCTCAAGGCGCGGGTCGACGAATTCGCCCGGGCGCTGCTGGCGATCGGCATCCGCCGTGGCGACCGGGTCGCGGTGCTGGTCACCAACCGCACCGAATGGCTCGTCGCCGCGTTTGCCGTCGCCAAGATCGGTGCGATCACCGCCGCGATCAGCACCTTCTCGACCCAGCGCGAGCTCGGCTGGATGCTGGAGCATTCCGGCGCGACCGCGCTCGTCACCCTCGACGCGTTTCGCGGCCGCAACTTCATCGAAGCCTTGCGCGGCCTGTGTCCCGAGCTCGAGGGCGCCGCGCCGGGTGAGCTTCGCAGCGCGCGGCTGCCCGACTTGCGCGCGGTCGTTGCGGTGGACGGGCTCCCGTCCGGCGGGATTTTCTCGTTGCCCGAGTTCCTGGCGCGCGGTGCGTCGGTCGATGCCGCTGCCCTCGGTCAGGCGCAACGCGATGTGGCGCCGACTGACATTTGCTACATCCTCTACACCTCAGGATCGACCGCGGCGCCGAAGGGCGTGACCCTGGCGCACGGCAACCTGATCGCCAACGGCTTCGACATCGGCGAACGCATGCATCTTTGCGCGAGCGACCGACTGTGGCTCGCCGTGCCGTTGTTCTGGTCGTTCGGCTCGGCCAATGCCTTGCCGGCGATCATGACGCACGGCGGCTCAGTCGTGTTGCAGGAGAGTTTCGAGGCCGGCGAGGCGCTCAGCCTCATCGAGCGCGAGCGGTGCAGCGTCTATTACGGCATGGGCAACATGGCGCGGGCGCTGCTGGAGCATCGGGACCACCCCGGGCGCCGGCTCGGCACGATGCGGACCGGGCTCACGATCGGCCCGCCGGAAGACATCGCGATGACCATGAGGGCGCTCGGCGCCGATGAGTTGTGCAATGTCTACGGCTCGACCGAGACCTACGGCAATTGCGCGGTGACCGACGCGAAGGACGCGCCGTCGCTGCGGCTGCATAGCCAGGGCATGCCGCTGCCCGGCATGAGGATCCGCGCCGTGGATCTGGTCAGCCGGCGGCCCTTGCCGCAAGGCGAGATCGGCGAGCTCGCGGTCGGCGGCTATGTCACGCCGGGGTATTTCCGGGCGCCCGAACTCGATGCCAAGGCGTTCGACGCAGACGGCTATTTCCTGACCGGCGATCTCGGCTCGATAGAACCGGACGGAAGGGTGCGGTTTCGCGGCCGGCTCACCGAGATGATCAAGACCGGCGGTGTCAATGTCGCGCCGCTCGAGGTCGAGCAGGTGCTGCTGCAGCATGCCGACACGGTGCAGGCTTATGTCGTCGGCGTGCCCGATGCGGCGAAAGGCGAAGTGGTCGCCGCGGCAATCGAGCTACGCGCCGGGGCGATCGCCGACGCGGCTGCGATCACCGCGTTCTGCCGCGAGCGGCTGGCGAGCTACAAGGTGCCGGTGCGACTCGATTTCCGCTCCTCGGCCGAGTTCCCGCGCACGCCGACCGGCAAGATCCACAAGCCGACGCTGCGCGCGGAACTGTCTTCGATCCGACAGGCCGCTACGCCGGAATGCGCGCCGGCAGCGAGCGGATGCCGTGGATGAAGTTCGAATAGACCCGGTGCGGCGGGCCCATCACCTCGATTTTCGGATAGCGCGGCAGGAGCTCTTCCCACAGGATCTTCAATTGCAGCTCGGCGAGCCGGTTGCCGACGCAGCGATGGATGCCGAAGCCGAACGACAAATGCTGGCGCGGGCGCGCGCGGTCGATGATGAAGGCATCGGGGTTTTCGATCGCCTCGGGGTCGCGATTGCCCGAGACGTACCAGATCACCACCTTGTCGCCCTTCTTGATCTGCTTGCCGCCCAATTCGGCGTCTTCTTTCGCGGTGCGCCGCATGTGGATGACCGGGGTCACGTAGCGGATGATCTCCGACACCATGCCGGGGATCAGCGACGGGTCGTCGCGCAGCTTCTGGTATTCGCCGGGATGCTCGCTGAGCGCGTAGAGGCCACCGCTCATCGAGTTGCGTGTCGTGTCGTTGCCGCCGACGATGAGCAGGGCGAGCGTGCCCATGAACTCGCGGATCGGCATCTCGCGCGTCGCCTCGCCATGCGCCAGCATCGAAAGGAGGTCGAATCTGGGCGGCATTTGCGCGCGCTCGTTGAGCAGCGCGCCGAGCGACTGGGCCATCTTCGCCATCTCGGCGAAGCGCTCTTCCTCCGAATGCACCGGCGACTCGGGGGAATTGACGTTGCAGATCGCGACATCGGACCAGTAGGTCAGCTGGCGCCGGTCGTCCCACGGATAATCGAACAGGGTCGCGAGCATCATCGTCGTCAGCTCGATAGAGACGCGGTCGACCCAGTCGAAGGTCTCGCCGCGCGGCAGCCCTTCCAGGACCTTGATCGTGCGTTCGCGGATCAGGCCCTCCATGTTTGCGAGGTTGCCCGGCGCGACTACCGGGCTCACGACCTTACGCTGCTCGTCGTGCTTCGGCGGGTCCATGCGGATGAAGCTCGGCCGATCCATGCCCTTTGGCTGTTCCTCGATCTGGATGCCGCCCAGCTCCGAGGCCGAGGAATAGATCTGGTGGTTGACCTCGACCTGCATGATGTCCTTGTACTTGGTCACCGCCCAGTAGGGGCCGTAGCGGCTCTCGCGGACGTGATGCACCGGGTCATCGCGCCGCAGCCGCGCGAAATACGGGTACCAGGTGTCGTCCTGGTAGATTTGCGGATCGCTGATGACGTCGATCTCATCGAGCGACACGCTGCCGGCGGCGGATTGAACGGCGTCGTCGAGGGGTGGGCTCATCGATCTACCTCCCGTTCACGTGATTTGTATCGGCCCTAGTGCTGTCCCTCCGGCAAACGGACAATCAGCCCGTCGAGCGCCTCGCTGACCTTGATCTGGCACGAGAGCCGCGAATTGTCTTGGGCAAGCGCGGCAAAGCTCAGCATGCTCGCTTCCTGCGAGCCGGGGACCGGGGTGCCCGTCGCGGCGAGCCAGGCCTCGTCGACATAGACATGGCAAGTCGCGCACGCGCATTCGCCGCCGCAATCGGCGTCGATGCCGGGAATGCCGTTATCGACCGCACCACGCATCACCGACAGTCCGCTCGGCACCTCGACCCGATGCTCGCGACCGCCGTGCTCGATATAGGTAATCACCGGCATCGTGGCAGCTGCCCGCGAATGTTCTCAACGGCGACAGGATGCGCGTCTGCAGCTTTATTGGCAAGACGGGCCACCGACGAGCTTCGTGGCCAGCCGCAACGCCCTTCGCTCCACGGACGCGAAGTTCTCGATATCAATTTCGCGGCAGGGTCACCGACCCCCGCAGCCATTTTCGGCAGGTTCGCGCAGCATTCAACCAACATTAACCTAAATTGTCACAAAGTCGTGACGACATGACCAAGCAAAACGGCGCGTGATGTCTGCACTCATCAGTGAAATTCGACGGAACGGCGGATCGCAGGCTTTTCCCGACATCACCCATGGCGATGTCGCCTTGCGTGACCGGCTGGTCGAGGCGCTGAGCCATTTGCCGACCAGCGTGATGATGTTCGATGCCGACGACCGCCTGGTGCTCTGCAACGAAGCGACGGCGCGATATTTCCCGACCGCGACGGACCTTCTCGTCCCGGGCACGAAATACGAGGATCTGCTGCGGGCGCACGCGGTCAGCGGTTATGTCGCCGATGTCGGCGAGGACATGGAGTCGTGGATCGCCGAGCGGGTCGAGAGTCACCGGGCCGCCGACACCGCGATCACCCGCACCTATGCCGACGGCACGACGAGCCAGATCGTCGAGCGGCGCACTTCGGATGGCGGCATCATCTGCCTCCGCACCGACGTCACCGCCATACGGACTTATGAGGTCCGGCTGAAAGAGCATTCCGAGGAACTTCTGCGGGGGCAAAGCATTCTCGCCGCGGCGCAGAAGATTTCCCACACCGGGAGCGTGATGCGCGACCTGCGCACCGGCGTGGTCGAGTGGTCGGACGAGACCTACCATATCTTCGGCCGCAAACCCGGTTCGACGCCGCCCACACGCGATCAGGTCCTCGACTGCGTTCATCGCGACGATCGGTCCCGCTTCGACGCGCATATGCGCGCTTCAGAAACGGGAAAGTCGGCGATCCCGATTGAGATGCGCATCGTGCGCCCCGACGGCACGGTCCGATGGGTGATGCTCGCGGCTGAGGTCTTTCTCGACAGTGACGGACAACCGGAGCGCCGGCTCGCTACTTATCGCGACATCACCGAGACGCACGAGGCGGCCACCGAGCTCGAACGAAAGAACGGCGAAATCGAGGAATACGCCAGGGAGCTCGAGCGCTCGAACCGAGACCTTGAGCAATTTGCCTATCTCGCCTCGCACGATCTGCAAGAACCGCTGCGCATGGTGGCGAGCTATTGCCGGCTGCTGCAGCGTCGCTATCAGGGCAAGCTCGACAGCGACGCCGACGAGTTCATCGGCTATGCGGTCGAGGGCGCCGACCGCATGCAGCGCCTGGTCAACGATTTGCTCAGCTATTCGCGGGTCGGCCGCCACGGCACCAATTTCGAATTGCTGCCCGCCGCCAAGATTGTCGAAACCGCGCTCAAGAATTTACAGAACGCGATCGCCGACAGCGGCGCGCAGGTCGCTCTCGGCGAGCTGCCGATGGTCGCCGGCGACCCGACGCAGCTCGTGCAGCTGTTTCAGAACCTGATCGGCAACGCCGTCAAGTTCCGCGGCGACAGGACGCCCGCGATCCGGATCGATGCGGTGCCTGCCGACGGAAATTGGGTCGAGATGACGGTTGCCGATAACGGCATTGGCATCGAACCCGAATTCGCCGAGCGCGTGTTCCTGATCTTCCAGCGGCTGCACCCGCGCGAGGCCTATGAAGGCACCGGGATCGGGCTCGCCATCGTCAAGAAGGTGGTCGAGAACCACGGCGGGCGGGTGTGGATCGAATCCAAGCCCGGGCGGGGAACCTGCTTTCATTTCACGCTGCCGACAACGCTCGCCAAAGGGGAAACGTGATGTCCGACGCAACACCAATCGAAATCCTGCTGGTCGAGGACAACCCGGCCGACGCGCGGTTGACACGCGAGGCCCTGCGCGAAGGCTGCGTCGCCAACCATCTGCACCATGTTGTCGACGGTATCGAAGCGCTCGCCTTTTTGCGCCGCGAGGGCAAATATGCCGACGCGCCGCCGGCCGACATCATCCTCCTCGACCTCAACCTGCCGCGCATGGACGGTCGCGAGGTGCTCGGCGAACTGAAGCAGGACCCTAAATTGCACCTGATTCCGGTCGTTGTGCTGACGACCTCCGAGGCTGAGCAGGACATCCTGCGGTCGTACGAGCTGCACGCGAATTGCTATATCACTAAGCCCGTCGATCTCGATAAATTCTTCAAGATTGTTCGAACGATTGAGGAATTCTGGCTCGCGATCATCAAGCTGCCGGGTCGGCAAAGCTTCGCTCGGGCGTGATCTAGCAACTGGTGGGCGGCGGAGGGTTCATGGCGAGCGAGCTCGACCGTCTGCGCGTGTTGCTGATCGAGGACAACCTCGCCGACGCGCGGCTCACGCGTGAACTCTTGAACGAGGCGAACCCCGGCAGCTTCGACCTCGTCCATGCCGCGACGTTGCAGCAAGGCAGCGACGCGCTCGCCACCGCCGAATTCGGCATCGTGCTCCTCGACCTCTCGCTGATCGATGCGCAAGGGCTCGAAACGGTGCGCCGGTTGCGCCAGCAGCACCCCCGCGTGCCGATCATCGTCGTCAGCGGGCTCGACGACGAGGAGGTCGCGCTCGAAGCGCTGCACAACGGAGCGCAGGACTATCTGGTTAAAGGGCAGGGCGACGGGCACCTGATCGCCCGCGCGATGCGCTATGCGATCGAGCGCAAGCGCACCGAATTGCAGCTCATCGAAGCGCGCGACCTCGCCGAGGCGGCAAGCCAGGCGAAATCGGCCTTCCTCGCCAATATGAGCCACGAGCTGCGCACGCCGCTCAACGCGATTATCGGGTTTTCCGAGATCATCGCCGGCGAGCTGTTCGGCGCCGAAGCGACCGAGCTCTACCGCCAATATGCCGGGCACATCAACGGCTCGGGCCGACATCTCCTGAAGCTGGTCAACGAGGTGCTCGACGTCTCGAAATTCGTCGCTGGCCAGCTCGACCTCGAGGAGGTACCGGTCGACCTCGCCGAATTGCTGCACGAGTGCGCCGACCTGATGGAACTGCAGCTCGGCGAAAAGCGGCTCGCGCTCAATCTCGCCGTGCCTAAGGACCTGGCGCTGCTGACCGCCGATCCATTGCGCTTAAAGCAGGTACTGCTCAACCTGCTGTCCAACTCTGTCAAGTTCTCAAAGCCCGACACCGCGGTCGAGATCGTCGTCGCGCTGACGCCAGAGGGCGATCTGACCGTCGCGATCACCGATCACGGGATTGGGATGCGCGCCGAAGACATCCCGACCGCGCTCGAGCCATTCCGCCAGATTAACCGCAAGCCGGGCCAGGCACAGGAGGGCACCGGGCTCGGGCTGCCGCTCGCCAAGATGATGGTCGAGAAGCACGGCGGATCACTGTCGCTGACCAGCGTGCCCGGCGAAGGCACGACCGTCTGCGTAACGATGCCCGGCTGGCGCATCAACTGGGTCGACGCTTCGGAAGTTCTAGCGCGCGCTTAAATTCAGTTATTGCGCGGCGATGGCCGCCGGAGCGGCGAAACGACGCTCCATGTCGCGCCGGGTGCGCACCGCATCGGATTCCGGCATCTCGACGTCGGCCCAGCGCACGATGTCGCCGGCCGCGACATCGCGGCGCAGCCCGACCTTGTGGGCGAGGCCGATTGGCAAGGCGCCGTCGGCGAGGCTGCGCCCGGCCGGAACGAGCTTACCCCATACGGTGTAGCCGCCTTCGCCATCGAGGGCCTCGCCGGCGCGCAAGGCGCGTTTAGCGACGGCGACGACGTCGCCACGAAACCCTTGCGGCTGTCCGGTCGCCTCGCCGCGCAGCGCCGCCGACAAGACTGACATCCCGAGCTCCAGCCCAATCAGATGATAGGGTTTGTACATCGCGGCGTACCAGCCGGAGGGGTCGGTCTTCAGGCCGTACTCCTTGAAGCAGGTGCGGGCATAGTCGTTCGGCGCCTTGAGCACGACATAGACGCCCCAGCGCAGATCGCGGAACACTGGCCGTCCGTCCCGCTCGAGGCACGAGACGACCTCGACCATGCCGTCACCTTCGAGCTGCCCGCCGGCCGCGCGCCCGCGCAAGATTTGCGGCAGATCGTCGACGCCGCAAGGCGGGAAATTGAGCCCGTCGCGCGGCACGGCAAGCCCGCTGGCATTGGCGATCGCCGCCATCTCGATCGCCGATTTGGTGCCGTCGAGGAACGAATTGAACATCTGCGGGTTCATCCCGCCGCGCTTCGCGTCCTCCGGGGTCAGGCCGTAATGCGCCCAGACATCGTCCGGGGTCACCGCGTGGTAGACCGGCAGGTACTTGGTGCCCTTGCCGGCGGCGACGACCTCAAAGCCGCAAGCGCGCGCCCAGTCGATGAGCTCGCAGGTCAACGCGGGCTGATCGCCATAGGCGAGCGAATAGACGGTGCCTCGCGCCCGCGCCTCCTCGGCCAGGAGCGGGCCGGCCAGAGCGTCGGCCTCGACATTGACCATGACGATGTGTTTACCGGCGACCATCGCCGCGCGGGCATGGTCGATGCCCGCCGGCGGGCTGCCGGTTGCCTCGACGACGACCTCGACATCGGGATCGGCGCAGGCCTCGGCACCGGACGCGACAAACCGGGTGCGCGCAATGCGCGTCGCGTCCCAGCCGACAGTGCGGCAAGCTTGGCGGGCGCGGTCAGGGTCGAGATCGGCGATCACCGCGATCTCGACCCCCGGCATCGTGGGCGCCTGGTTCAAGAACATCGAGCCGAACTTGCCGGCGCCGATCAGCCCGACCTTGACCGGCCGGCCCGCGGCGGCGCGCTCTCGCGCGAGGCGGTAAAGGCTCATCACTCGGCCGCCATCTTGTGGGCGCGCGCGTAATCGAGCAGCGCGCTGTCCGCGACCGGCTCGATCGGCGTGAAGTCGCGGTGCGCGATCCATTCCGGCCGGGTGGGCGTGCGGATGTAGTTCGAGACCGCGCACAAAGTCAGATAGACGATGCGCCGCGGGTAGGGCGTGATGTTCGGCGCCGAGGCGTGCACCAGATTGCCGTGGAACATCAGCACCGAGCCGGGCTTGCCGGTCGGTGCGACGATCCCGCCCTCGTCAACGAGCCGGGTCACCGTATCGTTGTCGAGGGTCCACAGCGGGTAGGACGTCGTCTCCAGATCATGCCCCGCGGACAGCACGCCGTGCTTGTGGCTCTTCGGCACGAGCATCAGCGGGCCGTTGATCGGCATCACCTCGTCCATAAACACCGCGATGTTCATCGCGCGCGGCTCGGGCATGCCGTCGTCGCGCGCCCAGGTGCCGTAATCCTGATGCCATTGCCAGACATCGCCCTCGAAGGCCGCCTTGGCGTTGATCTTGTACTGGTGCATGTAAAGCTGTTCGCCGAACACCTGCTCGACCGGGCGGATCAGTCGCGGATGGTTGCCGAGCAGGCGGAACGCCTCGTTGTAGGTATGCGCGGCAAACGCGGTGCGCGGCGCGCCGGTCTTCTCGCGCCACACCTCCTGGCGGTTCGTCGCGTAAATCTTCTCGGCCTCGTCGCGCAGCACCGCGACCTCGCCCTCAGAAAAACATTCAGGCAGGAACAGATATCCTGCCTCATCGAATTGCCCGAGCTGCTCAGCGGTAAGCGGCATCGCGATTTCCTCCCGACGAGACGCCGAGCCCCAAGCTAGCATCTTAGCGCGCCGCGGTCAGGTGCCCCCGTGGGAGCACTGTAAACACACCACAAAGCGCGCCGCCCTTCTTCCGGGCAGCGCGGCTGGACGGCGCCGGCGCTCTCTATTCGAGCTGGATGCCGACCGCTTCGGGTCCCTTGCGGCCTTCGGCGATGTCGACGACGACGCGCTGGCCCTCGGCGAGGTTCATCAGGCCCGCCCGCTGCAGCGCCGAGGCGTG
>Ga0181521_10002527_pt1 | contig 22058 bp, 19 predicted proteins | sample PEATcosm2014_Bin_32_FD_119764 | JGI IMG/M metagenome (GOLD analysis project Ga0181521, IMG submission 119764) | Peatland microbial communities from MTU Mesocosm Facility, Houghton, MI, USA - PEATcosm2014_Bin02_60_metaG | ecosystem: Environmental > Terrestrial > Soil > Wetlands > Peat | place...
CGTTCTCGATGGCGCATTTTGCGGCGTTGACCACCACGGTGATCGCGCACCCTCCGCCAATCCAGCCATGCAGAGTGCCATCGGCGAGAATAATCGCTTGGGCGCCCGGGTAGGCGGATGTCGGCGCGACCGCTCGTACCACCGTGACGAGGGCATAGGTTGCCCCGCGATCGTTCAATTCGCGCGCCATCTCCTGGAGTTCTTCGTTCGTCATCTCAAGGTCTCTAGGATCCGAGGCAACACCCGCTCGATCGATGCAAGGTCGGCGCCGGGCGCGAGCAGATCGACGTGCGGCATGGCTGCCTGCATTCCGCGACTCTCGGGTGTGTAGCCGCGCTGGTTCAACAACGGGTTCAGCCACACCACGCGCCGCGCCCGCCGCCGCAGCGCCGCCAGCGATTGCGCCAGCAGCGTCGGCTCACCCGTATCATAGCCGTCGCTCACGACAATCACAGCCGTGCGCGAATGGATCAGGCGCGCCCCATGGTCGCGATTGAAATCGCGCAGGCATTCACCGATTCGCGTGCCCCCCGCCCAGCCGATGGCGAGCAGGTGCAGTCGTTCCTGCGCGCGCCACGGATCCGGGTCGCTGAGCGCCGCTCCCACATCGGTGAGGCGCGTGTGGAAGATGAAGCAGCGCACGTCCGCCAACTCGGCGCACAGCGCGCGCGCGAGGCGCATGTAAAAGAAGCTGTACAAGCGCATCGAGCGGCTCACATCCACCAGCAGCACCAGCCGTGGGCGCACGCGACGGTATTCCTTCCATGCGAGTCGAATCGGTGTGCCGCCGCAGCTCACGCTCCGCCGTATGGTGGCCTGTAGATCCAGGCGACGGCCGTGATGATAGGCGGTTTCACGACGCAGACGCAGACGCTTCAGCCGTTTGGCGAAATGCCGCATCAGCGTTTCTATTTCGTAGGCCTGCTGCGCCTGATTCAATTCGCCAAAATCCGTGGATGCCAGCGATTCCTCGCGGCTGGCTCCGTGCCGGGCGGAGTCGGCGTCCAGCTCGCCGGCAACCCCTTGGTCCGTGCCCGGCGCGGCCTCGAATTCCGCTGCGTCGCGCCGAGCACCGGCCGCATCGCACGCGTCCGCCGCATCGCGTGTGCCGGCGGCGCCGAAGTTACTTTGCGCGAACAGGCTTTTGTTGGGCGGCAGGAAATAGGCGTCGAACAATCTGTCGAATCTGCGCCAATCATCTCCACGGCCGCACAGCAGCGCCTTGAGGCTCCAGTGCAGCACCTGCGGATCAAGAATCCCCATGTGCTGCGACGTGTCGAGAACGCCAACCGCATCGGCGCCACCGACGCCGAAGCCATTGGCGCGCAGGAATCCTGTAAATCCGGTAAGCCGCGCGCGCAAAACCGTGCCCAGTTCGGCCGCCGGCGGGGAGGCGTGTGTCAGCATGTGGCCGCGATGCGCGCGACGACCTCCCGGGTGAAGCCGGCCCGGTCGCCACGGGTTTTGATGAGCGCGCTAAGTGTGTCGAGAATGCGCTCCGCGCCGTCGTCATTGATCGTGGCAATTCCCAGGCGCAGCAGCGCCGCGGTCCAATCGAGCGTCTCGGCGATACCTGGCTTTTTTTGCAGTTCCAGGCGCCGCACGCTTTGCACGAAATCGACCACCTGGCGCGCCAGGTGTCCGGCCGCCTGCGGCGCTCTTATTTCGACGATCGCCAATTCCTTGGCGAAGGTGGGATAGTCGATGTACTGGTACAAACAGCGACGGCGCAGGGCGTCGGAAAGTTCTCGCGTACCATTCGAAGTGATCACGACCAGCGGCTTGGTCACGGCGCGCACGGTGCCGAGTTCTGGAATCGACATCTGGAAGTCCGACAGCAATTCGAGCAGATAGGCTTCGAACGCCTCATCGGCACGATCCACTTCGTCGATCAGCAGCACCGGCTGTTCAGCACAACTGATGGCCTCCAGCAGCGGGCGCTTCAACAAATAGCGCTCGGAGAAGATGTCCTGCTCCTTCACGGCAGTCGGGCGCTCATCGTTCTCGAGCAGCTTGATGGCCAGCAACTGGCGCTGATAGTTCCATTCGTACATCGCCGCATGCACATCGAGGCCTTCGTAGCATTGCAGACGGATGAGTCTGGCGCCGCGCGCCGCGGCGAGCGCCTTGGCAATCTCGGTCTTGCCCACGCCGGCGTCACCCTCGACCAGCAGTGGACGGTCGAGCTTCAGCATCAGCAGCAGCGCCGCAGCCAGCGCGGGTTCAGCCACGTAGCCGACCGCCTCGAACTGGCGCTGCAGCGCGATGATTTCGGGCATGCGCTGCGCGGGATTGCTCACGCGGTCTTCTTGGAAAATAGACCGCGCAGCCAGCCTTTAAAAATTGCCCACGCCAGCGCCAGCACGTTGAGCTCACCCGCCGCCGACACTCCGGCTGCCGATACCCCGGTTGCCGATGCGGGCACCTCCGCCGCCGGTGCCGGTGATGGCGCGCCGCTCTGCCCCATCGCGGGTGCCGCTCGTTGCGGCTGCAGCGCACCGACTTGCCGCGCGAAGTTGTCGGCGAATTGCTGCAGAATTTGATCGCTCACCGTGCTCATCATGCGCCCGCCGAACGCAGCCGCCTTACCGCTCATCGACAATTCGCTCACGCCCACCAGTGTGCACAAGCCTCCTGCGGCAGTCTCGATGCGGGCAGTGAGGTTCATGGAGGCGCCGGAACTGCCCGTGCTATCGGTGCCCTTGCCAAGCAAGCGCAGGGATCGAGCAGTCGCATCCACCTCCGTCACCTGCACTTCGCCGCGGAAGGACATCGTCGCCGGACCCACCTTGGCGGTGACCGTTCCCTTGTAGTGGCTCGCGTCGACACGCTCATTGATCTTCGCCCCGGGCATGCAACCCGCAACCGCCTCGATGTTCTGCAGGAATTCCCAAGCAATTTCTGCCGAGCAAGGCAGGGGATACGACTTGTCGATCTGCACCTTCATGAGCGGTACCGACGCAGACCACTCATCTGGTGTTGATCCCGAGCGCCTTGCATTGTTGCCACACCCGAAACGCGGTGTGCGGCATGTCCATGTGCGTCACCCCCAAATGCGCAAAGGCGTCCACGACCGCGTTGGAGAAGCACGGGATGCCGCCGACGTGGGGCGATTCCGCGACGCCCTTGGCGCCGATCGGATGATGCGGAGAGGGCGTAACGGTGTGATCGGTTTCCCAATGCGGCGTTTCCACGGCGGTGGGCAGAAAGTAATCCATGAAGCTGTTGCCGAGGTGGTTGCCGTTCTCATCGAACGGGATCGCCTGGCCAAAGGCCACAGCAAAGGCCTCCGTGAGACCCCCGTGGATCTGCCCTTCGATGATCATCGGGTTGATCCGCGTTCCGCAATCGTCGAGCGCATAGAAACGTCGAACCTTGCTCTCGCCCGTAAGGCGGTCGATGTCGACCACGCAGACATACGCGCCAAACGGGTAGGTGAGGTTGGGCGGGTCGTAGTATTCCGTCGCATCCAGTCCCTGCTCCATGCCGGGCGGCAAGTTGGACGTGTGCGCCGCCATGGCGATCTCCTTCATCGTCTTCGCCTGCGCCGGATTGCCTTTGACCTTGAATCGATCGACCTCCCATTCCAAATCGCCTTCGCCGACCTCGAGCAGGTGAGCGGCGATCTTCTGCGCCTTGGCGCGGATTTTGCGGGCAGCCAACGCGGCCGCGGCGCCGCCCACGGGAGTGGAACGCGAGCCCCAAGTGCCGGCGCCGTAGGGCGCTTTGTCGGTATCCCCTTCCTCGATTTGGATTTCATCCGACGACAATCCCAACTCGGTGGCAATGATCTGGGCATAGGTCGTCGCGTGGCCTTGACCCTGGCTCATCGTCCCGAGTCGGGCAATGGCGCTGCCGGTGGGATTGACACGGATGTCGCAACTGTCGAAGAGTCCGATTCCTAAGATGTCACATACTTTGGTGGGTCCCGCACCGACGATCTCGGTGAAGGTGCTGACGCCGATGCCCATCAGTTCACCCTTGGCGCGCTTGTCGGCCTGCTCCTTGCGCAGGCCGGCGTAGTCGACCGCCTTCAAGACCTTATCCAACGCGGCATGGTAATTGCCGCTGTCGATCGTCCACCCGAGGCTCGTGGTATAGGGAAATCTGTCCGCCTTGATGAAGTTGCGCGCGCGGATCTCCGCTTTATCGATCCCGAGCTTCTGCGCGAGAACGTCGATCATTCGTTCTATTAGGTACACCGCTTCGGTGACTCGCAGCGAACAGCGGTAGGCGACGCCACCGGGCGCCTTGTTCGTATACACCGCATCGACCCGGCAATAGGCCTTGGGTATATCGTATGAGCCGGTGCAGATGCTGAACAGCCCCGCCGGCAGCTTGGTGGCGGATACGTGGGAATTGAACGCGCCGTGATCGGCAAGCGCCGTAAAGCGCAAGGCCTTGATGCGCCCGTCTTTGTCGGCAGCCAGTTCGCCGACGCCGTGATAGTCGCGGGCGAATCCCGTCGTGGAGATATTGTCGATGCGCGATTCGATCCACTTGATCGGAACCCCCGTCACGATCGACGCCACGATTGCGATGACGTAACCCGGATAAATAGGAACCTTGTTGCCGAAGCCCCCGCCGATGTCTCCGGAAATGATACGGATCTTGCTTTCGGGGATGCCCGACAGCATCGCCACCACCGTACGGACGAGGTGCGGGGCCTGCGAGGTCATGTAGACCGTCAATTGGCCCGTGACCTTGTCGAAGGAGGCCACGCAGCCGCAGGTTTCCAGCGGACAGGGATGCACGCGAGGATTCAGAATCTCCTCTCTGACGGTGACGGCGGCATTGGCAAAGACCGCATCGGTGCCGTTCTTGTCGCCCGCTTCCCAGGTGAAGATGTGATTGGGGTGCGTGCGCTTGCCGTGACCCACTTCGTCCTTGTCGGCAATATCTTCGCGAATGATCGGGGCGTCGGGGGCCAAGGCCTTGTGCGGATCGACGATTGCGGGCAATTCCTCGTAATCCACTTCCACCGCGTCCGCACCATCCGCGGCGCAGTAGCGATCGCGCGCGATCACCATGGCGACTTCCTGCATCTGGAAACAGACCTTCTTGTCCGCCAGTACGGCTTGCACGTCGCCGCCAATCGTCGGCATCCAATCGAGCTTGACCGGCTTCAGATCATCGGCGACGAGGACCGCAACGACTCCCGGTACGGCCAGCGCCTTGGCCTTATTGATCGATTTGATGCGTGCATGGGCGTAGGGGCTGCGCACGATTGCCGCGAACAGCATCCCCGGCAGCTTGATGTCATCCACATAGGTGCCCTTGCCGCGGATGAAACGGGCGTCCTCCTTGCGCAATCTCGACGCACCCATTCCCTGCAGCTTGGTCTCGCGCGCGAGCGCTTCGGTAGTAGCAGTCATCGCGAAATCTCCCCTTGAGTTAGGTTCCGGTGCGTGCCAACGACAATTTGTTTGCCGCGTACTGCACGGCCTTGACGATATTCTGGTAGCCCGTGCAGCGACACAGGTTGCCCGCCATCCAGTAGCGGATCTCCTCTTCCGAGGGGCTGGGATTTTCCTTGAGCAGCCGATAGGCGCGCGTAATCATCCCAGGCGTGCAGAAACCGCACTGCAGTCCGTGTTCCTGCGTAAACCCCTCCTGCAGCGCATGCAGAGCCCCGCCCTGTTCAAAGCCCTCGATGGTGAGGACTTCGGCATCCTGACATTGCACGGTGAGCACCGTGCATGACTTGACCGACATGCCATTCAGATCGACCGTGCACGCGCCGCAATGGGAAGTCTCGCAACCGATGTGCGGGCCGGTATGCTGGAGTCGTTCGCGCAGGGTATGGATGAGCAACTCCCGCGGCTCAACGACCACACCGACGTCCGCGCCGTTCAGCTTGAAGGATACTGTTTGTTTCTTGACCATCGTTTGGCTCCCCCTTGAGTCGAATCAGTGTTTGGCGCGCGAGCGCGCCGTGCGCAATGCCCGCTGGGTCATTTCGCCGGCCATCGCCACCTTATATTCCGCATCGCCACGCTGATCCTCGGTAGGATCGCAGATGCTCATCGCAAGACGGGCGGCCTCAGCGATTGCCGCATCATTCATCGTCTTGCCGCGCAGCGAGTCTTCCGCCGCACGCGCCTTCAGCACACTCGCGCCGACGTTCGTCAGCGCAATTGCCACTTCGTGAACGTTCTCGCCCTTCATCCGTAACGTGACGGCCGCGGCGGCCGTTGCAAAATCCCCGATCTTGCGCTTGAGCTTGGAGTAACAGTAACCGGTATTCGCCGCGGGCACCGGGATGCGTATTTCAGTCATGATCTCGCCGGGCTGCAACAGCGTGGCGAAGCTGCCGACGAAAAAGCCGTCAGACGGCACCACGCGCTCGCCCGACGACGCCTTGAGGACGAAGGTCGCGCCCAGCACAAGCATCAGTGCGGGGTGATCGTTCCCCGGGTCACCATGTGACAAATCGCCGCCGATCGTCCCCTTGTAGCGCACCTGCGGATCCGCGATCAGTCGCGCGCCCTCGACCAGCAACGGGCACTTGTCCTGCAGCAGTTTCGACCAGATGATTTCATTCTCCGTCGTCATCGCACCGATGCGCAGCATGCCGCCTTCTTCGCGGATGCCCTTGAGTTCGCGGATGCCGCCAAGATCGATCAGATGACCGGGTTGGGCAAACCGCAGCTTCATCATGGGCAGCAGACTGTGGCCGCCGGCGAGCAACTTCGCCTCATCGCCGAATTGCTGCAGCAAGCCGAGCGCGTCGGGAATATTTTTGGGGGCGTGATATTCAAATTCGCGCGGGATCATCGCTCACTCCTTTGAAGGTTAGGCACGCCGCAAGCGGCGTATTGGCGTCTATCCGGTTAACATCTCTATTCGACAGTTTCCTCGGCGGTTTCCTGTGCCGTCGGCAATTCGAGTTGCCAGCCGGTGCGTCGTGCCAACCACTCTACATCCTCGAGCGTGTCGAGATCGGAAATAAAACGCGTATTGCTCGTTTGGTACGCACTCACGAGTTCGGGTTGGCGCTCGATCAGATGCCGGCAGGCCAAGTTCGTGGCGCTGGCGAGAATCTGCGCGTGCGCCACCTCGTCGAGCAGAATGGGGTTGCCGCGTTGCCCATCCACGATCGGTACAACAATATGACCTGCGACGCGCTTCTTGAAGGCACCGATCAACTCCGTCAAATCGCCTGCGCCGATCAACGGCTGGTCAGAAGGCACGATGAACACCGCGTCGAAGCTGCCGCTCAGCGCCGCGAGTCCTGCCCGCACCGAGCCTTCCTGGCCTTCCGCGTACGCGTCGTTGTGCACCAGCGTCACGGAAAAGCTCTGCACCTGTCTCTCGACTGCCGCGCGCGCGTGCCCCGTTACCACGACCACCTCGTCCACGCCGGCGCCGCTGAGGGCGACTAGCTGCCGGCTAATCAGCGGCACGCCGCGAAGCCGTATGAGGGGCTTCGCGACGCCACCCATGCGTCGGCCTTTGCCGGCGGCCAGCAGCACCGCGCCAATGCGCAACCTCGGGTACAGTCCGCCGCCTTGTTTAAGCAAGCATCCCATAGTCGTGATTCCAATATAGTCTGCGTCTGCGTTGCGCGTGCGATCCTACATGCGGCACGCAATCGCGCTTGCGTGCAAGGCCCGAAAAAAATTATACGCCCAGATGTGCTGAAACAGACCCCCCTAGCGCGAGGCACGAGCGGCGCGTGAGAGAGCCGGAGATCATTGTCTACTCACTCTGTCGACCGCGACGTATAGTCGACCTCAAAGGGTACCGATTGCGATCGGCATGGGTCCCTATCCCATTGATTTTACTCATAAGTCGTTATCGGCGGTATCACTGAAATTGTTACTCGTGCGTTTACGGCATGAGGAAGTATAGGATTCGTTCGACAAGATTATGGGAGCAAACTTGCGCACTATTGAATACTTGGCTCGATGCCATTGTGGCGCACTGACGGCGCGGTATCGAACCGCGCTTGATCCATCGACCTGGGCGGTGCGGGCATGCCAATGCTCGTTTTGTCGAAGCCACGGAGCGCTGGCGACTTCAGATCCTGCGGGCTCCCTGGCATTTCAGAGCATCGATCCGACACGGGTTCAGCGGTATCGCTTTGGGGGACGCACCGCGGATTTTCTCATCTGCCGAGAGTGTGGGGTGTACGTGGGCGTCCAGATGGTGACCGACAAGGGACGGTTCGGGATTCTCAATGTGTTGACGCTGAGACCGCTGATGGCGAACCTGCCGGCCGCGGAACCGATGGACTACGGTGCCGAGACGGCTGAGGTTCGGCGATTGCGCCGCTCGGCGCGCTGGACACCGCTATCCCCTGAGAGCGTCTGATCCCGCGGGGACTCGGGGACTGGAGCTCCGGTGATCTGCCGCGCGTTCGCGTGCCCTCACGCCCTTTGAACATAAGACAGCAGCATTTTGCGCACAGTGGTGGGTGCGAAATCCCACCACTTTGCGCCACACTCCCTGTCGGCGCCGTGGTCGGGCTCGCGATCGGCACGGCTTCGTGGATCGAGCGGCTCGGCGTGCCGAGATCGCTGCCAAATCTCTAAGCATCGATCCGCTACAATGGTTGATTCGAGAGCCAGGTCGCGACGTTTTTGCGATTGGGCGTTAGTGGAACAGCGGTGTTTCCACGGATGCCTGGTACAACATCGTCACTTGCGGGTAGTTCACTTGCGTGACTGCGTTGGCCAACGCGCGCTCATAGCATTCGCGCCACCGCTGCTTCTGTTCCAATCTTTGCCCTTCCAGCGGCTCGCACACTTGCCCGGCGGCAAACTTAAGGCGTCGGAATAAGATTCTGGCACCCTCCTCCGAGTTCAGGTCCAAGCCGGCGTAGCTCACTTTTTTCTGGGGGACCCCCTCGGAATGAGACAGGTCCGACACTGCGCGTGAAACGCAGCCGAACAACACAAAGGCCAAAAGACAGCAAGATGCGGTAGGTGCATAAATCCGATTCGATTGCAGCATGACTTGAGCCTCCAGACCGTCGGCATGCAGTGCCGACGCCTGCAGTATCGGCACAATGACCGAACGTGTACCGGTTCGATCATGGCCATGAAGAACAGACTGTGCTGGTCCAGGCACCGCAACAGTTCGTCAAAAGGAGGGGCGTCTGACTCTGTAAGGCGCCTCGCACCATTCGCTATCGTAGAGATAGCTTTTGCAGCAAGCGCACATTCTGCGTACAGTTCAGGCGTGGACGGCCGCTATGTTTCGTGCAATCAATCCGAAAGAACGGCTGTCATCGGTCTGACGGACTGACGTGTTTCACGTGGCTCGAAATTCCTCGATACCGCTGGGCGACCAGTTAGTAGAGGAAGTGACACGCCTCATCGACTCCGGCCGCTTACCGGAGGGTTCCCGACTACCCTCTGTCCGACGACTCGCGCAGCGTGCCGACGTCAGCACGTATACCGTTGCGCAGGCGTTCGAACGACTCTGTGCGAAGGGGCTAATTCATGCCCGACCCGGTTCCGGCTATTTCGTTGCGCGTCTGCGTAGACTGCCGGTGCCCGCTCGGGTGGAACTTGGCGCTCCTCAAAGCGTGGATCCCGTGCTCGGATTCGCGCGCAACGTTCTGGAACAAGACAACGTCGTCGTACCGGCGGGTTCCGGGTTTCTCCCATCCGCATGGCTTGCGGAGGCCCTCCCGCCGTCCACGTTTTCCAGACTTGGCAAGAGCGGTGCTGCAACCGAGTCGGCGCCAGTACAAGGCGACTTGGCGCTTCGGGTCCTACTCGCCGAGCGCCTGCGCACAGCGAGCATTCCGGTCGCCCCAGGTAATCTGATGCTGACGTTCGGCGCCTCCCACGCATTCGATCTGATCGCAACGGCATTGCTATCGCCGAGCGACGCGGTTCTCGTCGATGACCCTGGCTACTTTGTGCTGCCCGCGCAGCTCAAAGCGCACGGTCTGCGGGTAATTCCGGTGCCGCGGCTCGCCGAAGGCAGCGATCTCGGTGTGCTAGATGCCGCAGCCAAGCTTCATCGGCCTCGCATGTTCTTTACTCAGACTCTTCTGCACAATCCCACGGGCACCAGCTCGTCGGCCGCCAACTGCCACGGAATCCTCAAGATTGCTGAGCGGTATGATTTCCTTGTGACCGAGGACCACATCTACAGCGATCTTGCTAGTCCGACTTGGGTCTCTCTGGCGCAGATTGATGAGCTTCAGCGCGTGATCTACGTCGGCAGTTTCAACAAGATACTGGGCCCAGGCTTGCGCATCGGCTACATAGCCGCACAGAACGCGCTGTTGCCGCCATTCATCGAAGCAAAGATTCGTAACGTGCTGACGGGCTCGGCGCTTTGCGAGGGTGCACTACGCGAGGTGCTCGTCAGCGGCAAGTATCGTCGACACCTCCAGCGCCTGCGAGACTGTATTGCGAAAGCTCGAGCCGCGAGTGCCTTCCAGCTCGGCAAAACCGGCCTGACACTCGAGAGCGCCTCCGGGGAAGGCATGTTTCTTTGGGCACAGGTTCCCGCAGGCATAGACCCGGACCGGCTGGTGCTGGATGCTCAATCGAAAGGCATTCTGTTGGCGAAGGGCTCATTGTTCTCGCCAACCGCGCAAAGTCGGAACTGTTTCCGCTTTAACGTCGCGTACGGAACGGATCCATTGCTCATTCGCTTTCTTAGCGATCAAATCAATGCCACAGCCTAAGCGGCGCTACGTAACCGCTGACGTCTTCACCGACGAGATGTTCGGAGGGAATCCGGTCGCAGTGGTGTTAGACGCTCGAGGACTCTCGACAGCCCAGATGCAGTCAATCGCCCTCGAGTTCAATTATAGCGAGACGACGTTCGTGCTGGCCCCCCGCCATCCCACGCACACCGCGCACGTCCGCATTTTTACACCGCGCATTGAGGTTCCGTTCGCGGGGCATCCAAATATCGGAACAGCGTTTCTACTTGCGCGAGAACTCGAACTGCATGGAACCCCGACGATCGATGCGTTCGTGTTCGAGGAAGCCGCCGGGCTCGTATCACTTCGCTTGATTCGAGACCGCGGCGTAACTATCGGCGCCGAGCTTCGAGCCCCGGAACCGCTCTCGATTCGCAGCGCAGTTGTGCGCACGGTCGCCGCGCAGTGTCTCTCTCTGCCAGTCGACGACATCGCAGTAACGATCCACCCACCGCAGATCATATCGGTCGGCCTGCCATTTCTGGCCGTCGAGCTCGGCTCGCGGGATGCGCTGCGCCGCGCGAAGCCGAATCTGACCGCCTATGAGTCGCTGTTACCGCTTGATGGCGCGGACTCCATCTACGCCTACACCCGGGATGACACTGCCCGACCTTATAGTGCTGAAACGACGCTGCACGCACGCATGTTCTGCCCGTTCGACGGCACCATCGAGGACCCCGCCACCGGCAGTGCCACCGCGGCCACCATGGCCCTACTCGCAACGCTCGGCAACGGGTTGAACGCCGAGCGACATTGGCGCGTCCATCAAGGCGTCGACATGGGCCGCCCGAGCCTGCTGCTTGGGCGCACTGAGACTCGCAATGGTTTGGTGGTCGCAACGTACGTCAGTGGGCACTGTGTTCCCGTAATGGAAGGAAGTTTTGTCTTGGAGGGAGCAACGGATTGCGCGGTGGACCCATGAGCGCGGCGGCGTTCGGCGCGGGAGCGCTATTTGGCGGTGAAGGATGCAGCAAGCAGCCGCAAGCGGCGCATGCGCTCATCCGTCGAAGGATGGGTCGATAGATACCCTTCATTCGCGCACGCAGGACGGCATTTCGCCAACTTCTTGAGGGCGTCAGCGAGTAATGCCGGCGACATGCCATTGTGCATCAGCAGCGCCGCCGCATAGTCGTCAGCCTGCTGTTCAAGGTCCTGCGAATACCTCGCTTGCACCACGGCTGCCGGTGCGGCCGCAAGCAGGTGACTGATATCGCCGATATAGAAAGCCCAAAACGCTCCTACCGCGGAACTCTGTAGCAGCAGCTGCAAGCCGTGACGTCCGTGCGCATGGCCCAGTTCGTGGGCGAGTACCGCCAGAGTTTGCTGATCGTCATCGATTGACGTGATCAGATCGTCAAGCACAACAATCGTTCCGTCGGGCAAAGTGAACGCATTGCCTCCCAGTTGCGGCGAACCACGAAACAACAATGCTGAATCCGGAGTGCCGCCCTCCGGCAGGCGCAGTGCACGGAATTCGGCGCTCAGCACCTGCTGGCGTTCCGCGGCGATCTTGCTCGGCATGAGAATTCCGCCGTCCAATATTTTCAGCGCCTGCACGGATAGCGTTTTGCCTATTTCGGGCGGCAGGTGTTGAGCGACCTGCGCAGCCGCCCATGGTAGGCCCCATTTGTACGCCGCGACTGCGAACACCAGACACGCAACGCACGAGAACAGGACAAATTGCAGATGACGCTGCATGCGATCGACCCATCCATCGCGATGTGCGGTCGACGACAGCAAGGCATTGAGCGCATCCAGGTCACGTACTTCGCAGAATGAGCCGTCTTTCAAGCGCAGCCGGCGCGGCGCCCGACCAAGGCGCTCATCCACTTTTACGTCAGCAAACGGGACCCGCAATTCGATGTCCTCGCCGGAAATAACCAGATCTTCGCCGACCACCGACAAATTGACGGCGCGCACGCGCGTGGAGTGCCCGTCGAAATAGTTCGCTTGAAGCATTTTCAGCCCATCCGGGGCCTATAGTGAGATGTCGAAATCGAACATGCTCGCCGTCTCTTCGCCGACGGCGCCGATGGCTTCGGGCTCCGCCGCCACGAATTCCTGCAAATCGCTCGCCGGCAACAATCGCATGGCTTCCAGCTGAAACCTCGCCAAGCGCACCCCGGCCCACGGAATGAACAGTCCCAGAGTCAGCACCACCAGCACAAGGTTGCTGAAGGTGATCCAAATCAGGACAAACGGTGACATGTTGCACTCAATGCGATGTTCGCCAAGACGCGTATTGTTCCAGATCAGGTTGGTGATCAGCGCATGAAATATCGGTCCAATCAGAATCCCTAACAAGATCAGTGCACCGTAGAGGATGAACAGAATCTTGATTACTGTGTGCGGATCAACGCGCCCGCCCTGCTTTTGCATTTGAAACAACGCTGTGAAGGCACCGCCGATTCCAGCTTCACTGATCACGATTACAAATGCCACAATCGCGGCCAGCAACAGCAAATAGATCTGATAGAACTGCCCGGCTCGGGCGTGAAACGAGAATCGCGTGCGTCCGAACCAACTGTTGCCGTGCTGATAGGCTTTCAGTCGCTGATGCATAAAAGGCGCCATCACGTAAAGCGTGATCAAAGTCAGAAATCCGTTCAGCAGGAAAACACGGTAGGACGTTGCCACGCTGCCTCGAAAGTGAAAACGCGTTCCACGCCAGCTCGAATTGTAGAGCCGAAACCGGAATGAATTGCGCAGCAGCCACGGTATGGCGACCGCAAGGCCGACGACAACGACAATTGTCAACGGCGAATGCAGGCGTACCGAGAAGTTATAGGCAAACAGCATCACCAGCGCTATTACGCGTCCGATCAAGATCTTAATCGGACTGCCGTGGAAATCGAAGCTCGACCCGGCCAGTTCCGTGTGCCGATAAAAATACTGCAACCGCCGCACCTTGGCCCAGGCCGAATAGATGCCCACGGTGACGATGGTCAGCAGCAAATTAACGATCCAGATGCCGAAATATTCGGCGCCACTACCCGTGAAGCGCAATTGTTCCGGCGCACGGGCCGAAGATGCCTGCGACGGCGAATCGATACCTGAAACATTTTCCATAGAACCAATTCCCTTTGAAGTTTAAGATGTGTGTGCGGCGCGCAATTCGTTTACGTCATGGGTGTTACCGGCGGAACAGCGACGCCGCGTAACTCAGGTCTGGCTGCATATCGGCTGGAATTACGTCTGCTACGTAGATTTCCAGATAATTGACATGCCGGCCGGCATTGTTCAGCACCATCCCTTTATCGATTGATTTCCTCAAAGCCAGAGGAGGATTGCCTTCGGCGCCCATAATTTTGCTGGCGATGTCGCCTTGCGAACCGCTGCGCATTTCAAGACCGGTGATGATCCGTCCGCTGTAACCGATGATAAAATCGGTTTCGTCAGGCGCTTCGATGGCGGCGTGCCCAGCGTGAAGATCGCTAAACTGAATCGCAAGCCGGTTGCCGAGAACCCGCATGGCCCGCTCGATGATTTCCTGCCTGGCGCGCAAATGCGCAGGACGACCCTTTTCCCCGTGTCCGAGAATCGGGAGACCAGGAGCGGACAAAGAAATGCACTGATTGGCAAACGCGCCGGCGTAGAAGCGAAAAACCTCGTCCCACGCGCCTAGATACTTCGCGGGCGAACCGCCGTACCGGGCGCTCAGTAGTTTCATGAAGGTAAACCAACGGTCGAGGTACACGCGATCCCATGGTATCGGGAGCCTCGCGTCGGTGCCCTCGCCAGGCCCATATTGAATCGTGAATTGATCGCTTTGCGCGCCTTCTAGCGCCCATGGCGGAGAGAAAAATCCCGGGAACATAATGAGATGCACCCATTTCTTCGACGATTCGGCGGCGGCGAACAATGCATCGAGCTGCGTCCAGTCCGGTTTTCCTTGGACCGGCTCGATGTCGCGCCAATTGATCTGCACCGCGACGCCGCTCATGAAGGGATTGCTCAAAACCTGCAGATTCATGGATTGATAATTTTTCTCTCCCGACGGCAGGAGAACGACGAGTCCGCTCGGTATCGCGTTTCCCGTTAATGCGCACCGCAGCGCCTCGCTGCGCTCCAGGCCCTGAGTGGGCTGAGCATGAGCCAGCAGCGCGGTCCAAGACAAAAGGCATATGCCAATCAGAGATCGGGCCGCGTACTGAAGCCATGAATTGCACATGCGGTGCTTCCCTCGTGCACGCGCGTGAACGATCGATAGGCAACGACGCGTTTTACCCAGCAACTCCAAAATCGCCCCATCACGATTGCAAAATAAATGCCGCGGTCAGCGGCCAATTTAGCATACCAGACCGACCCTTTGGCCCTTCCTGGCACAGCTCGGTTCGCGCTAGCGATGGGGCCGCACGGCCCAGTCTTAGTCTGCGATCCGGCGGACGAGCGATTGATAGAGCCATCCGCCAACGTATAGGCTGACGGCGAGAACTATCAGCGTGATTACACGCACCAACGAACCGCTTCCAGCGAGATCGTGCAATAGTACCTTGAGACCGGACGCACAAAATATCAGTAACGACGATTGACCCAGCAATTTATCTTTCGACAGGATGGCGACGATTAAGATCGCAACAGCAAACACGGCCCATAGCATGGACAGGGGGAATCCGTTATCCACGACATGCAATCCGCACTCCATGAAGGCGAAATGAGCGCCATACAAGATGATCGGTGCTGCGCGTGAGCCACCCTCGGCGCGACTAAATAGGTAGTAGCCGCCGTAAAGCGCGACGGCGTACAGTGCCAGTGCGGCGTTTGGCATGAAGATATCGACGCGGTTGGCTCCACCGGCTAACAAGCCAAGATAGCTGCCGCAAAAGATGAGGCCGACGACGATGAATACGGGTTTCCAAGCAGGGTTGCTCTTATCCTGGTATTGAGAGAACACCAGCCCCACTCCGACGGCCATGATCAACGTTGCCCATGGCAACCACCCGTGCGGCATCCATTCGATAAAGACCGCGTGAGCTGCGACTAGGGAGCAATAGGCGCTGACAATGACCGCGCCGACGCCAACAGGCTCCTTGTCCTTCATTGCCGCCCTGGCAACGAGGTAAAGCAGGAACACCACTACGCCGCTGAGCATCCCGACGATCGGTGCCCACTCCGGAACATGTTGCTTGAGTACGACGTATTCGAGCCCGTAAAAATAGATCAGTGCAAAACCATGCGTGATGCCGTCAAGATCGTCGAGGGGTCGCTGGTGGATCACCGAGAAGGCGGCCGTCGTAATTGCAAACACGGTGAACTGAATCAGCTGGTAAATGATGGCCAGTTGCCATGAACTTTGCCCTGAAGCTCTCCAGACGAGATCAAACCCAATCAACGCGAAAAACATGGGAAGCACGTACGTGACACGCCGGCCCTCATTCAGCGCACAAAACGAAAACAAAAGACTCCAAGCGGTGTAATAAATGACGACATCGAACAAGCGATCGGGCGTCGCCTGCATCAGCAATGGGCTGAGGTATACACCCGTCGCGGCAAGGATTACATAGACACTTTGATTGAAGCGGCGCCCCAGCCAGATGCCGAGAACCGTAATCGCGCTGATGGCAGCGATTGCCGCTTGGGAGTTCCACAAATGGTAATAGAGATGCGCCGTGTATGCGGCGAGATAGAGGATGATTAATCCGAGCGCCGGAAGGTACGCGGCGTAGCTGCGATCGATGCGCGCAAAAAAAATCCCGAGCGCAATTAAGCCGAACCCGGCTAATGTGGCAAGAAGGAGCTGCCGTTCGGGTGTGAGCCAGCCGACATCGTAAACCAATTTCAGGAAATATACGGCGGCCAATAAGAGTGCAAAACCAGCAGCCCAAGCCATCAACTGCGTTGTTGAAACCGGTTCGAGTGACGTCACGGGAGCCGGCTTAGTTGACGAACGTTGCGACGGATTAGACGTCTCTGGCATGCGAACCGCGGATTCCAGCGTTGCCTGCGGCCGCTCGACCGTCGGTTCGGGGCGGCTTGCCGCATCCGACTCGGCGGGAACGCTCATACTCTGGGGTCGGGCGACACCGTTAGCGATGCCAAGCTTGATTTCGATTTCCAGGAGCCGTTTCTCGAAGTTATTCAATTTGTCATTGATATCTAGCATCGGGATTCTCTTAGCGGGCCATCGCCTGGTTCGAGGTTAGCAGTTAGACCAGCTGGAGGGGTGTACCTTTTGAAAGAGCTCGGGATCCCGCGCTGAATGCACATCGAATGTGGCCTCTTAAAGGTCTGGTGGCCACCCCTTGACAGCACCCCACGACGAGGTCCATATATCCGCAGATCCGCTATCAGGAGCGCAGCGATGTTCTACCAAGACAAGACCTTTACCGACGAACGCATCGAACTGAAAGGCAGCGCATTTCATGGCTGCACGTTCAAGAATTGCGAACTCGTGTATCGCGGTGAACCGTCGCCGAATTTTCAGGACAACAACCTCATCGACTCGGTTTTCGTATTCGCCGATGCGGCGATTTGCACGCTGTATTTTCTTTCCAACGTCTATCACGCCGGCCGTGGCGGTCGCGAAGTGGTGGAGAAAACTTTCGAGGATATTCGCCAGAGCGCCATTCACGGCCGCATGGCCCGGACGGTGCCGCCCGACACGCCGGATCATAGCCTGCGGTAGCTATTTGCTTTGCAGTCCCTGATCCGCTTCACGCAGCCACTCGTCCCGATCGGCCGCGGCGGGCAGCGCCAGCGCCGCATCGTGAGCGCGCGCATAGTTTTCCCGGGCACCGCCCCCGTCTCCCGTGGTTGCCAACGCTTCCGCCAGCGCAAGCAGGTTCGGTGGGTAAAGCGGTCGCAGCGTGACTGCGCGACGCGCGGCAGCCAATCCCGCCTCGGCGTCGCCGGGCCCCAATGGCCATCCTGGCGCTCGGATCAATACTAGCGCCCGCACGCGCGCGGGCCCTGCCTCGTCGTAGGTGGCATCCGCTGATTCGGCGCGCGCCAATGTTTCAAGCATATTTCTCAAGAGCGCGCCCGCTTGCGCGGGGTGCGCCCGCGCGTTGAGGCCGAGTGCGATCGCGCACCCGTACAGACAGGCTGCTGATTGCGGCTCACGCGAGAGACAGGCTTGCGCATCGCGGCTGGCCTCCGCCGCTAGCTCGCTGCGAATCTTCGAGTCAGGCTCATGCTCGCTTCGCTTCGCGTCCAGCTCGATTGCGGAAGTCAGTGCGGCGACCGAGAGCGGCTCCGCGCTTGGGCCCGGTGGCGCTAGCCGCGGCCGCGTCGTGCAAGCGGCGACTGCGAGCATCAGCAGCCCGCACCAGAACCGCTTGGTCACGGCGCTGACGTGTGCAACGGCAGCTTGGGCAGCACGAAGCCGTGCAAACGTAGTGGCCCCAGCGAGTCGGTGCTCCCCGACATGTGGCCCATCTTAAGTAGCCCCGCCTGTAGGGCCCGTGCACGGCCCGCGGTCACGCGGGTGTCGACCACCGCAATGATGGCAACGGGCAGGTCGGGAGATTGCATCACGGCCTGGAGCTCGGTTGCGAAGGGCAGGCTCGGAAGCGCCTCCGCCTGAGTCTGATCAAGCAATGCCGCGACTGGTTCGCCAGTCGCAACCCTTCTCAAGGCGCTGAGTATTTGTCCCGTTGCCTCGATCTTGACGTCCGGCGGCAGCACCCAGTTCTCGAGAGCACTGTGCCGCACGAAATTGGGCGCATAGCCCGCCACGCTGAGTATGGTGTACCCCGCCATCGACGCCGGCCCGGTGACGCGGCCGGACTTTGCAACGAGGGTCCATCGCTGCTGCGGGCCGATATCCGCCACGTCCGCCTGCACAAGCGGCACGAGATGCAGTTGCGCCGCGTACTCGACGAAGAACGGATACGGCACAAAGGCGAGTACCGCGTCCGCGCTGCTAAGTTTCGCGATGCCGCCTTCTTCGGTCGGATCGTAGACCGCCGCAAGACTTCCCGCAGGCCAGCCGGAGGCAGTCACGACGGCGCTCGCGAATTGGTCTACGAGCGGCTGGGCGTCGCCGGCCCCGCCCGGATATCCGGGAGCACAGAACACCAAAGTCGCAAGCGCTGCCACTGACAGTGTACTCATATGTGTTTAGGCTATCATGCTCCGGCGCTGAGGGCCTCCCGGGTCGAAAGGAGCGCGCTTGCATCCATGAGTGTGCCCGCTTCGCCCACCGTCGTTCAAATCTTCCTCCGCGTCCTGCAAGCGCGAGGATGGATCGCTGGCGCATTCCTGATCCTCGCTGCGGCGGGCATATACGGCGCCGTGCGGGTGCCGGACGATCCGGCGATCGAGCGTCTGATCGTGCCCGACGATCCTGTTGCACGCGCCACGCTTGATTTCGATCGTCTGTTTCCGGAGGGCGAGCAAGCGCTTATCATGCTCGAAGCGCCGGATCCTCTGAGCCTTGCGGCGCTGCGCGCTGCCGACCAGCTCGAGCACGAACTCGCGAGGATTCCGCAGGTCGAGGCTCACAGCCTCCTCGACCTCTACCGTCGAGCAGGCTCGGTAGCGGAAGTCAGTCCCGGCGAGGCCGGGCGTCTGCGCACGTTCGCGACCGGGACGCGGCTGTTCCGACGCGCGGGACTTCTGGGCAACGACTATTTCGGCATTGCGCTCGAGCTGCGCGTGAAATCGCCCGCCGAGCGCGACCGCGCACTGGCGGCGATCGATGCCCTCGCACTGCCCCTCGAGGCATCCGGCGGACCATTCACCAAGGTCCGGCGCGTCGGTTCTCCGTGGCTCGACGCCTGGCTCGAGCGACAAACCGGCGCATCCACGGTTCGCTTCATGCCTCTATTTGGCATTTTTCTGATGACGCTGGTGCTGATCATCTACCGCTCCTGGCGCGCACTGGGGGCCATTGTTCTCACCCTAGGCACCCACGTGGCGATTGTGATGGGACTAGGTGATGTTTTCGGCTGGTCCCACACGGTAATCTCTTCCCTTGTACCGCTGACCGTGATGGTCACGACGACCGCCACACTCGTGTATGTTCATTCTCGCTTTATCGAGCCGGATGATTCGCCGACTCTTCTCGAGCACCATGCGCGTGCGATCGCGAATAAGTTTCTGCCGTGCACCGCCTCGATGTTCGCGACCGCAGTCGGCTTTGGGGCGCTGGCGATCTCGGACATTCGTCCCGTGCGCGAGATGGGCCTATGGACGGCGTCCGGCCTCATCGTGGCGTGGATCGGCTGCTTCACCCTATTTCCTGCGCTGCAGTCGCTGTTGCGCACCCCGCTGCGCCCCGAGAAAGTTCCGGTTGGAACTTGGTTTCCCGGCTTCGTCGATATGCTGGTCCCGGCGAGCCGCCGCTACCGTTGGCCGCTGGTCTGCGGCGCCCTCGTTTTGATGCTGTGCGGAGCGGCGGCCTTGTTTGGTGTTCCCGGCGTGTTTGCACCCATGGCACTCGAAATGGACGTGTTGACCTACGTCAATCCCAGCGAGCGCGTGGCCCAGGATACTCGCCATTTCGAAGAGTCGGGCGCGCTGGACGTCTATGAACTTTGGCTGCAGACGGCACCGGGCCACGCATTGGACCCGGAGTTCCTGCGTGCTCTCGAGCGGTTGACCGTGCAATTCGAGAGCGATCCGCGCATCACCGCCATCGACGGTCCGACCTCCGTGCTGCGGTGGGCGCGCTATGTTGAAACCGGCTCCGATCAACTGCCGACGTCGGCGTCCGCCTGGCCGAAACTCGCGTCGGATCTCGAGCAGATCATGCTGACCGAGCCCGGAGCGCGCGCCTATGTCGACGTCAAGGACCTCGCCAATGTACGGCTGAGCATCCGCGGACGCGCGAAGCTTTTCGGCCGTATCGGTGCGATGCGCGCGTTCGCGGAACGCACCTGGGCCACGGCCCAGGCAGATGATCCGGCGCTACGAGCGACGCGCGGCAGAGTGGTCGGCAAGGGAGTTCTCGGCGTGGAAATCACGCAGCGCCTGCTCCCCACTCTCACCGAGAGCTTTGCACTCACGGCGAGCGTCATTTTTCTCGCATTCCTGCTGGTGTTTCGGAGCCCATCTGCCCGATTGATGACGATGATTCCGTCATTGTTCGCAATCCTGGCCGTATTTCTCGTGATGCGATTGACGGGCATTTCGCTCAATATCGCGACGATCCTCATCGGCTCCACGGTATTGGGTGCGACCGAGAACGACCAGATTCACTTTTTCTACCATTTTCAGGAAGGCCGCTCGACCGGCACAACAGCCGGTGCTCTGCAACACGCCTTGCTGGTCGCTGGCCGCCCGATTTTATTCGCGACTCTCATCAACGCCAGCGGCTTTCTCGCGCTCGCGCTTTCGGATCTTCCGCCGATGCGCGAGTTCGGCATCGTTTCCTCGTCGGCCTTTGTCCTCGCGCTGCTTGCCGATTTCACCGCATTGCCGGGCGCGCTATGGATTCTGAGTCGCTATGATCGTATCTCCGGCCCTTGGATGCATTGATGAGAACTCTCAGCACGGCACGCCTCGCCGCTACACGGGCGCGCGAGGATGCGAGCTTTCTTGCGCGTACGCCGAAATCTGCGGCGATGCGCATGCGCGCAGCAGCACACCTGCCAAACTCTGTGCCCATGGCCTGGATGGCGGGCTTGTACCGCACGCCAACGCTCTACTGTGAGTCCGGTTTGGGCGCTCGATTCCGTGACATTGACGGTAACGATTACCTCGATTTCAACGTCGCCGATTTGAGCATGAGCGCCGGATTCGCCCCGCAACCGGTCGTGGCGGCGGTGAGCGCACAGGTCGCGCGTGGAGCGCATTTTCTGCTGCCGACGGCGGATGCTGTTGACGTCGCGGAACGGCTTGCGGAATTGGTCGGGTTGCCGTTCTGGCAGGCGACGTTATCCGCCACCGGCGCAAACATCGAGGTGATACGAATAGCTCGGATCGCGACCGGCCGGGAGCAGATCGTTGTATTTGGCGGGCACTATCACGGCCACCTCGAGGAGACCCTGGTCAAGACTGTCGACGGCGTCGTCACCGCCGAAGTCACGGGGCTGCCGAGGCACGCCGGCGCGGCGACCCGTATCCTGCCTTTCAACGATCTTGCGGCGCTTGAGCGGGAGCTTAGATCCGGGAAGGTAGCGCTCGTCCTCACGGAGCCAGCGCTATCTAACTGCAACATCGTGCTGCCCGAGGATGGATTCCTGGCCGGCGCGCGCGAACTCACGGCGAAGTACGGTGCGCTCTTGTGTCTCGACGAAGCCCACACCTTCCAGTTCGCATACGGCGGTCTCACCAGGGCGTGGAGCTTGGAGGCGGACTTCGTCGTACTGGGTAAGGGACTAGGCACAGGCATCCCGTTCGGTCTCTATGGGATGAGTGCTGCCCTCGGACAATTATGCGCCCGACATCTGGACGTTGACGTGGGGCCGCGCGGAATAGGAACCGGAGGCACGCTGTA
>Ga0181521_10002533_pt1 | contig 22029 bp, 20 predicted proteins | sample PEATcosm2014_Bin_32_FD_119764 | JGI IMG/M metagenome (GOLD analysis project Ga0181521, IMG submission 119764) | Peatland microbial communities from MTU Mesocosm Facility, Houghton, MI, USA - PEATcosm2014_Bin02_60_metaG | ecosystem: Environmental > Terrestrial > Soil > Wetlands > Peat | place...
CACCGCCGGACCGCCAGCAACCCGCCTCCACACACTCGCCGGCATCTCCGCGTACGCCGCAAGCCACGGCATCATGCCCCAGCCGGAACCCAAAGCAGCGTGTTAATCATCTGCGAGCCCTAAGCTTCGCGGCGCCGCCCAGGATGGAACCGCCACCGACCGCTCAACGGCGCAGCTCGTGAACTCCCTGGGTGAGATTGATAGCGCCGCCGGAAAGGCCGGGACCGCGTGGCGCCGTTACCCCGGCCTCCTCCAGCACCCGCAGCGAGTCCAGCTTGCTGGCCGGCTCGATGATCCGCGCCAGCACCAGATCGCGGAACACCTCGTCCCCGCCCGTCGCGCGGCCGAAGCCCAGCACGTCATAGCCGCGGGCCAGGGCATCGAGCAGGCGGCTCATCCGCGACGACGTGATCGGCAGCGGCCCGCCCCCGCCACCGCCGAAGCCCGGGCCAAGGTCCAGCACGCTCTGCCCGGCAGCCAGCCGCTGCCGCGCGACCGCCTTGAGGAGCTCCAGCGCGGCGTCATCATGCGCCGACCCGATGTGCTCGATCTGCCGCGACCCGCGATGGGAGGAGTACACGATCTGAACCGCAGTCGCGCCCGACGCCGTCCTCACCGTCCGCACATACGGCACCGGGCCACTCCACGACCCCGGATTAGTGTGCAAATTCAGCTCTCGCCAACCGAGAACGTCCAGGTCACAGCGATGAGCCAGCCGAAACTCCATGATCGTGAGCCAAGTCAGGTCACATGTGATTCGCTCCGCTCACCCTTGCGCGTGATCTTCCGCGGCACATGATCGCGCCTACCGGAAGGATGGCAAGGACTGGCCGCTATCCGCCTAGAAGCTTGCGGTTCTCCGATCGACAAAATGTTGTCTATGCCGCGGCGGTGTCGACGTTGATGCCCAGGTCGTGGAACAGGGTCTGCATGCCGTTGCGAAGGTTCTCGTAGTCGCGGTCGATGATGGTCCAGTGCGCGGGCCTGCGTCCGCGGCGGGGGCTGCGGACGCCGGCCAGGATGGGGGCGATGACCTGGTCGCGGAGGGTGAGCATTGCGGCGATGGTGCGGGCAGCGTCGGGCGGGACGTGGTAACGGCGTGTGCGGCCGGGCTTGACGGCGAGGCGCTTGCCGCGGAGCTTGCGCAGGTCGTAGGCGGCCTGGCGGATGGTGTAGTCCGGCTGCCCGGTCATCGCGCAGGCCCTGGCGAACTCGGCGACGGTGAAGCCGTGTGGTGCGGCGGTCAGGGCCAGTGCCGCCGCCAGGGCGGTGCGGATCCGGGGCTTGTTCAGGTCGATGCCGCCGATGCGCGTGGCGCCGAGCCGTGATGGCAGCGGCAGCTCATCGAGGGTGGTGTCGGCGATGAAGCTGATGTCGGCGCAGTCCAGGGTGGTGGCGAACCGGTCGGCCATGCCGGCGAGCCGGGTGATGATCTCGGGGAAGTTGTCCAGGCCGCGGCGGCAGCGCAGCTCCCTGGTGTTGTGGACGGTGGCCTCAAAGCGCAGGACGTGCTCGCCCTTGGTATAGGCCTTCAGCTGCAGGAGCCCGAAGCGGATCCTGAACCAGGTCAGGCCGTACGGGGATTTCTCGATCACGGCTTCCTGCGCTGGCGGCCCGCTGGCACGGTTGTGATGAGGCCGGTTCTTCAGGCCGAACAGGGTCCGCAGGGCGGGGATGTCCAGCCGTGACCGGGTCCGGTCGAGGACCCGGTCGAACAGGTCTTCCATCTGCCCGCCGGAGCGGAACAGCAGGTTGCGGCTGTACTCGGCCTGGTAGACGGTGTAGCTGTAGCGGAACCCGCTCATGCCCTGCTCGGCCAGGTCCAGGCCGAAGCACAGGCAGGCGGTGTAGATCCACCGGTCGCAGACCCGGCCCGGGCGCCCTATAGCCGCAGGCTGCGACAAGGGGCCAGGCCCTGCGGATCCGCGATGCCAGTAAAGCAGTTGCCCTCCTTGACAAACCCGATTCCGGCGGCACGCGCGGCGGCCGCCACGTACTCATGGCCGTTGAGGATGACCTGCGCGGGAAAAGGCGGATGCCCCGACATCTTGACCGTCACATGGCCCCACTGCGGGTCCATGATGTGGAAGGAGTAGTGGTTGACGAACGCCCGCTTCTTCGCCAGGTTGGCGATAGCGCCGCCGCCGGTCCGGGTGACCTCCCACACCGACGCCGGCGCCTTCGCGGCCAGGATCATGAATACTCCCGTGCCCACCGCGTGGGTAGCCAGGTATTCCTCGGCGATCAGGTGCTTGCGTTCCCCGGACTTGCAGTAGATGACCGGGACCCCGGCGGACTCGCCCCACGCCTTCACCCGGCGGGCGAACCGGCCCGCGAACCGCATCAGGTGAGTGTTGTCCAGCCGCTCATCCGAGCCGTCATGCCAACGCCGCCACCACACCCGGAACCCGCCCGGATTATGCCCGAGGGAGAAGTAGGCGTTCAGCACGATCCGGTCCACGCAGTCATAGGAGCCGGTCAGCAGATCGCCGTACCGCCCGGAGAAGTCATCGGCCACACCCAGACCGTAGGCAGCGGCCGCGCGCCACGCCAGCCGGACTGCCCCGAAGGGGCCACTCCTTCCGGGCGAAGTCCCGGACGGAGCGTAGAGCACCTTGCGTGACCGAGTCCGTTCGCTCAGTCCCACTCGCTGCCCCGAGCAGCAATACCTGTCAGGCATCGCTAGGCTCCTGGTGCAAGACCACCGCCTCCAGGAGGTCGGGGACGCCGCAAGCATCTGCCATCAGCCGGGAATACTGCGTCAGCGCATCACGGGTGGTTTCCAGCGCGGCCCGCAGCTCTGCCGCATGGTCCCATGCGCGCTCGTGTTCGCCACGGGAGAGCTGCTCCGGCCGACTGCCTTCCCAATCCTGCAGAGCGGGGTGCCAGTGGGCGAGCACGGGCCGCAGCCCGATGTTGAGCATAGCCACGGCGAGCGTCCCGAAGTTGTACTGGCCGCCGGGCTTTGGCTCGGCGACGTCGGGCCCATAGCGGCGCAGGATCTCGCGCGTGGTGCCGAACAACGAGTACAGGCTGGACAGTGCCTCGCGCAACAGGCCCTCGCTCGGCCCAAGCGGCACCACCGAGATGCGGGTCACTAGCTCGACATACAGCTCCCAGGCGGCCTTGCGCTCGTTATCGTTGGGCTCCCAGGTCCCGCTGATCTGCACAAAATGCAAATTCAAACCCACTTGAACGCTTTTGGGACGCTGTATCATGGAGCCCTAACTCTTCGCTTCTAATACCCAGTGATCATACGCTACGATCCCGTCGGCGTGACCTCTTCCTCCCCAAAGCTATCGAACAGATAGTGTAGCTCCAGTATGTCCAAGTCCGTCGCGATAGCCTCAGCCCGCTCCTCCGCGTCCTGGCGCTCGACTAGTGAAGCGTTAGGATCATCAGCCTTGGTTAGGTAAATTGCCTTAAGCAAACCTTGATGCACGGGAATATCCGGCCTATGAAGTTGTTTCCATACCTGCATCGCCTCTCGCCACTTTCCCTGCCGCACAAGGCTCTTGCACCTTAGCCCAAATACCACATCATGTTCCCGGCCAGGGAAGCGCTCGGTCAACTCAGACAATGCCTCTGCCGCATCATCGAGACGACCAGCGCGAATCAAAATTCCCACCCGCAAAGTGTGCGCCTCGAAAGCAGCGTATCGAGTCTCGATAGCGCGCTCCACGGCCACTAGCGCCCGAGGATAATTCCCAAGAGTGCTCCAATAAGCAGCCCGACGGTGGTGAATAAAACGTTCCGAGACATCGACGTGTTCTAGCTCTCGAAGGGCGGCATCCGCCTCGAGAATCTCACCCAATGCAAGATTGATATTTACAAGCAAATCAAGCACATAGGGATTATTTGGGTCCCTCTCTCGCGCCCGCAAACACTCCTTTTGGGCATCAGTGAACCGACCAAGAACATACAGGCAAAAAGCCAACTCACGTCTTACCGCAGTGCGCCTGTCTCCCGTCTCCAGAGCAAATCGAAGCGCCGCAATCGCTGCAAAGATCTCGCGCTGGCGCCGAAGCTTAAAGCCCTTTAGGAAGTAGTAAAAACGGTCGCCAGCCTCCTCGATATCGGCCAATTCTTGATCGGCTTCCTGCCACCGCTCCATCCTTACATACGACTTCAATCTAGTTTCACGCAATCCAGCACTGTCACCGTCGGCCAGGGCCTTGCCTCGCAAGCCATATTCCAATGCGGCCTTGTAATCGCCGCGGCGATAACTCTCGAGCGCAATCCGCTCCAAAGTCGAGCCACGCACTAGGGGATCAAGGGCGACCGGCACCTCCGTACCAGACAGCGCCGCCGCATGGATCGTCGCGTCAATTACTGCCAGAGTCGGCGCTGGTGCCTTCTCAGTCCAGAATCGTTCCGAAAGCCGCAGTGCGATCTTCTGATATCGCTCAGTGCCGAGGTAACCCTTTAGTCTAAATAGTGAGTCACGTATAGGCGCAGAGATACCGAGTGCTCGGTCTCGCGTTTGCACGAGACTTAGATCAATCAGCTTGCGTAGAATGTCTGAGAGATAGTCGTCCTCCATATCGAGCGCCGTCGCAAGAACGGCAAACGATAGCTGTCGCTCACCTGCAAGGTACTGAACAACCAGCCACTCATCAGAAGTGAGTTGCAGCTCGTTTAGGAAACGTTGAAAACTCTTTGTCTTGAACTCTATGAGCTCACGCTTGTCCGCCAGCAGTACGTCAAATCCGTGGAGATCAGTTAGTACTACCGCTGCATATACAGCCGGCGGATAGCCATCCAGATATTCACATAGCTCGACTAGCTCACCATCTATGTAAGTGATCTTCTGCTTACGCAGCAACTGTCGGAGAAGGGTCAGAGTAGCCTCCTCATCGAGAGGCTCTACCCGTTGTATTAGCAATTCTTCAGCTTCAAGCTCATCTATGAGTGGCCTGCGTCGGGTGGCCATAGCAAGGTATTCGTCATCGGTTGACTTTAGAAATTCCTGAATTACCGAATGCCAGACTTTCGCGATGTATCCATCGGAATCTAGCAGCCCTCCCGCGTCGACAAGGCAAGGAACCGCACGAGATTCACACAACGTCGTTAGGCGCGTCACAATTTCCTCTGTCTTGCGGTCAGCGTTGAGCCTGCGGAACGCTTCAAGCTCTTCCTTCATTCGCCTTCGAGTATCGAGATCTGCCGTCTCATCCAAGAGAAGGAGATAAAAGTCTTCGAGCCGCTGGGCACCATCAATTTCAAAGAAAGGGCCAAGCGCAAGATCTAGGTTGTCATGAGTGGCTCTGGCGAGCAATGATCGGCGGCCAACGCCTTGAAGACCGCAAACGACAAATAGTTGAGCAACAGGTCGACCAACCGGATAGAGATTCTCGCGGAACTTACGCAGGTCATCTTCGCGGCCCACAAGAGGTCGCCGATCTTCGACAGGCGTAAGCGCTAGCAATGCGTGCTCTATGTCCCGCGCCGCCTGCGATGGCCGTGTCTGAATCAAGACTCTTGTTCTCGATAGCCAGCGTGGTAGCTCACCATAAGATATGTCCTCGTCAATTATTAATGTTAGCTGGCCTTCAATTCCGCCATCCATCGCCCTCAATTCAGCCTCATCGATTTCATAATTGCACCACTCCGATTGGATGGCATTGCGTGATGCGATGAAGACGAATAGACCTGACGATCCAAGGTGCTTAGATATCTCCGAGCGAAAGTCCTGGCCGGGCTCAAATGCCAGCTCATCGAATATAACCCGGGCCCGAGTCAGCTTGCTGGCAAGGATTCGAACGTATTCCTTGTCCTGCGACGAGTGGCAGAGGAACGCACGACGCATGCATCCTCCTCGAAGGTCGGGGGTCAACTATAAACCGCGAATGCTCCGGTATGTCTGTTGGTTCGCTTACGCGTTCCCATCGTTTGCGGCAGTCTAGGATGCAAAGATCCTACCTGCTCTGCCCTAGGAGGTGGCGCAGGTTGTTGCCTTCAGCTACGAGGCTACTGCCTAATACTAATAGCGTCTGCCAGCTTGATCGACTCCTTCTTTCGTCTTGCTGTCCGTCATGGGGGCGGCCAGCGTGGGCGTTCTCGTCGGCGAGGGCCCGGCGAGCCTGGCCACGCTCAGGCTGTGCGGTCGGTGGCCGTGGGAGTTGCAGCAGCAGGACGGCACGATCCTCGGTGCCCGGCGCTATCGGGTTGGCCTTGCCCCGAAGGTCGTGTGTTACACGATCATCGCGACGGGCATCTACGCCTTGGGCGCCGACCCGATGCCGACGCTGCACATGCCGCACGGGCGAGTCCAGCGGACCGAGCGCAGGTGGGCGCCTACCCAGCTCGGCGAGCAAGTTCTGGACTACTTGTATCGCTCCAAAACCATCGCAGGGTGTCTGACCTGGGGATTTATGAGATCAGCTACGCTGCCCGGTAGTACTCGTTGATCACGCCGCCGAGCACCTTCCGCCGCTGAACCGGCAAGTTGAGCGGCGCGCTTCCTTGGTCGTCTTGGTCGGGCGGTCGCTGCTGGCGGGACTGGTGGGGCCTGTGCCGGTTGTAATGGCCGGCGTACTCGCCGAGGACCGATCGAAGGTGCCGTTCGTCGTAGATCAGCAGCCGGTCGGTGCACTCGGCCCGGGCGCTGCGTATCCATCTTTCGGCGTAGCAGTTCGCGCGTGGCGTCCGCGGCGGGATCTTGACTATCTTCACGCCCTCGGCGGCGAAGATCTGGTCGAAGGCGCTGGTGAACCTGGCGTCGCGGTCCCGGATGAGGAAGCGGAAGGAGCCGATCCGGTCGCCGAGGTCCTTGAGCAGGTTGCGGGCCTGCTGGGCGGTCCAGGAGCCGTCCGGGCTGGCGGTCACGCCCAGAATGTGCACGCGCCGGGTCGCCACCTCCATGACAAACAGTACGTACAAGCGTTTGAGGAAGATCGTGTCCACGTGGAAGAAATCGCAGGCCAGTAATCCGTCGGCCTGGGTGCGGAGGAACGCCCGCCAGGAGGTGTCCACGTTCGGGGCCGGTCTGCGCCGCCGGGCGCGCAAGATCCGCCGCACGGTCGCGTCGCTGATCTGGTGTCCGAGCAGAGAGAGCTCACCGTGTACTCTGCGGTATCCCCAGGCCGGGTTCTCTCGGGCCAGTCGCAGCGCCAGGTCGCGGATCTCCTGGCCGGTCGCCGGACGGCCTGGCCGGCTCGGGTAAGTCCACTTGCGCGTGATCAGGCAGCGGTGCCAGGCCAGCAGCGTGCCCGGCGTGACGAGCCGATGGGCGCGCAGCACGGCTGGCAGCAGTCGGGCCAGCGCGGCCAGGACCGCCCGGTCGGCCCAGTCCGGCTTGGGCCGGGCGACCTGACGGCGCAGCAGCGTGACTTCGTGACGGAGAACCAGGATCTCTGCGTTCTTGGACGCCTGGCTGCGGCCTAGCAGTAGCAGCCAGCCGAAGACCCGGATCGCGATCAGGTAGAGCAGACGAAAGGCCACGAGCCCCGATCCTGGCGCAACCAGCTCATCCGGCCAAACCGCAGGTCACAGCACCTGCGGCGAGTTCTGAAGCGGTACAGGCTCCGCCCCGCCCCGGAGCGCTCAGCCGACAGCGGACTCAGCCCGTCAGCCGCGCTGGAGGCACGCCAGAACGGGCAGCACCGGGGCGGTTCCCGTGTTCACTGCGATTCGCTCGACGAAGGAGGAGCCCGGCTCTACCCCTGCGGCATCGCCACGGTTACCCCGCAGCACTTCACCGTGGCCTCCCGGACCTGCACCCACAAGCCTGCCCGGAAGTTCCCCGCCCGTCATGAAGGGCAGGTGCGCACCGCGCCCGGCCCACATCCGCCAGATTCGAGCCGGTTTACCTTTCAAGGGGCGTAATCACGCCGATTCCTCGCGTACTCCTCTCCGTCACGCTCGCCGGACCCACGCCATCTGGCAGTACTGGCGCGTCCCGGCTTTGTCAGGGCTGCTCCCGCCTTCCCCGGCGCTTCCCGGATCAGGCTGCCCTCAGCTCCACCGCCCTACTGCGACAGGGACGGCGGCGAAGGTCTCTCACCTCCGCTCGAATCATCAGCGCCGCACGGCGCACGCGGGTTGTGGTACAGCCCGACCACATCGACGACCTTCTCCACGAAGAACGGGTCGGCGGACAGCTTGAAGGAGTCTTGCAGGTGCGACTTGAGGTCGAACTTGCGCCAGATCCGCCCGACGGTCGACTTTGACAGCCCCGTACGCCTCGCCATCGAGGCCCGCGACCAGTGCGTGTCCTTGCCCAGGGCGGACTCCAGCGTCGCCACGACCACGTCCTCGACCTGGTCCAGCAGGATCGACGGCGGCCGGCCCGGCCGCCGCTCATCATGCAGGCCGTCCAGCCGACGGGCGACGAACCGGGCCCGCCAGCGCTCCACCGTCGACTCATCCACGCCCAGATCCGCGGCGGCCTCCCTATTGGTCCCGCCCTCGGCGCAGCGCAGCACGATCTTCGCCCGCAGCGCCAGGTACTGGGCGGTCTTCGCGCGCCGGGCCCACCGGATCAGCTGGGCACGCTCCGCCTCATCCAGCACCAGCTCCGCCTTCCGCCGCCCGACCGGAGCAGCGTCCTCAAGCCCGGCCAGCTGCTCCGCGGCGAACTGACGCCGCCACTTCGACACCGACCTGACCGCCACCCCCAGCGCCTGAGCGGCCCCGGCATTCGACATCCCCTCGGCACACGCCAGGATGATCTTGGCCCGGTCAGCCCGCCAGCGCCCCGGCAGCCCCGCCCGGCGCACCAGCTCCGCCCGCTCATCCTCAGACAGCACGATCACCGCGGCAGAAGGACCCGGATGCGACATACCCTCCAGACTAGCAGAAATAACCCTCAGAATTTCTGACGCAAGACACTAGCCGATGCGAGGGCGACCAGCCCCCTCAACTTCGAAGAGCCGCGATGGCACCTGACCTGAGGTCCCCTTCCCGGCCGGGCGGCTCCGGGTAGAGCACGTAGTCGGTGACCTCATTCAGGGGCAAGTCCAGGTGAATAAAGAGCGACCAGGCTCACGCCGATTGCGACAGCTTCGTGCCTCGTCTTGAGCGTCCACATGGTGGAATCCCAACGGTGGAATCTCACCTACGCCGCGTAGATCGAAACTCAGATTCTCAGCTAGGTATCCTTCGTGCCGACCGACGAAGACGGCTAGCGAATTCCAGCCATTGACCTGGTCGGTCCTGGTAAACATGAGGCACAAACTTCTCATCGGTGTAATAAAGTACTTGGCTTTCCGACCCGTCACTTCTGCGAAGCGTCACGGCCACGTCGCTATTCGCGCCACGCTCGGTCACCTTGCCGATTCTGACGACCCGACCGTTTCCTCCGAGCTCGCGCTCGACTGCGGCAGCGACTTCCGAGAAGTCCGCCTCCTCACAGGTAAACACGATTTCCCAGTCGTGTCCAGCGCTGAACAGAAAGATGGCCGGTGGCAGCTCCAACAGGTCCGCGAGGCTGCGAGCATGCTCATCAATAATCGCTTCGGCCGCGTCTTCATCGAGTTCGAAACCGACGTCACTTTCCCGGCCGATAATCTCCAGGCATGCTAGAACGCCGTCGCTCGTATCGATGGCTGAACGAAGATAGCCCGTCGCGGCAGCGGCAGCCATCACCTTCACGGGTACGTAAAGAAAATCGTATTTAAGCTCCGGGTCGACCACGGCTGCTAGCGCCGGAAACGCCCGCATCATGTCTGGAGTGTCCATATGATAGTGCTCGACTAGTTCCTGCGCCCATCGCACGCCGATCTTACGGGTGCCCTTACCAGAAGGGTCCGTAGAAAGCGTAATCCCAACAACTTGGCCGGGACAAGCGCCACTTCTCTTTAGAATTTTGTCCCGCTCTACGCATCCGATCCCGACACAACCTACTGACTGCTCGTTTCGTTCCTTTATGTCGCCGCCAATAACAGCTACCCCATACCTCCGCGCCTCCCGGTTTACGGCATCGATAAGACGCCTGACATATCCCACAGTCGCATCCCGAGACAGAAAGATGTTCACAAGAATACCTACCGGCCGCGCTCCCATCGCGATAATGTCAGCCAGCGTCTGGATTACCGCAAACCGCCCGACGTACACCGGAGACATATCAAGCCGAGACAGAGATCCCGGAGCTGAGTCTGTCGTGAAGACCAGACTGTGGCCAGGTTCCACGCCTCTGGGAGTAAGAACTGCAGCATCGTCGCCGATTCCTACCGTCAGTTCGAACTGCCTACCCAAGTTTGGATTAAGCGTGGCGGCCCGCTCGCGAATCCATTTATGCAGGAGATATTCACCCACGGCGATCAACGGCATTTCATCTGAAACTGCATCTACTTCTCGGCGCCCCCTGTGCTCAAGCTCGTAGCGCAATTCGATGCCTTCGCTAGCCAATTGAATTTCATTGTATCGACGCTCGGCCTCCTCGAGATAGTATGGGTATCGACGTTTGGCATCCTCGTCTCCGCCCAAAGCCTTATTAAAGTAAGCCCGCGCAAGAGCTGCGTTGGCTTGGGCCAAAGCAGGCTTTACTCCAAGCTGGTTGAATATCCCGCGGCTATCCAAGTAATTACTGACTCCGCGATCGAGATCCCCGAGAGCCTCATATAGCTCACCCAGGGCCAGGTGTGACTTGCCGCACGTATAGGTATGGCCGTGAGCCTGCCGGATGCGAAGGGCCTTGAGAAGAAATTCCTCACCCCGAAGCAAGTCATCGCGGCGCCGCGGAACCTGCCGTGCCCACGCCCGGCCGAGCCAGTTATACATTACGGAAGCGCGGATCGGATTCCCGAAACGGACTAACACGTCTAGCGCCGCCTGCACCTGCTCGGTCGGCGTTGTAACCTTCACTAACAAGTCGTCCCGCTGTACGGCCACGGCATCAAAGTAGTCCAGCACCGAGGACAGATACCGACCGGCAAGGCTAGCCGTTCCGTCCTCGGCGGCTAGCAGTTGGCGCGCTTCGGTCAGGCTCGCGACGGCTCGGGCAAATTCGCGCCGAGCGGTGTACAGACCCGCGAGCTCGCGATGACAGTCGGCCAGCAGGAGCTCTCCCGGACCGCCATCCCTAGAGTGCTCGGCCAGGTACTCCGCCACTCCGATAGTGCGTTGGAGAACATGTTCGGCGGTATCGAATGCCCCTTGTTCCTGCAGTACATTGCCTAGGAGACGACCAGCTTGAACGTATCCATGAAGGTCACCAAGCTCTCGGAACCTTCGTTGTAGCACCCTAATGTCTTGATCCACGCGGTCTCTCTGATGGTTTCCGAGCTCATACTCGAGACTAATCTGCTCCAAGCGCAGACGGAGGCTCTGGATTTCTGCATCGGCCTCGAGATTGTCGGGTGTCGCCCGTAGCTCATTGCCGATAATTTCAACCGCGATTCGCCACGCCCCATAGAACCGCAGCGTCAGCGCATGCTCGCATACCGCCCGCAGGCGCAGGGAGTGACCCTCGCGCAGCTCGCGAACGGCCAGTTGGTAGGCAGCCTTCGTAGCCTCAGATACCTCCCATGCGCAGCAGAAGCGATCCATGAAGACATCCACAGGTGTGTGGTGATTCTTATCGTGGGCGAGCCGAATCAGACGTTCAACTTCCAAGTGGGCAGCCTGAGCAGTCAGATGGGGCAATTCGTGCCGATGGTTCTCAACGTGGGCGATCTTCTCTATGGGAATCGTCAGGATGCCTGACGGAGGCTCAGGCGCGCCAGAAACGCAAATCAGGAAGACCGATTCCCCATAAGGAGTCTGTTCAAAATCTCGTCTGGCGAGACTGTGGCTTTCTGCGGAGGCCTGACTCCAAAGGAGGGCCCGAGGCACATGCCGCTCATCTTCGCTGTCCGAAGGCGGCCGCCAACCGGGACGCCCCCCTAGCAGTCTTTGTGCGAGAGCATTATCTTCAAAGTCATATAGGACAATCGCCTCTTCCGTGGCCAGCGCGCCCGACTCATCGAGCGGCGGTAGGCTGGGCGCCCGTTTGAGCTGCTCGACCAGAATCCCGCTTAGCAGTTCAGCCATCTCCGTCCATTGGACGTCGCTACCGTCCCAGACATCTAGCGGCTCGACCCGTCGGTATGTCACATAGGGGCTCGCTTCGACACTGCGCGAGGACAGCCCGGCGAAGATGGCCACCACCGGCTTGTCATACGCTTCCGCGAGATCCAGCTCGCGCTGGGGAGCCTGGCTGCTTACATACGCATGCGTTATAATTGCGACGACTACATTCGAGCCCTGGATTGCCCTTGCCATCTCGCGTCGCGGCGATTCACTGCCGAAGTCGTCTTCCATCACCACAATGTGGCCACTGGCGTTTAGTCTGTCACGCAGCCAAATCGCGCGTGCTTTGTGCGTATGCTCGAAGCTCAGGAATACGCGGAGCGTCATGGCCAGTCCGATCTTAGGTCGAGGATTGGGCCGACATGCGTCTCGATTCGGTTCATGCTGGATCTGATAAGAATCTCGTCGTTCTCCGACCTGTCGGCACCGTGCGCGGCGAAGAAGGCTACTGCGGCGCTGCGACTGCTCTCTTCACGCCAGTTGGCACTATTTGGAGCGCCAACAGCCGTACGAAGCCGAGCAAGTGTCAGATCGCGCGGAGTATTGACGCTCTGAAAATCCTCCGATGGAGCAACAGCGGTTCGGACGTGGCGTCCGGTGGAAACTAGTTCGGCTACGACGTCGGGCAGCGCGAACTCGCGGCGAACATTTGCGTTGCGAAGTCGACCAAATGCCTCGAAGACTTGGTCGCATAGCAGGGCGTAGAGCCCCGCGTCGCCTTCATGGCTGGCGCTTTCGCCAAATCTGGGCTGACCGACCCTTGTAACCGCACCAGACGCATCGCGCAGGACTGCCCCCTTATCAGCATCTGATGGCACGAACGTGGACAGTACGAAATCGGTGCCCGTGACCCGCAGGCTTTCCATTGCTCGCTCAAACGATTCTGGGCGGAGAAACGGGAGATCGGAATAGGATAGGATAACCGGCGCGCGATGTCCTCGCAGCGAGGCGAGAGCGACCAATGCAGAATGGCCAGTTCCCTCAGCCCGATCCTGAACGATGACGCTACCCCAGCGACTGACGTAGTCAGTCTGGACATCTGCCCGGTGTTTCAGGACAAAGATCACACGCGAGATCCCCGCAATGCGGGCGGCTCCGACGACATGAGCGATCATCGGACTGCGGCCGACCGGGATAAGCCCCTTCGGGATCGTGGAACGTAGCCTGGTGCCGCGGCCTGCCGAGGCCACTACAAGCACCGGCTCATCGACATCGCGATGAAGCACGGTCGGGGAGCGTGGCGTCAGCTCAGCAAGTTGTGATACTCCGTCGGCGCGGGGGTGCACAGTCGGGCGGCACGCCGTCAGCGCACGTGTCGACATGTTGCGAAGCAGTCGCACCACGAGATCGAGCGCCTGAGGCACCAGGTCATACCGCAGCGCTGAGAGCACATGCGGAGGAACGTCAGTTTGTGCGAGTTCCTCAATGAGCACAAGGTCGGAGATGCAGATCTGCATCGCTTCGCCACATGCGTAAGGACTTAGGCCGCCAACGCGCATCAAGACTCCCAGCTCAGTCAGGACCTGAGCCAGCGCCGCATGCGACTCCTGCAGGTGCAAGCGCGCCGCACCTAGCCCCTCGATCCAGCTGACGTAGCTGTACGGGTCAACGCGAAGGCGTTCCTCAATGATCAAGAAATGCACGACCTCTGGATCAGCGTCAGGGAGCACCGCCGACTCACACTCGGCGTTTAAAGCGGCTCGCAAGCTGCCGCGGGTCAGTTGCTGAGGGAGCCTGGACGGTGACCTCACAGCAGGTCCCGCCAAGCGCGGCCGACCTTTGCGAATGCCTCCCCATACTCAGTGATCACTTGCTCGCAAGCACCGGAGAATGTCGGAAGACTCAGCAGGGTCGGAAACACTTCATCAGCCACCGGGCAACTCCAAAACCGACTTCGGTCGTTGAGGGTATTGGCCCATGGCAGCGCTAGATCTTGTGCCTCCGACCTAGCCAATGAAAACGTCGGCAGCCGATGCAGCGGCGGCGATCCGGGTCGCTTGATCTGTACACCTTCAGCGTGCAGCGCCTCGACATACCGCGGCAGAGGCAGCCCTCCTAGCTCTTCGCTGGCATAGGTAGGTTTGTATCCGTACCAGCCACCGCGGGTTGCACCCGATCTTGTGACCGGCGGATGGATGCCAGGAGCCGGCTCTAGAACGCTGGACAAAAGATTCAAATTTTGCTCGCGTTGCTGGTTGCGGCCATCGAGCCGCTGCAATTGCGCCAGCGCCATCGCGGCCCCGAGTGGGTGCATTCTGTACTTATGCCCGAAACCCGTATCGACGAAGCGCTTTAGCTCCTCGATCGTTACCTCATCTTTGGCACGGCGTCCGAAGTGTCCTAGTAACAGCGCCCGCTCGTAGACAACGCGCGACCGGGTAAGCAGTACACCGCCCTCGCCCGCAGCGATCGGCTTGTGGCCTTCCAGACTGAAACAGGCTGCGTCGCCAAAAGTGCCAACCTTCTGGCCATTCAATGTCGCGCCATGCGCATGCGAGCAGTCTTCTACGAGCGGCAGACGATATTGGCTGCAGATCCCGCCCAGATCAGCCATCGCGGCCGGATGGCCCCACATGTGGGTCACCACGATCGCTCGCGTCCGCTCGGAGATCCGCTCGCGAACCGACTCGGGATCCAACGTCAGAGTCACCGGATCCATGTCCGCAAATACCGGAACAGCGCCACACTGCAGCAACGGAGTGACGGTGGCAAGGAATGTATAGGTTGGGACGATCACCTCATCGCCAGGTCCCAGCTCCAATCCGAAATAAGCAGCGTGCAAAGTCGAAGTTCCGGAATTCTGACTGAGCGCCAGTGGGATTTTGTCAGCAACGCTGTGATAAGAAGCAAAGGCGTCTTCCAGCTCGGCAATAATATCAGATCTATCATAGATCGACAGGACTCCGCGCCCCAGAAGGTCAACGACAGCAACGATCTCTTCTTTGCCAATTAATGGCCAATCCCGACTCCACGCAGTTGTGACCGCCGGTGATCCGCCATGAAAGGCAAGCATCTCACTGCTCATGCCATACGCTCCGCCAGCCATTGTCGCCATGAAGCATGATACTCACCCAGCGTACCTGCGCCCAAAAGCCTTTCGCGCCCGATCAGCGGCACCGCCATCACCGATGCGCTTTCACCATTGTGCATCAACGGCGTCAACCCGCCGAAGCGATTCACTTGCATGAGCAACTCCCCTCGCGGTGGCATCGGTCCGTTTAGCAGATAGCGGCCGAGAACAAACGGAGCGCGCTTCGATTCCTGTTGCTGCAACCTAGAAGTCTGCCGCACCTCAAATGCCAAGTCCGCAGGAGCAGCTTCATCAATTGGCTCCGCTACTGAGTGAGTGTCATAATGTGGGAGCCGCCAACCCACCGCGAATGTCGCATCAGAGGACGTCTCGCGATGACAAGAGATCATTCGCTTAATAAGACCCGAGTCATGCCAGATGATTGAGTCACCCATGTGAACGATATATGGGCGGTCGTCGCGAACCATCCAGTACGCTCGGCGGACAGCATCCAAAACGCCACAGGGTTCATCCTGCCTAACAAAACTGAACGAGCACTGGGCCGTTTTTGCCCAGATCGGATCTTTCGAGCGCGCCTCATCGGCGCCGTCCAGATCCGGTAGATGATGAAAGTACCTTTCAATAGCTTCCGACCTAGGGCCGACGACGAATACGATATGCCGGACGCCGCCATTGACCAGCTCCTCTACCACAAGGTGAAGCAGCGGGCGGTCGCCGAGCGGTAGCATCTCCTTCGGCACCGTTCGGGCCAGCGGCTGCATGCGGGTAGCAAGTCCCGCCAAGGGAATTATGGCGGTTTCCACTTCTGGTGCAATCACGAGAACGCCTGGAGGAACGTGGCCCAGGCGGTAAGCGGGCTCTCCTGCCGCAGCTGATCATCCCAGAATGCGGGAATCTCTGTGCAGGAGTTCTCGCGCCTCAGTAGCACGGCGGATTCCTGGGTTACTTCTCCGATCACGTGCAGACTGGCACCGTGCGCCAGGAAGACGTCCTGGGCTGCGCCGACGGCCGCAGGGGACACCGTGAAGGCGTGACGCAGCGGTGAATCGTATCCCGGCTCCAGAGCAATCAGTTCCGGCGTGCCATGTAGCACGTCCATAAGCCCCTTGCCGATGTCAGCCAGGAGCGGCATATTTCGCTGGACCGCCATGGACACAGGCAACGCCGCGCAGTCAATGACGCATCCGAGGCTACTACGCTGCTGCACTGTGTACAGAAATTCTATCAAACCGTCACTGAGATCCATACCTGACGTGAACCAGCCTTTGTCGGCAACTGCCGCCACCGCGGCGGCCGCGCCAATAGGCATCTCCTTATATCGGAGGAAAGCCTCTTTGTCCAATGGATCGATCAGATCACTCAGTCCATGCGTCCGCAACTGATACTCCAGCCAGCCGAGACCAAGTTCGCCGGTCACTACAATCATGTCGCCTTCACGGGCGCCGCCACGTCGAACGATGCCGTGGCGAGCAACGATCCCCCAGGCGAGGCCTACGGTGGTGAGCTGTCCGCTATCGAGATTGCCGCCCTCATACGTTGCGCCGCAGCGCTCGAGCACGTCCGTGATCCCTAGTACAAGAGACTGTACGTCGCTAGTCTCGGTCTCCAGGGGTGCCGCTAATGCCAAGGAAAATCCGCGGCATCGGCCACCCATCGCGATCACGTCATTGCAAGTAGTACCCGCGATCCAGCGCCCGTAATAGCGGAATGGATCCAGGTTTCGATCTGCAGAACGGACGAAAGAAGGTTGGTCGATCGAGTAGACAAGAAAAGGTGCGTCTGGTTGACCAGTCAGTTCTGCCAAGTCGATGGTTACAGCATCATCAAAGCTGTCGGGCGCAGCGGTGCTAGCGATAGGACCAAGCACTTCCCGGATGAATTGTTTTTCTTGATAATTCATAAGCTGCATGCTGCTATAACTCCCTTCGTGGCGTGCATGTATATGAGTTCCAGGACCTTTAGCGTTTCTACGTGAGAGGCTGACCGATCAGTGACGTGAGCATTCGATACAAACTTGCGCAGCGCTTTGTTGTCATATTGGCCGCCCAGAGCGACCCACATATTTAAGGAGCCGCCTCTGAGGGCTCGTAGGTTAATTAGAGAGATGCGACGTCCCGCCCGGTAACGTCTGAGTTGGGCCTCTGCCCGAGTCCCATATATCGTGAGTTCTTCACGCGGACGTGTTTGGTCAAGTCTGATATCGAGATCGATCTCGATATTGCCCCACTCTCCTGTTGCCTTGGCCTCGCTCTCTACGGGCCCGTTCTTTGAAAATTGTGCGGAGAAGACTGTAAAATCACCCGCGCCCTGATCGAGCAACCACTGAATGGTTCCGATGGTGTGGTATCCTAAGTCGAGCAAAACTCCGCCACCTGCCAGCTTTGGATTGTCACGCCAATTTCCTGCCTGCTTGGGATACGGCGCTACGGAGTCATGGTAAGTGAGGCGGTGAATCCGTCCTAAACATCCTGACCTAATTAGGGCACGGACCAGTCTTATGTCGCGACGATATATGCGTTGCTCGGATATTACCAGGTGGTCGCCACCGATATGGCTGAGCGCCGTCGCATCGGCAGCGGTGCACGCAAGGGGCTTTTCGACGAAGGTCGGCAGCCCCTGCGACAGGGCCATGATCGCATGCGTGTAGTGGAGGCCACTAGGTGACGAGATAATGACGGCATCTGGAGTCGTCTCCATCAAGGCCTGTGGAGTGAGCACATCAATCCCCATTACAGTACCGCTGCCCAGGCCGCCAATAACACGAGCCCGGGCTTCGGGATCGGGATCAGCGACCAGGACGGCTCGTGCCCGCAGGGCCATCAGTGTCGGTTCAATCGCGGCGGCGGACCTGCGTCCACAGCCAACGAGCGCAACACTCAGCCTGGCTACACCCTCAGCAGCGTCCGGCCGAAGGCACCACTGGCGTGTGAGCGCCAACGCGCCTCCTAGCCGCAACGAGTCTCTAGCTTCTCTTCCCAAGTCATTATCGTCCGACTGTGTGGCGACAGTACACTCCAACGCAAGTTTGCGCTGAACGATCAGAGAGTTAGTTCGTGGGGACGATCGATAGGGCCTACATGGTGGCGATCGACGCTGCCACACGCGCAGGAGCACTGGCCCGGCGGCGATGGCCGGACGGTTTGGACGTCGCGCCCAAAGGGGCGGCTGGCGACGTCGTGACTAATCTGGATCATGAAGCAGAACGGATGATCATCGACTGCATTCAGCGAGCCTTCCCCGGACATCGGATCGCCGCGGAAGAGGTTGGGGAAATCGTAGGATCGGACGAGTGGCTCTGGCTAGTCGATCCGATCGACGGCACCAACAACCTAGTCCTAGGTCTGCCAATCTTCGGCGTGTGTGTCACCCTGTGTAGCGGTGCTGGGGCCGTCGTTGCGGCGGTTTACGCTGGGCACCGCAACGTGACGTACGCCGCCAGGCTGGGGATGGGAGCCACTTGCGGAGGAGAAGTTGCGGTTCAGATTCCTAGCGCAGGGCGGCCGCAACATACGACGGTGTCCTGGATACAGGGATATGACGTGAGTTCCGGCGATCCCACTCCGCAGGTGGCACTGGCTGGTCTGTCACGGCACTTCAAGCGCACGCTCCAGCTGTGGGCGCCATCGGTCGACTGGGCGCTCCTGGTCGAGGGCCAGATCGGGGCGGTGGTCGCCTACAGGAACGAGATACACGATCTCCTAGGGGGTCTGCTGATCGCATCGGAGGCAGGCGCCGTCATCACTGACTTCGACGGCGAGCAGGTCCCCGACTTCGCGGCTGCTCCCGGCATCGTCGCCGCAGCACCTGGCGTGATCGAAGCTGTGGTACAGGCGTTGCAGGACGTGGGGCGGCATGCATAGTCTGCAACCCTTCCAGCGCTAGCAGTGGGGCCTCCCACCGATGGATTGAGGTTGGCTGAGCGAACATGCACCGAAATCCGAGTCAACCGGAGCCTGTATTCGCTGTGTTCGTGGCTGTGCCGCTCGAAATTAGGATTCGGCCCGGTGACCTGCGGGTTCTCGGTAGGTCAGGCGGCATGGGTGTATTCGTTGATCAGGCCGCCCAGGACAGGTCTTCGGTGGATCCGTGCAGTGTTGAGGTCGGTCACGGAGGCGCGGGGGGTGTCACGATCTGCACCGGGGACATGCTGAGCGATGCCCTGGTGCGGCCTGGCCGTGTTGTAGTGCGTTTGATACTCCGTAAGGACGGCGCGCAGGTGCGCCTCGCCGAGGATCAGCGTCCGGTCGAGTACCTCGCGGCGCAGGGTGCCGACGAGGCGTTCGCAGATCGCGTTCATGCGGGGAGCCTGGACGGCTGTTCGCAGGATCCGGATACCGCAGGCTGCGAAGACGGCGTCGAATGAGGCGGTGAAGTTCGATCCCCGGTCGCGGATCAGGAACGTAAAGTCCGCGGGGCGCTCGTCGAGGCTCATGGCGAGCTTGCGGGCCTGCTGCACGGCCCACTCGCCGGTCGGGTTCGCGGTCAGGCCGCCGAGGTGCATCCGGCGTGTGCTGTGCTCGATGAACACCAGGACGTAGAGGCGCTTCAGCAGCACGGTGTCCACATGCAGGAAGTCGACTGCGAGGATCCCGGCTGCGTGGGCCCGAAGGAACTGCCGCCAGGTCGGACCCGAGCGGCGCGGCGCTGGGTCGATGCCGCGGCGCGGAGGATCTCCCACACGGTGGACGGCGCGACCGTCACGCCGAGTTTCACCAGTTCGCCGTGGATCCGGCGGTGTCCCCACAGCGGATTCTCCCTCGCCAGGCGAACGACAAGGCGTGCAATGCCCGGGACCGTCGGCGGGCGGCCGGGCTTGCGCCGCTTGCTCGCGTTGTATTTCTTCGCGGCCAGCCTGCGGTGCCAGGCCAGGAGCGTCGCGGGCGTCACGGGGAAGACTTCAGTCCAGCGCCTGCGCGGTATGAGCCGTGCCAGCGCGGTGAACCACACCCGGTCGGCCGACTCATACCGCACCCGGCCAGCGTGCCGGCGTAGCACCGCGTTCTCATGCCGGAGCACCAGCAGCTCAGCATCCTTCGCCTGGTCGCCACGGCACAGCAAGACGACCAGGCCGAGCATCCGGCACGTCAGCACGTAGGCGATCTTGAGTAGCACCCGGCCAGCCAAGCACCACCGCGTCCAGCCCGTCGGCCACAGCGCAGGTTAACTACCCCAATCGAGTATTCGAGCGGCACAGGGTGCCCTGGCCTGCCGAATGCCGCCCGCACCATCTGTGGCGGCCAGGCACGGTGACGCTGAGCTGGGAACCATGCGACTGTCCCGTCGCCCGTGCGGCGCGTGGCGGGCATGTCAAAGTGCGGTGCAATGCCGAAGGGTGCGAGGAGACCTGGTGGTCCCCGCTGCACCGGCCGGAGCGGATACTCCTGGGCCACCGCGAAGGCCGCCTGCGCTAGCTGCGGCGGGCCGGGGACGGCAATGCTACCGGCTTTCAGCAGGACTCCGGGCGGAGGCAAGCCAGCTGATCCCTTTAGGGACAGCCGCGCAGCACGGCGAAGATTATCCGCTCAGGGCGGTGTTAGGGCGTGGTTGTGAACAGCTTGTCCATTGCCTCCGCGCCGGTGGTCAGCACGGGCCGCAACTCCTGGCGGTAGACAACCTCAGTTGTGCGGGTGGAGCTGTGCCCGGCCAGCCGGGCGATCTCCTCGACCAGGGTGCCGTGCTCCGATAGCAGCGAGACGAACGAGTGCCGCAGCTCGCGAGGCGTCCACGTTCCTTCAATCCCGGCGGCGCGGCACGCGACCTTGAACTGCTTGCGCACGTTGGACGCGTCGATGGGCTTCCCCCTCCTGGTGGTGAAGACAAGCCCGTTGTCCTGCCAGTCCTGGCCTGCTGTTGCCCGGTCTTTGTCCTGGCGCTCCCGGTGCGCCCGCAGAGCGCCAGCCGCCAGCCTCGGCAAGGCGAGCGTCCGCCGGGATTTCTCCGTCTTGGTGTCACCGGTCGCGCGCACCGATCGCCATACGGCCACCGACGCCGGGCGCGGCGGGCTAGCGTCAGGATCGCCGAAATCGACGTGCTGCCAGGTGAGCGCGCGTGCTTCCTCCGTGCGGATCCCGGTCGTCAGGCACAGCGTGATGTACGCACGCATGGTGCCGGAAGAGACAGCGAGCAGCGCGGCGGCCTGGACGCGGGTCAGTGACTTGCTGGGCCTGCCCCTCTGCCCTTTCGGGGTGGTGATGAGCGCTGAGACATTCCGGCTGGCGAGGTCGCGGGCCTGCGCATGCGTAATCGCCCGCGTCAGGGCCGAGTGGGCCATGCTGACCGCTGCCGTGCTGTAGGTGCGGGCCATCGCGGCGAGAGCGTCGCTGACGGCGCCGGCAGACAGGTCGCGGAGCTTGGTGCTGCCCAGCTCGACAAGAAGCGGGGCGAGGACATACTCGTTCTTGCTGATCGTCTTGGCGTCGCGGCCATTCATTGCGTCCTTCAGCCAGTCATCGGCAGCCTTGCGGACTGTGTAGCCAGGCTTCGCCCTGACTCCCGCGTCGATGTCGTCGTGGAGCTGCTTCAGCCGTTCCTGCACGACCGTCTTGGTCGGCCCGCTGACCTTCCGCCGTCGCCGCTTGCCGTCCGGCCCGTACCCGAGGCTGATGATCCCGCGCCAGCGCCCGGCGCAGCTGCGATGACGACCAGGGTCGCGGCAGGGCTCGGCGTGCTCGAAGCTGATGGCGTCCTGGCCCCATCCGCGCCTGGTGGGCATGGGCACCACGTTACCGGCCGAGGAGCCGCCGTGGGGACCATACTGGGGACCATCTGCCTGTATACCTGCAGACTCAGGCAGACCCACGCAGACTCAAAGATGCAGGTCATCTGGGAAGTCAGCCTACCTGGACGCTGGTCAGATTGTGCCGGAGTTTCCCTGACACGGAAGAGGTCACTGGTTCAATCCCAGTACCGCCCACCAAGTTGTCGCAGGTCAGAGCGACTGCGCGGAGCCAGGTAGCTCCGGCTGTGTCAGCTGAGTGACTCTCTGC
>Ga0181521_10002535_pt1 | contig 22020 bp, 18 predicted proteins | sample PEATcosm2014_Bin_32_FD_119764 | JGI IMG/M metagenome (GOLD analysis project Ga0181521, IMG submission 119764) | Peatland microbial communities from MTU Mesocosm Facility, Houghton, MI, USA - PEATcosm2014_Bin02_60_metaG | ecosystem: Environmental > Terrestrial > Soil > Wetlands > Peat | place...
CAGGGAAGTATGGGAATTGTCACCTGGGCCGTGATCAGGACGGAAGTCCTGCCGACGTTGAGGAAAATCTACTTTGTTCCGCTGGAAAATCCTCAACAGATGTCAGCGCCTCTCGACGCCCTCTTGAGGAAGCGCGTGGTCGACGAGTGCCTTGCGCTGGACAACACCAACCTGGCCACGCTTCTGGCCGACGATCCGTCAAGAGACTTCGCGGCATTGAAAGCCGCTCTGCCGCCCTGGACGATCATCGCCTGCGTCGCAGGATATCAGCGCCGGCCTGCTGAACGCGTGGCGATCCAGGAAAAATACCTGACCGACGTTTGCCGGGGCCTCGGCTTGCAAGCGCAAACGACTTTGCCGGGCGCCGGCGGCATGGAAGACGCCGTCCTCCGGCTGATATCGGGTCCCTGGAACAGAGAACCCTACTGGAAACTGCGCCGGACCGATCGCTGCCACGAAATCTTCTTTCTCGCGCCACTGAGTAAAGCAGGCTATTTCGTGGAGCTGATGCAGGATCTGGTCGCGAAATCCCGCTGTTCGAATCTGGATTATGGCGCTTACGTCCAGCCTCTCGTGCAAGGCCGCGGAGCGCACTGCGCATTCCTTCTGCCCTGCGACAGTTCGAGCAGAGACGAAGCGGACGCCGTGGGTGATCTTTTCTTCAGCGCCTCAGAAACCCTGATGAAGAAGGGCGCTTTCTTCAGCCGGCCCTACGGGCCCTGGGCGGACATCGCGTACCGCAACTACCCAGACGGGGCAACGATGCTGAGGACGCTGAAACACATTTTCGATCCAAACGGGATTCTGAACCCGGGAAAGCTGTGCTTCTAGTGCTGCCGTTGAAAGATTTCAGACAGACGATGGAATCGTGCAATCACTGCGGCCAATGCAAGTGGGTGCTCGGCCCCAAAATGAGGGGCTACGACTACGCTGAGATTTGCCCGATCCACCAGCGATTCGGTTTCGACGCGTACTCCGGGCAGGGATTGCTGAACATTGCCGAAGAACTGCTCGACGGGAAACTCGAATATGAAAACGGCCTGATCGAACTCATCTACAGCTGTACGACCTGCGGTGCCTGCGACATCAACTGCAAATCCATCCGGGATATGGAGGTGCTGGAAACGATTCTCGCATTGCGGGCCCGAGTCGTCGCGGATGGCTGGGGGCCGATGCCGGCGCATCAGCAGGCTGCCAGGTCGGTGGAGGCGCATCACAACATCTACGGACGCGAGCACGAGCGGCGGTTCGATTGGCTCGCACTGGATATCGAGCCCTCGACAAACTGCACGGTGGCGTACTTCACTGGTTGCGCCGCCGCGTACCGCTATCCACAGATCGCGCAAAACACGACGAAAATCCTGAACGCCGGCGGGATGGAGTTCACCGTGCTGCACGCCGAGGAGTATTGCTGCGGCGGCCCGCTGTGGCGCACGGGGCAAGTGGAGGAGGCGCGCAAAGTTGCCGAACACAATCTTGCGGCACTCGAAAAGCAAGGCATCGATACGGTCATCACCAGTTGTGCCGAGTGCTTCGGCGCCTTCCGCGATTTCTATCCACGCCTGGGCCCGGTGAACTTCCGCGTGATGCATATCACGGAAGTCGTGCAGCAACTGATCGCGCAGCAGCGACTGAAACTTCGCAACCAGGGAAACATGAAGGTCACCTATCACGATCCCTGTCTTCTGGGCCGTCTTTCAGAGCCCTACGTTCCTTGGAACGGGGAGATCAAGGCGTTCGGACGTCACGAGCCGCCGAAACAGTGGCGTCGCGGAGCACAGGGTGTTTATGACGCACCGCGCGAAGTCCTAAAAGCGATTCCTGGGCTGGAGGTCGTTGAAATGGTGCGCAACGAGGAGAATTCGTATTGTTGCGGCGCTGGCGGCGGCGTCGCCGAGGCTTTCCCGGATTTCAGCCAGTGGACTGCCAACGAGCGGTGCAGGGAAGCCGAATCCACGGCCGCAACCGCGATGGTTTCCTGTTGCCCATTCTGCCAGTCCGCGTTTGAAAAGGCGCTCGGCGCCGCGAACAGCGGGATGAAGTATTTCGACATCACCCAGCTTGTTGCCGACGCGTTGGGATGAAAGCCCGGAGACTCGACTCATGAGCTTGCCCAGGCAGGTCTACGCCGAACTCGAACGAATCGTGGGCCCTGAGTACATCAGCGACCGCGAGTACATCCTGGCGGGACTGCGCCACCCGATGCCGAGTACTCCCGTGAAGCCACAGAGTCCGGTGGCAGTGTTGCTTCCAGCCACAGCCGAGGAGATCCAGCAAATCGTCAAGGTCTGCAACCAACACGGGTTGAAGTTCATCGCCACCGTATCGAGCTTGATCGGCTTCGCTTATCCGAATGCGCCGAACACCGTCATCCTGCACCTGAAGCGAATGAATCGCATCGTGGAGATCAACAAAACCGATCGTTACGCGGTGATCGAGCCCGGAGTGCGCCACGGGCAATTGAAGACCGAACTTATGAAGGCTGGTCTGAGCTATCCGGTCGCCGCTGTCGGCCCCGGCGGGTCGGTCCTGGTCAACTTCGCATGCTCAAGCGGCGACAACCACAATCAGCACGGGGCTTCCCGGACCAATCGTTACATCCTCGGCGTGGAGTGGGTGCTTCCGACCGGAGAACTGATTCGGTTGGGCTCGCTCGCCAACGAAGCGGGCTGGTTCTGCGCCGACGGCCCCGGCCCCAGCCTACGCGGGTTGATCAAAGGATATGCAGGCCCGTTCGGGGGCTTCGGCGTGATCACTCGTATAGCTATCGGCCTCGACGAGTGGAGGGGGCCGGCGGTAATGCCCACGGAAGGGCGCTCGCCCGACTACAAGATCCGGCTGCCCAACGATCGCCACAAAGTCTTCATCTTCAAGTTCCCGACACTGGACCAACTTCGCGATGCCATGACCGAAATCGGCAAAGCGGAAATCGGTCAAGCGGTGCTGAAATATTTCAACGCGACCGCCGCGCTTCTGGCCACTCAGTCGGCCAACGACTTCTGGGAACTTTGGGAGAGCGGACTCTTCCAGCGAGAACTTTCCATGCCTCTGTATGTCTATCTCGCAACCAATTCGCCGGAGGAGATGGCGTATGAGGAGGCGGTGCTGCGGGACATTGTCGCCGAGACCGGGGGCACGGAAGTCGATCCAGACATCCGCGCAATCTACGAGAACAACATGGATTTCTTCATCCTCGTGGGATTTCTCCAGAGAGTGCTGCGCTTGGGCGGGGCGTGGGCGCCGGCCAAACTCAGCGCGGACTCGGTTCGTCATATGTTCGAGGTTGGCAAGGCCATCCCTGAATTCCTGAATGAGTTCACGGCCAAAGGGCTGATTTTGGATGCGCCCGAGAACTTTCAGATCATCTCGATGGAATACGGCCATCTCGCTCACATCGAGCTTCTCTTTCTATGGGAGCGGAACGTGCCGGGCTGGGGAGAAATACCCATGCAGGTCATGGCCCGGTCGCACGAAACCGAGATCCGGCACGGGCACCATGCCACCATGCCCCCGCGTTCGATGCCCTTGCTCGCAGCCCTGGGTCCTCTCTACAGCAACTGCCACATTTGGTCCGAGAAGATCCGGGAGGCGTTCGAGGCTGGACGGTAGAGATATTAAGTTGACGCGGCGGGCCGCAAGGGGCCGCCGTCCCGCTTGGTCGGCGGGAAGGAATATCGGCGCAGGATTGGAAATATGAACGAGCGATTTTCATCCAAAGTGGTTCTAGTGACTGGCGGCACGTCGGGCCTCGGCCGCGACGCGGCGCTGGCGTTTGCCAGAGAAGGCGCCAAAGTTGTCCTTACCGGGCGGCGCGTCGAAGCGGGCGAAGAAGTGATTTCGGAGATTCGCAAGGAAGGCGGCGAGGCAATCTTCATCCGAGCCGATGTTTCCGAGGCTCCCGACGTGCAGGCGTCCGTCCAGGCTTGCGTGGATACCTACGGAGGTTTGGACTGCGCCTTGAACAACGCGGGAATCGACGGAACGCTGATGGTCCCTATGGTGGATTACGAAAAGGAGATATGGGATCAAGTCATCCTGACCAATCTCACGGGAACGTTTCTTTCGATGAAGTACGAAATTCCGGAGATGCTGAAGCGCGGCGGCGGCTCCATCATCAACATGTCCGCGATGGCTGGGTTGCGCAGCGGGCGCCGAACCGGGGCGGCTTACAACGCGACCAAACACGGGATCATCGGGCTGACCACGACGGGGGCTGTGGAGTACGCGGCTCGGGGGATTCGCGTGAATGCGGTGTGTCCGGCGCTGATCCAGACGCCGATGTCGGAGGTCACATTTCTCAAAGACGAGGCGATGGTGCAGAAAGCGATTCAGATGTATCCACTCGGCCGGATTGGACGGCCGGAGGACGTGACTTCGCTCGTGCTCTGGTTGTGTTCGAGCGAAGCCGCGTTTATCACCGGCGCTGCTATTCCGGTCGATGGGGGAGCGCTACTGATCTAATTGGGCCAACATCCGAAAGTGAAGAACGCACGAGGAAAACAAGGAGGAAGAGATGGCGTTCAAAATAAAGGCCACGTTGGTGGAGTTCATGGGGGACGAAGAAAGGTTTCCTTGCCACTTCTGCTACAAGATCGGCGACTCGTTCATTTACGACGGGGAAGAGTTCCAGGGAAGAGTGTGCCCGGGCGTTCTGGGGCCCATGACACCGGTCCTGGTCGGGATCCGAGCCGCTGGGAATGGCTTCTCTCAGGGTATCCCATTCCGTTATTCAGGGCTCAGTGCAAGGGACGAAAGCATGAAACAGTACGACGGGCTCGGGTTTCGGCCGCTGAAGGAGGTGCCGAAGGGCGCGCAGCCGCAGCACGTGAAGGGTCTTCCCGCGACGCCGCCGACAACAAGACAGGGCGGCTGGACCTTTGCGTGCGGTGATGCCCGCACGTCCGCCTTCTTCTCCGTCGAAGCCATAGACATCGCCTCGAGGGGATACGATATGCCCTATTACAAGCGCTCGATGGCGATACTCGAAAAAATCAAGGCCGAACCCGGCCTCACTCGCGACGAGATCATCCAGAGATTCACCGAGTGGGAGAGGAACGAGATCTATCCGCCGCTGAATCCGATGCTAGTCGAGTGCCTGCTCGATGAGATGGCGCAGGTGAATTACCTCGAGAAGCGCGACGGAAAGTATTATCCGCTGGAGCGCGCCCTGAAAATGGCATAACCGGCAGGCCGGAATAGGCCGCGCAAATTCTCGCGGTTGGCGGCCGGCCCTATTTTTCCATGTCCTCGAACAGCCCCATGTTCGGACTGAGAATGTTGTTGGGATCAAAGACGCGCTTGATGCGGGTCAGGGCCTCGCCGTAGCCGCCCACCTGCCGGAGGCTTAGAAATCCGCCCCTCACGCGCATGGGCACACCACCGTACTGCTTCAGCGCCACGTTATACATCTCACGATATTTCGCAGCGATGCGGTCCGTGAGCTTCTGGTTCTTGGGATCTGGAAAACAAAAAATGCGAAAGAAAATGGCGCGCCCAAAATCGAAGGGCTGGGCATAGTAACAGATCGGAGCGGTGTCGAATTCGGCGCACTGCTCCACCGCCCACTCCTGCGGGTCCTTGCAATCTTTCACGGCCGTTCAATCACTAAACCCCCTGGTCCGAATCTGTCCTTCCCAGTGGATTGATTTTCCCCGGGAACTGGCGCGCGTGCGTAGAGCGGGCTTCTGTCGTTTCGTCTTTTTCAGTCCGCGTGCTCGGGCCTTAAGCCCGGCGACGGAAAATTCCAAGATATGGTCTGCCAACTCTTGGAGGTGCTCGTTGGAGAATGTCTCGCCTTGGCCCACGATCAGCACGCGGAAGTGCCGGTAATAGAAACATTGTCCAAGAATGCTGCGCGTGGCGAAGCGCACCTGCTGTTGCGACGCTCCCGGACCCAGAAACTCTCTACAGATGGAGTCCAGGGCCTGATACAACGGCAAAATTTTGGAATTGAAGAACGCGAGGAGCCCCGGAGTTAGCGCGATGGTCGCCTGTTCGATGAACCGCCACCGCCATTCCGGCTGTCCCTGCGCGAAGCACTGGGCCAGGACCCACTCGATCATTGCCCTCAGGCGATCCTCTCGCGACCGCGAGGCCTCAAAGGTAGGGATCGCGTCAACCAGAAGGCTGTCGGCGTAACGGAGCACCGCCTCATAAAGGTTTTCCTTATTGCCAAAATGGTAGTGGATGGCGGCGATGTCGGTACCGGCTTTACGGCAGATCTCTCGCGTTCCAGCTAATCGGAAGCCCTTCTCCGCAAAGAGTTCGCCCGCGGCATCGAGAAGCCGCTGCCGGGCTTCGGCCTGGGACTGCTTGCCAGTGCGCACTCCGTCCGCTCCTTTCCTGGAAGGCGACGCTCATACCACCAGCACGCCCAACCTATCAAGCGACCGCTTGACTGTCAACGGCTGTTTCCAGCGACCGCTTGACTTTTGGATCCATTAAGCAGTATTTAGTTTATGACGCTTTGCGCCACAGAGGATGATGTTTCCGCAATCATTCGGCCTCGCTGAGAAACAGATGGAAATCGGGGCGACGCATCGCTGCACATAGGAGGCTGCACGTGATGGAGCAAGCCGCGTTAGCCAACGCGATCGGTCCCGGCCTGATTAGCCTCGATCGCACGGAACTGGACCATTACTCGCACGACATGAGTTTCGCCAACCGAGTGCGGCCCGCGTCGGTCGTGAAGCCGAAAACGGCCGCCGACGTCCAGAAGATTGTGAAATTTGCCAACGAGACCAGGACCGCTCTCGTACCCGTCAGCTCCGGTCCACCTCATTTCCGCGGCGACACCGTCCCCAGCGTTGGCGGCGCGATCATCGTGGATCTGCGCGCCATGAACAGGATCCTCCTGGTGGACCGCAAGAGACGGGTGGCCATGTGCGAGCCAGGCGTGACCTTTGCCGAACTCATACCGGAAGTGGGAAAAGTGGGGCTCAGGCTCAATATGCCCTTACTGCCGCGGAAATCCAAGTCGGTAGTCGGCAGCATACTCGAGAGAGAGCCTGTAATCATGCCCAAGTATCAATGGGACATCTCCGACCCATTGGCTTGCGCCGAGATCTTCTTTGGAACCGGCGATGAGTTTAGAACAGGCCAGGCGGCTGGGCCGGGTACCGTCGCGGAACAGTGGGTGGTCGGGGGTGTGCAAAAAGCGCCGTATGGGCCAGGTACGGCTTCCTGGCACAGGCTGATCCAGGGGGCGCAGGGAACGATGGGTATCGTAACGTGGGCATCGATGAGGTGTGAAATATTGCCCAGTCTGGAAGAGCCATTTGTGGTTGGCTTCTCCAACCCCGATATGCTGCTTGAGCTGGCCCACTGGCTGATCAGGCTGAGAATGGTCAACGAATGCTTCATCCTCAACAATACGAACCTGGCAGCGATCTTTACGGAGAAGTGGCCCCATGAGTATCAAAAGCTTAGGGATGCCTTGCCGCAATGGACTCTTTTCTACACGGTAGCCGGCTACGAGTATTTCCCGGAGGAAAGGGTTAGCTCTCAGATTAAAGACATCACCGACATAACCCAACGGTTGGGAGTAGGCGCAGCAAAAGCAGCCGGTGGAGTTTCAGCCAATGAAATCTTGAAAGCGGTCCAGCAGCCGTGCGGGGAGCTCTATTGGAAGCTTCGCCAGAAAGGAGCCTGCCAGGACGTTTTCTACTTGACCACCTTGGAGAAGCTCCGAGGTCAAATCGAGGCCATGAACGACCTGGCGGAAAAAGCCGGTTATCCCACTTCCCACATCGGCGTGTACATCCAGCCGGTTGTACAGGGCACGAGCTATCATTGCGAGTTTAATCTCTCTTACGATCCGGAAAACCGCCGGGAACTCAATCGAGTCCAGGACCTATCCAACATGGCGGTCAAGAGCCTGATGGCGAAGGGCGCGTTCTTCTCAAGGCCTTATGGGGAAAGTACGGGAATGATCTTGAATCGAGACGCGGCCACCGTCTCCGTCTTGGACAAGCTCAAAAAGACATTTGATCCGAACAACGTGATGAATCCGGGGAAAGTGTGCTTTTGAGGGACGTGAGCGAAAACAATTTATCGTGCGCTGATCATAGGAGATAGCCGAGATGGGATTGGAACAATACAAAGGCGATATGGAGATGTGTTGCCGGTGTTCGGCGTGCAAGTTCATCCCCATGCAAAGGGTGAATGGACTTCAGCATGCGAATGTGTGTCCCAGCATATCGAAATACAACTTCCACAGTTACTCAGGCGGCGGCAGGTTGAATATCGGGGCGGCGATGTTGAAACAGGGATTTAACTATACGGATAGGCTCCTCGACATCGTCTACAACTGCCAGATGTGCGGCGCCTGCGGCGTCTCGTGCAATTACGCCATGGACATGGAAGTCCTCGAGCCCATCCAAGAATTCAGGATCAAATGTGTCGACGACGGGAAGACCCATCCCGCCCTGGACAAAGTAATCGCCGATCTGCGAAAGCATGGCTCGACGGTGCCCGCCACGGGCAATCGGGGCGACTGGGCTTCGGGCCTGAACCTCAAGGATGCCACCAAGGAAAAAGTGGACGTCCTCTATCACGTCGGCTGTCTCACGAGCTATGACAAGAATTTGCAGAAGCTGGCCAAGGCCACCGCGAAGATACTGCAAAAGGCAGGCGTAGATTTCGGCATCGCCGGCGACGCCGAGAACTGCTCCGGCGGTCGGGCCTACCAGATGGGTTACAAGGAAGACTTTCTGATTCAGGCCAAAAAGAACATGGCTTTGATCAAGCAAGCCGACGTCAAGACAGTAGTCACGGCATGCGCCGACGGGTACCAGGCCTTCAAGGTTCTCTACGACAAGTTCAATCTGAAGGGCAGCCTTGAAGTGCTGCATATCTCGGAATACATCGACAAGTTGATGCGGGATGGCAGGCTGAAGCCGCGGAAGAAAGTCGACCTGTCAGTCACCTACCATGACCCCTGCCGTCTCGGCAGGCTGGGTGAGCCGTGGATACACTGGGAAGGGAAGAAGATTCCGGGGGACAGGTTTGTATTCGACCCGCCGAAGGTCTACCGGCGAGGCACGCACGGCGTTTATCAGCCGCCTCGGGATGTTCTCACGAGCATTCCCGGTGTGAAACTCACGGAAATGACCAGGATTAAGGAATACTCCTGGTGCTGTGGGGCGGGTGGTGGTGTGAGCGAGTCAAATCCCGAGTTTGCCCGATGGACTGCCCAAGATCGAATCGAGGAAGCGGAGTCGACGGGCGCCGAGGCGATGGTCACCGCCTGTCCCTGGTGTGAGAAGACCTTTAACGAAGCGATTGCCGCAACCGGCAGCCGCCTGAAGGTTTACGACATCGTCGAACTTGTAGAGCAGGCAATTTCATAAGGGCGGGGTAAAAAATCATGGCTCTCAGCAGAGACATTTATTCGGCTTTCGAAGATGTGGTCGGGCCGGAGTATATCTGTGATGACCCGGTCATCATGCCTTCCTATCACGCGACGGAGTTCGCGGCGGTTATCCTTCCAGAGAACACAGCGCAAGTCCAAGCGATCGTCAAGCTGTGCAACAAGCACAAGTTGCAATTCCGGCCGGTGTGTACAGGTTGGACAGGAAAGTTCCAGCAGGGCATTCTCTATCTGGATTTGAGAAGGATGAACCGCATCATCGAAATCAACGAGAAAAACATGTATGCGGTCGTTGAGCCCTATGTGATCTCCGCGCAGTTGCAAGCCGAGTTGATGAAAAGGGGCTTGCATCTGAACCTCAAGGGCGCTGGGTCGAACTGCTCGGCGATGCTCAGGGGTCACGGACATTTGGATCAGACCACCAGCGGTGATGATCGCAATCATTTGGCCATCGAATGGGTCACTCCTGCCGGAGACATCATCAAGTCCGGTTCGCTGGGGTCTTCCGATGAATGGTTCTGTGGCGACGGTCCCGGCCCTTCGTTAAGGAGCATCCTTACGAGTGCTGTGCCGCCCGGCGTAACCCCGGGCGTCTTTACGAAGGCTGCCATGAAGATTTACCACTGGCCGGGTCCCTGCAAATTTCCAATCGAAGGTATCTCGCCAAACTATTTCCTGAGCGAGATACCGCCGAACTTCATGGCGCGATACTTCAGCTTCCCGTCCGTAGAGAAAATGTGGCAGGCCGAGCTCAAGATCGGAGAAAGTGAAATCGCATTCGAGCTCATGGGTTTTAATGTGGCCATGGTAGCCGCGAATATCACCACCAGTAATGAGGAAGAGCAAGCAACCTTCAAGCGGCTCAGCAAGGCAGTGCAGGGGCCCGGCTTCTTTGTCATCATAGCTGGCAACTCCCCGGCAGACTTCGAATACAAGAAACGAGTGTTACAGCACGTTGTCAGCGAAGCTGGCGGGAAGTCTTTGGCGCCCCTCGAGGGGCCCAGGATGGAAGGAATCCTGTTGTGCCAGTGCATCAGAATTTCTGCTTCGATTCGAGAGACATTCCGTCCGGGAGGCGCCTTTAGTTCCATTCCTGTGATGGGTCAAAGAGACTTGACCATCAAATGGGCAATCGGAGCCGGCAAGGCGAAGGAGCCTCTGATTAAAGAGGGCTTGATCGTCGATGATGGCGGAGCATTTTTTGGTTGGGGCGTGGAACAGGGCCATCTGGGCAAGACGGAAATTTTCTGTAAATTCGATCCTCAGAACCCCGAAGCCAAAAAGGCGGTCGAGGATTGGCACAACGCGCAAAGTGCGAGGGCGTTCAAGGAACGCTACTTCGCATTGTTGGCGGGCCAGGACGAGGAAATCGGACGAGGCCTGTCGAATTACCATCTGTGGTGGAATAAGATTCAGCACGCCCTCGACCCGAATCGTGTTTCATCAGAGGGCAGCGCACTTGTCTAGCTCCTGCTAATAGGGGAAAGCGCCCCACTCGATCATTGCCCTCAGGCGATCCTGGAAGGCGATTGGGGCGACGATTTTGTCGTCGTCGAGCCGGGACAGCCGATCAAGACGGAGCATTTTCTGTATTTAGCTGGAGAAGAGCGGACACCGGGCGACTCCGGTGGCAGCCGATCTTAGCCCCACAGACACTAGCGCGAGGGACGAACTCCCAACTCAACGGCTTCCTCCTGGATCATATCGATTACGCGCGACGTCGCTTCTTGCATCAGCCGGCGATCGACGTCTCCAAAACTCGCAAAGCGCCGGGCGAAGTCGTCTTGCCCACCTTGCTGTTCTGTCTGTCCGTGCGGCAACAGCCCACCAGGGTACGGGCCTGCATCGGGCATCGCGCCAGCCTTGCCCTTCATCCACTGCTCGCCGATCTCGAGCTTTCTGATCTCCGCTGCGATGTCCTTCAGGACGACCAAGTTCTTATGGCCGTCGGGCATCAGGAACTTCGTCTTCTGCTCAAACTCCAGCATCTGCTGCACACGGCTAAGCTGGATCACATAGCAGTGCTTCAACATGCTCTCAGAATCAAGCTGCCTGGCCGTCTTCTTCACCTACTGCCAGATCTCTCGCGCAGCCTTCGGTATGGCTTCTGGCATGGCTACAAGAGCGTCAGCAGCGCTTTCTACCTCCTCCGCTGCGAGGCATGCGAAAACGAGCCTAACACCTGTCCTTTCAGGGTGATGGAGAAAAATGGCCTTGCAACAAAAAGACATCGGTTTGTGCAACAAATCAATTAGCCAGCCCCAGGGTCGGCCGGGATTCTAAGACGACGGCAAAGATCCTTGCGTTAGAGACTACCAAGCACTCGTTTCCCTGCCGAGCGGTTGGCTCTGGACCACAAATTCATCTAGGAGCCGAGCCCATTCGGTTGGGCGCCGTCGGGGCCCCGCTGGGAGGCATGCAAAAAGCGAGCCTAACACCTGTCCTTTGAATACTGCTAAATCGTCACGGACCCGAAGCTTCTCGACCTCGCCCGCAAGAAGTACGCCGCAGTTTCTCCCAACAACTGAATATCACCTGTCAGGTAAGGATCGCGCCGGTTGGGCTATAATTGGCCAGCTTTCAACACCGAAGAGCCAATGGACAGATGAGATCCACTTTCAGAATATCGCTCGTCGTCGTTCTGGCGTTGATGGGAACCTCTGCATTCGCACACCACTCGCGCGCGATGTTCGATCAGACGAAACAGGTCGCGCTCGTCGGCACGGTGAAGGAGTTCCAGTGGACGAATCCGCACTGCTGGATTCAGGTGCTCGTGCCGGACTCGAGCAATCCCAGCGCGGAACCCGTCGAATGGGGCGTTGAGATGGGCGCCCCAGTCGAAATGATGCGCAAGGGGTGGAAGCCCGGAAGCCTGAATCCCGGCGAGAAAGTCACGATTGTTGTCAATCCACTGCGGGACGGCCAGCATGGCGGGTTAGTTGTCTCCGTCACTGGTCCGGACGGAAGAATCATCGGCAGGCCGGCCGAGACGCCAAGATGATGGCGAACGTTATCCGTCGAATTGCGGTGCGCCGCGTGCCATGGGCTATCGCTGTGACGCTGATTGCGGGCTGTCTCTTCCCGGCGGCCGGGCAAACTTCTTCGAAGGAGCGCATCAAAGCGTTCGCCAAGCTGCCCGATTGGTCGGGCATTTGGGAGCTCGACGCTTTCGTGGGACAGGCCGACGGCCAGCAATTCAGCGCGGAAGGCCAGCGGAGATTGAAGGAGTATGCGGCCGCTCTCCGGCCTTCGTTCACTTCCGAATATAAGGCAAAGTATGACGAGATTCGAAAAAAGGTCGAGGCCGCCATCGCCGCCGACCCAGATCATCCGCCCGTCACGCATGAGCCGCTGTGCGCCCCGCCGCCCTTTCCCGCGACCTCGACGCCGGGAATGTATCAGTGGCGCGTGACGCCGGAGGAAACCACTTTCATCAGCACCGTGGGCGCGGTGCGTTACATTTACACCGACGGCCGGTCGCATCCTCCGAAAGACGAGCTCTGGCCGACCCTCATGGGCGACTCCATCGGGCATTGGGAAGGCGACACGCTCGTCGTCGACACGATCGGAACGAGAAAGAGGCTCTATATGGGCGAGCTTTCCGGCTTCTTCGTGCCGACGAGCGATCAACTGCATTTCACCGAGCGCATTCGCATGGTCAATCACGATCAGATGCAGATCGACTACACGGTGGAAGACCCGGTCGCGCTGACGAAGCCGATTCACGCGGTAATCGTTCACGTACGCGTCACTGATTTCAACCGCATGGTCGAGGAGACCGATTGCGAGCAAAACGAGCGCGATCCAGTCGTCAACGGCCGGTTTACAACGGTTGTGAAGTAGCATGGCCCGCCGAAAGAAGCCCCGTTGGGACCACACGCTTGGTTGAATGGTGGCGCATTTGTTGAAACGCTGGAGCTCGCCACGGTCGAGGGAAAACCGACCGTACACATTCGATTCTATCAAGGAAAGTAACTTACATGAGGATCCAAACGGCGTTGGCTTGCCAGTTTGGAAGTCGTACGGTGAGTTTAGTGATGCGGTGATGGTCCTGGACTAGAGTGTAGGGATGCAGCCTCATCCCCGCGGAGCGCAGCTCGATTTTCTAAGAACCCATTCTGAAAAAAGCAGGTGAGATCGCGCCGTCGCCTATACATCCAGCCGCCGATTATCGACTTATTCCTGAATACGATCAAACCACGTTTCTCCGCCTTGCTTCCGGTAGGACGCAAAGTAACGGTGATATACTCCCTGAATTCGCTCGAGCCAACTGGGTTGTAGGCTACATGTCTGAACCGAATCTCGCTCAAGCCCCGGTCAAACACTGGGTCGTGCCCTTTACGGCAACGGTCTTCGCGATGATGACTTTGCAGATGTCCAGCCTTGGGTTTTCCCCTCTTTTGCCCGACATTCAGCGAGATTTCGGTATCAGTTATTCCCAAGTGGGACTATTCAGTGGCGTTTACGGACTGGCTGCCATCGCGTTTAGTATCCCCGGCGGAGTGCTCGCGAAACGCTTCGGAGAAAGGATCGTCTTGTGGCTCGGATTGCTTGTCGTGACGCTTGGGCTTGTTCTCCTGAGCCAGTCTCCTAACTTCGCCATAGCGCTGTCAGCTCGCACGATCTGGATCATTGGTTACCGCGTGGCTTTTGTGTGCGTGATGACGGCGATTGCTCGAATTGTTCCGTCTCACCACCGTAGCATCGCAATGGGGATTCTGGGAGCTATGTCGTCACTCGCTTCGGTTATCGGCGCGCCTTTCGGCACGTCAATCGGTGTGGCATTTGGATGGCGCAACGGCATACTCGCCTTTGCCGGCATGGGCCTACTGGGATCGATCGTGTTCTGGATCTTCTATCGCGTCCCAGAAACGATCGCGCAGCCATCCACCCAAGAACATGGGCCCGCACATTCTATAGATGCCAATGTGTTTAGCAACCCGTTGGTTTGGTCCATGGTCTTACTGGGGCTTACCAACATGGGCGGATTCAGCGCCACCTTCTTTGTGCCTTCGGCCGTGAGAACTACGTTTCATTTGGGACCAACGCTTGCGGCTTACATCATCAGCGCATCATACGTCACCGCGATCTTCGCAAACCTGCTTTGCGGCTATTTGGCTGACCGGCTGAATCGTTGGGGCGTGGTTATCGCAATCATGCTGCTCCTCATCCCTGCTTCCTTTGCTATGATGACGCCCAATCTCTTCGTATTCCGCGTCGCGACGGCGCTTGTGATCTCGCTGGGGCTTTGTGTGACCAATCAGATTTTTGCGATCGCGAGTGAAGTCATGCCGGGGCGCGAGATTGGACCGGTCATGGGAATCGTCAGCCTTGGGGGAGGAATTTTCGGATACGTCGGCCCCCAGACGTTAGGCATCCTGCGCGACCGCACGGGCAGTTTCACCGCAGGCTGGTATTTCGTTGCTATCGGCGCCTTGATTGCGCTCCTGGTCATACTGATTTTGAAACGCGCCGCCGGCAAGGCGCAGCTGTCGGGGATGCAGATTCTTAGCGGAGCTTAGATGCCAAACCCGTCTACCAAGGAAACGTGTATTCGCCCTCTTGAAGACGTCACTGTACTCGACCTCACGACGGCACTTGCCGGGCCCTTCGGAACTCTACTCTTGGCTGGCCTTGGCGCTCGTGTGATCAAGATCGAGAACCCGCTCTCGGTGGACTCGTGTCGCGAGAACCCCCCTTATCTCGGGAAAAACGGGGCCACACTTGTGCGCCGTGGCGCCGATGATATATCTGTCTCGGCGATAAACCGCTTGCGGAACAAACAAGCGATCACACTAAATCTAAAGAAGCCCAAAGCACGCGAGGTATTCGCCGACCTCGTTAGGCGAGCCGACGTAATCTTCGAAAATTTCAGTCGTGGCGCAATGAATCGCCTCGGCGCCGGATATGCACAGGCGCACGAGATCAACCCCCGCATCGTGTACTGTTCGCTGACCGGTTTCGGAAGCGAGGGGGAAGCCGGCTCGGGCAAGGCGATGGACGCAATTATCCAGGCGCTCAGCGGATTCATGATGACCTCGGGCGCGAAGGGCGATCCTCCGGTCCGCGTCGGTGTCCCCGTGGCGGACATGTGCGCTCCGCTTTTCGGTGTGATCGGCGTCCTGGCGGCCTTGATGCAAGCCCGGCGCACAGGAGTCGGGCAACACGTGGATGTCTCGATGCTGGGTGTGATGTCCATGATGGTTTCCGGCGAGCCGTTCGACCTTCTAGAACGCCTCGGCATCCCGCAACGCACGGGGCTAAGCGTACCGCGCCTTGCACCTTTCGGGACTTATCGCACGCGCGATGGATTCGTCTCGATCTGTGCTCCGATGGAGGTATTCGCCAAGGCGTTGTTTGAAGCGATCGGCCGGCCCGAGCTGAACTCGGATCCTCGTTTCTCGACGCGCGATAAGCGGGTGGTCAATGTGCGCGAAGTCGACCGCATCATCGAGGACTATACGCAAAGGTTCACAGCATCCGAAGTCATTGCGACTCTCGAAGCTGCGGGCGTTCCTGCTGCTCAGGTACGAAACACGGACCAGGCCGTCCGTGATCCACGCGTCGTCGGTCGCGGCGAAACGGTAAAGCTTTCGCACCCCAAGTACGGCGAAGTGGACGATGTGTACGGCATGGGAATGCCGCTCAAGTTTTCCGGCGCCCAGGTGGGCTTCGATCAGCCGCCGCCGGCAGTTGGGGAGCACAACGAAGCGGTTTACGGCGGACTCTTAGGCTACTCTTCAGAGCGCATCGCCGAGCTTCGGAGAGACGGCGTCATCTGACCATTCATGTCCGGCGCCTATGAGAAACTTCTCTGGCACTACCAGCACCGCTCTGCCGAAGCACTCGCACAACACAAGGCTGGCGTGCCGGTGGTCGGATTCACTTCGAACACAGTCCCTTGGGAATTGATCCGCGCGGCCGGATGCTTTCCGGTTCTAATTGGTCCTGAACTCGACGCTCTCGGCAAACCGACGCCTCGTGCTGATTTGCTGATGGAGCCGGTGTTCGACTCCCGAATTCGAGCCATCTTCAACGACATTCTCTCAGGTGCTTGGTCGTTTCTTCGATTGCTGATCATCCCGCGTACGTCGGAGCCTGAACACAAGCTGTATCTCTACCTTCGCGAAGTTGCCCGGCAGAAATTGACCGATAAACAGCCGCCCGTATATCTCTATGACCTACTTCACACACACTCGCCTATTAGCCGGAAGTACGGCATCGATAGAACCAAGGTGTTGATGCAACATCTCGGACAGGTCGGGTCCATCAGCGCGAAATCGCTAGCGCGCACGATCAAAGAGTCGAACGGTGCGCGATTAGCGTTGGGGCATTTACAGAATCTGCGAAGAGGCAACGCGCCGCGAATCAGTGGAAGCGAAGCCCACGCGATCACTGGAGCGCTGTATTTCATGGATCGCGTCGAGTATGCAAAGTTGGTTGATGAGGTGTGCCGTGAATACAAGTCAAGGAAACCGTTGCGCGGGCCGCGATTGCTGATCAAGGGTATGCCCTTGCATCATGTACGGCTCCATGAAGCGCTGGAAGCACAGGACGCTGTTGTCGTTGCGGAAGACGATTGGTGGGGTTCGCGTGCAGTCGACTCCACCATCCCGCTTGGTCGCGGCGCCACCTCTCTCGTTAGGGCAGTTTTTGAGAATTACTACCTGCGTGCTCCGAGCCCGCGAGTCTCGCCGGCCGCCTCTGCTGATCGTTGGTTCCAGAATGCCGTACAACGAGGGGTAGACGGCGTCGTTTTCTATCTTCCACCAGATGACGATGTCTACGGTTGGGATTATCCTCGCCAGCGAGATTTCCTACACGAGCGCTCCATTCCGTCACTGCTTATTCGCGAAGACGCCAGCCGCGGGCTCTTTGCCGACACGGCCGCCCGAATCCGAGAATTCATCGAAACGATCCGCAGGAGATCCCATGCCTCGCGCATCTGAGAAGCAGCTCGAATCGACACGCGCCTCTTCCGAGCACCAGAAGGCTTGGTTTGCCTCGCTTCGCCGCAGTGTTTTCGACGAAAAGAAACCGTACGCGATCGCTCAGGCCGACATGCCTCTGGAACTCTTTCAGCTCCTTGGCGTACCGGTCGTTAGCAATCAATGGTGGGCCGCTGTCGTTTCTGCGAAGCAATTGTCGGGATACTATTTCGACTCCCTTAATGCTACCGGTTATCATGAGGGCCTTTGCCGCTATTGCAGCCTTTCGTTGGCCTCTTCGATTTCGGGCGATCCGGCGAAAGCACCGTGGGGCGGACTGCCCAAGCCAGCCCTGCTGGCGGCTCGTCTCACGTGCGACTGCATACAACGCGTCTTTGAAACGTGGGCCACCTCATTTGGGGCTGAATTCATCGGTCTGGATAGCCCCGGGGCAACGCACCTTCCTCCACGCTGGTGGGAATTGAGTCGTCATCGCTGGCGTGAGCTGTACGAGCCTCATCGTGTGGGTTTCATGGTCGCGCAAATCCGCATTCTGATCCGTGCCCTCGAAAAGGTCAGCCGCAAAAACTTCAGTCAGGCCCGACTGCTTTCCTTGATGGAATGCGTGAATCGCCAGGAAGAATACTTTGATGAAGTCCGCGATCTGATCTGTTCCGCCCCGCAGACGCCCGTCCGCATGAATGAGCAGGTCATCAACGTCATGAATGCTCAATGGCATCGCGGCACGGAATGGGCTGTGAGCCACGCGCGCGCCTTTCGAGACGAGGTGCGGCAGCGAGTGGACCAAGGAATTGCCGCATACCCCGGAGAGAAGCTGCGCCTAATGTGGGTCGGCGCGGGCCTATGGCACGATACGGATTTCTACACAGCATTCGAAGAAAGCCTGGGAGCGGTTTTCGTTTGGTCCATGTATCTCGCCTTTGGACCCGATGGCTATATTCGTTACGGCCTCGACGACCCCTTGCGAGCTCTCGCCAGCCGCGTCGTCAGCATGAATGAGCAATTGCACAATCCCCCTTGGGCGAACGAATGGATCGTTGAACAAGCCAAGCGCCATCGCATCGACGGCGCCGTGATTCTCGTGCCCCAGAACAGTAGACCCTCCGCGACCGGGTCATTCTTCGTCAGGCACGCGCTCGAAGACGCCGGTATTCCGGCTCTTGAGATCTGGGCGGACATGGTAGATGGCCGCCGGTGGGATGCAACATCGATGCGGCAGCGTGTCGCAGAGTTTATTGACACTCAGGTCCGCCGTAGATAGGCCGTGCCGGTGAAATCATCTTGTAATCAACCCGCACTTTTGTCGGCGCTCAGGTTGTCCTTGCTTGGAGGGTTTGTACTACTTACTGCGATAGCGATCGAAAAAATCGAAAACAGCAGGAAGCACTAAGGTCACCATGCCACCGTGGTCGGCGTCGACTTCGAGGTATTCCAGATCAAAGCCCTGGGCTATCATCCAATCCCGCATCAAATAGCTGCCCTTCACTGACGGCAACGCCTTCGTCCCCTCGGACATCATGATTGGCATGGTCCGGATGCGATCCCAGGGATAGTTCGCCTCATCAACAAATGGACCGGACATGGGCGCGATGGCCCGCCATAGCTGGGAGTACTTTGCCCCGAGATACCAGGTCCCTCCGCCGCCCATCGAGTGACCCATCAAGAAAATGGACGTCTGGTCTATCGGATATTCATTGAGGACTATCTCGAGGACATTCAGGACATCCTTTTCGCTAAGTTCCAGCGCCCGCTTCTGCTCCGGCGTCACATCGGCTCTTTGTTTTGCATCGGCCTCGGGCTGCCCGAAGACCGCAGGAAGTCTGAGTGGAGTTCCATAGGCGCCCAGTGGGCTATAGCCCAGAGGCGACACCAAGACGTAACCGTGCTGCTCGGCCAGGCGCAGAAGCTGCTTACTGTTGCCATCCACATACCGGTTCTCGTCTGAACCACCTCCGTGAAGCATCACGATGAGAGGCAATTTCGATTGACCGTCCCACGAGGTTGGGACGTAAAGGCGATACGGCATGTCCGCTCCGGCAGCGGAGAATCTATAGGTGCGATGTTGGTCACCTTTGGCCCGCCACTGAGGATTGCCCGGTGCCGCCAGGCTCTTCGCCAGCGATTGCGATTCGCGGATTTGCTGGTCTGCATCAAGAGCCGAACCGAACGCGATAGGCTGTGCCGAACACCGGGTCGACTGAGGGACGCACGGCAGTACCATCGGCGGCGGATTCTGTTGTGCAGTTGCCGCGCTCGCCAAAAGAGCTAAGGCCAACGGGATGCGAATCGTTACCTTCATTGTCCGCTGTCGTCCTAGCCTAACGCGTTCCTTAGTCGATCTTCTTCTTTCGAATCACCCACCGCGGATTGACGCACAGCCCGCAATTCGCTCCCTTAAACATCAGGCTGGCGCGCTGATTGCCTTTCAGCTGCCAGTCTAGCCAAGCAACGGCAACGCCGCTGAACTCGCCCCCGCCTGGTTGACGATAGGTGCCACCATGAGTGACTCCTCTTTCATAACCTCGAAATATCGGAACGGACGCAATGCGCTCGAAATCGTCGTCAGCGTTTGCAAAGGCGATGTCTTGAGCATCGCCGCTGATGTATGCCACCGGCGTGTGGAGCGACTTTAAGTCATCCTTGCTCATGGACTTTCCCCCGGCCATTTCGGTCGGCTTGGGGAAAAGACCGCTATTCCAAATCATGGCGGTCGTTATGCGAGGATCCGCCGCTACCTCGATCGCCTGTACACCGCCGCAAGACTGGCCCATTACGGCGATTTTCTTGCTGTCCAGCCGCTGATAGTACTTGCTGCCGGCACGTTGATTTTCGGCGATAGCCCAATTGATCGCTTCAATCAATTGGACAGAATGGGTCGCTGGCGGAGGCAGATTGGGTGGAGGTTGGGTAGGATCAGACCCCTGAGGCCTCGGCGACACGGCTGGGCCCTGTGGGAATCCTGCCCCGTTCAGCTGCACTATTGGACCGAGGGCGATAACAAGATACCCGTATGAAGAAATCTCTGTAAGAAACGGTGCGAAGAAATTCCCGGCGTTCGCACACGCACCGTTACCCCAGACGACGATCGGCAAAGAAGTGCCGTTCAACGCCGATAGATCATCCGGCCGATATATTGTGTGCCCGGGGAGACCTGGATCCATTTCCATGATGGCCTTGTAAGGCCCCGAGCCAACCGTCGGCCCAGCCCCAGGAGACCTGCCGTCGGGTTCCTGGGCCGCTGATACCGTCTGAATCATCCAGAAACCGAACAGGCAAAGGAGGCCAACCACCGTACGCGAGGAAATAGTTTTCATTCTTCAATACCTCTCGACTGAGTTGCCGGCATTCACGAACCGAAGATCTCGATCGCAAATAGCTTACGCTACGCCGGGAAGAGAATGTTTTCGATCACCTCGCGGGACTGGCGCGCGGGGTCCTTCACCACTTCGCTCGTCGAATTGATCATCATCACATTGCGATCCGCGGCTGAGTACGCCGGCCAGCGCGGGAAGCCCTTGGAATTTGGACTCCCTGTCGCGGCAAATGCAGCCCACGCGCCGCTGACTCGTTCGGCGAGCGGGAAAATATCGGGTGCACTGCCCGTGAGCTGTTGCACGAGCGGGTCGCTCACGTTATCGAAGACGAACGGCATCTCGATCGTGTGCGGCGAGCGAAGCTTGCCCTTCAGGATTGGCGTCTCCCAGGTGAATTCGTAGACGAACGTGGGAGCTCTACTGAGGGCGGCGCGACGTTCGGCGATTTTGGCGGTGAACGCTACCGTGGGATAGGCGCTCGCGATCAGGAAGTAGAGGCCCGTGGAATCTTCGTTTGGGTAGTCGCTGCGGAACGCCTGGATTGCTGCCTCCGCGTGGTCGCCGAGGAGAGATTGGATGCGTTGGTGCAAGCTGGCCTCGTCGAGTGTGAACGCGGCGGGATCACCGGCGGCGAAAAGCGTCAGCTCGGTGCGATTGAAACCGATGAGAATGGGTACATCCGCGGAGACTTCCGGTGCGACCGGATCGAAAGGATTCTGCGGGAGCGAGACTCCGTCAACGACAGGCGAGAAACCCGCGATCATCCCGGGGATGAAGCCGCCAAGTTTGCGGTTGACGGCACCCTGCGCAGCCATAATGCGCTCGAGCGGCAGGGAATGAATGTCCATGATGCTATCAGGCTTGATGCCGAGCTCGGCTAGGACCATGTCGCCAACTTTGGTCGCGTAGTCGAGCGAATTCATCTTCACGCCCGGGCCGCTTTCGATGACGGCTCGATTGAAAAGCCTTTTCGCCGGAGGCATAGCGAGAAGCGTGGACACTTTTTGACCGCCGCCCGATTCTCCGAAGATGAGGACCCTGCCGGGATCGCCGCCGAAATTAGCAATGTTGTCGCGCACCCAGGCGAGCGCGGCGACGATATCGAGCATGCCGACGTTGCCGGAGGCCTTGAACAGGTCGCTGGCGTGGCCAAGGTAGGTATAGCCGAGCAGGCCGAGACGGTGATTGATTGTGACGACCACGACATCGCCACGACCCGCGAGATTCGCACCGTCATACAGAGGAGCGGAGCCGGAGCCAGAAATGAATGCCCCTCCGTGACACCAGAACATGACGGGCCGCTTGCGATGGTCTTTGACACCGGGACTCCAGATGTTGAGAACCAGGCAATCCTCGTTCTCCTCAATGCCGCGGGGAGTGTCGGCCG
>Ga0181521_10002538_pt1 | contig 22011 bp, 18 predicted proteins | sample PEATcosm2014_Bin_32_FD_119764 | JGI IMG/M metagenome (GOLD analysis project Ga0181521, IMG submission 119764) | Peatland microbial communities from MTU Mesocosm Facility, Houghton, MI, USA - PEATcosm2014_Bin02_60_metaG | ecosystem: Environmental > Terrestrial > Soil > Wetlands > Peat | place...
GAGGCGTGCACCGATTCGTCGGCATTATTCGAGTCGGTCTCGCCTTGATCCGCCGGCAGGGGCTTGCCCTCATAGGTCCAAGCGGCACCGGCGTTGTGGACGCTCGCATCGATCGCGCCGTTGCTCAAGTGGGAAGGCACATAGACAACCGCGGCGGCGAAGTCCGGCGGAAAATAGCTGGCCGCCAGACCCGCCGCTTCCGAACCCCGAGACGTGCCCATCACCGCCACGCGACGAGCGCCGGTGCGCTGCTCGAGCCAGCGTGCCCCCGCCCGAAAGCTCTCGAGCGGAATGCTGCGCAACGTGGGCGGCAAGTCCTTGTACGCGAAAATCCCCTGCGCGAGGGCCGGGTGGCCGTGGCTTGCGAGCAGAGCCGCCTGAGATTCGGGCAGCCCGCCGCCGGAGCCCGCGAGCACCAGGACGGGTACGCCCGGCGTCGCTCGAGCAGCCGGCGGAAAGAATCGACCGCGCACGTCAGGCGCGGTCACTTCCTCGGGCGTGATGCCCGCGGCATAAGTGCGCGTGGCCGTTGCGTGGGCTACCGCTTCGCCGTTTACGCTGGCCCACAGCTCAACCGCGTAGAGCGCGCTCACATCGAGGTGCGGCGCGGTTCCAAGCTCGGGGTGCTTCGGCAACTCGGCCACGTACGCGCTCAGCCGCTCTGGGTCCACCGGCAAGGCAGAGCACCAGAGACCGTGCGGACTGACGCCCTCGTAGCTGCCGCCGAGCGATGGCGCGACGTCCACATCCATGCGTCCGTCGGCGTCGGCGAAATAGTCACCGACCGCAGTCCAGGTACGGCCCTGATCGTCCGGTCGCGAGGCGCTCACTTTGACGCGCGTGCCCGGCACGAGGCCTTGGACCACGACGTGAAACGGTGCGTCGATCAGGCCGGAGGCAGGCGTTACCCGCAACTCGGGTTGCTGCGAGTCGGCGAGGGCGGTTGACGTAACGAGCACGCAAACGCCCCATGCCATCAATCTGCGCATCGGCTTTCTCCTCGAGCTCCGGGAGAAACCCAGCCTTCCCCAGGCGCACCAGGGAACCAGGGGAAGCATCTTCGCGATGATTTGCATAGGCACGGTAGCGCAGTCTACTTTTTTGACTTGAACACGGAAAGGCCGCGCACGTATGACTACGCAGCAGAGCGGGAAGTCGAAGCGCTTCAATGCAAGCGCCTTCAAGCGCAAGCTCCGCCGCGCGCATGGCTGAGTATCGGCTTTCCCCCGCAGCTGAGCGCGACCTGGAAAGCATTTGGAAATATACGCGAAGAATGGGGACTCGAACAGGCCGAGCGGTACATCGACTTGCTGACGGAAGCACTCCAGGTGTTGGCCGAATCGCCGCCCATCAGATTGACGTCGATGACAAACCCGCGGGTGTGCTCGGAGTCGCTCTCGGCCAGCGCCTTGCCGCCACCGGACTGCCGCCGAGCGGCTACCCATCACGACTCCAAGCCGTCTGTCGCCAGCGGCAGTGATGCTGATTGGCCTCTACCGCCGCCCTCGACCCGAATCGGACCTTCGCGAGCGTGGCAAAATTGAGAATTGCGCTGATACCGTTGCCAGAATCAGCGGCGACAGCAACGCGCTGATACACGCTAGGTTCCTCGTTTTCCAACAAAGGGCGGCGCAAGCGGAACCAGACCGCACAAGGGCCCCAGAAGAAGAGGCCACGCGCGACTCGCGTGTCCACCAGATCGGCATACCCAACATGGAAGCTGCTACGACCGCTGTGGACCGGGTGGCGACCTTTGCAGATCAACATCGCACGAAGCGTCGCACGCGCCGGCGGTAACCGGCAGGTATCGGGCGACCCAATCAGGCGTCCGCGATCAAAGACGCGATGGTCAAGGGACGATTCCGCGTCGCTTGAATTCCTCCACGACCTGGGGCCAGACGGCCGTCGCCTGCGCAATGTCCGCATCCCCATCTGAAGTCTTTTGCTTGCGCAGTTTGTCGATTCCCCGTCCGTACAGCGACCAGGCGTTCTTCGCGTTGATTTTGAGCGACGCATCGTAGTCGGCGATCGATTTGTCGTAGTCGCCCATGCGCAAAAAAACGAGCCCGCGGCTGTCCGCGACCTTCGCATAGAAGGGGCTCGACTTCTCCGCGCGCTTGAGCGCGGCATTGCAATCCTTGAGAGCAAGCGCCAGATCCGCGCCCTCAAGCGCCCTAAACCAACATCGCGAATTCAATGCATTCGGTAGTCGCGCATCGTCTGCGTGCGAATCGATCCACAGAGTGAATTGCGCTATGGCGGGCGCCAAATGATCGGCGCGCTCATATGCATAAGCAATCTGGTAGCGCTCGTCGGCCTCATTGGGCGCAGCCGCGTCCGCCGCATCGAGGTCGGCTGCGGCAAGGACTTTATCCCCGGCCTGAAGCCGTATGCCGGCGCGCGCGATGAGCGCCGGTAGGTTATCTGGCTTGAGTTTCAGAGATTGATCGAAGTCTGACATCGCGGGATCTGGCTGCTTCATTTGCCAATAGACCATGCCGCGTTGGTAAAGATATTCGGGATTATCAGGCGCCAACTCACAGGCACGCGTCAGAGCGGTGAGGGCCTGATCGAATTCCCGGCGCGACGCGAAGGCGGCGCCGCGACGACTGAAGTCTGCCGCATCCTCCATCGCTGCGCCCGCCTTGTTCGGCTGCTGGGCTGATTCATCCGTTGCAGGCTCGGTGACGGGGCGGTTGCCGGCAGTAAGATTAAATACCGGGCCGCCGTTGTATGTGAAATAGAGCTTGTGCTGACTGTTGGCCACATAAATCCGGTGTGAAAGGAAGAAATCCGCCCCAATGAGCATATCTGCGTTCGGCAGATCGATATCGCCGATTCGCAATCGAGTATTTCTGATCTCCTCGTCCCCGACCTTGAAGCTGGAGAAAGGCGCAATGTAGCTGGCGAAGGTGCTTCTCCCGATTCCGTACGACGCGCCTGCACTGACGACGCCCGGGGAGTCGGGCTTGATGCCGGCGCGCGCGGCGGCTTTGAGTGACAAAACGGACGTCCCCGCGCCCGTATCGAACATCACGTGAATTTCGGCGCCGTTGACGTAGGCAGAGCTGAGCGTGTGCGAGAGCTGCAGCGTCTTCGGCGCAATGTGAGAGCCCGTGGTCTGCCCGCTCAGTGCAGGCTCCGACACGAGATTGATGACGGAGTACGGCGTCGACTTGCCCACCCAATAGGCCAGAAACGCCTTGCTGCAATCCTGAGCCTTCATCAACCGCACCACCCCTTGGCCAAGGTCGTACTCGACGTCCCCGATGTGAAGGAAATTTTGACCTAGTATCCCGATACTGCCCTGCCCAGCTTCGCTGCCACCCACAAAAAATTCGACGTTGTGCAGGGGAACGCCCGCCAGAGTGAACGTCTTCGCCGTCGCGATCGAGACGTCGGCCGTTCCATGGGCGCCCTTCAGGTAGAAACCAAACGGAGCGGGCGATGTCTTGAGCTTGAGCTCCGCCGCGCTGGCGGCGCTAATCATGCTGTAAAACGCGCCGCTGTCTACGACGAATTGCACGTCGACATCGTTGATGCTTGCGGTCATCAATGGACGCATGCCCACCATCGTAATGGGAAACTCGGCAATTTTGCCGAGCTTGCATCCGTCCGCGAATGCGGAAGCCGATGCAATCGATACGCTCAAAATTGCGAACACCAGGATAGGTGAACGGCGGCTGCCCCGCCTCCCAAACGCTCTCGAAGCCCCACTCATTTCGGCTTCCAGCAGACAAGCTCTCGTATTCTAAGCTTTATCGTATTTCACAGTGCCGTCGCTCAGTTGTGCCGCCGAAGATTCGATGCGAGATGATCGCTCCCGGCAGCCATAACGCGACCATGATCCATACCTTCGGGGATTTCGGCGAAGCCTCGTTGGGACCCTGTCGCAAGGAAGAAAAATCGAACTTTACTCATGCGCGACGTATCCCCGGTTCCAGCACTTCGATGCTTTGAGCATCCACAAAGACAATAGGGCCATCGCTCCTTGTCCCAATAAGCTCCGGTCGGGAAGGGTCACCCATTCCTCGAGGTGTCTCGGAAGAGGGCGTTAAAGCTTTTTGAGAACTTCCGACCCAATCGCCCTCTCAACAGTCTTTTCTCTCTCATCCCACTTCGCCTTGTCAGCGGGGGTATCGGACTTACGCGCCACACCCTGCGGAATGGGCCGGCTCTGCACGCGAAAATACGTGCTGCCCTTTTTGACTGAGAGCGTAAACCCGATTCCCGGCGTGTACGCCCAATAAGCCTCGTCGCCTAATCCGTTTTCCGAGCCTTTTGCGAAAGGTCCCGTCTTCGGTGCCTCGTACTGCCGCAAGGTCAAAAAATTGACTTGGACGTTCTGAGCCTCCATGTCGGACTTATCATGTTCTTTCCATATACAAAATTGCGAATGTCCTGGCAGGCTGTAGGCACCTTCGTCCACTTGTACGCCAAGTACGCTTGACACCTGCGCAGCGGCCAGTAGCTTGCAGGCATCCCCACTCGCCTCTGGGATCGCCGCCATTGCCGCAGCGCATAAGCCCGCGGTGGCCCCAATGCCCATTGAACCCGCTATCAACCAACTTGGCAAAAGGTTCTGCATCGTCGTTCTCCCAGCCGATCCAAACGGTAGAATACAGCTTCGGACAAGCTAGCCGCCAATTGCGTGCCGCCTGCCCCGAGTTGCGGTTCTAATTGCAGCTTCCGGGAAGCCAATTCGGTCTACTGTGGCCGGGCAGGGCGGCGAGAGAACCCTGCGGAAGATGTTCCGCGCCGAGGCAAGGGTTGATTACTATGACCGCGAGAAGACCGAAGGTCATCATTCCTGATCCGAGTTGACCACAGCTGACGGTCGCGAGCGTCAGCTATCTGGAAACCAAATTAGAGAATGCGTCAGTGCTCACGATTAGGATCAACGCTCCCATCAGACCAGTGGCCGACCGGAACGAGAAACACGGTGAGCCCACCCGGCGTGTCCTGGGCTCCTAAAACCGGCGAGCCCGGCAGGCCCGCGCCCCAGGTCGTAGGGTCTGTGAGAGGCAGGAAGAACATCAGGTGGGGGTGCCAGTGCCCGTCACGGTCGCTCAAGTACCCTTGCTTTGACATCATGTAGCACATTGCACCGATTTCCGGGGTCGGCAACTCTTTCCTAACGAGGGCGGATTTGATGTCTTCGTGCATCTGAGCTTTGGATCGTCCAGCTAATGCCCAATCGGTTTTTTTAATTATCTGCGGAAGATAGGATCGCACGGCCGGCTGGTTAAAGCAGATTGGGGCGCGCACTTTTGGATTCCAAAACTCCGGATCGTCGAGTCCGGCCGCCCATGATCGTTGCACCATGCACACAAAACCATTCTTGCCCTTAACCACTGATTCATATCCGTGTCGTCCGAGCACCATAACCTCAGCATCATGCGAGATGGAATTGGGAGCAGCGCTCCGCGCCAGCCGTATCTCGGCCTCTCGCTCCATCAGATATTGAGCAAGCCGAGCCATGCTCGGATATGGCGCTCTGGGGTCCTGTGCTCGGGCGAGGAACGCTGTTGCAAGCATGGCAACGATCGCTAAGCTTGAACATAAAGTCGCCCTGTGCACCAACGGCTTCGCTCCAGCAATTCCTTTCTGGTTGATCACTTGCTTGGTTCCTTACGATCTTTTGAATTCGAGTCACGCCGTGTACTACTTGAGAGTCTGCGTGTCAATTTTGGCAAAATTGGCTTCGATGCCGCCGTGTTTGGTCAATGCAAGCACGCGCCACGGCGCCGATTTTTTGAATGCCGGTTTTGACCCGATAGCGGAGTAGCCGAGAGGCTGACGTCGGGCGTCGTGCTTGGCCGGCCGGGGGTCGCCGATCTGCCAGTTTTTGTTGGGCGACGCGGCCCGTACCGGCGACACTACCGGCATGCGAAAGACTGAACAGGTCAAGTAGGTTCAAGCTGACCAAACCTAATCGTGAGGATACTATTGCATGCTTAAACGCTGGACTGCCCACTATCTGCGGGCAGTCCATGGAAGTAGGCAATCTCAATATGCGGATTTCTGGATTCGGCCATGCTCTGTTCGGAATCGCGGTGGCAGGCCTCGCTATACTTAGTATTGTTTACGGCGACTTCGCGCCAATATTGGAGCCGTTTCCTGCTTTGCTTCCCTGGCCGGAAGTTTGGGCATATGGATCGGGGGCGATCTTGCTGGCTGCAAGCGCCGGCTTGTTCTTTGCGCGCACAGCTTTGGTAAGCGCGATAATTATCGGAGTGTACGAATCGGTCTGGGCCGTGACACGCGCGCGCCCCGTTCTGCTCAAGCCTCTGATCATCGGCAACTGGTACGGTTTTAGCGAAGCCCTGGGACCACTGCTTGGCGCATGGATTCTCTACGCTGTACTGCGCCGCCAATATGACGCTCCCACGGTGAATGTGATGACCAGCGATCGCGCGCTACACGTGGCGCGAGTTCTTTTCGGCGCGGCTTGCGTGGTGTACGGTGCCGCGCATTTCGCCTACGCAACGCTTACGGCGACAATGGTACCGGCGTGGCTTCCCGGTCGGACGGGGCTCGCGTATCTTACCGGAGCCGGTCACGCTGCCGCGGGGTTCGGCCTTCTCGTAGGTGTTCTTCCGCGCTTAGCGGCGACACTGGAAGCCATCATGATGAGTCTTTTTGGTGTTCTGGTCTGGTTGCCGAGTTTTTTCGCGCAACGCGCGCCTGAATGGGCACCTTCAACGCAGATTCAATGGTCGGAGACCTTCGTCAGCTTCTTGCTGGCGGCGTCGGCATGGATCGTCGCCGCATCGCTGCGAAGCACCCCGTGGGGCTTCGCGCCGACTGTATCCGACGATTCGGCAGCGCCGGTCAAATAGTTTTGGCGTGAGCGCGCAAATTCTCGGTATTTCCAACCGGCACTCTTGTCACGCTATTCAAAGCGAGGCCGCATCGGGCCAACGGGTGGAACTGACCCGTTCCTGCCGATCGCGAACGTCAGCTTTAAGGAATTGGAGTTCGAAGCAGCGCCAGTCGCAACATTTCGCGCTACAAGACTCAAGGGTTGATCTTTCGCTCCTCGAATTTCACTTTGTCATTGCAAACCGCATCCAGAATTCGAACGGCATTCTGATCACTTGGGACCCGTATCGTGTAACTATCAAGATTCGCAATTGCCTTAGTTTTCTCGCCAACCGCCACGTAGCTCCACCCAAGCCAGTAGTCCGCGTTGACCACGCCAAGGCTCCTGGCCTTTTCCAAAAAGGGAATGCCTTCGCCCTTTCTCGTCGTCGCGGCTAAAAATGCGCCGTACTGGTAGTTGGCCTGAGGATCATTGGGCGTTAGTTCCAACAGAGTCGAGAAGGCTGTGACCGCTTTGTCAAGGGAGCCCGGGATATCAAGGTTAAACCCAATTGTGTGCAGCAAGCCTAAGCGCAAGTGCAGCGGCGGGTTGTGGGAGAAATTCGGAGACAGCGGATCGAGCAAACCAGAGATTGCGGAGACGTCGCGTTCTGCGCGTGGCCGATCGTCAGGGAATTGGAAATGCACGGGGTATGATCCCGCATGTCTCCAGAGATCATCCAGGACGTGGCTCAAATACGCCACGTTAACGGTCACCGAGTGCTTCCCTGGCGCGGTCTCCACGATGGAAGTCACTTTCGCAATATCGTAGTGACCATATTGCTGTGTAAGTGCTACCAACGCCTTTGACGCCGCATCTTCAGGGTGCGCGGCGATATACTTGGTCACCGCGCTCCGGATGAATTCATGTTGAAGGGAATTCGAATAGAGCGCCCATAGAGCTGCAGATTGGGTGATCAATTCACGCGCCTTGTCAGCACCCCGTTTCTGCGCGACCCAGTGCATGTCGGCCCCGGTTCCGTAGCTGTGTGCGATATTGACCATGTCCTCGAAGTTACCGTCGACGTTCGCGATGGCCGCGAAGTGATCAAGGATCTTCAGGGTGTAGCGCGGATCTCCGCTGGCGAAGCTCGCACCCCACAATAGGTCGAATTCACTCGGTCCCGCAGCCACTACCGCATCGAGACTCAATGGAACGTATCTCAGATCAGGTGCGGGAGCGCCGGTCGCCCTCAGGTGATCGGCTAGCAATTGCGCCTTTGCGTCCTGGCCCGCAAGCCGCAGTGAGGTCGCCACAATCCCCTGCATCGTCGCTGACAACCCCTCGGGGATCATCTTATCGATGTCGGTCGGGTATCTTTGAAAAGCCGCAGCAAGGAATCCAATGGTCGGTGGCTGTGCACTTTGTTTGTCGAGTTGGTTAAGGGTGTTGAAATATACGATTAGCTTCGCGACTCGCTCAGGGCTCGGATTCTTATAGAAGTAAGTCATGTCGACTTCGGAAGCGGGTGCGGCTTCATCCGTCGGTGCGGCTAGTATGGCGGTATTCCTAATGGAAACTGCCGCGGCGCCGACGGCCAACGCAATGACAAGCGGATATATTTTAGCGAGGGTCATGTGGTGAATCCATCCGCCCGAATATGACCAATAAGACGCAGATGTCCGGACAAAGAATACGCTTGACGCCGCAGTTCATCACAAGCTTAGCGTAAAAGCACATGGCCGATAGGGAACGGCGGCTTTGGCCTAGGCAATTCGGCTCATCGAATGTCTCAAAATGGCCTGCTGCCGCACGTCCGGATCCAGAACCGCCATACGGGCGACATTACCAGGGTCGACCGTTTACCCGGTAGTGTTGACCCGAGCCGACCATTGCGGAGGGCGGCAATTGGACAGCTCGTTGCAGGCAGTTGAGCCAACTCTGCAACGTCACCCATTCCGGTACTGCGCTCTCGATCAGATGAACAGCGGTCTACGTCGATTATCGAATCGATACGATCTCTCTTGAAGTAGACTTCCCGCTGACGCAGTAACCACAGGGAGCGAGCGTGCAACAGAAATCCTTGAGCCGGCGCACATTCGTCAACGCTTTGGCCGCGCTGCTTGGCATTGCCCCGCGACTTGCGGCATCGGAGCCGCCGCCGCAGTCCCCAGCGCTTACGTTCCGCCGCGACCCGCCTGTCGTCACGTCAGCCGAGCAGGTGCTGAATGTCCAGGATTTCGAGGCGTTGGCGCGAGCGGCTCTGCCGCCGGCCCACTTCGGCTATATCGCCACGGGAGCAGACGACGACCGCACCGTTGTACGAAATCACGATGCGTTCTCACACTACGAGATCCGTGCCCATCGCTTCAGCGACCTGGCTCATCTGACTACCGGAACCGAGGTCTTTGGCGTGGCGTGGGCCACTCCGATCTATCTCTCCGCCGTGTCCGCGATGCGCGCCTTTCATCCTGAGGGCGAAGTCGCGGTTGCGAGTGCAGCAGCCAGCCGGTCATTGCAGATGATGCTCTCCACCGGAACCTCCTTGCCGATCGAGGAAGTGGTGGCCGCCCGGGGTACAGCCGTTTGGCAGCAGCTCTACCCCACCGACGATTGGTTCGTAACGACCGGCATCATTCGGCGTGCACGGGAAACAGGCTGTCCCGACATCGTTCTCACCGCAGACTCCCGCGGCGCGCGAAACAACGAGACTCTGAAACGGGCAATGCTCGCCGACAGCCGGCGTTGCATGGATTGCCACGTAGGCAACTCCCACGACATGTGGCGCCGCGGCCCAATGTTCGCGGGCTTGGACGTCTCGCGAGTGACGACACTTGTACCTCCCGATTTGAGCCCGGCGTTTCTTGACAGGCTTCGAGTCGAGGTGAAGGGCCGGCTCCTAATTAAAGGGGTGGTCACGGAGGAGGACGCCGTCCTCGCCGTCGAGCATGGGGCTGATGGGATCATCGTTTCAAACCATGGCGGCCGCAACGAAGATACCCTGCGTGCCACGGTGGATTGCCTGCCGGAAGTCGTGGCCGGCGCGCGCGGCCGAATCCCGGTATTCCTCGACGGCGGCATCCGCAGGGGAACGGACGTATTCAAGGCACTGGCGCTCGGCGCAACCGCCATCGGACTCGGTCGCCCGCAAGCCTGGGGTCTGGCGGCATTCGGCCGCTCCGGGGTCGAAGCGGTGATCGACATCCTCAACCGCGAGCTCGCGGCCATCATGCGACAAGCTGGCACGCCTACAATCGCGGACATCCGGTCCTCACTCGTGGTCCGATCGCCCTACGGCTGATTGCACCGACGGCGCATACGTCAGCGATACTTGAGCGATGGGCGAGTTCGACTCCCTGTGCCTTCGATCAAGAGTGAGTGTCAGTGTCGCGGCGCCCAGCTGCGCAGCGCGACCGTCAACTATTGGCCGCCTGCTGCCCCGCGTCCCGCTCCAGACCGGCCGTTGGGGCAACGTTACCAGGGTCGAGCGTCCAATGGGTCAAGCTGACCCGGATACGACAGGCGGCTTTCGGGCATCGTTAAGCGCCGAAACATATACCCCGTTACACAGATTGACGCTTGTCCGTCCAATCGGACGGGACAGCCAACGGTATGCCATAAGCTTTCATGACGGCGCGCATGACATCCTCTTCGCGCTCAGATTTTCGAGCTGCCTCTATCCGAATCGCCATGTCGCGGTTCATGCGCCATCGAATTTGACCCGACATCTGCATTTCATAGTCAAGCTGCCGACGCTTTATTCTGAGAGAGTCGCGCTGTGCACTACCTACCTGCCACCATCGCTCCTGCATGCTCAATGCCAGACTTTGAGTGAGCACCGAATCTGAGTGCTCCATGCGCGTCGCCATCACTTCGCAAGCTTCGCGCCGGCTGGGTAGGCCGAATTGATCGGCTCGGCAGGGCTTCGATAAAGTTTGAAGGGGAGGAATGGTTTGCGCCGCCAGAATGCCAATCGCTTCTATCGCACGTGTGGATAATCTCTCCCTCGGGGTCGCCACGGTCAACGCGTCGAAAATAGTGACTTGAAGGGAGTTCCAATAAAATGTCATTTTCTTGCTGGCGCCAATTTTCGTGATTGCCTCGGTTACGGCGTTGTCCGATGCGGCCTGTTCTGCGCGTTCCAAGTCCGGCATCCAGGCGAAGCCGTTATCCGGGTCCAGCTCCTTAAGGTGATTCTCGATTGATTTGGCAGCGCCACATTCTAACCGCTGACAAATGGAGCGTTGGACCCAGACAAGCTCTGGGCGCTCCGGCGCCATCGTCTCAGCTCGTTGAATGAATTGCAGTGGCTGCGCTGCGTCATCTTCCAGCGGATAGGACAGAAGCGCGGCTGTCGTCAAAGTGGATGGGGACGGTTGCGCGACAAGCGCTTCGAGTTCCGTCCGACGTTTGGCTTTATACGAGGCCTCGTCAACAACATTGCTGGCTACGTGGGAACATCCACCAAGGGCAAGCACGCAGAACAACTCGATGGCACCGACGCGAATCCTTGCTGTCATTCCGATACTCCTCTTCAATTCAAGCTATTCGGGCTTTGTCTTGACTGCCGACGTGCTGAAGCAACGCGACTACCGTCGGCGCTTCAAGGCAGTGTACAACGCGCCGTGAATGACCGCTTTGTTGCGGCCAATTTCAGGTGCCGAATGTCTCAAAGTGGCCGACAGCACACATTTGCGGTGGAATTTGCAGGATGTGTCGGCATCCGGCAAGTCTTGGACCCGGAGCTGCCCGATGAGCGTTCTTGGAGCGGACATTTGAGATCATGTCCGCCAGACTGAACGGCTCGTACAGGCGACGGTATCGCTAGATCAAAGTGCTACCCAGCAGATCGGCTTGGATTTACAGAAAGGAGGGCGTTTCATGGAACTGACGGGCGGATGCCTGTGCAAGGCAGTGCACTACCGGATCGCTGAGGCACCGGTCACCGCGCGGGCGTGCTGGTGCCGGATGTGCCAGACGATCGGCGGCGGAAGTGGCACCGTCAATGCGCTCTTCAACACGAGAGCGCTGACTGTCAACGGCGAGCTCAAAGAGTTCACGTTCATCGCCGACAGCGGAAACGTCATGTACTGCCGGTTCTGTCCCATATGTGGGACGCACGTACTCGTCACCTCGCAAAGGAGGCCACATTTCACCGCGGTAAGGGTAGGCACTCTCGACGATCCGAATAAAGTATCACCCGAATCCACAATCTGGACGTCGATGGCACCAACGTGGGCGGCGATCGACCCCAAGCTCCCTTGCCTCGACGGACAGCCTCCGCCAGGAAGATCAACGCTGCCTAGCTGACATCCACAAGTGTCTACTATGCGGTCAAATTGGGCAGGCCTCCGACAGACCGGTTCTGGCCGATTGTTGCAAAAAGTCGCCTTTCGAATGATTCAGCTTACCGAACTCAGTGAACGGCTGCTATCCGGCTTCGATTTGGTGTATTCGAATGTCCCAAAGTGGGCGGCCACATCGCGGAGCGGCCGGTAGGTAGCGGCGGAGCTGCCGGGCAGGTCGGGACAATTTAACACCGCCATGCTTTCCGATCTCCGCCAACCTACACTCGCGACCCGCTGCCGACTTTCGCCGCAGGCGGCTTCATGGAGTGCAATTGGGCTCAGCTAAATTGCGTCCCGCAATCGCGCCGATGTTCTTCGACCACATCTTAATAACCCATGCAGCTCTGTTTAGTCTGCTCATCAAACGCCTGCCTAGACCTAAATTGCTCCTCGTAACGGCTAACCGGCGGCAAAGCGACCTCGCTGTAGTGCCAAGCTCTTTTGTCGGCGCCCGAGATCATTGGCTTTCTATTTGTCCAGCACCAATCGAGAGCCGCCTTGCTGCTTGGAATTTCGAGGTCCGACCCAGTTCTCGGAATAAGAAGATCCACGTGCTGGTCCGACCAGCCATAGCAAGTCATGGCGCAAGCGGCGACCTCCGCCGTTGGAATGCTGAGTGACTTCATGAAGGGCATTCCGACGTGCACGTCAACGGAAATGGCGGAAACGAGAATCTTCACTCCGCCACGATAACTCGTAGCGCCACGATGCCGAAGGCTGGTAATGACCAGCGAGTTCGCCGGTAAAGCAGGGGCGGTAGAGGCCTTATCGGTTCCAAAAACGGACGACAGGTCGTTGTACGACTCGTTGCAGCCAGATAAGACAACAACGACGAGCATGCCACAGAGCCGCTGCATCTGCGAACTTGCCTCAACGTTGAGCAGCGAATGGCTGCGCCGACTTAGCCGAAGCTATTTGAGCCTGACTCATCGATTTCCCCCGAAAATTTACGAAGATACCGCCGCGTGTGCATCCCAACGAAAGTTAGCGGAGGGATTTGGGAAGTGGCATATTGAGGTTCCATGCGAGCCATAGCCAAAGGATTACGAAAAGAGGGGCGATGGCTGCGTAGACCTTAATCCACCGCTCGGAGACGAGCACTTCTTTGCCAAAGAAATGGGCTCGAATGAGCCGCAGCTCCGCAACCTTCGACGCGCCGCTCCCTATAAGAACCCAATACGCGAAAGCAACAGAGAGGAGCAACACGGATAGATACCAGGACCAAACATACGGATTGAGATCCTGTGGCCGGAAATAGTTCCACATGCCAGGGACGCCACCAAAGATTATGCCGGCGCCCATCACCAGCCAAGGAGCGATCATTGCGAGGAGGATCCGCCTGCGTAAGAGATCGTTTTCCGGCAGACGAGGGGGCTGACCTCGGTTGATCCCAAAATTGATGAACGTGATCGCGATACAAACTGCCCAAAAATATCGACTGATGAGGTCAAACGGCTGCATTGGAGGTGAACTCTCTAACGATGAATCGGAGCGTCACGCGTTTATAGCCGAGCAATCAAGTGGGTCTTAGAACTCACCGCGAACCTCTCCTCGCCCTTCCTAGTCGTTGTTCAATCCGACAACCTTCGTGATTCCGCAATTGCAATAGACCATTTACCGCGCAGTCGGTCAAACATCGGGATTCGCGAATGTGGCGAGGAAACGTGACCTGTTTCGCGTTTTGCGAATGACCGCAATCGGGCGTGCATTTCTGGGGGTCGAATGTCCGGTCTTGGCCGGGAGCGAAATCGAACGACTCCTGACTGGCAAGGTAAGCGGCCATTCAGCGCCGCCAATAATTTCGCGGGAGTCGGCCGGAGACACCGACTACGGTAGTATGTGATGAGCGCGAGCCGGGCGGTCAATCCGATCTGCCAAGAGCCCAGCACAACTCAAACATGGACACCGCAACGCTTCTAGACACGCTGTACAAACAACTGCCGCTGGAAACCGTCGCGCTCATGAAATTTGGCACGCGGTCACGGCGTACCAGTGCGGCGGCTCAAAGAAGCTCGCGTACCTTCCGTGCCAAAACTGGCGTTCTGAAGAATTCGTGATTGTCGCGATGCATCACTCAGGGCGCCAGTTTTGGTAAAAAAGTACGCGCACCCCCGATAGCAATCATTCGTTAGGTCGGAGCGGCGACATGGTGGATGCGGCGCGAGCCGCGGCCTCCGCCGTTTCAAATTCAATGTGCCGGGGCGAGGATTCTTTAGTGCCGCCGGAAGACGAGTCCGCTGCGCTCGATCGCCAGCAACCACGCCGCCAAGGGGGCGGAAGCAACACACGAATTCGCTGGCGGTGCTTGCCAGGCCCGGGATTAGTATCAAAGCCCTGTGTAATATCGACGGATGCACAAAAGCAGGCCTCTTCGCGTTCGTTGGTCGATCCTGGGCTGCTTGTTCGGTTTCTCCATCTTCGGCTACATGCAGCGAACCGGCATCACGATCGCCGCCGAGCCGATGATGCAGGAACTCGGTCTTGATCAAATGGCCCTCGGCTGGCTGCTCACCGTCTTTCTCGCCGGCTACACTGTGTTTCAGATTCCCGGAGCGGTGTTCGGCGAGTACTGGGGCCCGCGTCGTGCGCTCACCTGGATGGGCGCGACGACGCTCCTCGCGACTGCCGCGACCGCGGTCACGCCGCGGCTTGCGAGTGTCGGCGCCGTGATCGCGATCCTGATTGTCGCGCGCCTGGTGCTTGGCGCCGCGCAGGCCGGCCTGTACCCGGTCGCGACCGGTGCGATCAAGAACTGGTTCCCGGTGCGCAACTGGGGTTTCGCGCAGGGGTTTCTGATCACGGGCGCCTGGCTCGGCAGCGCAGTCACGCCGCCGCTCGTGAGCGCGCTCGTGCTGCACCTCGGGTGGCGCGCCGCAATCGCATCTGTCTGCGTTCCGTCGCTGCTGCTGCTCGCCTGGTGGCAGATCAACGCGCGCGACCGGCCGACCGAGCACCCGCTCGTGGGTGAGCTCGAGCTCGCCGAGATCGCCGAGGGAGCCGGCGCGGCCGACGAGAAGGTCAGTCTGTCACGCATCGCCCATGTTCTCGTCGATCGCCAGGTGCTCCTCATCACGGCCTCCTACCTATTGATGAACTATGTGTTTTACCTGGTGACGTTCTGGTCGTTCCTATACCTGCGGCAGGAGCGGCAGATGACGACGCTCGAGAGTGGCTGGCTCGCGAGCCTGCCGTTTCTCACCGCGGCGGTGGCCTGCGCCGCCGGCGGGCGACTGAGCGACTACCTGATCGCGCGCTGGGGCGCCGGTTGGGGCGTTCGCGTTCTGCCGCTCGTCTCGCTGCCTTGCGCCGGACTGTTCCTGTGGCTCACCGGCGCCGCCGGCACGGCCTATTTGGCGGTAGCAGCTCTTTGCCTCGCTTTCGGCTGCTGCGAGCTCATGGAAGGCCCGTACTGGTCCGTGACCATGCGCCTGGCGCCGGACGATTCGATGGCGGCCACGGCGGTGCTCAACACCGGCGGGAACCTGGGCGGCGTCTTGGCGACCCCCGCGATCGCGGCGCTTTCAGCGAACCATCAGTGGCACGCGATATTCGCGCTTGGCGCAGCGGCATCGCTCGCCGCGGCCGTGCTCTGGTTCTGGGTCGATATCGCGCATCCGCGCGCGCAATTGCAAGAGGTGCGTACATGAGAGAACTTCAACCGACGGCGGCGCCGGTGCGCAGCTTTCTCGACTGGCCGGTGGCCACGGATCCCGCCGAATGGTCTGCGGACGTAGCGCTCATCGGCATCCAGCATAGCGAGCCCTATGCACACGACCCGCGGCCCAACGACCAGGCGCGCGCGCCGGATGCGGTCCGCCTCCGTTCCGAGCAGATTTCCTACGGCCGGGACCAGTGGGACTTCGATCTCGACACCCCGCTTGGCGCGCTGCTGCCGCGCTGCATCGACATGGGTAACGTTGCCTGGACCGGCGGCAGTTACGACGACTACTCGGCCGCAATCAGTGCCCGCGTCCGCCACCTATGGAAACAGGGGGCGCAGATTTTCGCGCTCGGCGGTGATCATGGCGTGACGATCCCCCTGCTCGATGCGCTGGACGCCGTCGGCGAGACGGTCCACGTGTTTCATGTCGATGCGCATCTCGACTGGCGCGAGGAAGTTGGCGGCGTGCCCCGCGGCTATTCGAGTCCACTGCGCTGGGCGAGCAGCAAACCGCAGGTCACCGGCATGACGCAGGTCGGGATGCGCCAGACGGGCAGTGCGCGGCGCCCCGAGGTCGAGGCCGCGCGCGCGTACGGTTCGCACGTCTTCCCGGCCGAGGTGTTGCACGAGAAAGGCTGGGAGCCGGTGCTGGCGACGATCCCGAAGGGCAGTGCCGTATACGTCACGATCGATGCGGACGGGATGGACCCCACCGAGATGCCAGCGGTCATGGCCGCATCACCGGGGGGCATCCTCTACCGCGAGATCGCCCCCGTCCTGCGGCGCATCGCCCGCGCCCACCGCGTGGTCGGCATGGACGTGGTCGAGGTCGCGCCGAGCTATGACAGCGCGAACGGCATCACTGCGATCATGGCCGGAAGGCTCGTGGTAAACGTGCTCGGTGCCTCGTGGGCTCCGGACGGGGCCATGCGCAGGCGCTAAGCTGACGAGGGCAATAGCTAATTAGCACCCGCGGCTGCGGCGGTGTGCCAGGAAGCGCAGCGCACCGCTACGTCATGGCTCTGCCGCTACGGACACTTGGTCCAGGACACCGCGCGAGAGCGTCTCGCACGTCTGTAACTCGTATGAGCAGGATGTAGCGCTTACCGCCCGGTCATGACGCAAACGCCTATGGTCACCGTCCGCTTTACGGTGATCAAAATAGCGAGACTTAACAATTAGCTAGAGCCATCCCTGTTAGAAGAGGCCGTATCACTTCTTGGAAGACTTCTTCTTTCGCGGGGTCATAAACCTTGGCTTCTTCCCCTGAACGAGTCTCTCGCCTTCTACGATCAAATTGACGCCAAGAGCTTTCTGCTGTGCCCGAAACTCTTTCACCACGCGATTCCAGATCTTTGGAATTATGCGATTCAGTTCATATTCAAGGTTCTCCTTCATTACAGTGTTCATGTATACCCAGAACTTTGTATTCCGGCTGATCTTCGGCATCTTCGCCTTTCTGGTTTTGCGCTTCGTTGCCATTGCTTCTTCTCCTATAGATAGTTCTTGATGTGAGCGGTGACTATGCGTCAACGACCGAGTGACGTTTGGACGCCATTCAGAACCTCAACGCAATGTTGAGCAATACGCAAATTCCGCGCTGCGATAGGGGCTATCGCGAGTTAGTAAATAGCCGACTTCCTAAAATATCAACCGGCTTGGGATCGTGTATAGATCGTAATTCGAATGTGGGTCGCTGCGCTGGTAGTGATAGTCCGCCCTCGACCCCGTCCGTGGTGACCGGCGGCTTTGCCGCCACGAGAAACATCGATTCCCACCTTCGTTCATCGAAGACGCAACCCGCGCGATCGTTAGGCGCTCGAGGGGAGGGTTAAGCGCCTGGTCGAGTTCATGTTGCAGAGCGCAAGCGCCGCACAAGTGGCGAGATTTTGTTGGAACGATTGTGCGCGCCGGCCTGGCGTGGGACGATTCCGTGAACACGAATACGGGAGCTGAAGGATGAACGGACGTGTGGCGCTGGTCACTGGCGGCGGCCGGGGGATCGGACGCGAGGCGGCGTTACTGCTGTCCGCAGCGGGAGCGCGCGTGATGATCGTGTCGCGCAGCGCGACGGAACTAGCGGCCGTTGGCCTCGAATACATCGCAGCCGACCTAGGCACCGCCGAGGGCTGCGCCCTCGCCGTTGCCGAAACCGAGCGACGACTCGGGCCGATTGATGTGCTGGTCGTGAACCACGGCATCGGCTCGGCCCACGAGCGGCTTGTATGGGAGCAAGATCCCGAGGTCTGGCGCGAGACGATGCGCATCAACCTCGACGCTCCGTTCGAGCTCGCGCGGCTGACGGTAGGCAGCATGTGCAAGCGCGGTTTCGGCCGGCTCGTATTCACCAGTTCGACCGCCGGCGAGAAAGCGGAGCGCTCCGGCAGCGCGTACACGGCGTCCAAGCATGGGGTTATCGGGCTCGCACGCGCGGTCGCCCAGGACGCCGGGCCTTTCGGAGTCACATCCAACGCGGTGCTGCCTGGCTGGGTGCGAACGGCAATGGCCGAGCGCTCGGCTAAGACGGAGGCCGAGCGGCGCGGAATCAGCGTCGAGCAGGTGTGGCGCGAGCGCGCCGCCATCTACCCGCAGAACCGGGTGCTGGAGCCTTCCGAGGTAGCGCAGGTGATTGCGTTCCTGTGCAGCGATGCTGCGGGGGGCGTGAACGGCGAGGCGATCACCGTGGCTCTCGGTGGCATATGGTAGGCGTTCGGAGCGTTTTGCATCGAGCCGATGCGGGATTGGGGTCCTGTCGCAAATGGCTTGAGCACGTCTTGCCCGCCAATCTGCGAACCGCTATGGAATCGACGCGTGCAAAGAAGGTGGCGTCTCGGCCCGATGGTGGTCTAGTGCGAGTCTTCGTGCGGGCGGAAGGTCTAATGTTGCTTCGGCGCGATCTATTCGGCCTGCGCTCCCGTAACCGTGAGATCGATTCGCGGCGAACCCAAGATGGTCACGCCGAGATTCTTTACAGTCAGAGAAACGTCACGCGCTTCTTGCGGTGGGACGTTCAAGTAATCAAATGATCCAGTCTCGTCATCCACGGTAACGCAGTCCCCAGTCTTCTTTGCGGCCTTGTTCGCAATGTTCTTGCAATCGGCAATCAAAAGTCGGAAATCCGCCTTTTTTAACGTTTCATTCGTCGAATGATTAAAAAGCCGGACAGTCACACGACTAACTTGGTGGCTATAGCCGGGAAAGTCGGTGCGCATGTCCCGTACCTCGATGCTACTGGGAGGTATCAGCCTTGGTGGCGGAAGCGGAGAAACGGCCAACCCTGGTTGGTAGATAGCTGATGGGGTCTGCTTGGTCGTTGATTGGTTAAGCACGACTAACAGGACTAAACCAACGATCACAACCCCACCGATGAGGAGAACCTTACGGAATCCTGGCACAGCGATCGCAAGCAAGAGAACGACAGCAGCGAAGATTATTACTAGCCGTTTCACTTCGAACTCTTTATTGGACGCGGATCGTTCCGTCTATATGAACGATCCGTGGCTGTCGTGCATTAACTGCCTGCATATACGTGGACCACGCGGCGAGACTGTTTGCTACTGGAATGTCTGCGCTAAACCTTAGCAGATGATGGCGAAGATCTCCTAAAGCATCAAATGATGGGCAGAGTTCCTGAAAGCCGACGGTGGCCAAGGACTGCAGAGGGTTGTGACGCGCCTCTGACCGGCCCGAAGCATCCGCATAGCAATCGAGAATAATCCCCGCAAATCGGTCGTTCAAAGGTGTGAATGAAGCCGTCTACGTTTATGCTGTGCATAATCCCGGGTTCCATGTTTCCCGCTATGCCTGCGACCCCAAGCATCGTTGGTGCGGCGCCACTCCCTGGCTCGTCAGGAGCGGGATGAGATAACAAAATAAAGATGAGAGATAAGGAAATGCCAATGAAGATGTCACAGGGGTTCCAACCAAGCTCAATTTTCTCGAATACGTTCAGGACCGTCGCGGTCTGGCTCGGTTTGGGAGTACTGGCCGCTGCGTTACTGTGGGTTACCGACGCGCAGGCCGCGGCACCCGGTGGACAGTCGCGCCACATCAATGCGCTACGTTTACAAGGCACACTCGAGAAATTGAGCGAGTTTGGTCGCAATCCCGAAGGAGGTGTCACCCGCCTCGGGTTTTCACAGACCGAGATGGATGCACGAACTTACGTGATGAGCCTGATGAAGGACGCCGGGCTCGAAGTTCGGGTTGACGCGGCCGGCAATATCTTCGGGCGGCGAGCAGGCACCGCGCAGTTGCCGACGTTGCTGTTTGGCTCACATATCGACTCGGTTCCCCACGGCGGTAACTTCGATGGAACCGTCGGCAGTCTAGGCGCCATCGAAGTTATGCGCGCCCTAAATGATGGTCACGTCACCACGCGCCATCCACTCGAAGTTGTCATATGGACCAATGAGGAAGGCCCGCATTTCGGGATCAGCGCACTGGGCTCCGGTGTGGCGGCCGGCGTATTGGGGCCGGAAATCCTCGACCGCAAGGATGAAGAGGGACTCACGCTGGCCGACTGGCTTCGCCGCTACGGACAAGATCCGTCGCACCTGACCGACGCCCGCATTCTGCGCGGCGCGCTGGCCGCGATTTTGGAATTACACATCGAACAGGGTCCGCAACTCTATGAGACCAAGGTTCAGATCGGCGTCGTACAGGGAATTGTGGGTCTCAAGCGGTGGAAGTGCGTCGCGACGGGTTTCGCGAACCATGCGGGCACGACGCCCATGAATCGCCGCAAGGACGCGCTCGCTGCAGCTGCGAAAGACCTGCTGGCTGTCCGTGACGTCGTACGCGCGGAACCTGGCCGCCAGGTAGGTACCGTCGGCTACATGAAGGCGGAGCCTGGTGCGCCAAACGTTATCCCCGGCCGCGTAGAGTTCCCGGTCGAGTTGCGCGATCTCGACGCTGCCACGATCGAGCGTATGTGGGAGCACGTTCAGCAGAGGTTTGCGCAGACGGACAAGGAGGAAGGCGTCGAGACGCGCTGCGCAGTGATCAATGATATTGCGCCCGCGCTCAGTGACCCTTCCGTGCAGAGCGTCATACGCGAGGCGGCGCGGTCGGCCGGCCTGTCGACCGCAGATATGCCAAGCGGTGCCGTACACGACGCCGGTGAAATTTCCAGGCTTGCGCCGATGGGCATGATCTTCGTACCGAGTCGCGACGGGATTAGCCACGCGCCGCAGGAATTCTCGACGTGGGACGATGTCGCCAACGGCACCGAAGTCCTCTATCGGTCGATTCTGAAACTCGACAAACAAATGAACACACGCTGATGTGCGTGGGAATATTTCAGCCTATCGGTTTTATCCGCGAGGTCCATCAGAATTGACGACAGTCGCTCAGGAGTAGGCAGATAACGTCCCGTTGAATATGAAATCATGAGCGAAGCCAACCAATTCAGACTCTTGCGCGAGCGGCGCTTCTTGCCGTTCTTCGTGGCGCAGGCCTGCGGAGCGTTTAACGACAATCTTTTCAAGAACGTGCTGGTCATCCTCGTGACCTATCAGGCGACCCGCTGGAGCACGCTGCGTCCCGAATTGCTGGCGAACATCGCTGCCGGTCTGTTCATACTGCCTTTCGTAGTGTTTTCGGGGCTTGCGGGACAGTTGGGGGAGCGCTTCGATAAGGCGCGCATTCTCAAGAGTGTCAAAGCGCTGGAAATCGCCATCATGATCGTTGCCGGCATCGGTTTTGCGCAACATTGGGTGGTGCTTCTGCTGTTTGCGCTGTTCATGATGGGCGCGCATTCGACTTTTTTCGCTCCGGCCAAGTACGGGCTATTGCCCCAGGTGCTCGATGCGAGCGAATTGGTCGGCGGCAACGCAATCCTGGAAACCGGCACGTTCCTGGCGATCCTGCTCGGAACACTGACTGCCGGTCTGCTCGCCGGTCATAGCAATACCACATGGATAGAGGCGAGCTTGGTGCTCATCGCGGTCGCCGGGTTCCTTACCAGTCTTGCTATCCCAAAGTCCGAAGCGGTGTCGCCTGGCCAACGCTTGGACTGGAATCCGTGGACTTCGACGCTGGACAATCTGCGCGCCGCGCGAGAATCGCGCGCGGTGCTGCTGTCCGTGCTGGGGATGTCCTGGTTCTGGTTCTATGGCGCCTTGCTGCTGGTGCAGCTCCCGCTGTATTGCCACACCGTGCTCCACGGCGATGAATCGCTGGTGACGATCACCATC
>Ga0181521_10002542_pt1 | contig 22003 bp, 19 predicted proteins | sample PEATcosm2014_Bin_32_FD_119764 | JGI IMG/M metagenome (GOLD analysis project Ga0181521, IMG submission 119764) | Peatland microbial communities from MTU Mesocosm Facility, Houghton, MI, USA - PEATcosm2014_Bin02_60_metaG | ecosystem: Environmental > Terrestrial > Soil > Wetlands > Peat | place...
GCGATGAGCGCGCAGGAGCTTTCGTAGCCCTTGGGATGCGGACAAAACTTCGCCCCAAGGCCTTCCTGCGGATCGCCGCGCAGGGCGACGATGTGGCGAACCCCGGCTTCCCAATAGCCTTGCACGATCGCATCGATCTCGCTGCGCGCCGCGTCGACGCAGGTCAAATGCGCGGCAGGCTTGACGACGCCCTCCTTGGCGAGCCGCGCAACCGTCGCGTGGGTGCGCTCGCGGGTCGATCCCCCCGCGCCGTAGGTGACCGACATGAAGCTCGGCCCCAGCGGCGCGAGCCGGTTGATCGATTCCCACAGCATCGCCTCCATCGCCACCGTCTTCGGCGGAAAGAATTCGAAGGAAACCCGGATGTCGGAGGGAAGCGTGCGGCTGGCCCGCGGCAGTTCGCAGGTTGGATTTTCGCTCATGCGACTTCTCGCGCTGTCAAAGGAAGGGCGTCCGAGTTGATCCGGCGGTCGCGGCCAAGCCAGATGGTGACGGTGAGCTTGCCGCACTCGCCGGATTGCGGGGCGAGTTCGCGGCGCATGACGACATCGAGCCCGGCGGCGGCGAGGTAACCGGCGACCTCATCGGTCGAAAAACCGAGGCGCCGATGCGCATGCGCGACGCGCAGGCTCTCCTCCTCGTGGGGGGCGAAATCGACAATGAGGAGGCGCCCGCCCGGCCGCAGCGCCCGCGTCGCCTCGCGAATGGCGCGCAACGGATCGTCGAGATAATGCAGAACCTGATGCATGACGACGAGATCGTAGAAATCGAGTTCCACCGGCAAGGCGTAGAGATCGCCCTGGCGCAGTTGGGCGTTGCGCAGGCCATTGCGCTCCAGCCGGGCTCTGGCGACGCTCAGCATTTGCGGCGACTGATCGACCCCGACCGCACGCGAGGCCCGCGGCGCCAATATTTCGAGCATGCGGCCGGCGCCGGTGCCAAGATCGAGCACGGCGTTCAGCGGCGCGGGACCGATCGCCTCCAAGATGGCAGCCTCGACGCGCTCCTCGGGCAGATGCATGGCGCGCACTTCATCCCAATTGGCCGCGTGCGTGGCGAAGTACCGCGCCGCCTGGTCCGCGCGCGCCTCGCGCACTTCGGCGAGCCGCGCGCGGTCGGCGACAAGATGCGCGTCGGCGGGCGCGAGCCGCGCGACGATGTCGCGAGCGAAGCCCGCCGCCGGGCCGCTCTGGCTGATCAGAAAAAACACCCAGGACCCCTCGCGATGCCGCTCGATCAGGCCGGCTTCGGTCAGCAGCCTCAGATGACGCGAGACGCGCGGCTGCGACTGGCCGAGAATTGTGACGAGTTCGCTGACCGTCAGTTCGGCCTCCGCCAGCAGAGCGAGAAGGCGCAGCCGCGTGGCTTCGCCGGCGGCGGTCAGGGCGGTGAGGACGACGTCGAAAGGCGCGTGCTGAGGGTGAGGCATGGGAGCCATCTCTAATCACAACAATTCGGAATTGTATATGCAGATATCTTTATATGTAAAGATAAAAATGGGGCAAAATCCGCGCGGCGCCGGCGTGGCCGGAGCCGGCTTTTCGCCTTGGTTAGGCGCCATGAGAACGATAAGGTCCCGGCGCGTCTCGCCGGAGTCGCGTCGGTCTAATAAAGGATGCGTCAATGAAACTCTCTTTTTCCTCATTCATCGCAGGCGCTCTCATGCTGTCCATGCCGGCCGTCTGCGCTGCGCAGCAGCAGCAGGCGCCCGCGGCGACGCCTTCAGCGACGGCCGCGAAGGCGCCGGCGATGTCCGACGACGCCAAGCAGGCCAAGTCGAAGGCATGCTCCGCCGAGGCGGACGCCAAGAAGCTTCACGGCAAGGAGCGCAAGGAATTCCGCTCGAAATGCAAGCGCGGCGGCTGAACCGGCGCGCGCGACGTGAGTTCGTCGGATGTTAGCCCCGGTCGGAACAACGCATGATTGTCATCCGCTCGATCGCCTTCAATATTCTGTTTTACGTCAACATGACGGTCCTTGCGATTTTGGGGCTGCCGACGCTCTTGATGAAGCGGGCGGCGGTACAGGAACTCGCGCGCATCTGGTCGCGCAACTCGCTTTGGCTCCTCGACAAGATTTGCGGCGCGAAAGTCGAGTTCCGCGGCCGCGAGCATCTTCCCGAAGGCGCGTGCATCATCGCCGCGAAGCATCAATCGGCGCTGGAGACCTTCGCCCTCACCACGCAAATGGACGACTTCACGTTTGTGCTGAAGCGCGAATTGCTGAAGGTCCCGATGTTCGGATGGTATCTTAGAGCCGCCGAACAGATCGCCGTCGACCGCGCCCGGCGCGGCCAGGCGCTCGCCGACCTGACGCGGCAGGTTACGGATGCGCTCGGCGAGGGGCGGCAGGTTTTCATTTTCCCTGAAGGCACGCGGACAGCGGTTGGCGCCCCGCCTGCGTATAAATCCGGCGTCGCGCATCTATGCGCCGCGACCGGCGCGATCTGCGTGCCCGTGGCGCTGAATTCCGGCCTGTTCTGGCCGCGCCGCGGCTTGCTGCGGCATCCAGGACGCATCGTCATCGAGTTTCTGGCGCCGATCGCGGCCGATCCCGACAAGCAACAGTTCATGCGCCTCCTCGAAAGCCGGATCGAGGCGGCGACGGTGCGCCTGATCGCCGAGGCTCTCGCCGCCGACCCCTCTCTCAAGTGCGCCTTGGAGCGCCAGCCGGACCCGGCGGCAGGCTGACGCTGCGACGGCGCGATCGCGGGAAATCGCGATTGACGCAACGTTAATCTGTTCCTACTATGTTCGCGTCAATCCAGATCTTGGGTTTTGGGAAAAAACGGCATGGGCGACGTCGCTCTGTTGCGTCAGGATTTTGTTCGACCGCGCCGCAGCCGCGGGGCGCCGAAGCGCGCAAAGGCCGAGGCGGCGATGGCCGACCTCTTCGACGACGCCGTGGAGGCGTCGCCGCCGCCACGCGCCGCGCCCGCGGGCCCGCGCGACCGCGAGGCGCCGCTCGGTTGCCTCGCCGGCGCGGCTCTTGCTCCGCGTTTCCATAGCTGGCGCGGCGCCTCCGGGCGGCGCTACATCTGCTCCGTCTTCCCGGTGCGCGAGGACGCCGAGCTCGGCGGCCTCCCCGAATTCGACGACGCCATCGCCCTCGCCGTTTCGCGCGACGGTCGCGGCCGGCGGCGACGGGTCGCGGTGCTCGATCTTTCCTGGCGCGACGGGCGATTCGCAGGCGACATACGGGCCGCCGGCGAGGCGCTCGGCGCTGGCGCCTGCGAATGGCATATCCATCTTCTCGCGGAGGACGGCGAGGCGCGCCGCGCCGCGATCGCCGATATCGCCTCGTAGGAAACCGCGCGTTGCCCTAACCGAGGCGGCGGGCGAGCCATTCCAGGGTTTCGTCGTGAATGGCGAGGGCGGCGAGATGCGCCTGCGTATTGCGCACATAGTCCGGATTATCGCCCGACAGCCCCACCCCCTGACTCACCAGTCTGACGAGTTCGGCGCGATCGAGACGACCGGCATATTGGACGTGAGACCTGTCGGCGACGTAGGAGATGGCGCGAACGTATCCGCCATCCGCGAGCCGCGCGCGCAGGAAGACTTCGCGATAGACCGAGGTCACCTGTTCGCGTTCGCGCAGATAGGCGAGCGCGGCGCCGGCCTTCGCGGCCGCGACTCGGAAGGCGACGCCTTTGCAGGAGCCGCCGCGGTCGAGGCCAAGGACGAGGCCCGGCCGCTCGCTTGTGCCGCGATGAACGTGTGAATAGACGCAGAGCGCGCGATGATAACCGCGCACCTCGGCGCCCTGACGCGCGATGAATTCAAACCCCGGCCGCCACATCAGCGAACCATAGCCGAACACCCATAGATCCTCAGCGGCCGTCATCGCGCGATTTGCTCCTGGATGGCGCGCGCTATAAACGAAGACGCGTGACGAGAAAAGCGCGCGGCGCGGGTCCCGCATCGACACATCGCAGCGCTTGATCGTCCGAAGCGCGGCGGGCGAGACAAGCCGCCGCAGGACGCCAAGCCGAGGAGCCGGTCAAGATGCCGCGTTTGTCCGTCATCGCCATCGTCGTCGTCGCGCTCCTCGCCGCCGCCGTCGCCGGATGGTCTTTGCTGTGGAGCGCAGCGGCGCGCAAGACCGGCGCGGTTCTCGACGCCTGGATCGAAAATGAGTCGCAGCTCGGCCGCGATTGGACTTGCCCCGGGCGCCGCATCGGCGGCTATCCGCTCGACATCGAAGTCTCCTGCGCCGATTTGCAGTTTCACGGCGAAATCCTGGAGGAGAATTTTGCGGGATCGCTGAAAGGGTTCCGCGCCGTCGCCACCGTCCTGCAGCCGGATCGCGTCACGCTGCGGATGGAGCCGCCCTTCGCCGGCAAGACGCCGGATGGAGAAATCGATTTCCAGCTTGCCTGGAACAGTCTCAAAGTCACCATCGAGGGGCGCCCCAGCGCCCTCACGCGGCTTTCCATCGACGGCGACCAATTTACAGTGAAGGGATCGGCCGGCGCCCTCGGCGCGATCGATGCCGGGGCGCAGTCCTTGCGGGCGTCCGTCGCGCCGGCGCCTAGCGGCGCGGAGGCGGCGCTCGATTTCCAGATCGCGCTCGACGGCGCGGTGATTCCGGCGCTCGCCATTCCGCTCGGCCTTGACGCGCCTCTCGATGCGGCGCTCGGCGGCTCGATCCTCCGGGCCGACGTCTCCGGCGCCGGAACTCTCGCCGAGCGCATCGAGCACTGGCGCGTCGGCGGCGGCCGCCTCGATTTGAAGACCGCGCAGCTGACCAGCGGCGCGTCGAAAATCAGCGCCAGCGGCGCCCTCGATCTCGATGAGGGGCATCGCCCGCGCGGCAAGCTCGACGCGGCTTTCGAAGGCGTCAATCCGATCCTGCTCCGTCTCGGCGTCGACCCGCAGGTTCTCGCGGCGAGCTCGCTGCTGACGCGCTTTCTGCGCAATTCGCAAGACAAGGCCGGCGCCCCCGATACGACGCGCCTGCCTTTGCGCCTCACCGACGGCTGGGTGTGGATCGGACCGATCCGCACGCCTGTGCGATTGTCGCCGCTCTATTGAATTGTAAGGCGAGGCCCAAACGCGTCGATACGCCTTTGCGCTTTAATAAGCGCGGCTGCGCAGAACCTCGAAGCAGGTCCGCAGCAAGATATTGATATCAAGACCAATCGACCAATGGTTGACGTACCAGAGGTCCAATTTGACGCGATCGACCATCTGCTCAAGCCTGCCGGTTTCGCCGCGCAATCCATTGACCTGCGCCCACCCCGTCATCCCGGGCTTCACATGATGGCGAAAGGCGTATTTGGCGATGAGAACCTTATATTCATTGTCATGGGCGAGCGCGTGCGGGCGCGGGCCGACCAGCGACATATCGCCCTTCAAAACGTTGAACAGCTGCGGCAGCTCATCCATGCTCGAGCGGCGAAGGATCTGCCCGACCCGCGTCACGCGGCGGTCGTTCTTTCGCGCCTGCGCGATGACCGCGCCGTCCTCCTGGACGGTCATCGAACGAAACTTGTAAATGACGAATTGCTTGGAATTGAATCCGTTCCGCCGCTGCCTGAAGATCACCGGTCCCTTGCTGTCGAGTTTGATCGCGACGGCGATCAGCAGCAGAAGCGGCGACAGGAAAACGATCGCAAAGGACGCGCACACGAAATCCAGCGCGCGTTTGACGGCTCTTTCCATCGTGCTCAACGGCGCACGCTGGATTTCAAGGCAGAGAGTCGGCCCGCTGGTCGACAAGGCGCGCCGCCCGAGCACCGATCTGATCGTGTAATCGGGCAGGAGATGCGCCGGCAACGGCGACGCGCGGAGCCGTTCGCGCAGGGTCTCGAGAAGCTCCTTGCTGCTCCAGCGCAGCGCGACGACGAACTCATCGACGCCGCTTTCGCGCGCGGCATGGAGCGCACGGTCGATATCGACGAGAACGTCGTCCGAGATGGCGCCTTTCGTCGTCGCGAGGGAGACGCGCGCGACTTCGTTCATGCCGAAATAGCGAAACAGCATGGCCGTGCTCAATCTCATCAATTCGGAGGGCTCGCCAATCGTGATGACGCGGCGTCCGGGCAGGCTCCCCTTCGCCATCAGCGACCGCGAGGTCTTCTCGGCAAGCCATCGGGCGAGGAGCAGGAGCGATATCTGCAGCACAGCCGACGTAATTATGGAGCCATGTGACAAGCCGGCATTCCCTTTCAGGAAAATCAGAAATATCGCCGCGAATAAGACGACGATCGCCCAAGTGACGAAAATCCGTGACAAATAACGGGAGGGCGCAAGCAATACCGGCAGGCGATATAAACCTCTTGAGCTCGCGACATAGGCGTAAAGTAAACCTTCGGCCAAACCAATCCCAAGATTGACTACGAGCCCGCTGTTTTGAGCTGACCACAGAAACTGATACAGCAGACCGCCGAATACGTTCGCAAAGGTAATAAGCAATATATCGACGAGACCGACGACAGCCTCGATGTTTTTGTAAGAAACGTAAAGTCTGGGAGAGCCTGAAACGGGCGTCTCGGCATGGACCTCAGTTTCCGCGATCTGGCTCAAGCGGTTGAAGTACATCTCTAGACTCACGCTGTTCAGAAGAACGCCGGTAAACATTAGGCAACAATAAACCGGAAAAATCAACCTAAAACCCCAGAGCCCAAGCCGCTCAGGATGCGTGCTGTGCGAATGAGCACGCAGCTATTCAGCGAAATGTCGCGAACCGCCGCCGCCATGGACTATTTTTGAATGCTAGTATTCATCGTTTTTTAGTTCAAAAATCTGCGAGCGACGGCCGCCGCACCGCGGCCGGCCCGGAGCGCCTAGCCCAAGCGTTGCGATGCGCCAAATTGTCGCCTCATTTGCGCGGCGCCAATTTTTAGGTCTCGTCAGCGCGATCCGACCGGCACGCGCTTGCGGTCGGGCGGCAAGGCTTCCTCCGCGAGCGCTTCAAGCGCATCGAAGAGCGACGCCGCCTTCTGATCGGCGGACCCGAGCCGCCGGATGGACACGGCGCGCTCGACGCTTTCGCGTTTGCCGAGCACGAGCAGGACAGGGACTTTGGCGAGGGAGTGTTCGCGCACCTTGTAATTGATTTTCTCGTTGCGGAGATCGCCTTCGACCCGCAGCCCCCTCTTGCGCGCCGCCGCGATCACTTCGAGGGCATAATCATCGGCGTCCTGCGTGATCGTCGCGACGACGATCTGCACCGGCGCGAGCCATAGCGGCAAATGGCCGGCGAAATGCTCGATCAGAATGCCCGTGAATCGCTCAAGCGATCCGAACATGGCGCGATGGATCATCACCGGCGTGATTTTCTCGCTGTCGGCCCCAATATAAAAGGCGCCGAAACGGCCCGGCATGTTCAGATCGACCTGCGTCGTGCCGCATTGCCATTCCCGGCCGATCGCATCGCGCAAGGTATATTCGAGCTTCGGCCCATAGAAGGCGCCCTCGCCCGGATTGATTCCGGTCTTCAGCCCACGTTCAGCGATATGCTCGAGGACGCGCGTCAACGCGGCTTCGGCCTTGTCCCAGGCCTCATCCGAGCCGACGCGCTTGTCCGGCCGCGTCGAAAGTTTGACGACGATGTCGTCGAAGCCGAAATCAGCATAGATCGACAGGATGAGATCATTGACCTTCAAGGCCTCTTCCATGATCTGGTCTTCGGTGCAGAAAATATGCGCGTCATCCTGGGTGAAGGCGCGAACGCGCATGATCCCGTGCAAGGCGCCGGACGGCTCGTAGCGATGCACGACGCCGAATTCGGCGATCTTCAGTGGGAGATCGCGATAGGACTTCAGGCCGTTCTTGAAGATCTGGATATGACCGGGACAATTCATCGGCTTCAAAGCGAAGATTCGATCATCCTCGGTCTTGGTGACGAACATGTTTTCGCGAAAGGTCTGCCAGTGGCCCGACGTTTCCCATAGCGCGCGATCGAGCACTTGCGGCGTATTGACTTCGATATAGCCGGCCGCCTCTTGGCGCCGCCGCATGTAGGCGATGAGCGTCTGAAAAAGGGTCCAGCCCTTCGGGTGCCAGAAAACCGTTCCGGGCCCCTCTTCCTGAAAATGAAACAGATCCATTTCCCGGCCGAGGCGGCGGTGGTCGCGCCGCTCCGCTTCCTCGATCTGCTTCAGATAGGCTGCGAGATCTGCCTCGGTCGCAAACGCTGTCGCATAAATGCGCTGCAGCATCGGCCGGTTCGAATCGCCGCGCCAATAGGCTCCGGCGACCTTCATCAGCTTGAAGGCGGCGCCGACCTTGCCCGTCGAGGTCATATGCGGACCGCGGCAGAGATCGAGCCAATCGCCCTGCCGATAGATCTTCAGATCCTCGTCGCCGGGAATTGAATCGACGAGTTCGACCTTGAACGCTTCGCCGCGCGCCTCGAACCAGGATTTCGCCTGATCGCGGCTCCAGATCTCTTTCGTGAAAGGCTTATCCTTGCTGATGATTTCGGCCATCTTTTTCTCGATGGCGGCGAAATCCTCGGGCGTGAATGGCTCCTCTCTGAAAAAATCATAATAGAAGCCGTTTTCGATGACCGGCCCGATGGTCACCTGCGTGCCCGGATAAAGCGTCTGGACCGCCTCCGCCAGCACATGGGCGGCGTCATGACGAATGAGCTCCAGCGCGCGCGGGTCATCGCGCGATACGAATTCGATGGCGCCATCGCTGGAGATGGGATCGGCGAGATCGCGCAGAACGCCGTCGAGAACCATCGCAACGGTCCGTTTGGCCAAAGAAGGCGAAATGCTCCGCGCCACCTCGAACCCTGTGGCGCCGGCCTCGAACTGGCGCGAAGCGCCGTCGGGAAAAGTCACGCGAACCATGTCTCAACTCCTTGCCGCTCAATCGCCAGAACCAGTCGGCGTAAGCGCATCAAGCCAAACACACGCCGCGTCCCGAACAGACGGCCGGCATGCGGGCGAATCGATCTGAGTGCGGGTGGTACGGCGTTTGAAATCGCGGCTCAAGCCCCCCTCGCGCCCGAAGCAGACAGCGCGATGCGCGGATGGCTCCGCGTTAAGTAAGACATTAACTGCAGCTTTACCAAAAAAACGCGCGTCCGGACCAGTAACGTGTTGCGCCCGCCGAGGAGGGGCCGTTGCGGCCGCATCTAAAGAAAAAGAGCCGGACACTTGATCACAGAAATGTGTGATTATAAGGTAATCCGCTGCTCCATTCGTTCGTCTTGGTCAAGAGCAACATCAGCAGGAGGGAATTAAGATCGGATTTAGCTCAATATTGCACAAATGATGAATATGATTATTCGATAAATTGGCCAATCTTCGGCGTGCGCAAGCGCACATTAGCTCTGGGCCTCAACTATTAAATGGGAGCGGCGGCAGACCGAAAATTGTGAATGACCGGCTCACCGCCTTATTATCTAAACGGCGCAACCGCAGCAGTTTACACGCTTTTTAACTGAATTTTTCGTGATCGTGAAGTAGAGCGAAGGTTATACTCGTAACACAGGATGACGCAGCGGTTAGCGCCTTCGAAATGACTGGCGACTTAAATGACTCCCTTTGCAATGTATTTGGACGGAATGGAACTGGAGTGCGCCGAGAAGCGCGCGCTTGCATCATTTACGCGCCGGATCGTTGAAATCGCAGCTCTCTCGCGGTCCGTCGCCGTCGACCCCGACTCGACTCGCCCGCTCAATATCCTGTCGCAGCCGGCGATCTTGCTGGATCTCGACGGATTTGTCGTCGACGCCAACGCGGCGGCCGACTCGCTGATCAACAATGACGTCCGGGTGAGGCAAAGACGCCTCTATATCCGCGATCCGGAAGCGCGGCACAAACTGCGCATCTATGTCGATCAATTCGACGACGCGACGCGGCACGTCACGCCATCCGTCGAGCCGATCATCGTTCCCCGCCTCGACGGTTTACCGTTTCTTCTGAGGATCTGGGCGATCGAGTCCAACGCGCGCTGGCCTTCCCGCGACGTTCGCGCCCTGGTGACGCTCAACGCGCTGGGTCCAAGGCCGGGACCGCCCGCCTCGCTTCTCGCCAGGACGTTCTCCCTGACGCCATCGGAGGCGAAACTGGCATGCATCATCGCACGCGGGGCGGGGCCTGATACGGCCGCCGCGGAACTCAATATTTCCCGCGAAACGGCGCGCAATCAGTTGAAATCCATTTTCGCAAAAACCGCGACGCACCGGCAGGGCGAACTGGTCGCGCTGCTGCTGCAAGTCTGATGCGTCAAGCCTGACAGGTCCAGAACGAAAGCCGCGGGCGTTTGATCGATTTGATCGCGCCAAGGCTTCGATCCGACCGGAACGGATCACGCCGACGGCCGCTCCGCAATTCACAAGCTTATCCAAAAAGTAAGGCCATGCCGCCAGAATATATTGCGCGCCGCATTTCCGGAGATTACGCAAATAGCGCTTATAGATTACAAGAGGACACTATCCCGTGGTTACATATGTTGATTAAGAACTATTATCACAAAATATATTCACAAATTCGCCGGTTCGCCGCTCTTTTGGGGAATAAGTAAAAATCACCTCGTTTCGTGAGACTTATGGCCACGAAGACGCTTTATCTTAGGAAGGTGGCTTGATCGTGGATCCGGCGGTGGTTCAAGAGGGCGTTATGCCTACTAATAAAGTCATCGTGGACGTGCTCCTGGAAACCAGCAATCTGCTTCAGCAGAAGGGCTGGAACAAGTTTTCCATGGCGCGGGATCCGCGCGGCGAAGGCGTCGGCCCAAACAGCGAGGATGCGTCTTGTTACTGCCTTTCTGGCGCGCTGGTCAGGGCGTGGCGAACCATTGATCCGCAGAACGAAGATTTCTATTTCAAATATTTTGAAAAGAAATTTTCGGACGACTTGCGTGAAAGCTATGGTTACGACCACACTTTCACCCGATGGAACGATGAAGTGGCGACCTCTCGGGACAATGTGGTGACGTTGATTCATTCCGTGATCACATCGATATTGCGGGATGACGCCAGCGCTGGTCCTGGCGTCGGTCTGCAGCCCCCGGCCGCCGGACCGGACAAGCGCCGCTCCTGACCGCGCGTATCCGGATTTTGCTGACGCATAAAGCCTGCCCGCCGTTTCCGTCGCTCCAATCCATTGCGTCTCGACCCTGAAACCTCAGATAATGCCAGGATGGCGATTGTTCGGAAGCGGATATCGCCCATTATAGAGGGCGCCGATGACGGAGACCGAGCTCAAATTCCTGATCGCGAAGCCGGATCTTGCAAAGCTTTGGACGCTTCCGGCGCTGCGCGAATGGATCAAGGACGCGCCCGCGCGGCAAAGCAAAACCACCTATTTCGACACTGTCGGGCAGGATCTCTGGAAGCGCGGCTTCATCCTGCGGATTCGCAGCACCGACGGGTATCTGATCCAGACGATCAAGCAGGACCAATCGTCGCTGGTCGACAGAGGCGAATGGGAGCGCCAGATCCAGCCGCCGCCCAAGGGCGCGCCGCTTGGTCCCGATCTGGCGATGATCGAAGACACGCCATTGGCCGACGCGATCGACGAATCCATTCGCCCCGGCCTACGCCCATCATTCGAAATCGACGTCGAGCGCACCGCCTTTCCGTGGATCGTGGGGGACACCCTGATCGAGGTCGCGATCGACCGCGGCGCAATCCGCAGCGTCGATGCGCGCGGCTCGACGGTCGAGATCAGCGAACTCGAACTCGAGTTGAAACGTGGCGACAGAAAGGCCGCGTTCGTCCTCGCCCGCACGCTCGCGGCGCAAGCGCCGCTGCATTTGAGCCTCATCAGCAAAGCCGAACGCGGCCAGCTTCTCCTCGCCCGCGCCGTCGGTCTGCCGGCGAAGGCGTCGGAACCCCGTCTCAGCGACGACATGACGATCGACGCGGCGTTTGTCGCGATCTGCAGCGCCTGTCTGCATGATTTCATGCTCAACGCCGCCGCCCTGGATGGCGGCGATCCGGTCGAGGCCGTTCACCAGGGGCGCATTGCGCTTCGCCGCCTGCGGGCGGCGCTGGCGCTTTTCAAGCCCGTCAGGCGCGACGGCTTTGCAAGGATGAATGACCAGTTGATGTGGCTGGCGGGTATTTTCGGCGCCGCGCGCGATGGCGACATCCTGTGCACGGGCGGCGGCGCCAAGGCGTCGCTGGGGGCGGACGCGCCCGATTTTTCCCAATGGCGCGAGGCGAGGCGCCTCGCCGCGCACAAGGCCGTTCGTGCGGCCGTGCAATCGAAGCGCTGGCGGATTTTTCTGATCGATCTTTGCGAATGGATCGAAGATGACCGAAGCGCGCCGGAGCCGCCGCACGATCGCGAGGCCGCCCTGGCCCGCTTCGTTCGCAAGCGGCTGAAGAGGCAGCGAGACGCCCTTGTGCGGCCAGTGCGCGATCTTGCGCGCCTTGACCCGGTCGCCCGGCACAAATTGCGCATCAAGGCGAAAAAGCTGCGCTACGCCGCGCAGTTTTTCCACGGCGTTTCCAGCGTCGCCGATCGCGAGCAATTGGAGTGTCTCCAGGTTTGCCTCGACAAACTGCAGTCGGCCCTTGGCGATCTCCACGACGAAGAGGCGAAGCGCGGCGTGGCGGAGGCCGAAATCCGCCTCTGGCGCAGCGCGGGCGGACACATCGAGGCGGCGGCGCCAGACGCCCCGGAGCGTCTGGTCGCGCCGACCGGCGACCACGCCAAAAACCTCGGCAAGGCGATCAAAGCCTATGCCAGACTCCTCAGGACCGACCCGTTCTGACTATCGCTTGACGGGGAAATCATCTAACAGACATGTCTGAAGTGGAACTCGATCAAGTGGGGCCTTTGGCGGCCTCTGATGCGCGGCGTCCTTTCTGGTTAACCGGTCCAAGACGTCTGTTTTTGAAACGAAAACGTGCTTTGATGTGGAAATCGCGCCAGTTCGCAGCCGCTGCGGCGACGCCCAATCTGCCCGCCGGAGTCCGGATCTACGCCATTGGCGACATCCATGGCCGCGCCGATTTGCTCGAGCAGCTTTTTGAGCGCATCGACGCCGACCTCGCCAAATATCCCGTGGCGACCGCCATCGAGATTTTTCTCGGCGACTATATCGATCGTGGACCGAAATCTGCAGAGGTTCTGTCTCATCTGGTCACGCGCGGGAAGACGCATCGCACCGTCTGCCTAAAAGGCAATCACGAGATCTACATTTTGGAGTTCTTGCGTAATCCGGCGATCCTGAAATCGTGGGCGCAATTTGGGGGATTGACGACGCTCTTGTCTTACGGGCTAAAACCAAGCCTCAATCCGGGCGATGAGGAGCAGGCTGAACTGGCCGAGGAGCTGGGGCGCGTTCTGCCGCATAGCCACCGTCAGTTCCTCGGCGCGCTGCCGCTCTCGTTTACCTGCGGAGATTTCTTTTTCGTCCATGCGGGCGTGCGCCCGGGCGAACTCCTTTCGCATCAGCGCGACGACGACCTGCTCTGGATCCGGGATGAATTCCTCAGTCACGAGGACGCATTCGAAAAAATCGTCGTTCACGGTCACACGCCGGTCATGGAGCCCGACGTGCGCCGGAACCGGATCAACATCGACACCGGAGCCTATGCGACCGGCCGGCTGACATGCCTCAGACTGGAGGGCGACGAAATCAGCTTTATCTGATTTTCCGTTCGGCCTGCTGTCTTTCCATACCCCCTGTTATTCTCCTGTTATTCTTCTGTTATTCTCTTGCAACCCGGCTTTCGAAGCTCTCGGCTCCGACGCCTCTCGAAGGACCGGCAAGGTGGAATCGATGAGTTTGGACCCGCCTCGACCAGACTTTATGCCCCGGCAAAGAGGGGACGACGGACCGTTGCTCGAGCCTCCGGCGCGGCTGCGAATGGGTTTGCTCGGGCTTGGCGGCGTTCTCGCCCTTGGCGGCGTATGGATGCTGCTCAGCGCGCTATTGGCGCCCGGGACCGTTGCGCTGCCGCTCGACCGGGACGGCGCCGCGGCCGCCGCGGCTCATCGCGGCCGCGCAATCGCGGCGGCGCGGCTCGGCGTAATCCGGGGGGACCTCTACGCGCAGGCCGCCTACAGCGACGCGGGACTGCTTTGGCTCGACCCGGCGCACGGCCTCGACGCGGTGAGCGCCGCCGAGGTTCAGGCCGCGAGGTCGAATGCCGAAACCGCGCTGGCGCTTGCCCCCGTCAACGGCTCGGCGTGGCTCTTTCTGGCGGCGCTCCCGCCCGTGTCGGCGAAGCCCGCGGACGCGAATGGCCTCATCGCTCTGCAAATGTCCTATCTGACCGCGCCGGACGATGCCGCCCTCGCCCGCCCCCGCATCGAGCGGGCGCTTGCTTCCGGCGTCTCGATCGACAGGGATTTGCAGGAGTTCATGAAAGGCGACCTGCGCGAAATTTTGGCCCGGCAACCGCTGCAAAAGCCCGCAATCCTCGCCGCCTACAAAGCCGCCTCGCCGCAAAACCGGGCGATCTTTGAAGCGCTCGCCGCTGACATCGATCCGGATTTCGCCCAGTCATTCCGCGGCGGAGCGCCGAAATGAGACAGCCCCCCTCCTCCGGCGCGACGCCGGCGCGGATCGCCCAGCAACAGACGGGCGCGCCAAGCCGCCCGACTTCTCCGCTCCTCCAGTCGAAAAGGTCGAAATAATGAGCAAGATCAAGGTCGCCAATCCCGTCGTCGAACTCGATGGCGATGAGATGACCCGGATCATCTGGCGTTATATCCGCGAGAAACTCATTCTGGCCTATCTCGACATCGATCTCGAATATTACGATCTTTCAATCGAGAACCGGGACGCGACCAGCGATCAGGTCACCGTCGACGCGGCGAATGCGATCAAGAAGCACGGCGTCGGCGTCAAATGCGCGACGATCACGCCCGACGAGGCGCGCGTCAAGGAATTCAACCTGAAGCAGATGTGGCGGTCGCCGAACGGCACAATCCGCAATATTCTTGGCGGCGTCATCTTTCGTGAGCCGATCATCTGCCGCAACGTTCCCCGCCTCGTGCCGGGCTGGACGCAGCCGATCGTGATCGGCCGCCATGCGTTTGGCGACCAATATGCCGCGACCGACTTCAAGGTGCCCGGAAAGGGACGCCTGACCATCAAGTTCGAAGGCGACGACGGAACCGTCATCGAAAAGGAAATCTACAAATATCCGGGGGCCGGCGTATCCCTGTCGATGTACAACCTCGACGATTCGATCCGCGATTTCGCAAGAGCATCCTTAAATTACGGACTCAACGCGAAATATCCGGTGTTTCTGTCGACGAAAAACACGATCCTCAAGGCTTATGACGGCCGCTTCAAGGACATCTTCCAGGAGGTTTTCGAAACCGAATTCGCCGAGAAATTCGCCGCCGCCGGGATCATCTACCAGCATCGCCTCATCGATGACATGGTGGCGTCCTGCCTCAAATGGTCCGGCGGCTATGTCTGGGCGTGCAAGAACTACGACGGCGACGTGCTGTCCGATACCGTCGCGCAGGGGTTCGGCTCGCTCGGCCTCATGACGTCGGTGCTGCTCAGCCCCGACGGACAGACCGCCGAGGCGGAGGCGGCGCATGGCACGGTGACGCGCCATTACCGCGAATATCAGAAGGGCAAGGAGACATCGACCAATTCGATCGCCTCGATCTTCGCCTGGACGCGCGGCCTCGCCCATCGGGCCAAGCTCGACGGCAACGCCGAACTCGCGAGCTTTGCGCAAACCCTCGAAAAAGTCTGCGTCAGGACCGTCGAGTCCGGCTATATGACGAAGGATCTCGCTCTGCTCGTCGGCGCGGACCAGAAATGGCTTTCGACGACCGGCTTCCTTGACAAGATCGACGAAAACCTGCGCAGGGCGATGGCGCCCGCGAAAGCTTGAGCGCCACGCCTCCGACGGCCTTCCGCGCGAGCGACAAGCGGAAGTCGGCGCGCCGGCGCGCCGCGTGGGATCGTTAACCGCAGCAATTCGGTGGACTGAAGAGCGTAACTCAAGTCGCCGGCGTGACTTACGATTGAATATGTGCGTCGCAATAGGTATAAGGTCGCCATCTGGACGTGGGAGATTCTCCGGTGCCTGGCGACACGCTCGACGACGCCTACCAGCCATCTGAAGAAGAGGCGTTCATGAATGAACGCCAGCGCGATTATTTTCGTCGCAAGCTTCTGGCATGGAAGGAAGATATTCTACGCGAGAGCCGCGAGACCCTGGTCGCGCTGCAAAGCGAAAACGAGAATCACCCCGACGTCGCCGACCGGGCCTCCTCCGAAACGGACCGGGCGATCGAGCTGCGGGCGCGCGACCGGCAGCGCAAGCTCATTTCCAAAATCGAGGCCGCGCTCGGCCGACTCGACGATGGCACCTATGGCTATTGCGAGGAAACGGGCGAACCGATCGGCCTGAAGCGCCTCGACGCCCGCCCGATCGGCACCCTCTCGGTGGAGGCGCAGGAACGGCACGAGAAACGCGAGCGCGTCTATCGCGACAGCTGAAGACCAAACCTGGGGGATGGGGCCGGGCGGCGCCCGTCAGGACCCGCGCCCGAGCAGCCGCGCCATCTCTTCCTCAAGCGACTGATCCAGACTATCGATCGACAGGTTTGACGGATCCGAAAACTTGTCCGCGGCCGGCGGCGCGCTTGCAGGCGTCTGCGTGGCCGCCGCGGCGTCGGCCGCGAGGCCGATCCTCTCCGGGCCGGGGAACGGGGCGGAAGCCTCCGGCGTTGGCGCGCCGACGCCATCGCCCGGCGCCGCTGCGAGCGCGCCGGCCGCGGCGGCGCCGACGCCGGCCGCCGGCGGACGATTCCCCGGATAGGACGAAGCGGCGGACGGCTTCGGCTCCGCCAGTTGGCGCGGCGGCGGCGAAGTCCGCAGGAAAGGCGTCGCCAGCGGCGCGCGCTGAAAACCGCCCGATGGACCGGCTCCCGCCTCGATCCTCGATGGAAGATCCGGGCGGGGCAGCGGCTCGCGCGGCGTGCGCTGCGCCGTCAACGGCTGGGCGACGCGGCGCGGCGGCAAGGGAAACGCTGGCGCCCGCGGCGCGGGTGCCGCGACGGCGGGAGACGACGCGACAGGCTCCTCGAGGACTGCGGCGGGCTGCGGCTCCGCCTCGGGTTCCGGCGTCAGAGGCGCCGAGGCTGGCGCGGGTGGCGAAACCGGCGTTTTGCGTGGCGGCTGCGGGTGACTTGCGCGCCCGGGCGCGGGATCGAACTCCGGCTGCCAGGGCGGCGCGGTTGCCGACTGGGCCGGCGACGGAGCTTGAACGGAGGCCTGCAAAGCTTCTCTCGGCTCCTTCTCCCGCGCATCCCTGTCTCGCAAACGCACCTCGCGGCCCTCGGCGCGAACGATTTCCGATTCGATCACGAGATCGTTCGGCCCCCCGATCATCAACAGATGCTCGACATTGTCGCGCCGAACGATCACCAGCTGGCGGTGCCGGTCGAGGTCGAAGGCGTCGACGACGCCAAGCCGCGGCAGCCGGGTCCGGCCGCCGCCCGGCGTCTTGAGACGACGTCCGAAGGCAAGGCGGAAAATGAACAGGAGGAGCGCCGCCGCGAGCAGGAAAGCGATCACCCAGACGAGGAACGTCAAACTCTTATTCTCGAAAATTCTGTCGACTAAGGCCTGCATCGGCTCGGCTCGCTCGAAAACTCTCGGATTGCGATCTCTACGCGACCCATCAGAATCGGGCGCCAGCAACTAAAGACCAAAACGCACCATAGGAAATACTGTTGATTCTATCAAGGCTCGCGCCTTGGCGCGCCTCGTCGCCCAATCGCGGTGCCGCCTTCATGACATCCGCGCGGAAAATGCTTACAAATTCTTTGATCGCCAGCGCGAATCGGCGAACGCTTCCATGCAAGCGATCGCGGAGGCCATGATGGGGCGATCAGGATTTGCGCTTTTGCTTGCGCCGGGTGGACGACCATGAGCGATCAGCCGCTTTCCGCCAGCACCCACGGGACGGACCGCGCGGGCAGCCTCGTCCTAGTTCTCCTTTTCGCCGCCCTGGTTGGGGGCGCGGCGGCGGCGTACGCCCTCCTGCCGAGAGGCGCCGCGGAGAACCTCGTTACGGGGCTTCTGGCCGCTTTCGCCGTCGCGGGCGTCTTCGCCGTCTTCGCCTTCGCGGCCGGGCTTCTTCAGTTTGCCGGGGAGCCCGCTAAAGACGATCTCCCAAAACGCATCTGCGACGGCGATCCGCAGGCGATGATCGCGACCGACGCCGCGGGCGATTTTCTCTACGCCAACGACGCCTATTTTCGTTTGTCCGGAGCCCGCACGCGTGCGGGTCTGCGCGGCGTCGCGCGGCTGTTCGCCGGCGCGCCCGGCGCATCGGAAGCCGTCTACCGTCTGGCGCAAGCCGCGCGCGAGGGTCGGCCGGCCGCGGAGGAACTGCGCTTAAGGTCGGCGCCGGGCGGCGAAGGGCGGTTCGGCTGGCGTGTGATCAAGGTGAGGCCTCTGGCCGGTGCGAAGGGGCGGCGCGCCAGCCTCTGGACCATCGCGGACGTCACCCGCGAATGCGGCGGGCAGGAGGCCCTGCTTCCCGGCGTCGATGGCGCCGAGGGCTCCCGCGCTGCGGCGGCGAGCCGCGCGCCGGGCGAGGCGCCGGCCGAAGATCCGCCTGACGATCCGCGCGCCGCCGAGGCGCGGTTCGCGCGGGTTTTCAATGCGACGCCCATGGCCATCGCCATTCTCGATGCAGGCGGGCGCATCGCGCGTTCGAACGCCGCCTTCGCGCGGCTGATGCCGGAGGCCTTGAAGCCCGCCGACGCCGCCGCCGCCCGCTCGATCTATTCCGGCCTTTTAGAGCGCGACCGCAATGCGCTGCGGGCCGCGCTGGCGGCCGCCGCATCGCCAACCGACATCGAGCCGCTCGACGTGGCGCTCGCCGGCGACGGCGACCGCTCGGCGCGCCTCTTCGTCTCGGCTTCGGGCGAGGCGGACGAAGGCGGGGCGACCATCTATGCGCTCGACACGACCGAGCAGCGCACCCTGCAGGATAACTTCGCGCAATCGCAGAAAATGCAGGCGATTGGCCAACTCGCCGGCGGCGTCGCGCATGATTTCAACAATGTGCTGACCGCGATCATCGGCTATTCCGATCTCCTGCTCGCCAATCATCGGCCGACCGATCCGTCCTTCCGCGACATCATGCAGATCAAGCAGAACGCGAACCGCGCCGCGGGGCTCGTTCGTCAGCTGCTCGCTTTCTCGCGCCGGCAGACCCTGCGCCCGCAAGTGTTGCAGCTTGGCGACGTCCTCTCCGAACTGAGAATGATGATGCGCCGCCTCGTCGGCGAAAAGATCACCGTCGAGTTGCGGCACGGCCGCGATCTCTGGCTCGTCAAGGCCGACATCAATCAGTTCGAACAGGTCGTCGTCAATCTGATCGTCAATGCGCGCGACGCCATGCCGGACGGCGGCGAGATCATGCTGCGCACCCGCAATGTGACGCCGGCCGAATGCGCCGCCTTCGACGATAATGCGCTGCCCGCGGCCGAATATGTCGCGATCGAGGTCGAGGATTTCGGCCATGGCATCGCGCCGGAGGTGAAGGACAAGATCTTCGAGCCGTTCTTCACGACAAAGGAGGTCGGCAAAGGCACGGGTCTTGGCCTCGCCATGGTCTACGGCATCGTGAAACAGACCGGCGGCTATGTATTGTGCTCCAGCACCGTCGGCCGCGGCACGACCTTCACCGTGCTGCTGCCCCGCCACGCAGGCGACGCGCCGCCGGCGAGCGCGCCGATCAAGGCCGCCGCCGACCTCACCGGCCATGGCACCATCCTGCTCGTCGAGGACGAGGAGGCTGTGCGGGCCTTCGCCGCGCGCGCCCTCGCCTCGCGCGGCTATAGCGTGCTGCAGGCCGCCAACGGATTTGAAGCGCTCGAGATCGTCGCGCAAAATCGCGGCGAAATCGATCTCGTCGTATCCGACGTCGTCATGCCGGAGATGGACGGCCCGAGCATGTTCGGCGAATTGCGCAAGCGCGGCGTTGCGGCGAAGGTGATCTTCGTTTCAGGCTACGCCGAGGAAGCCTTCGCGAAGAACCTGCCCGAGGGCGAAGAATTCGCCTTCCTGCCCAAACCGTTCTCGCTGAAGCAGCTGATCGAGGCGGTCAAGGCGGCGATCTGAGGCTGAACCCTTCGCGGCGAAATTTCTACTCGATCCCCGCCGCGCGGCTGCGCGCGTTCCAGGCATTGCGGAAGCGCTTTTCGATTTCGACGGGATCTGTTTCGGCGGGCATCGCGGCGGCGAGCGCGCCGCGCACCAGAGAACCTTCCTCGGCGGTCAAAACGATCGGGCCAGCCATAAAGGCGGCGTTCGGAAGCGAATGAAGGATCGCCGCCTTGTTCGGATGAGCGCCGACCTCCACAAGCTGATCGGCGACAGGTTTGCCGTCGATACAGATATGAGCGCCGATCACCTCGACTTTGCGACCGTCCGAAGTCGTCCGAATGAATGTCGTTTGCATCGTTTTCGCACACCCTTTCTTCGCCTGCGCATGATCTGGTCCAGGAAGTCTCGCGACTTTCTGGACTTCTGCTCTAATCAACCCCAGCCGCCAAGGCGGCGATGACAGTTCCCCCGACAAGCTCCATCGCGCCCAATTCCGAGATTTTGGCGAGATAACGCTGCGATTTCGCCTTTTCGTCCCGGCGCAGATGGATGAAGGACAGCGCCTTCAACGTATAAAGCGCGAAATGCGCCGGCCCGTTGACGTCCGAAGAAATCTGGCCGCTCGTCCAGGCCGTCCAATCGTGATCAAGCCCCGCCTGGCGCGCGGCCTCTTCAAGTCCCGCTTCGGCGATCGCCAGCGCTTCGTCGAGATTGCCCTGATAGGTGTGGATTTTATAAAGACAAAGATAGGTCGGCAAGGCGTCGCGCCGCAGTTCAAGGGCCTCGCGAAAGGCGGCGTCGGCGCCAATCGCATCATGTCGGTAAAGCGACACGCCGCGCTGCAGAATCTGGTTGACCTCGGGCGGCACGTCGCCGAAGTCGATCAGATTGTCCATCTGGACAACTTTGTTCGTTCTAAGCTGCCACGGGTGGACGGTTTCTGACATGGAGCCGCGCGGGATCTCGAATTGGTCCGGATTTTCGCTCCGCAGCAATTCCCATGCCTTCGCCGATCTTTGCGCGCCCTGGCGGCTATGCGGCTCCACCCCCCTTTTGCGGCGGCGTCCGCCATTAACCATGATAAATATTTTCAAGGGATCGATTCGGCGCGGACACTTCGCGCATTTCGATTATTTTTCAATTTCCGCCTGCGAAATTGCGCTCGCATAGGATGTATCCCCCTCGAGGCGAGGCGATCCAGCCTGACGAATGGCCCGGGATGGGGATTATATACTTGACAACGGAGATGCAATGGCATAGCTTGGTTGGCATAGGAGCTGACCATGTCCGCCGATCTGCAAAATCCGATTTTCACTAACGAAGACGCTGCCCGCGAGGCTTTGGAAGCCATGCGCTGGCCGAACGGCCCGGTTTGTCCACATTGCGGCAATGTCGATCAAGCCGCGATCGCCAAGGCCAAAGGCAAGACGCCGCGCCAGGGTCTCTATTATTGCGCCGCATGTAATGGACAGTTCACCGCGACGATTGGAACCGTCTTGGAGCACAGCAAAATTCCGCTATCCAAATGGTGGCTGGCGATGCATCTGCTTGGATCATCCAAGAAGGGCATTTCAAGCCACCAACTGCACCGCATGCTCGGCGTCACCTATAAAACCGCATGGTTCATGACGCACCGCATTCGTCTGGCGATGCAGGGCGCTGGCCTCACGCCCATGGGCGGGGAAGGCTCTACCGTCGAGATCGACGAAACCATTATCGGCAAGCAGGAAGGCGCGCCCAAGGACGCAAAGTTCCACGGCTCAAACTTCCGCAATATCGTGCTCACCCTTGTCGAGCGCGGCGGTTCCTCGCGTAGCTTCCACGTTGACGGCTCAACCATTGGCACTCTCATGCCGATCATCCGCGCCAATATCGCCAAGGGGACTGCGGTCATGACCGACTCGGCAGTTTGGTATAAGAACATGAATTCTGACGGCCATTTTGCGAGCCACGAGACCGTTGACCACAGCAAAGACGAATAC
>Ga0181521_10002543_pt1 | contig 22001 bp, 19 predicted proteins | sample PEATcosm2014_Bin_32_FD_119764 | JGI IMG/M metagenome (GOLD analysis project Ga0181521, IMG submission 119764) | Peatland microbial communities from MTU Mesocosm Facility, Houghton, MI, USA - PEATcosm2014_Bin02_60_metaG | ecosystem: Environmental > Terrestrial > Soil > Wetlands > Peat | place...
GCTCACTGCCGACGGGGCCATCCGCAACTGCTTGTTCGCCAACGAGGAGCACCCGGTGCGGGACCTCCTGCGGTCGGGCAGCAGCGACGCCGATATCGCCCTGCTGCTTCGCCAAGCGGTATGGGCCAAGCGCGCCGGGCACGGCATCAACGACCCTTCCTTCCTGCGCCCCGCCCGGTCGATGTCGATGATCGGCGGCTGACCGCGTCGCGGTCGTTTCGGTGCGACTCGCCCGCGTCCCGCGACGGTGCAGGGATTTCGAGCCGCTGTCAGATACGGAACGGGGAGAGCGATTCGCTCGCGGCTGGCACGTAGATCTCGGCTCGCCGTTGCTCGAGGGCTGAACGCACGACTTTTCTCAGGCTGGAGACAAGTGCCTGAGCCTGGCGTGGACCGGAAAAAATGGCCCCCTGCACGTGGACGGCCGGGTGCGTCGCCGCGAGTCCTTGCACCAACGTGCCGGTGAAGTCCAACCTCACGGTCGAGCTCATCCCGGTTAGGGCTGGAACTGCCCCACCGTTGGCGCTCACCCGGGCAACCAACAAGTCCTCGGCGAGTGGAGGTGCGGACGTCCATGACCATTGTCCGATAGCCGGGACCGCGGGCGTCGGCGTGGACCTGACGATGCGGTCCACGACGTCATGGAGCCCGTCCGCAAGGGCGGCTGCATCGTCGATCTTGAGCACCGCGATCTCCTGTCGCCGTGGCGCTTGCTCATCCACTTCCGCCTGCTGGACGCCGACACCGTTCATGACGATCCGCGCAAAAGCCGTCTTCTCGCCGCCAATATCGGCTTCGCCGCCTTGGACCGAGAGAGCCTTGACGATGATGTCGTCGCGCGAGCGCGGGGCGACCGGGGACGACTCCGCAACTGCTCTTGTGGCTTGAGGTTGGAGAGGTCTCACCATCACCGTGCCCTTTGCTCGAAGGCCCTGGGTCACCTGAGGGACGAGCGGGGACGGGTTCGCTATCGGCTCCGCCCGGCTCAAACGACCACACGCGGGCTGATAATCGACGCTCCCCCCCGCGCAGGCCAAGACATTGGCATGAGAACGCAGCACATGTCAAGGGCGCGCCAAGAGTCAGAACCGCCCGTCAGGGCGATCATCGAGCACCCATGCAGGTTTCGCCAATCCGACGAGCCGCGATCCGGGACCGACTCCTGTCGGGAAAGACGCGTCAGGCAACTGCCTTCCCCGTCCATGTGGGCGCCCACTGCCTCAGCAGGGTCGAGCCCGGCGTCGTCCCCTCAGCCACTAGGGCCGAAACGTTCGACGCGAATGCGCTCGTCAGGGAAGCCGAGGCGGGCAAGAAGGCTCGTCACATGGTCGGCGAAGCCCGAGGACCCGCAGACGTACGCAATGGCGTCTGGAAGAAGCGCTCGGCGGAGGTCGTCCTCCCCGAGTCGGCCGGGTGCCCGGTCGCACGGAGGCGGTGCTTCCCGTGTGAACACCACCGTCGTCTCCCTCCCCGGGAGCTCCTTTGCGTAGTAGAGCTCATAGGGGCTGCGGACCGAGACCAAGAGATGGACGAGCTCGGAACGTCCCGATCGCCTGGCCAGGCGCAGCATCGACATGAGGGGCACGAGGCCCGATCCGCCTGCCACGAGCAGGGCCGGTGTGTCGCCACGCCACACGAACCAGCCCCCGATCGGTCCACGCACCTCGAGTTCGTCACCGGGAACGACGACCTCGTGCAGGTAGGAGGACACCTCGCCGTGCTCGAGTCGCTCGACCGTGATCTCGATCTCACCGGAGTCATCCGGTGGCGACGCAATCGAATACGAGCGCGAGGCCGTGTAACCGTCCTCGGCTGTCAGGCGCACCACGTAATGCTGGCCGGCCAGGTGACGCGAGGGAGCGGAGAGGCGGAGGCGAAAGGTCTTCGCGCGCTCGGTCTCCTTGCTGACTTCTTCGACCGTCGCAACCTGCCAGGGGCCAGGCGTCGCCAGGCCCACCTCAGTCGCCCTGATAGCGCTGTTCGAGCCAGGGGTCACCCCGGTCGTGATAGCCGTTTACCTCCCAGAACCCCGGCTCATCGTGGTCCAAGAGCCGCAGCCCGGCCACCCATTTCGCGCTCTTCCAGAAGTACAGGTGTGGCACGAGCAGCCGAGCCGGACCGCCGTGGGCGACCTCGAGCGGGCGCCCGTCGTACTCCCAGACCACCCATGCCTTGTTGCCGGTGATGTCACCGAGCGGCAGGTTCGTCGTATAGCCGGTGTGCGAGTAGGCCACGACATGGCTGGCTGACGGAAAGGGCACCGCCACGGCGAAAAGGGTGTCGACCGAGACGCCACCGAAGCTCACGCCGAGCTTCGACCACGTCGTCACGCAATGGATGTCGCCCTCGTAGATCGCAGGCTCCAAGGCCTGGATCTCGTCCCAGGTCCACGTCACCGGGTTCCGGACCAGCCCCTCGATCGCGAATGTCCACTCCGCGGTCGCTAGGTTCGGCGTCGCTTCCGCGCTGAGAACCGGCCAGTCCGAACCGATGTCGTACTGGCCCGGTGGCAGCTTCGGATCGCGTCCTGCACCCCCGCGGCCTTTGAACTCGCGTGAGAACTTCACGACATCCTGCCGTGGCGTCGAAAGATGGTCTCCCCTTTGTCCTCGATCGGCTTGTTCGCAGTGTGCCGCATGACCTCGTCGGGCTCAAGTGCCTTTCTGGACGCATCATCGGCCCTAGCCGCCTGCCGGCTTTGGCGCGGGTTCCACGAGCATCGGCACGTCGTGCCGCCACCGCAGGCCGTGGACTGTCCGCGTGGCTGCATGAACGGGAGAACCGATGGCACACAGGCCTCCGGGTCTGCCGAGGCGCCCGCTTTCGGCACAGTCGTCGAAGAACGGACCCTCACGACCATTCAGGACTTCAATGACCGGCCTCCGGAATGGCGCCGGCCCTTCTCAGAGGTACTGGGCACCTTCTTCCTCGTGCTCGTCGCCGCCGGCGGCGGGATGATGGGGCGGGCGTTCCCTGACACCATCAGCCGCAGCGACGCAGTCGCCGCGCCCGTCCTCATGGTGCTCGCGATCATCGTTTTTCATAGGTCTCCGGCGCCGATCTCTAGTCCGGTCGTGAGCATCGCCTTTGCGCGCCGGGTGATTTCCCCTGGCGACGGGTGCCCGAATCCATAGTGGCCCAACTGGGCGGTGCGGCCCTGGCGGCCTGGTTCCTCCGGGCCGCCATCCACGTTTCGGCCCTGTCCGGCTCGAACTACCCGGCGGTGAACCGCTCCGGGTAGACGCGTTCTTGGTGGAGGCCGTGCTCACCCCCGGGCTCGTGGGCGTGATCTTGGGCGGAGCATCGGGAGCCCCGAATGTCGGCCTTTTCGGGGCCTTCGGCGTGGGTGGCTAGATCGCCCTGGCCGGCCTGCGGGCAAGCGCGATCTCAGGGGCATCGATGAACCCGGCCCGAAGGTTCGGTTCCGACGTGGTGAGCACTCGGCGTCGTGAGCGCCCACTACGGCCATTACTGGGTGTACGTCGCAGGTCCGTTGGCAAGTGCGATCCTGGCCGTCGCAGTTGCCTACGTGCGGAGGGGACCCGGCGGGGGCGTCTCCGGCTCGACGGCTGCCCGAGGCGCCCCGTTCACAGATGTCCGGCGTCCAGCTACGGCCGGGCACGACTAGTTCTCGTCAGATTCTCCGACGGGCGGCTGAGGTCCCAGGTAGACGAACTCATCGAGCACGACGTCGTCCCCGTATCGGGATGTGACCTGACCGGCGCGCGTCCAGCCGCCCTTTTCGTACAGGGCGATGGCCGCGTGCTGGTACGTCACCACGTCGAGGATCGGCCACAGTCCGCGGGAGTGGGCTTCCTCGCACGCGACCTCGAGTAGACCTCGAGCGACTCCCTGGCGTCTGCGCGCGGGGGACACGAGCAAGCGGGCAACGACACCGAGGCGATCGGGCGGCACTCGGAGGGCCTCGACGGCCATGGCGAGAACAGCCGCCGAGCAGCTCGGACGAAGGGCCACGTGACCGATGACCTCGCCATCGTCCTCAGCGACCCAGGCGACCAGGGCATCGGGCGCCGAGATGAACCTGCGGAGATCGATCGGGAGGAACGTCGGATACCGGTCGAGCTCGTGGACGACGTGCGCCAGTCGCACACAATCGCCGAGGTCCGCCTCGATCCTCTCTCGCACAAACATCGGGAAACGATGGCACAAATCAAGCCGGCGCGGGGCGGACGACTGTGAGGTGGTGGCGGGGCTTAGCATCAAGGCCATAGGCCCGGAGAAGTGGATGGGCGCGCCCTTCGCGGGCGCAATTTCCGCCTCTACTTCCTCGGCCAGTTGACCTCCGCGATCGGTACCGGAATGACTCCGGTTGCGCTCTCGTTCGCTGTGCTGGCGCTTCGTCATGCATCTGCGTCCGATGTCGGGGTTGTGCTGGCGGCCCAGACGGTTCCGCTCGTCGCCTTCCTGCTCGTCGGGGGCGTGGCGGGTGACAGATTCGGCCGCCGCCACTGATGCTCGCCGCCGCCGTGCTCCGCGCCTCGGCGGAGACCGCGCTCGGTGCCTGGATCCTCCTCGGGCACCCGCCCCTTTGGGGCTTCCTCCTCCTTCCGGCGCTTGTCGGAACAGGCACGGCCCTATTCATGCCGTCGCTCACCGGGGTCATTCCCCAGATCGTCTCCAGCGATCGCCTGACACAGGCGAACGCACTCAACGGACTGACCTTCTCGATAGGTGCGATCATCGGGCCGGCAGTTGCGGGTGTCATAGTCGCGGCGTCCAACCCCGGCTGGGCGATCCTCGCAGACGCCCTCTCGTATGTCATGAGCGTCTGCTCGCTCGCAGGTCTTCGCCTCGGGCCGGTGCCGGAGACAACCTCGGGCTCCTTCCTGGCCCAGTTGCGGCGAGGGTGGCACGAGTTCTGGTCCCGGAGCTGGCTGTGGGCGACGGTCACGGTGGCGTCAGTCTCAACATGACCATGAGCGCGCCGTTCCTCGTCCTCGGTGCCGTGATCTCGAAGGAGTCGCTCGGTGGCGCGACAGCTTGGGGAACGATCCTCGGTGCCCAGGGCGCCGGCGCGGTTGGCGGTGGCATCGCGATGCTGCGCGTGCGATTCAGCCGACCACTCGTGTCCGCGTCATGCTCGCTGCTGGTTTGGACCTATCCCCTGCTCGCCGTCGCCTACCGGGCACCGGTGCCCGTCATCGCGATCGGAGCGTTCCTCGGCGGGGCGGCCTTCGCGATCTTCGACACTCAGTGGCAAACGACCATGCAAAGGGAGGTACCCGGCGAGGTGTGGTCGCGCGTGAGTGCCTACGACTGGTTCGGCTCGCTCATCTTCCTCCCCCTCGGGTACGCGATCGTCGGGCCGGTGGCGGCCATCATCGGAATCCACGCCGTGTTCATCCTCGGCACGACCTTGCTGATCCTGGGTGTCGCCGTCATCTCCCTGATCCCCTCGGTCCGCCAGACACGCGCCGACACATGGGAGGTTGCGACGGAGCCTGTGCCATGAGATCCCGGTCACCGGAGGGCCGTGGTGGCTTTACTCGCGTGACAAAGCGCGTCACGATGGGTTTCGTATGAGGTTCCGGCTAGGTATCGGCTACGGCTTTCACCATGGGCCGCGCATCTTTGCTCTGTTCATCCTCGTGCTCGTTCTCGCGGCCCTCGTGGTCGGCGTCATGTCCCTGGTCCGGACGCGCAGGTACTCCGGCCCGCGCCGGCAGGCCTCGAACTGGCCTCCGCTCGGGCCGCGCATCGACCCCGCTCTCAACGAACTCCGTATCCGGTACGCGCGGGGCGAGTTGAGCTGGGAGGAGTACGCGCAAAGGGCTGCAAACCTGGGTTTCCCTCTCCATCCCCAGGCCGGCCCGTACTTCGGCCCGAACCGGCCGCCGCCCGTTCCGTAGGAAACCCCGCACAGACCCCGGCGAGCCACGAGGACCCGGCGGCAGCGACGCCGACGGTGGGGTGTGGCCGGCCCGGCCCCGTGCGTGAACCGACTTGCCTTCGAGCTGGCAAACCGGAGTCGTGGCCTTCGGGGCCAGCAGAAGGTCACTACGATCCGCGGAGACCGCGCACGCGAACAATCGGCTGGTGAACATGAGAACCTCCAAGTCACACGAGTCCCGAGGACTGAGTACAAGGGACAAGCCAAAGGTGACCCAGACATGGATGAACCGGCACGCGCGCCGGGGCGTTGTCCTCCTTGGCGCCCTGAGTTTCGCCGTGACCGCCTGCAGTTCGCCTGTTGCCAAGGCTCCTGCAGTGCACCACCACTTGCAGGCCAAGCACAAGCCCCCCGCGGCAGCCGTGAATGTCACCTTCCCCGGCCCGGATGGTGTCGAAGCAAGCTGGGTCGTCGCCGAGAACCGACGACCGGGAACCACAGCCTGGAAGATCAAGGCCGGAACGCCGACGGGCATCGCGGGTTACGCCTCCGTGACCTACGCCGCTGAGGGAGCCCAGGTCAAGTTGTACGTGTCCACCCAAGCCGCCCGGTTCCGTGTCGAGGCTTACCGCATCGGCTACTACCAGGGAGACGGGGGGCGCCTTGTCTGGCAATCGGGCGAGATCCCCGGACACGAACAACCTCCGTGCCCGCTCACTTCGGGGGTCAACATGGTGGCGTGCGACAACTGGACGCCGACTCTCACCGTCCACATCACCCCTGCCTTCGTCCAGGGCGACTACTTGCTCAAACTTGTAGCTTCCGGGGGCCAGGCGAGCTACGTGCCGATCACGATCTGGGACCCGACCTCCGCGGCCACGTACCTCGTGAAGAACGACGTCTTCACATGGCAGGCATGGAATCCCTACGGGGGTTACGACTTCTACGCCGGTGAGGGCCCCTGTCCCTCAGACGTGTACCCGCTTTGTTCGAGGGCGCGGATTGTCTCCTACGACCGGCCCTATGCCTACGGACAAGGTGCCGGCGACTTCATGGGGAGCGAGCTGCCCTTCATACGTTTCATCGAGGAGCACGGGCTGGACGTCGCCTATGTCACCGACGTCACGGTCGAACAGCATCCGGGCATCCTGCTCCGACACAAGACCCTGCTGTCGCTTGGTCACGACGAGTGCTGGTCACTCACCGAGCGGCGGGCGGCGGTCGCGGCCGAACAGGCCGGTGTCAACATGGTGTTCTTCGGCGCGAGCGCGGTCTTGCGTCATGTCCGCCTGCAAAGCTCTCCGCTCGGTCCTGATCGCGAGCTGGTCGATTATCGCGATGCCAGCGAGGACCCCCTGAACGGGAAGGGGAATCCCCTCCAGGTGACGGGGAACATCTGGGCCAGCCCGCCGGCTGACTGGTCCGAGGTCGGCTTCGTCGGGGAGAACTACGTCGGCTTCGTGGAACCCGGCGAACCAGCGGTTCCCTTCGTCGTCGCGGACGCGAGCGCTTGGATCTTCAAGGGGACCGGCATGGTCGACGGCTCGAGCGTGCCTCGGGTGATCGCCACCGACCTCGACGAGTTCGATCCCTACGACTATCCCACCGACGTCGAGATCCTCGGGCATTCACCGGTTCCGCTCCGCGAGGCCATCAGCGATCAGGGTGACTCGCAGGGCTTCCTCGACTCCGACATGACCTACTGGACCGATCCCAAGAGCCACGCGGGCATCTTCGACAGCGGAACCACCAACTGGATCCCTGCCATGGCAGTGTGCAGACCTCGAGAACGATCCTGTCCCGGTCCCGTCGTGGGCGAGATCACCGGGAACCTGCTCGCCCTGTTCGGCAGGGGCCCGGCCGGGCTCTTCCAACCCTCCAAGCCGAATTGGCACCAGATCTATCCGTCGGCCAGTTGATGCCCGTCGGCTAGTTCACACGGCGCTGCGCGGCCACAGCAATCGTGCCCCGGCCGACATGGGTCCCGATGACCGGACCGAGCCACCCGACGCTGATGCGATCCCTCGGCAGCAAGGTGGCGAGAAGCTCGACGAACGAGTCGACGTCGGAGGCCGCCGCGTGCACGATGGCAATCCGGTCGAGGTCTCCCGCCTCTCGGACCTTGGTGGTGAGGCGCTCGAACGAGCGGGAACGGGTCCGAGGACGAGACTCGAGCTCAAGGACACCGTCTCGGATCTCGAGGATCGGCTTTATGTCGAGCAGGCCCCCGAGCAGGGCCTGGGCTGATCCGAGGCGTCCGCCCTTGCGTAGGTTGTCAAGCGATTCGAGCGCTCCAAAGAGCAGCATCCGCTCGCGGCTCACAACCGCGGCCCTCTCGACGGCCTCCAAGTCCCCGCCCGCTTCTGCGGCAGCAACGGCATCGAGCACAGTGAGCCCTTCGGCCATCGTCGCCAAGAGCGAGTCGACGACCCGCACCCGGATCCGGTCGGTGACGCTCTCGGCTCCAATGACCGCAGCCTGGTAGGTCGCGGACAACTTCGAGGAGAGGGTTATACAAACAACCCCTTCCGCACCCTCGTCTGCCATGCCTGAGAAGGTCTCCTTGAATTCCCCTGGCGAAGGTGCGGAGGTTTCGGGCAGTTCTGCGACCGCGGCTGACCTCGCCCAGAACTCCTCTGGCGACCAGGTCGAGGTGACCTCCGGCCCGAACGCACCGAGCCTGACGTCGAGATACACGACGCCGATGCCGTGATCGGCGGCAACTGCCCTGTCAAGATCGGCTGCATTGTCGGTGACGACCCGGATCCGGGGCCTGGGCTTGCCGCTCGTTGACGGAATGCCGCCTTCGCCGACGCCTTGAGGCCGATCACCAGCTGGGATTGCTTCCGGCATTCGCCAAGCTCCGTTCTGCTTGCTCGACACGATTCTGTCACTAAGCGGAGGTAGTCCTCCATTTTGCCCGAAACGGGCGACCTGTAACTGGAGGCTGTCCTCCGGTTATCGTAGACTGAGGTCGTGATCGAGACGTCGAACGGGGGCTCGCCCGGCTTGCGGGTCGACGCCGAACGCAATCGGGAGCGGATACTCGTCGCAGCCCAGGAGGTGTTCGCCGAGTGGGGGCTGAACGCCCCCCTGGAAAAGGTCGCCCGCCGCGCCGGTGTCGGAATTGCCACTCTTTACAGACGATTCCCAACCAGGGCGAATCTCATCGCGGCCAGCTGCGAACGAAAGCTGGCCGACTACGCTGCCGCCGCTCGGCACGCCCTCGACAATCCGGACCCGTGGGCCGGGTTCTGCTGGCTCGTCAACAAGATCTGCGCGATGCAGGCCACCGATGCCGGACTGAAGGACCTCCTCACGATGAGGTTCCCAACCTCCTCCTCGGCCGAGGACCTGCGAAGGAGCGCCTCGCACGACCTCGAGCAACTCATAGGACGAGCACAGAACCAAGGTGCTCTCCGCTCTGATTTCGCCTCTTCGGATGTGCCCATGCTGCTATTCGCCAACGCCGGCGTCCTGACCGCGACACGCGACAGCGCGCCCGACACCTGGCGGCGGTTCACCGCTTACATGATCGACGCCTTCCGCGCCGAGCGTTCCGGGCGCCCGCAAGAATCCTGACCAGGGCCGACCGCGATACAGGCCCCGGTCAAACGCGAGCTACTCGGCGGCGCGCACAGGACCCGGCTCCCTCGCCCGGGCCTGCTCATGAAGAACAGCCGGCCGCGCCGGCACCGCGAGCGCAGCGACACCAGCCGCGAGCGCGATCGCCGATCCGATCCGGAAAGCAAGTGTGTAGCCGTCGGTCAATGCCGCCAGGCGGTTCACGCTGGCGGCGACATCCGCAGTCCTTGTCGTCGCCAGCGTCGCGAGCACCGCCAGGCCGACAGCGCCACCGATCTGGCGCGACGTGTTGACAAGACCCGAAGCGAGTCCCGCCTCGTGCGGCTGGACGCCGGCCGTCGCCGCATAGGCCAACGGGGTGAACGAAACCCCGAGCCCGAGAGTGACCAGCACGCTCGGCAGGAAGAAGCCCGACCAGTAACCCGTGGCCACGCCCAAACCGGAAAACAGGAGTAGTCCAACAGCGGAAAGCAGACCTCCCACCAACAGCAAGGGCCTCGGCCCGGTACGGAGCACCAGCCGGGACGAGAGCTGCGCACCGGCCATGATGGCTACCGTCTGCGGGACGAAAGCGAAGCCCGTCCGCAGCGGTGAGTACCCGTGCACCTCCTGCAGGTAGAGCGAGACGAAGAACCACATCGCGAAGAGCGCGCCCGAAAGCAGGAACATCACAAGGTTGGCGCTCCAGATTGATCGTCGTCCGAACAGGGCGAGCCGCATGAGCGGCGACTTGGCCACGAGACCCTCGTGGATCACGAACCAGGCGATCAGGCAGGCGGCGAGCCCGAAAGCGACGATTGTCTGCCAGGAGCCCCAGCCCACGCTCGCCGTGCGGACGACCCCGAACACGAGCGCCGTGAGGCCGGCGGTCACTAGCACGGCACCGAGCACGTCGAGCGTCTGCCGTTCGCCTTGGGCACGGCTCTCTTGTAGGAACGCCCGCCCGACGATGAAGGTCACGATGCCGATCGGGATGTTTATGAACAGGATCCAGCGCCACGACAGCTCCTCGGTGAGAATGCCTCCGAGGAGCGCACCGGCGGCGCCGCCAGCTCCCGCCACCGCGCTCCACGTGCCCATCGCGCGGGCACGAGCCTTCGGCTCCCTGAACGTCGTCGTCAGGATCGTCAACGTTGCGGGCGACAGGATCGCCCCTCCCAGGCCCTGAACAGCCCGGGCTCCGATCAGCATCGCCTGATCCTGTGCCAGGCCTCCGAGCAGGCTGGCAAGGGTGAACACCGTCAGTCCGACAAGGAAGATACGACGCCTCCCGAAAAGGTCAGCGGTGCGACCACCGAGCAGGAGAAACCCGGCAAAGGTCAGTGTGTACGCGTTCAGCACCCACTGGAGCTCGACCTGGGAGAAGCCCAGGCTGTGCTTTATCGACGGCAGGGCCACGTTCACGATCGACACGTCGAGCAACACCATGAACTGGGCCACGCAGGCCACGGTGAGCACCAACCAGTCGGGGGTGTGGTCGGTTGGCGTCGTCTCCGAGGTCAGGTCCACTGCGCGATCACCCAATGTGTATCGCCTGTTCCCGCCGAATTGTTCCCCGCGGGGCCGCGCTTGCGACCGAGAGCGCTCCCTCCAGGGCCGTGACGCTCCGATCTCAAGGCTGCGATGATCGGAGTCGCTACGGTAGGTGGGTGATGGCAACTGGGCGGTGAGTGGGATGACAGGGTCTCGCAAGCACGACTGGATGGTAGGGATCGCGGCAGGGATTATCGCCGCGGCGGCCCTCGTAGGCGGCTCCGCCTTCGGGAACGTCCACAGCCGTGTCATGCACCCGAAGCTCGTCGCGTGGATCGGCGCGGCTGTGTTGCTGGTCTCGGGCGTCATCGCTACGCGGCGACTTGCTGCGGGCCTCGGTCACGTCGTCACACAGCGCTCGATCGCCGCTGCCGGGGCGGCTGTCCGGCTGCTTGCGACCGGCGTCGGCTACGTCGTGGTCGTCTTCGCCGTGTTCGCAGTTCTCGAGGTATCCATCGATCACCTTCTCGTCGGTGCCGGACTCGCAGGGATCATTGTCGGGATCGCGGCACAGCAGAGCCTCGGGAACATCTTTGCCGCGCTCGTGCTCCTGCTTGCCAGGCCTTTCAAGGTCGGCGATCACGTCCGAATCCGCTCCGGAGCCCTGGGCGGCATATTCGATGCCTGGGTGCTCGAAGTCAGCCTGACCTACGTGACGCTGCGCACCGACGACGGGGAGCTCAAGATACCGAACTCGGCCATGCTTGCCGCGGGCGTCGGCCAGCTGCCGGTCGCGCCAGCGGACCTGGCCGTGCCCGAGACCGAACTCGGCCAGCTGCCGGGCGTCGCGGACCCCGGTCGCGAGCACCCAGGACCCTAGGCTCCCGGTTCCCGGGCGCTACCTCGGCTCAAGCAGGCGCAAGGTGCGCCGCTTCGGCGCGCGTGCGGCTTCGACCAAGCGCCGTGGCTCGGGAGGGGCTTCCTGCCGCCGTCAGCCGACATGGTCCCTCAGCCGCCAGCGGCAGACTTGGCGCCTTGTTGCCGGGCCTCCCGGACCCCGGGGCATGCCAGAAGCGCTAGCTCGTCACAGCTAGCGCGAAGTGCTCGAAGTTGCCGAGCAGGCGGTCGACGTCGGAGCTGTCGTGCTGGACCGAGATGAGCCACTGTTCCGTCTTGCCCCACGGAGGAAGGAACACCCCGCCGTTGTGCTGGAACAACCAGTGGGCGTGGTTGTACCTGTCGTCTATCTCGAGGAAGTCCCTGTAGTCGTGCACGATGCCTGTCGAGAACGTGACGCAACCTTTGGCCCCGATCGACACGACGTGGGCCGGCAGGCCAGCTCTGGCGATCACATCGCTGAGCGCGAGATCCATCTGCGCCCGGAGAGCCCCAATCCGCTCGTAGGCGTCGTCCGTGGCAACCTCCTCCAACATGGCGCGGGCCGCGGCGACTGAGAGAGGGTTGCCGTTGAAGGTGCCAACCATGTTGTAGATGCCATTGGCGACATAACTCATCACCTCGCGCGTACCTCCCACAGCACCGAAGACCAGACCGCCGCCTATGGCTTTGGCCAGACAGACAATGTCCGGCGTCGTGCCGAAGGCCCCGGTCGCCCCGCCGGGACCAACCGTGAGACCGGTCTTGACCTCGTCGAAGGCAAGCAAAGCGCCGTGCTCGTGCAGTACTTCTTTCAAGCCGGCCAGGTAGCCCTCGACGGGCAAGATGATGCCGGCGTTCATCATGATCGGCTCGATGATCATGCCGGCGACCTGACCGGGGTTCTCCTCGAGGAGACGCCGGACGCAGTCGACGCTGTTGAACGAGGCGATCTTCGTCAACGACAAGATGGCCTCCGGGATGCCGGTGCTGGCCGGAGCCCCGATAGGCCTGTCGGCAGGGCCGATGTCGTCGGCCTCGGGCGTGACCGAGACCTGCACCGAGTCGTGGTGGCCGTGGTAGCAACCCTCGACCTTGATGATCAGGTCCCGACCGGTGATCGCCCGCATGAGGTGCACCGCGTCCATCGTCGCCTCGGTGCCCGAGTTGGTGAAGCGCCACAAGGGCAGCCCGAAACGGTTCCCGAGGTCCTCGGCCACGATGATCGCGTCCTCGGTCGGCTGGGCAAAGTGGGTCCCCCGGCCGACCCGGCAGCGTACGGCCTCGACGATCGCCGGGTGGGCGTGGCCCGCCAGGCCCGCGCCGTAACCACCGTGCATGTCAACGTATTCGGTACCGTCGACGTCGTATATTTTCGAACCGACGCCATGACTTATCCAGACACTCTGGGGGCGCGTTATCTGCCAGCTCGAGGTCACACCACCGGCGAGCGCGCGGACTGCTCGTCCGCTCAGCTGCTGGGACTTGGGCTGGCGTTCGCAAAATATCTCCTCCTGTTCGGCGACGACGGCGTCCAACCGTCTGTCGACCTCCTTGCCGGTCGCTCGCGTGGACTTGGGCAACTGGACTGCCATTGCTATCTCTCCGTTCGGGCGGCACCGGTGTCCGTCCGGCGCCGTCGCTTCCGTTCACTACACACGCCCGGCTCCGAACAGCCACGCTTCGCCCCCAGTCCTGGCGGCGTAGCACGCGTCCGCGAGCACATGTAGAGCGTGTACGGCACTCGGATCTGAGCCTACCCTGGGAAAGGCGACTCCACCTTGGTGAAACGGCGCAGACCGGGAATCGAATCCGATCCGGAGGCTGCCTAGGTACAAGGTCGCCTCCCGAGCACTGTCGGGACCTCCGTGTCGCGTCGAGGGAACCGACCTGGCCCAGGGTTCTGACCAGTGCAATTCATCCGGAGGGTTCTCCCCTATTACCTCGCGACCTGGGGTCGGGAGGAAACACGTTGTGGAGACAGTCGCCAAGAGCCGCACAACCAGCGGTGGCGCCACGGCCACCACCGCACCTAGCCACGGCTACTAACTCGGACGCTCACCTGCCGGGCCCGGCCTGGCTGATAACCAGTCACGCACTCGACAAGATGCCCCTGTCCATACTCGCCTGGTGCCAACAGCACCGGCGCGAAAGGCGGCTGCCTCCAACCATCCCGGCCCGGAAGTCAGGTAACTCTTGGGCGGTCCTGCACGTCCTCCACGCCAGCTTCGAGAACCTCGGTCATCCTCTGCACGGCGTCGAACACGTCCACGAAGCGGGTATAGAGCGGCGCCGGGCCGAGCCTGATCACGTCGGGCGGTCGGAAGTCTCCGATGACCATCTGACGGTCGATCAAAGCTTTGCACCACAGCCACGCCAGGGGGTGGGCGACCGATACGTGAGCTCCCCTCCTTTGCGGATCCGTCGGAGAGGCCAAGGTCGCGCCGAGCGGCTCAAGCTGGTCTCGTACGAGCTCCACGAACATTGCCGTGAGCTGCTGCGACTTCGCCCACAACGCAGGGACACCGGCCGACTCCAAGGTCTGGGCCGCGGCGTCGACGGCCAATAGTCCCAGCACCGGCGGGGTACCCGCGAGAAAACGCCCCATCCCGGATGTCGGATCGTATGTCGGGCCCATGGCGAACTGGTCCTGCTGGCCGAACCAACCCCATACCGGTTGACGGAGCTGGACCTGCAGGTCACGCCTCACGTACGCGAAGGCGGGCGAACCCGGGCCTCCGTTCAGGTACTTGTAGGTGCAACCGACAGCAAGGTCGGCACGCGCCTCATCCAAGTCGACTGGGATCGCGCCCGCGCTGTGGCACAGGTCCCACAGAACGAGTGCGCCTCGCCGATGGGCCGCCTCGGTGATAGCTGCGAGATCCAGTCGGGCACCGGAGCGGAAATTGACGTGCGAGAGACAAACAAGCGCCGTGTGCGCGTCAATTGCCGCGTCCACGGCTTCGGCGTCCAGGCCGTCGACGGCACTGCCGTGCAGCAGACGCAACTCACGGCCGCTGAGCTCCGCGAGCCCTTGCAGCACGTAACGGTCCGTTGGAAAGTCGTCCGCGTCGCCCAGAATCACCTGCCGATCGGGCTGGGCAAACACGGCAGCCGCAGCGAGCTTGAAGAGGTTGACAGTCGTGCTGTCACAAACCACGACCTGTCCCGGCCCGGCGCCTATCAGCCGACCGACGCGGTCACCTACCGCGGCAGGCAGGTCGATCCATCTGGACCACTCGCCGACAAGGTTCTCCGACCAGTCGCGCACTGCCGCCGCCAGTCCCTCGACGACAGACGCAGATGGACGGCCCAAGGAGTTCCCGTCGAGATAGATAGGCCCTTCGGTGTTGAACTGGCTCCGATAGGGCGCCAATGGGTCTTCAAGATCCAGGGTCACAGCGACGGCACGATCCATTATTCCATTCTGTCGTGTTCGGCCGAACGGATCACCCCAATGATCTTGCTCGTGTCAGGCGAGGCACCCGCGCCGATCTCGCGACGCTGCCGGTCCGCGCCGCCCGGTCAGTCGCAGTTGCGGCCGCGGTTCGACTCCCTCATGCCGGCGGGCGCGGCGATCGCGCGAGCATCGTCGACCGGCACCCAGGCGCGAAAGGGCCGCGCGGGTGATGGGGTGGCCGTCAACGGGGTGCTGCGGGCCCGTTCACGGTCGACGGCAAAGAGACTTTTGGCCCTAGCTCCAGGGACAGCCGTCAGCCAACGTGAAGGAATGGGTGCCCCGAAGCTCGAAGAATTATCGCGCCGAGAATGTCTGCTCCTGCTGGCAAGCGTGTCAGTCGGAAGAGTAGGCCTCAGCATCAACGCACTTCCCGCAGTCTTGCCAGTCAACTTCGCCCTCTTGGACGGCGAAGTCGTATTCCGCACCGTGGAAGGCACAAAGTTTCACGCAGCCACGGCCGGCAGAGTTCTCGCCTTTGAAGCTGACGGCTATGACGCCGACGGACGGAGTGGGTGGAGCGTACTTGTCCAGGGCGTGTCGAGAGTTGTCACCGAGCCAACCGAGCTGCATCGGGCCCAACAGCTGACCATGGAGCCATGGGGACTCGACCGAGCCGCCGACCGGATCGTTCGAATCACTCCCACGCTTGTCAGCGGACGTCGGTTCCAGCGAAACCTGCAGTAGGCGGCAGACGTCGGCTCGCCTCATCCACGCAGCGGGCCGACCCTACTACCCAGGTTGCGACGACAATCCCGACGATGATCAACCCGGCGGTGTTGACGTTGCAGTTCGCCCCAAAGGCCCAGAAGCGGTGCTCTCCCGGCGAGCTTCAGGTCGCGGCGATCGTCCCCGTCAAACTGATGGCGGAGGCCACGCCGCTGCAATCAGTTGCCCGTTGGCCACGAGCCACTCCAGCGCGTCCCGGATCGCCTCGAGCGAGGTGTAGGCAGGGTTGTATCCAAGTAGTCGTCTCGCTTTGTCGATACTCATAGAGGGGCTGTGTGCGATGTGGTCCCAAGTGAGCTGGGCGGCGGCTTCGCTCACCGTGTCCCGCCAGAGGTCCCATGCGAGCAGGGAAAGGCGGCTCGGTTGGCCGAAAAGCTCAGCAGCAGCCTCGGCGTAACCCCGGAGCGTGACCGCGCGCTCGGATGTGACATGGAATGATTCGCTCGCCGCCGCCTCCCGGTGCTCGATTGCCAAGACGAACGCCTGAGCTACGTCGTCCGCGTGCACGTGGTGCAACGTCTCCATTCCGAGGTTCGGGAGAGCAATCTCCTGGCCGGACGCCAAGCGTTGGAATACCGACAACTCGACGTTCCCCGCCGGGTTCACGGGCACCCACCCCGGTCCGACGATGTGACCCGGGTGGAGCAGAGCTACCGGCAGACCTCCTCCTCGACACTCTTGCAACAGGAGCTCCTCGATCGCCGCTTTCGCCTCCCCGTAATGGCCGAACGGCCGGCGGGGAGCGTCCTCAGTTGTCGGCACCACGGTGCTCGGGCCATGTACCCAGATTGTTCCGCAGTGAACGAGGTAAGTCCCCTTGGGCCTGAGCGCCTCGACAAGCTGCAAGGCTGAATCGGGCTCAAAGCAGATGAGATCGACGACCGCATCGGCCTTCAAATCAGCCACTCGTTGTCCGAATGTGCCCGCGGCGTCCTCGGCGTCTCGGTCCACGCTCACACTGGTTACCTGCGCCCAGCTCGCATGCTCGCGGTAGTAGGGACGCCGGTGCCGACTCAGGGATACGACATCGTGGCCCGCACGCACTAACCGAGGAACAAGATAACCACCGATGTGGCCCGTTGCTCCAATAACCACTACTCGCATTCGACACACCCACAGTTCTCTTCGGTGCCCGCCAGGTGGCTGGCCTTGGTCCCAACGTCTCCTTGGTACTCGTGGTCTTCTCTCGCTTTCGCTTCCACGGCGCGGCGGGCTTGGACGTCACCGCTCGCGACGGTGTCGAGCACACGACTGATCGGGCTTGGGAGCGCCTTCGGCCTCCCGTGCTATCGGCTCAACCTCATTTCCCACCGTTGCGTTTGACTCTGATTGGTCTGATACATCGACCGTTAGCCGGAGTGCGATCCCCTCGACTGCAAACTTATTAGACAGGCCGACGGTGTGCGGGGAAGTGCCACGACCAGCTCTCCGCGCGGTGCACGCCATTCGACGTCCGCGCCGGCGAGCATCGGATATCTGATTTCGGGAATGACCGTCTGGTCGTGCAGGTGAGCCACAGGGAGGACGATCTCGGTTGCATCAACTCGCTCGATTGGACCTAAGGTGTCGCCGACGCGCCCTCGATGCCAAACGATCAGGTGGGTTATTGACCGTGCCGCCATCCCGAGAGCAATCCACGAGTCGGTCCACCCCGGAAGCCCAAGCGGCCAGAATGGGAACCCGTCAGCCAGGTCGGGCCTGATCCGCTTGTAGACGCTGATCGCATCGGCCACCAACTGCTGTTGGGCAGGCCGCATCCGGCTGATATGCCCTGAGAGGTGGAGCCGACTAAGCAGGGCGCCGCACATCGTGAACGCGATCTCGTCGTCGCTCCACTCTGCTTGCGGGCAAGCCCACACGGCGGCTTGTTCAGGCGTGATCGCAGTCGGGGCTGCCGCCGCAATCGCCGGGTAGCGCAAGAAGTCCTGTTGGTCACTCGTGGACTGGAGCTGAAAGCGCGACAGCAAGGCATAGTCGGTGCGCATCCCTCCAGAGGCACAGTTCTCAATTGTGAGACTGGGATAACGATCGAGGACACCGTCCACCCAATCAAGGAACGCCCGGTTGTGCGCCAAGAGCCCAGCACCGGCGCTGACGTGCCCGGTCTCGGTCCCCGGCCCGACACTGATGTTGTAATCCATCTTGAGATACCCGACGCCCAAATCTCCGGCCAGGAAGTCGACCACCTCGTCGAGGTGTTTCACAGCCGAAGGGTGTGACAGGTCGAGGTGGTATCTGCCCTGTTCCACCACGCGCGCGCCGTCGCGGATGAAGAAGGCTTCGGCAGGCAACCGTTCGGCGACGGGACTGCGCACTCCGACGACTTCCGGTTCGAGCCATAGGCCAGGGATCATGCCTTCGGCCCTGATTCGGTCAAGCACCTCAACGATGCCGTTGGGAAACCTCGTCGTAGACGGCCTCCACGCGCCTACCGTGTCCCACCATCCTTCGCCGAGCTCGTTGTACCACCCGGAGTCGATGCAGAAGTACTCTGCGCCGGCAGTTGCAGCAGCTGTGATCAGCGGCATCAGCCGCTCTGTCGTCGGGTCGCCCATCAAGGTGTTCAGATAGTCGTTGAAGATAACGGGAAGACGTCGGTGGTCTTGGTGCGGCCGCCGTATGGCGCGGCGATAGTCGGTGAGACGTGCCATCGCGGCTACGAAGCCCCCGTTGCTCAACGCGACCGCGACCGGAACGGTCTCGAAGGATTCCCCAGGCCGGAGAACGAACCTCCAATGGTGCTCGGCGTCGGTAGGGCCGAGCAGGGCTAGATAGGCGTCAGTCGGCTTGCTGCCGTCTTGCGCCGAGGCGTCACGGCCCGTGTGCTCGCCGACCTGCCAGTGCCAGCCACCGTTGTGCTCGATCTGCCACACCCAGGCGTGCCCAGTCCGACGATTGACGGCAGCTCCCATGGGCAGATACCTGCCGGACGACCAGCTCCCAGCACTCGTGAAACCAAACCAGCCCCGCGAATCGTGGTCGTGCGCGCCGCGGTTCAGATCTGGCAGGGCCTCCCGAAGTGCCCGGACCTGCCACCGATTCTCAGCCAACCAGTCGTTCTCGGCCCACATGAGGTCAACATCAACCAACCGACCCTCCGGACCGGCCAGCCCGGAGCCGAGAAAGGAGGTCACGGACTGTATGGTCACCGGAGTTGCACCGTCGTTTGTGAGCCGGACCCGAGACCGGAGGACGCCCCGTCCCTTGAGCGCGCGGTAGATGACGCCCGCTTTGAGCCCCGTGCTCGCGTCCTCGAGGTTGACCTGCAGTTCGCGCCATAGATCGTTGACGCGCTCTTCGTGTCCTACGTAACGGAGCCGACCGCCGACGACTGATTCTGCGTAGCGGCCCCCCGACCACGCCCGGCCGCTACCGGACATGACCACATCCACCAAGGGCAACCCGGCGGCCCGCCGATCGCGCGTCGGGGGTCCTTCGCCGTTGCGTTCGGTCGGTGCTGCCTTGCCGGCCGCACACGCCCCAAGGTGAGTCAGTCGGGCTAGGCCGTCCCCGCCCACCTCGATCCGCAGCTCGAGCGCGTCGTCCGCCCAGCTCACCTCCGACGGAGACGATGTCCTAGCGCCCACCACGTCGATCCTCCTCGAGCACGGCCAACAGTCTTCCTCGTTCTTTTGTTGCAAGCGCTTGACAGAGGCCGAGTGACCGGTCACAATAGCGCGTTGTGACCGGTCACACAAGCCAATAGGGTGAGCCGGAGCTGAGAAGGGTTGCGTCGAATGCCGGTACCCAATGACCGACTGGCCTCGGTGAGCATCCGCGACGTCGCCAGTGAAGCTGGTGTCTCGCACCAGACCGTCTCCCGAGTGATCAACGACAGCCCGAGCGTCAAGGAGTCCACGCGCCAAGTCGTGCTCGACGCGATCGCCCGCCTCGATTTTCGACCGAACCGTGCCGCGCGCGCCCTGGCCGGCGGGCCGGTGCAGTCGGTCACGGTGTTGACGTCCAATACCCGACAGTATGGCTTTGCCGCGGCTCTGGAAGGCATTGAAGAGGCGACACGAGCGGCTGGCTTCGCCTTGGGCGTCCGGGTGGTGGAGTCCGGTACTCCAAGTGACGTGCGGGACGCGGTCGAACGCGCGATCGAACCAGCAGGCGCCCTGATCGTCATCGCCTATGACCGGGCGGGCATTGCTGCGCTGAGAGCTGTCCCGCCCGACGTGCCGGTGGCTGCGATGGTCGGGACTCCTTCTGGTGACGAGGCGGCGGGCAAGCCGTGGGTGTGGATCGACGACCGCAAGGCAGCCCGGGACGCGACGAACTACCTCTTGGGTCTGGGACACAAGACCGTGCACTACGTTTCGATACCGTCCTCCAGCCAGCGTATGTTGGGGTGGCGCTCAGCCCTCAAGGATGCTGGCGTCAGGGTGCCAAAGCCGTTGCAGGCCGGATGGGACCCGCAGTCGGGCAGCCAAGCAGCACAGCACAGGCTGGCGCGCGACCCAGAGGTGACAGCGGTGCTGTGCGGCAACGACGACCTTGCCATCGGTGTCATGCGGGCCATGCACCAAGCGGGGCGTGTGATTCCCGACGACGTCAGCGTCGTCGGCTTCGACGACACGCCCCTCGCGCCCTTCTACTATCCGGCCCTCACGACCGTCCGCCAGGACTTCGCGGCCCTGGGCAAGGCGTGTTTCGCAAAGCTCCTTTCCCTGCTGGATGCGAACGCCAGTCAAGACGCGCTCCCCTGGCCACAGGCCGAACTGATCGTCCGGGAGAGCGCCGGGCCACCACCTTTGCCGCGCCAGCGCGCGAATGGGCAGAGCGGCTCGCTGCGCGCGGGAAGCGGAGCTGACGGCCGCAACGGTGGCCGGCGAACGCCCGGCACCCGATCACCCGCTCCGGCGCCGGCTGCAACCTCCGGAGTCGGGCGAGAACAAACCAGAAAGACGGCGAAAGGAGTACCACAATCAACTTGAAACGCACCTGACCAACTCGAACCGGCAGGACGTCTCGGGTACGCCAGGACTCGACCAACGCCCGGAGAGGTGGCTGCGTCGGCGATCTGGTCGTACAGGTCGGCGGTCCGCCGTGTCGAGCGAGTGGAGCATCGACGTGCTCGGCTCGTGACATGCAGGAGCGCCGCTTTCTTGCGGCTGCCACGCCAGGCGCTCTTGCCGATGCGTCCGCAGGACGCTCGTTACGCCGGGGCCGCAAGGAAGCGGGTGAAGGCTCCCGGCTAGCACGCATCCGTAGGCGAGTGACCGATAGGGGGCAGGTTGCCCCGGACACAGTAAGGAGCAAGCGAATGAAGGACCAGGAAAGACACGAAAGCTACACACCGGGTCGCACGAGCCGCAGACACTCGCGCTTCCTGGGCTGGAATAGGCGTCTCGCGGTGGCACTCGCGGCCGTGACCGTCGTCGGCACTGTCTCTCTCGGCGCCGCGGGCGGGGGCACCGCTGGAGCGGCGAGCTCGACGACAAGCTCGTCGGTGGTCAACCTGACGTGGTGGACGATGTGGTCGGGGACGACGCTCCAGCTGCTGAACACGATGGTGACTCAGTTCAACAAGACACATCCCGGCATCCACGTCACCGAGACCAACATCCCCAGCTCTGCGACGACGAGCACCGCCAAACTGCTCTCCACGATCGCGGCGGGGGACCCGCCGGACATCTTCACGGAGTGGTGGCCGGAGATCGGCTCCTTCGCCGCCGACGGCGACATCGTGAACATGAACCAGTACCTCACCGGCCAGTATGCCGGCTTCGAGAAGTGGGAGTACCCCGTCGCCGTCCAGGCGGCCAGCTATAAAGGCGGCCTGTATGCCGTCCCGATGTCACTGAACTCCTGGGCGCTGTACTACAACATTCCCGTGCTCGCCGAGTTCGGCATCAAGTCGCCGCCCAAGACCCTGGCCCAGTTCGACGCCGACCAGGCCAAAGTGTGGACCTTCAGTGGCTCCAGGATCGTGACCATGGGCTTCTACCCGGACACGGACGGGAACGGCTTCCAGTTCTACACGACCTTTTTCGGCGCCACCAACTGCTTCAACAAGGCCGGCAAGTA
>Ga0181521_10002548_pt1 | contig 21953 bp, 18 predicted proteins | sample PEATcosm2014_Bin_32_FD_119764 | JGI IMG/M metagenome (GOLD analysis project Ga0181521, IMG submission 119764) | Peatland microbial communities from MTU Mesocosm Facility, Houghton, MI, USA - PEATcosm2014_Bin02_60_metaG | ecosystem: Environmental > Terrestrial > Soil > Wetlands > Peat | place...
GACAAGGGTCACCGAGAAGAGAGGCGCGCTCTGAGCATACGCACTACTGAACAAAATCGGTACGGCACTTGAGGCCGTAACATAAATTAGAAGTGCTAGAGAAATGCCTTGAATTAAGTACTTTAGAGATTTATTTGACATTTTCATTTCACGTATTAGAGGCGCTGTTACCGATTGTATTTATGCTTTCCCACAAAAGGGCGCCCCTTCCAACACGTCCGTCACAAAAGACGGCTTGTAACAAAGTGAACCGTCATACTGAGTTCAAGGAGGCTTCTTCGAGCAGATTTCCCGATAAGCACAAATGTTAATTGCTTGTCGTCCGCGCATTGACGATGTAAGGGCAGAGTATGGCAAGTTTAGTTCGTTACATTATTCGTCGCTTGCTCTTCATGATCCCAGTCTTTCTCGGAGTCGCAATCTTAACCTTCTTCGCGGGGAATGCTGCAGGGAACCCTATCAATCTCATTCGGGTCGGTCTCAGGAATCCTAGCCCGGCGGTACTCAGAGCATTAGAGGCTTATTATCATCTTGACCAGCCGGTTTGGTTGCGTTTCTTGTATTGGCTCGGGGACGTGCTTCACGGCAACCTAGGCGTATCAATATCGGGCCGGCCGGTTCTTTCCCAAATAGGCCCGTGGACTTTTACAACCTTAGAATTACAGGTCCTATCCTTAATCCTGGCAGTTGTAATAGGAATTCCCGTTGGCGTCTTTTCTGCTAAACACCAATACTCCAAAACAGACTACGCGATAACCTCAGTCGCGATATTCGGATATTCGATGCCAACATTTTGGCTGGGCATCATGCTGATTATAGTTTTTTCATTTTATCTTGGTTGGTTACCAAGCAATGGTGCCGTGAGTGTCAGCTACCCTTGGTGGGGCAGCTGGGCCCTAGATCCGATTGCTCATTTGATACTTCCCACAGCGGTGTTGACGTACGTAAGTCTCGCAACGATCGTTAGGCTTGTGCGAGCGAATATGCTTGAAGTCCTCAGGCAGGACTACATTCTAGCCGCGCGCGCCAGCGGGCTGAGCGAGCGAACTGTGACCTACCGATATGCTTTGCGAAACGCCATCAGCCCGGTGGTCACGATTATTGGACTCGGCTTTGGAGCAGCTCTATCAGGCGCGCCTGCCCTTGAAACGACTTTTTCTTGGCCCGGTTTAGGTTACGCATTTACACAAGCAGCTACTAATCTAGACATCCCACTTGTACAAGGAATAACAGTCGTCATAACAGTAATGGTCCTAGTGGCAAATTTGATAACGGATTTGGTGTACGCAGTCTTAGATCCGCGAGTCACTGTTCAGTGAGGCAGCGTAGTTGTCGGAAGCACGGCCCAGGCGCGCAGCTAGTCAGTGGGCCGTAGCATGGCGCCGCTTCAAGAGAAACAAATCGGGTCTGATTGGTGGCGCGATAGTAGTATTCTTCATCCTGGTCGCACTGGTTGGACCATACTTGGTTCCCTACCCCGCTAGGAGCTACCAGTCACTGTATGAAGGTGATGCAGGCGACCCGCCGTCGTTTAAACACCCATTCGGAGTGGAAGTCTCCGGTATCGATGTTTTCAGTGAAGTCGTGGACTCTACGAAGAACGATCTGTATGTGGGCTTGGCTGCGACTCTCATTACAACGTTGATAGGCGTTGCAATTGGGGCGCTGGCTGGGTACTTCAAAGGTGCAGTGTCCGATATTCTACTGGGTGTTACCCAGATGTTTTTCGTTATCCCTGTTTTGTTGCTAATACTCTTGTTCGCCCGCGTTTTCTCTGTCCTAGTCTTCAAAGGCTTAGGTCTAACACTGATCGTTCTCATACTCTCCTTCTTCGGCTGGTCCAGCATCGCATTCATCGTAAGGGGGGAGACCCTAAGGTTAAAGGAGATGGAGTTCGTTCAGGCGGCCCGCTCACTGGGAGCTAGACCATTCAGATTGCTGTTTCGCCATATTGTACCCAACATCTTATCCCCTGTAATCGTGATAGCCACATTGAACATTGCCGGCTTTATCTTAACGGAAGTTGTCGTGAGCTTTCTCGGGTTCGGCGATCCAAACACATCGACTTGGGGGCTCCTCCTGAACGAAGGTTTCCCTTACGTCAGAACAACTTGGTGGGTAGCGCTCTTCCCGGGTTTGGCTGTCGTATTCTCTGTTCTCGGATTCAATCTAATGGGTGACGGTTTGTCAGATGCTTTGAACCCTAGGCTCCGCGAGTAGGTGTCCCACATGGATGAAAAGCTTCTAGAAATTTCCAATCTACGAACGTACTTCTTTACAGAAGCGGGCGTAGTAAAGGCATTGGACGGTATGTCGCTAGAAGTCTACAAGGGGCAGGCAGTCGGGCTTGTTGGCGAATCAGGATCAGGCAAGAGCGTTACCGCTCAATCAGTGCTGCGAATTGTCCCACGTCCGGGCCGTATCGTTGACGGCTCCGTTAAGTTCGAAGGCGAAGAACTCCTTACGAAGAAAGAGGATGAAATGCGCAAACTGCGTGGCCGGAAGATGGCCATCGTCTTTCAAGATCCCACAACTTCCTTGAACCCTCTATACACCGTCGAGAAGCAACTAACGGACATCTTGATGCTCCATAAGGATCTTTCAAAGGACGATGCTTCGAAACAAGCCCTTCATCTCCTCGATCGCGTCGGGATACAGGACCCAGAAAGAAGGTTGAAGACGTATCCCCACGAATTGAGCGGCGGAATGAAGCAACGGATCGCGATCGCTAGAGCTCTTGCGTGCGATCCGGTACTACTCTTTGCGGATGAACCGACCACAAACCTCGACGTAACCATCCAAGCTCAGGTGCTCGAACTGCTGAAGCAACTACAAAGGGAACTCAACATGACGATGGTGATGATCACCCACGACATGGGCATTATAGCCGATATGACTGAACGAGTGACGGTGCTCTACGCCGGGAAAGTGATGGAGGTCGCAGACACACAAACCTTGTTCAAGTCGCCGAAGCATCCTTACACGGAGGCATTGCTCAAGGCTGTCCCAAGCGTGAAACAGACGCGAGCACTGGAGGTTATCCCCGGTAATATACCGAACCTCATAGAACCACCGACCGGCTGCGTTTTTCACCCAAGGTGCAAGTACGCTAAGGACGTTTGTGTCAAGAAAGAGCCCGAACTGGAAAGAGTTGAGGAGGGTCACTATGCCGCATGTCATTTCTGGCGTGAACTTGAGCTTGAGGGAAGAGGTGGCTGAGACGCAGGAAAGTATGCATTCTTCCGATCGCATCCTCGAAGTCGACTCCTTAGTAAAATACTTCGACGTGTTCGAACGCGGAATCTTACGAAAGAAAACGATCGGAGAGGTACATGCAGTTGACCACGTCACGTTTCACATATTCGCTGGAGAGACACTTGGGCTTGTCGGAGAAAGTGGATGCGGCAAGACAACGGCCGGGAAAGTTATCTTGCTCCTTGAGGAACCTACTTCGGGATCGATTCGGTTCGAAGGCACGGACGTGGTCGACACATTCCAACATGGCCACCAAGACGATGCGAAGCGACTCAGACGTAGCATGCAAATGGTCTTCCAGAACCCCTACAATTCCCTCGATCCTCGCATGACCGTTTACGACATAATCAGTGAGGCATTCGTGATTCATCGACACATTCCGAAGAGCCAGTGGACCGACCGCGTCTATGAGCTTCTTAGAATGGTCAACTTAGAGGAATATCACGCCGAACGATATCCCCATGAGTTTAGCGGGGGACAGAGACAGAGGATAGCGATCGCCCGAGCCTTAGCTGTTGATCCAAAGTTCGTGATTCTTGACGAACCCGTATCCTCATTGGACGTTTCAATTAGGGCTCAAATCCTGAACTTGCTTATAGACCTACAGAAGAAACAGCACTTATCCTACCTTTACATTTCCCACGACCTTAGTTCAGTACGGCAGATCAGTCAGCGTGTCGCGGTCATGTACCTGGGGGAAATTGTTGAGTTAGCGAGTGCCAATGAGCTTTTCGATAGGCCACTCCATCCTTACACCCAAGCCCTGATCTCAGCCGTTCCGGTCCCCGACCCTGAGCACAAAACCACGCGGATAATATTACCGGGCGAGGTGCCAAGCCCAATAAACCCGCCCAAGGGCTGTAGGTTCCATCCCCGATGCCCACACGCCACGGACATATGCAAAGATGTCGCGCCGACATTCGAAGATAGGTTGGTGCAAGAACATTTCGTAGCCTGTCACCATGCCGATAAGTTCGTCTAGGCCAAATTTTTGAGAATTCGCAAAGCCAAGGCCTTCGGCATTATTTTGTTCACCTCAGGGCTAATTTTCCTATTTGTCGGAACAGTCATGCCGTACTACAAGTCAGCCCAACGACTCGAGGGCTCGGGGCCCGGGATCGAGTTTACCGCTTCTCGTCCATACTGGATAAATTCCTACTTTATACCGCCAATTGATGCTGGCCAACCGATCAGTTTGACTGTCCTTAGTGACCGAACTGGATCGACAACTGTCATACTTGCGTATTATGATGAAAACCTTCAGAGCATCGTCGGACCGCCGCTCGTAGATGTGATTTTCGCCTCCGATCAAAAGGGGCTGGTCACGTTCACTAGGGCAGACCGCTCAGGTCCATATTTTCTGACAATCGACAGCTTCAACAGCACATTCACGTTCTACATCACATCAGAGTGGTCGCCATTTTACTCATTGAGAACCCTCGCAGTCTATTCTTTCGGACTGCTGCCAGTGGGTGCCGTCGTAATCTATTATGACGAGATCTCAGAAGAACGTGAGAAGATGGTTGGAAAAGCCCTCGAGAGGATAAAGAACCCGCGACCGTGACTTCACCGAGTTATTTTTCGCTTTCTAGGCCGTACACGTGGCTTCGAACGACTTCGCCTCAAACCTGATGGCCGGCGCGACTTTCGAGCCCTTGTTTTCGTGAAATAGAATGTCCCGGCGGAGAGCACTGAAACGAATCCTAGGATCGCGAATGGAACCGTGTAATCCGGTGCCCACTGTGCATTGACGGACTGCGGCGAATTCATTGCTAAGGTTACAGCCGATAACGACGAAAGCTCGCTCCGGCCCTGCGACCAATTCTGGAAAACCCATTTGCCACCGAGGATTCCTATGATCCCACCCATAGAATAAGTGTTGGATTGAATTGAGAGCGTGACCGTCGCACCCGCGTCGTACCAGCCGGTCCCATTGACGTTGACGGGGCTTATGATGTGAAGGTAATACTGGGTGACGTAGTTTCCGTTCAGCGTGATGTCATGATCCAACTCTACATTTCTGTTTAACGCGGTTGAGCCGTCGGACCAATTCAGGAATTTGAGCCGGGTTACGTTGTTCACTGAGACGAACTGTGGAACGGATATTGTGTGGTTCCCCGCCGCAAGAACAAGTTGGACGCTTCCTCCCGAACCGTTTACCCCGTCGACACTAACAGGTACCTCAACCGGCACGTTCACCTTGAACGTTAGCGCCGTCTGAACAGTCATAGTGAAAGTGTAATCACTGTACGAATTCGCAATCGGATCCGAAGCGTTATCGAGTAACGCCGCGATCAGAGCCAGGTTCCAGACCCCTTTAGGATGATCAAGGGAAAATGACATCCTCTCAAACCCTTGTTGTTTGGCTAAAGGGACCAAGCAACCGGCAACGCCAACCGTACTGGAGCAGGGCAACGGAATTGAACTGCCCAAACCCGAAACGGGGTTACCGTCGTCCAGATCGAATACGCCGACCAATAAGTAGTCCCCAGCTTTAGCGTCCCCATAACCTATGGTCGCGTTGACAATCAGCGCGGGTGTCGGAGTTTGAGTGTCTATATCAAAAAGCGCTGTCCTTGTGTAGCTGACGCCTGTTATTGTTGTAGTCTGAGCGAAAACATTCGGAGTCTTAACCAGCAATAGCAGAATGGTAATGCCGCAAAAAGCAGACAATCGTAATCTCGCAATACTCACGTTCTCTTTCTCCAGATCTGATGCACTAACTCCGCTTTTTCCTGCCTGCGGATGTGCGAGCGGTGCGGCGATTACGCTGGCTCCTAAGTGAACCATCGGTGCGTTTCTTGCGGGTCTTGGTGAGTCTGCGTGTCTTCCGCCTTTTCTCCGCAATTGTCAGCAAAACTGCCGATATGAGTAGAATACTCAGGCCAAGCGCTGTATCTGACCAGTCAACTCTCCATACTGCTTGAGCGTATTCTGGGCGGTTCATCAAAACACTACATGCGGGGCTCGACTCGGTACATGCTCCAGCCCAATGATCGAAGACATAGCGCACCCCGAACCAGCCTTCAACACCCTCGACGGGCACTGACGTGGGGTTAACCGAGAGGGTTGCTTCGGTATTTTCGAAGTACCACCCTGCGCCACTAACAGTTCCGTAAGGAGAGGATGCAGTCAAGTCATGTTGCGTGACGTAATTGGCACTTACGGTGACGTTGTTCCCCAGGTGTATTACCCTACTTGAGCCATTGACTCGGTCACTCCAGCCTACAAATTGCGCTCTAGTTCCGTTCGATATTGAAATCGTGTCGGGCACGGTTACGGGGTAGTTTCCCCAAGGGAGTAGTAACTTGACTTTGCCATCGGAATCGGTCAGAAGCGTGTTTGAACCCACAGAAATCGGAATGCCAGGGTAGGGAGTTTCGATAGTTATGTAGGGTTCAACAAAGGTGAGATCAAGGCTTGGGGATGTATTTCCGTTTGTGAATGGATACTCGTCGGAATCAAACCATATCAAGTTCTTCCAGTTAGTTTCTGAGCTAATCGCAGCGAACGCCATCTGGGAACTGGAATTGGAAATCGGTGGCGCTAATCCCATTACGTTCCATTGAGCCCATGTACCATTTTGCATGATGTTAAGTGACACGTAATTAGCGGGATCGAGTTCGGGCATCGTATTCCAGGTAAGGGTATTCTCGGACCAATTTCCAGTTGAAGCGCGATTGATCTCTACTGTAGCGTTGTAGAAGAAATTCATCAGACGAACATACATTTGGAGGCTCGCATTCTCAGGCCTCGCTCCAGATTGAAGTAGTCCAGGGGGCAAGTTCCCGACCATGTTAAATTTCATGAATGCGTAATTTTTCGCCACTGGGACGCTGGGGACGTTTTCTACAATTAGGACGCCCGAACCACCAAAGGACTTCGTTGGCAGCAGATTGTCAACATAGCCATTATCGCTTGGAGTAATCCTACATTGGAGCACAATCGGGGTTCGGGTGTTTGCTCCGCTTGAGATATTGCAGTCTGAAGTACTTTTGAAGGCTGTCGTTAGGGGCGCGTAAGCAGGCTCGATGATGTTGGGTGCAGCTAGAAGTACAACGATCAGAACTAGAATCTTCAACTTAATCTCCGTTTGGCGGGACGGTTCATGCGGGCGAACGCCAATGCGGCTACAACAAATACGACGGCTACTAGAAAGATAACGATCGGCACATTTGTGTCGGTAGACCAAACGGCTGTTACGCTTTCGTTCGAATCAACTAGGATCCTCGCTGTAAGATTGTTAGATTTTACGGCTCCAACCCATTCTTGGAAGTGGTCTTGGGCTCCCAACCACCCAAGGATACCTGGCGTGCTCGTATCTGTATCGGGGAGGGAGACATATGCGAACATGCCTTTCGGTAGCGTCAAGTTCGCGCTACTGTTGTATTGTTGTGTACCATAAACCGACGTTACGAAAAACTGAACGCCTTGATGAACTTGTACATGTACAGGTTCCTCTAGGCTTGTCCATAGAAGTGTACCGTCGGGTGATCTTGGAATGCCGAATCCCGCAATAATTGAGTCCGGGCCGATTGCAGCCGCTCCATACTCATTTGCTACGCATCCCACACTGATTCCACAAGAGCTCGCGGCGATCAAGGAGTCTACCGGTTTCCACTGTGATCCGTTATAGTACGACAGTCCATCAAAGCGCGCTGGGCCCAACGGTTGGGATGAGTTCGTTGCAGATCCTTCAGCCACTATAAGAGCCGGATCAATCGACGGATTTGCAGGAAAAGATGTCTGGGCCACGGTTTCGCCGTCGAGCATGAAACTCCATGTGTTCAGTGAGTTTTCGGTGATGGCGTATTTATGCAATGTAGCGTTTTGCCCAACTGAAGATGACGGTCCTATGCCGAAGTAAAAATCAGATTTTGAGAGGTCCGGCCAGTATTGCCATTCCCATCGCGCGTCGGAATTCATGATCGATTCTGAAGTCCCCTCGCAGGTCAACGTCCCTTGCAGTACTGATCCACGTAAGCAGTGGACTCCCGGCTCCAGCGCGTAACCAAATTGAATGAATGCGCCGTCTGATAGGTCATCGCCTACCCAGAAATAATTGAAGGAATTTTCGGCCGAATTATATGTGCGTGTCTCTATTCGTACTTCGACCCCGTGGTTATTTCTAGAGGCATCGTCGCCCCATGCCCCTACCTTGAACGTAGTTGCGGTTTCAACGGGCGGGCCGCCAAGTATGCCATTGAGCAGAAGAAGGGGAATGAACCACATTCCTAGAGGCACAGCCAATTTGAATTCTAACCTTTCATAAAACCACCCGTGGCTGGTTTTAGCCTTAACCACAAAAACTGGTTCTCAAGTGATCTTTGTGGTCATACAAGTCCTATACTACTGCTGTGCAGGCTCCACATACCTTGGGGTTACTCGACAAGCGGTTGGGGTGATTGATATCGTGGTGTATGAGCCGTGCGCGCGCTGTGCGGACTGCAGAGCCCTGCCAAGATTGGCCTGGAATTTCCTTGTAAGGATACGATCTGCGTCGATAGCCCTCACAGGATTGCAGCGGAAGCCTCCGATCGTGCAGATAATCTTTGGATACGTATGTGCCAGTTCTCTGCTTCATAGCTTAAGAGTGAGTTTTCCGGACCCATCATGACTGGTATTGGCGATAGTTCAGGTTCGCGAGCTCGCGCGAAATTTTCAATCGAAAGGAAGTACTGTTGTGGCTCTAAATGGTGTAGATTTGGACGTGAATGAGGGCGAGGTCTTTGGGTTGCTTGGCCCGAATGGGGCCGGGAAGACCACATTCATCAGGATACTCTCTACTCTGCTTTTGCCAACTTCGGGCCATGCAACTATAGCCGGTTACGATGTCGCCAAGGAGCCGGAGAAAATTAGGCCAATCATCAATATGGCCAGCGGAGCTGAACGAGCAGGCTACGAATTTATCTCTGCGAGAGGGAATCTCTGGTTCTTCTCGCAACTTTACGGTATCTCAACCGAAGATTTCAAACAAAGAGTCGCTTCGCTCTCTGCGCAATTGGAGCTTGAAGGATATATTGACAAGAAGGTCTTTGAGCTATCGACAGGATACCGACAACGCATGACGATAGCGCGTGCGTTCATCAACGATCCAAGAGTTGTTTTCATGGATGAACCAACGATTGCCTTGGACGTAATGACTGCGCGACGAATTCGAGAGTTTCTTGCCCATGAAGCAAGGGACTCCAAGAGAACGATCTTTTTGGCGACGCACAACATGGCAGAGACAGAGGCCATTTGCAATCGGGTAGCAATAATCGACAAAGGGAAGATACTGGTATGTGAATCTCCCGAGAACCTGAAACGTAACTACGGACGACCCGCATACGTCATGGAATTAAGTCCCGCCCCCAGTTCCCTCGACATTTTCACCTCCATACCTTACGTCAAGGGAGTTACGTCGACACTAGACGAAGAGCGTGGAGTGGCTACAGTGAAAGTGGTAGTAGAGGAAGATGCAGCCCTTGATCAGATCACCAAGACCTTGGCAGCGTCAGGGATTAGGCTGCTGTCTTCATGGAGGCAGGAACCAACCCTTGAAGAGGTCTTCGTAACGTTAGTGGGAAGAGGGTTCACGGAGCGGGAACACGAGAATGCAAGTTGACTTCACTCTCTGGTACAGAACCATGTACTCCCGTGCTTGGGTAAGGGTTCGGAGCACATATGGCGAGCCGGTATGGGTTGCGGTGAACCTCGCTGTTCCTTTGCTTTCGTCGCTGGCAATGGCTTTACTTTACCAGAGCACCGGCCTCTCGCGGTATACAGGATTCGCGATACTGGGAGGCGTCATGCTGGCGTTTTGGGGTAATGTTCTCTGGTCCATGGCAAGCCAATTCAACTGGGACAAGGAAGTTGGAATATTTGAAATCTACTTGATAAGCCCCGCCCCAATAAGCGCAATACTTGTTGGCATGTCGTTGGGTGGGATACTCGCGAGTTTGAGGTAGCAGCGAAGCGATCAAAATTAGGTTGAGGAGAAGAAGGGCGGGCGCGTAACCATCCATCCGGTCTTGTCATAGCGGTTTCACTTCAATTTTCGCTATTCGGGATTTTTAGGCAGTGTCTCTTTTCGAGGATTATTGTGCTACTGTTTTGCGGTTTCGATTTGCATCGGAATAACTCTGCCTGCATCAGGAATCACAGTGATTGTAGAATCGGAGCCTTGCGTTCGCTGTGCATTATGTAGGGCCGCGTTGACAGTAGGCGCAGATTTCATGCGAAATATGTTCTCTACGTAGTAATCAGGAATCGTTGAGACCAAGCAAACTCTGTGGGCCTCTAGTGTCCTGCTTAGGAAGGAGGCTTTGAAGCCATTGTAATTGAAGCGGTGACGTAGTCGAGTTTCAAGGTGGCGAGGCTCTTTGTGTTCTGATGACCAATCGTAAAACTCTGTATCGCCGTGCCCTTTACTGCACTCTGCAGCCAGGATCAAGGTTCCCTCCTTCTTCAACGCGTTTAACCCGGCGGGGATAGTCTCAACAGCTTCGAGAAGTGATTCATCAGACAGTAATCCGCCTGCTCCCATCACGACGATGTCAGCTCGCTTTGTAATCGGCCTAGAATACAACTCCTTCACAGTATTACTGAGAGTTGTTAAGCAGTCATCTATGCCTCCAAAAACCATGCTTGCCGGACGCATCTCGGGATTAAGGGTCAGGCCTAGTGCGAAGAGATCGTGGAACGATTTAGCAATTTCCACTCTCTCTTTATGAAGGTCGCTAAGAGTGATGCCCGGTCTTTCCGCGAGATGAGCGTGGATGGAAGCATCTGCTGCGAGGTAGGGAAAGACTAGGTCGCATAGGCCTGAGTATTCGAGAAAGTGATGTGGCCTAAGCTCGCCGAGAAGGATCCTAATGTCTGAATTTACGAACTCCGAGTCGATGTTGGGGACTAAAGCACCATGGAAATCGGTAAACGGGATTGACGCGGACTTGCTCGTGTGCTTTAGGACCTTTACGTCGCCGATTGCTCCTGAATCCGGTTCGGTTGCGTCCCGGGTACATAGGATTGTAGTGGAACCCGGCTGAGGGAGATGCTTGAGAACCGTCTGAACTAAGTCGGTTGCTAGTTGTTGGCTTCCGCATGACCCAAGTACGATGATTGCCCTAGCTGCTTTAGTCGCTGCTTCTTGGAATTTATCATTTGTTCGGAGAAGTTTTTCAGCCTCTGCGACTGGTTCTCCTATAGCGCTTCTGCTCTCTGGTTTGAGAATGTCGACCAGTTTCTCTTCTGGAACTCTAACAGGTACTTCGGATCGGCCGTAGGGTAGCCATATTTCGACCAACCTTCCAAGCACTGACACTTAGGTTAATCGTCGAGTGGTAAAAACTTGAGAGGCGGAGATCTGTTTCCCCAATAACTACTAGTGACCTCTGCCGTGCATTTGGTTGCTTCTTCGGGACGATCGTGCAAAAGAATAAACCCCTAAGCTCAGGGTTAGTGGTCCTAGGTGGTATTGCTGGTCAGCACACGGTTAGACGACTTCTGCAATGTCCTGCTTAGGACGGGAAGCCTGAAATTTGGTACGTTTAAGCTAACGAGCGGCCTCCTGAGTCCGTATTATGTAGACCTCCGTTTGATACCCAGCTACCCAGAGGCATTCCAACAAACAGTCAACATGTACCGTAGCGTTCTCGAGCCTGACCTAGTCAAGCGTTTTCAACGTTTGGCTGGCGTACCTACTGCTGGAATCGCGTATGCTGCTGTTATAGCGCTTAACCTAACCAAACCTTTGCTCTACGTCCGGAAGGAACAGAAGGAGCATGGCCGAGAAAGGAGGGTCGAAGGTATCTTGCAGCCAGGCGACAAGGTCTTGATTTTGGACGATGTGGTTACGACTGGTAAAAGCCTCCTTGAGGCGGCTGAAGCCATCAGAGCTGAGGGAGGGATAGTAGACGACGCCGTGGTCCTGCTCGATAGGCAGCAGGGCGCAGAGGAAAACTTGCAGAAGAAACGAATGAAACTTCACGCGTTCACAACGATGCGGCGCATAGCCGACAAGCTTCTGAACTTGGGTACAATTAATGAGGAGCAGCATAAGGAGATCTTAAGCCAAATAATCACTTAGCCATATTCCGCTCATACGCATTTTCACTCGTCTCTGACAGCCATGGCTCAATGTGCTTACTGGAATTATCTGGTTGCACAATCAACGATTGCGTTCGTTATGCTGGGGCCGGTTGTCTCCACGGCGGGTGAATTAGTTTCGTGGGTCCCCTGGTAACCACATGTAGCTAGGATTCGTGGGGATCCTCCGATCGGTGAGAAACGGCTGATGGAGACGTGGGGAACCCACGTGTAACCAAGAGAACCTGTCTAGTCTTGGAGTTTGGCTTGAGCCTTTTCCAGGTCGCGTTTTGCTCCAAGTTTCCTGAAGGTTTCGGCCGCTTCTTGCAGCCGTTTCTTCGATTCTTCCGGGTTCGTTTGGACTAGTGCTTCGGAGTAGACTACAAGAGTCCTGGCGTGATAATAGGGCCAACCAGCCTTCCCCCAGAAACCCAACGCTTCCCGATAAGTCTCCAACGCGCCGTTTCTGTCCTCTTTAGCTAGGAGAACATTTGCTTTAGCTACCTTACCCATCGCTAACGCCGCATTGCTCTTCAATGTCTCTGCAAGCCGCAGAGCCCAATCGCTCATCTTCCCCGCTTCCTCCACCCGCCCCTGCTTGGCATAGATTGAGGTTAGCAGGAGAAGGGTCTCAACATGAAAGAGGGGCATCGTAGTGAACTCGCTTTTCTTGAAGGCTTCCATACATTTCTCCAAAGACGCCTCTGCCTCCTGTTCTTTTCCCTGCTCCAACCTGAGCTTACCCAAACCAAGGCTCGCCTGAACAATATGGGGTATCTGTTGATGATCCCTTGCCGCGGCCGCCTCAATGTATTTCTCAGCCTCCCCCATATCCCCAAGGCTGAGGCGGAGCATTCCTCCCCAAACCTCGGCAACAAGACCTATGATGTTGAATGCTAATCGGGTTTGAATCTCAAACGTCCCCTCAACCTCCTCCATCGCCGCAGTCCAATCGCCACCCAACCAATCCAGAAACGATAGCCAACAGAGCGCATTCGCTTGAGGGTTGGGGTTGTTTTCCTGCTTACCCAACTCGAGCCAGTGTGAGGCGAAGCCGCGAGCCTTACTCAGGTCACGAGGATAAGTGTAGTTAGCCAAGTTGAGCAAAGCTTGCATGGTATCGTAGTATAGGTCGTGCTGCTTCGCGATCTCGAGGGATTTCTCCAAGAGCGGCAATCCCTCGTCTACGCGGCCTGTATCCAACAAGTAAGACGCTTTAATCAAAAGTGCTACCGTGACGGCAGCGAAGTTCCGTGTTTTCTCGCCAACGTCCAACGCTTTCTGCGCCCACAAGTTCGCCTCCTCATACTCATCTAAGAGACCATGCTGCCAAGCTAAGTTGGAATAGATTTTTGCTGCCTCCGAACTTTCAGCCTCCCCCTCAACATACTTCAGGCCTTGCTTCGCAACCGTTAATCCTTCCTTCAGCCCTTTGACACGATAGACAACAAAGGAGAGAGCTGGGATTATGCGAGCGCACGACTTCAAGTCCTTGAGATTCTCGTAGAGGGCGATGGCCTGCTCGTAGGTTTGTACGCTATCCTGAAACGTTCCAGCCGACTCATAACTTCGGGCTAACTTTTCGAGTATGGCCGCCTTCTCCACATCCTCCCCTTGCCCGGTGAGCGTTAACGCACGCCCATAGTCATTAGCGGCTTGGGTATTTGCATGAATCAGCCGGTTCCGGTCGCCCGCAATAATGAAGTATTTGAGTGCTCGTTCTTTCTCTTCTGCTTCCGAGTAATGCGTGGCTATGACTTCGGCCTGGCTTTCCAGGTTCTTAGCGTACGTTTTCTCCATCGCTTCAGCTATCTTGGTGTGGTACCTTTTCTTTTTGACCTGAATAAGCTCGTCGAGTAAGAGTTCTCTGATGCGTCCATCTGCGAACCCAAACTTGTTCCCCTGACGCGGAACCTCAACGATCAATCCCTGCTTGATAGCCGCTTCAAGTTTCTCGAGTAGAGCATCTTCGCTAAGCTGAGTTGCCTCTTTCAATACTTCGAAGTCGAACTCCACGCCAACCACGGCGGCCCATTGAAGCAGAGAAAGGGTCTCCGGGTCAAGTTTCGTCAACCTAACCCTAAGCGCGGTCTTCACAGTTCGAGGTATAGTTATGTCTTGGATGGGTCTTCGGTCCCAGCCCTTCTCGGTTCTATAGATTGTTCCATCCTCGACCAACGAGCGAAGGACCTCCTCAACAAAGAACGGGTTCCCAGCCGTATGATGATAGATTAGATCAGCGAACTCGGGTGAAACCGTCCTTTCCCCGAATGTTGCCATCATAAGCTCCACCGTCTCAGCCTTCCCGAGGTTCTTCACGTTGATATTCGCTAGCATGCGTTCCCGGTTCAACTTCAGGAAGACCTGCTCAAGCGGACTAGCCTCGGCCGCTTGCTCAGGAGGGGAAGAACAAATGGTGAGGACGCGGAGACTATTCGTGCTCCTAATGAAATACTCCAACAGGTCCAACGATGGTTGATCCGCGTACTGCATATCTTCGAAGAGCAACAGGAGCGGTGTCTGGTTGCTGATGGCTATGAAGAGTTGTGTAACGGTTTCGTAGAACCGGATTTTATCCTGCTGTTCGCCTAGGGACCTTGGTGGCGGTATGGTCCCCAGCTTGGCGGCAATGTCCGGGACAAGCTTCACAACTTCAGACGCATTAACGCCCAGCATACGCCGCAGAACTTCCCCAGGCGCCGATGCCGTGTACTGCCGTGTTACGTCAACCCAAGGTGCGTAAGGGAGCCCATTCTCAGTTGCTCTCCCAGACAGAACCGTGGCGTTCTTGGTCTGAGCGTAACCTCCAAACTCATGCATCAGCCGGCTCTTGCCAACTCCGGCCTCCCCACGCAGCGCAACTAGATTCGACCGGTTTGCGAGGGCGCTCTCGAATAGGCTCCGAAGTTTTGAAAACTCCTCAACCCGACTGATGAGGGGGGTGGTCCAACGCGGTTCCTTGTATGCGGTCACCGGAACTATAACTTGGCGGGAGTGCTGCGTTTGAGGTTCAGAAGTTAAGCCGAGAAGCGGAAACTCTTTCTCCGCCACCTCGACCCCATGCATCCATTTAACGCGCAGAAACTTCCTAAGTGAACCTTCAACCTCTTTCTCGAAGATTTCCACGTTCCCGTCGAACAGGTCAACGATGGCCTGGACCTCTTCGGATGAATGCATGTAGGGGTTTAGAACGATGAGCGTTGTGATGCTTTTCGATCGGAGTCGTTCAAGTAGTTCTGTGAGCCATTTTCTTGTCTGCAACGCCTTAAGGCGAAGCAGAATGTCGGAGAGAACGTCTATGACCAGACGTTTAGGTTGAGTTGAAGCGATAACTTCACCGATCTGAAGATTCAGGTCTGTGAGGTTCTCGATGCCCTTTCCTGGGATGATGGTTTTCGTAGGTGAGACGGGTTTATCACTGCAAACGAGCGACCTGACATTCTCTCCCACATTCTGCGTGATCGTTTCGGCGGAGGAAAGCGTGCGGCATATCAGTAGCCCCTGTTCGTTGGAGGCTTTGAGGAAGTTTCCAATAAGAATCGGGACCTCATCACTTGCAGGAGCGCTTAGAACAACTGCTGTTCCAGCTGGGAAGCCTCCATGAAGTGCTTCGTCTAGTCTATCGTAGCCTGTGGAAACCTTAGCCCGAACGCTACTCGTCGAAACCCCTTCGGAAGCCAACTACTTCAACCGTAGCAGGGTTAAGAGGCGAATATACGACTTGCCTTAGAACGTTGAGGCAACTCAATCAAAAGCCTAATCTTCCTACCTCAAGTGTGGTGCCGAATTGCCTCGGGCTTCCGACTTCTGCAATAAGTATGGAACGAAACAAGCCTAACTCTTACTTTTACATACCTCTCAGAAGTTCACAGAATCAGTTTTTCCCTTCTGTGTCTCAATTCAACCGGCAGTCTCTGCGTTATCTGGTTGCATTGTTTACGGCAAGCTATGGTCCAATTTACCTCTGCGTTAGTCGTTCAGGATTTCGTCAAAGTTGACAGCCTTCTCATAAGCGCGCAAGTGTCGCCACAACCTGGTCTAACCTTCGGGGTTGAAGCTTTAGACAATGCCTTATGCCTTAATTTCGGCCAGTTTATCGCGTTTCAAGGCAAACCAGCTCATGCAATGTGTACGCTGCTCTGTGTACGGGCGATGCTTCCACAGCCTCTGGGTCCGGATTGCGATGTTTTATTCGTCGACGGGGGCAATAGCTTCGACCCCTACGCTATATCTGACAGTTCGGTTGAGCAAGGCCTCGACACAGAGAAGGTCCTTGAAAGGTTACACGTGAGCAGGGCCTTCACTCATCATCAACTCGCCTGCATTATTACAGATAAACTTCCAAGTGCCATAAGGAAATTCGGTGCGAAGCTTATCGTTGTCTCAGACATAACCCAACTGTACTGTGACCCAGACGTGCGCGACGACGATAAGGAAGATGCATCGCGAATCTTCGCTAAAACCGTACAAGCTCTCAGGATGTTCGCCAGACAGTACCAATGTCTAATCGTTGCCACGAACCTTGAGCCAAGAAACTTTCTACTGGATCGTACCCTCACGCGTGCTGCGCATGTGTTAGTGAATGTTGAGCAAAAAACCAGCCTCACTCAATTCTCACTGAAATATCCTCACCTCCCACCCCGCCCCGCGATTGCGTTCTCGCCTGGCGTTAAGACTCTGGAGGGGTACCTGTAATGGGACGCACGATTCCATCTTGGAGGATGGTTGTCGAAGCCGAAGTTGAAAAACTAAAACGTTTCCAAGAATTTCTCAGACAAGAAGACAAGGCCGTCTTCGAGGATATGCTCAACCAGTGTAGGTTGCTCGCTTCTGCTGCAAGCGTCATGGCGTCACCAATAAAACAAATCCCACTGATCATTTCCATGTTGTTCGCCCACCACAAAAAACTCGCCGAACTCGAAAAACGCATAGAAGAGCATGGCCTTTGACGAATCGAGGCTGGATACTGGATCTCTACCCAAAACCCGGTCAAATGATCATTTGGCTAAAACAACCAGACGGATCCTGCGTTCGTCTAGTCGATGGATGGAAGCCTCGCATTCGAATTGGGGGAGAGGTAAACGACCTACTGAATCTCCAACCCTTCATTCCAACATGTGCGTTTGTCGAGAAATTCGAGAGGGCAGGCGATAAGGAGCGAAGTAAGGTTCTAGAGGTTGAAGTAGACAGCGAATCCAACGCCCAAACCCTTGCGAGACAGATCTTCCGCTACGGCGGATACTCGAAGTATCGCCTTTACGATGTGGATATTCCGTCAACTCAAATGTACCTATACCGCAACGACCTATTCCCGCTCGCATTCGTTGAAGCAAACAACACACTTGACCACATTGAATGGGTCGTCAAAGATTCACGTGAACGATTAGACTACGAACTACCCCTACTTCGAATTCTACACATCAAAGTAACCACCAAAAAAACACGCAGCATTCCAACTTTCAAAGACGAGTTAGATACGATCACTCTTCAAAGCGACAATGAAACCATCGCCATCAACTCGGGTAGCGAACCCGACAAACTCACCCAACTCGTAGACGCTTTCCGCACAATCGACCCGGATGTGGTTTTGACCGAAGGCGGAGATTCATTCATCTTCCCATATCTCGCACGGAGAGCGAAGCATCACAATATTCTCCATAAGATGATTCTGGGCAGAGAGAATGCCCCGCTTCGTGTCTATGAGGTGCAGGGGCACAGTTACTTCTCGTATGGGAAGATACTGTTCAAACAAACCGCCGCACGACTACCCGGACGTTTGCACGTGGATGAAGCGAATGGCTTCATCAGCAGTGACTGCGGCCTTGAGGGCCTTTTCGAGGTAGCTCGCACGTGCATCATACCATTACAAAGAGCATCACGAACAACGATTGGCACCAGCATGACTTCGCTTCAACTCTACCACGCTGTGAAAGCCGATGTGCTCATACCCTGGAACAAGAATGAGCCGGAAGAGTGGAAAAACGGTAACGAACTCATAGTCGCTGACCGCGGAGGCTCCATCTATGAACCACAATTTGGCATACACGACTCAGTCGGAGAACTGGACTTCTCATCCCTCTACCCAACAATAATGCACAAAATGAATCTAAGCGGCGAAACCGTACGCTGCATATGCTGCCCTAACTCAACCAACCGGGTTCCCGAACTCGGATGGAATATTTGTGAGCAATGGGAGGGCATCGTATCAAGATCGCTGAGTATACTGCTCCGAAAGAGGACGCTTTACAAAAAGTACAAGAAGGCAACATCAGACCCCCCAACTAGGCTGCGGTATGACCAACGTCAAGCCGCTCTCAAATGGATCCTAGTCTGCTCATAGCCGCCGAAAACGGCGGCGGGCAATCGGCTACTTGGGATTCAAGAACGCGAGGTTTGGGAGAATAGATGCACACATTGCAACCTGCGCTTTTTCCCGCCAAATCCTCAGAAAGGCCGTTGCAATAGCCGAATCTAAGGGCTTCACGCTCCTACACGGAATCGTTGACTCGATGTGGCTAAAGAAGCCAGGAGCAACCACGGCCGAGTACGAGGATCTTTGCCGTCAAATCGCATTTCAACTAGGTTTCCCAATTGAGTTTGAGGGGCTTTACAAGTGGATCGTTTTCCTGAACTCGCGAACAGATCCACGCATCCCGGTCCTCAACCGGTACTATGGTGTCTTTCAAAACGGAAAACTCAAACTTCGAGGCATAGACCTCAGAAAACACGACACGCCCGGAATCATCAGGCGCTGTCAGACCGATATGTTAACACTGTTCGCAAAAGCAGAGAACTCCGAAGAGTTCAAGGCACTCATACCCGAAGCTCTCACCGTGGTCAAGTCATACGTCAACCTGATCCAACATGGGATGGTACCCGTGGAGGATTTGACAATTGAGAAACGCCTTAGCAAAAACCCCAACGAATACCGAAACATGGTTCCCCCAAGCATCGCTGCCCAACACCTCGTGCGGGAGGGCATGAACGCCCATGCGGGTCAAACAATCAGCTACATACTAACGTACGACAAGTCACCGATAACTCAAAATCGGGCGCTCCCAACTGAGTTAATGAACGAAGACTCTAACTTCGACTCTAAACGGTACGTCGACTTACTACTCTCCTCAGCCATTAACCTCCTACGCCCATTCGCGTACGATCCACTTGTATTGCGAGAGTCACTTCAACGAACACTATAAGCCAAATTCATTAAGAGATTTGAGACGGGCTATCGTTTTTGAAATCGATTCTAAAGTCGATTCCTCTACATATCTAATATTTCATTCGAACTAGCCTACGGCCAGCGGTGAAGGGGTCAATCTTACGTGATTCAACTTGGTTCAACAACATCTCGAACTGCTTGGAAGATGCTAACTCTTGGAGTGACACTTCATCAAAATACATCTTGGCCGCGTCCAGGATTTGAGAGCGCAGACCCATCCTCTCAATGAGGGCAGTCTCCTTTCTACGGCGAACCTGAAGGTGTTGGTTAATTGCCTCGGCGAGTGCCTCTATTCCATCGCCGGTTGTGGCAACAGTCTTAACGACACGGGGCCGCCAACCATTCGCAGAGTCAGTCATAATTATCATGGAGTGTATTTCTTGGGCAGTTTGGTCGGCATTCTCCTTGTCGGCTTTGTTGACGACAAAGATATCTCCGATCTCCATAATGCCTGCCTTCAGCGCTTGAATCTCATCTCCCAATCCTGGAGCAGTGACGACAACGGTCGTGTCGACTAGTGTCTTTACGTCTACGTCAGATTGCCCCGCGCCTGCGGTCTCCACTATTATTTGATCTATTGAAGTCGCATCTAGGATGCGCACGGCGTCTTCCGTAGCGCGTGCGATTCCACCAAAATGGCCGCGGGTAGCCATGCTCCTGATGAATATTCGAGGGTCGGCAGCGAGCTCTCCCATCCTTATTCGGTCGCCGAGCAATGCTCCGCCCGTGATTTGGCTCGATGGGTCAACGGCGACTATTCCTACTGTCTTTCCTGACTTGCGATAGTGTTTTGCGAGTTGTGTGATTAAGGTGCTTTTTCCGCAGCCAGGGGGGCCAGTTATCCCAATGATATTCGCCTTTCCGCGAAGCCAGTAGAGTCTTGCAAGAATATCTATCCGTGAACTGGGGTCGTTCTCTGCTAAGGACATAAGCTGTGCAATGGCCCTGCGGTCGTGTTTGAGGGCTTTCTTCAACAACAGATTGAGTTCTGCTCTCTTTCGCCTTTGGCTCATTTTACGCAGAGGCTCCTTGTATTCTAAATGATGGTCTTCGGATGGAACTCGCCGTAGACTTCTCTCACGATATCGCTTATTTCGCCAGTTGTGGCACGTTCTCTCACAGCTGCAATAATTAGTGGCATTACATTTTCTCTGCCAGCAAGAGCGGTCTCCAGTTTTCTTAGGCTTCGGTCGACACGAGATTTGTTTCGTCTTCTCTTGAAGGCCTTAGTCGTCGAAATCTGGTTACGTACAGAGCTCGCATTGATTCGGTGAATCTGTATTCGGTAATGCTTCGGGTCTTTGAAGGTATTGACGCCCACGATTTTCTTCTTTCCCTCTTCAACATCCATCTGTTGCTTGAAGGCGCTTTCTCGGATCTGAGCCTGGATGTATCCTTTCTGAATCGCCTTTACAGAGCCCCCCATCTTGTCTACCGCTTCTATTTCGCTTAGTGCAGCCTTTTCGAGCTCACGGGTCAGGTTTTCCAGATAATAGCTACCGCCCAAGGGGTCGACGGTCTGAGTGACCCCGCTCTCGTAAGCGATGATCTGTTGTGTGCGGAGTGCGACTTTTACTGCTTCCTCAGTGGGTAGTGAAAGTGCTTCGTCCATTGAGTTTGTATGAAGGGATTGTGTGCCGCCGAGTACTGCCGCGAGAGCTTGTAGAGTGACGCGAACGACGTTGTTGAGCGGTTGCTGGGCCGTTAAGGTTTCGCCGCTCGTTTGCGTGTGGAAGCGAAGTTTCAGTGATTCAGGATTCTTAGCATGAAATTCTTCCCTCATGATGCGTGCCCATATCCGGCGCGCAGCCCGAAACTTGGCTATCTCCTCGATGAAGTCATTGTGAGAGGCAAAGAAGAATGATAAATGAGGGGCAAACCAGTCAACGTCTAGCCCGCGTTGCCGGCATGCTCTAACATACTCTTTCGCATTTGAGAAAGCATACGCTAACTCTTGGATTGCGGTCGCTCCTGATTCTCTGATATGGTAACCGCTTATACTGATCGGATGCCACAATGGCATTTTCTGCGCGCAGAACTCAATCAAATCAGTCGCGAGGCGAAGCGATTGCTCAGGTGGGAAAATGTATGTGTTTCTCGCAATGTACTCCTTAAGAATATCATTCTGTGTCGTTCCACGCAATTTGTCGAGCGGCACTCCTTGAATGTCTCCAGCGGAGACGTACATCGCAAGCATGATTGCTGCTGTTGCGTTGATGGTCATTGAGGTGCTAACGTTGCCAAGCCCAATGCCGTGAACTAGGGCTTGCATGTTCGCGATCGTGCTGATCGGTACTCCCACTCGCCCAACCTCGCCTTGCGCACGGTCGCTATCCGAGTCATATCCGAGCTGAGTGGGGAGGTCAAACGCGACACTCAGACCCGTCTGTCCCTGAGATATCAGAAA
>Ga0181521_10002549_pt1 | contig 21950 bp, 19 predicted proteins | sample PEATcosm2014_Bin_32_FD_119764 | JGI IMG/M metagenome (GOLD analysis project Ga0181521, IMG submission 119764) | Peatland microbial communities from MTU Mesocosm Facility, Houghton, MI, USA - PEATcosm2014_Bin02_60_metaG | ecosystem: Environmental > Terrestrial > Soil > Wetlands > Peat | place...
CAATCGCCAATGCTCGAGGTGCTGGAAGTTTTTCCCGGCGCGCAGCGGGCGTTGTTCCGCCGGTATCACATCGGCGGATGCAGCAGTTGCGGGTTCAGCCCGGACGAAACGCTGGCGCAGGTCTGCGTGCGTAACGGCAATCTGGACGTGGCCGAAGTGCTGGAACATATCCAGTCCAGCCACGAACAGGACGCGAGGATTTTGATTTCACCCAAGGAACTCGCCGAACTGTTGCAGCAGTACAAATCGGTAAAGCTGGTGGACGTTCGTTCACGCGAGGAATTTGAAGCTGTGAGCATCGCCGGTTCAGTGTTGCTGTCGCAGGACGTGATGCGGGAATTGATGGCGAGCGGTTCGAACACGAACCCGATTGTCGTCATTGATCACGCAGGCAAAAACGGTCTGGATGCGGCGGCATATTTCATGGGGCATGGTTTGCAGAACGTGCGCTGCTTGCGCGGCGGCATTGATGCCTGGGCGCAGGAAGTTGATACGAAGATGCGGCGTTACAAGCTGGGCTGAATTTTGAAGCCGGGCAAAAGCTCCAAGCACCAACATCCAAGCTCCAGAGAAATTCCAAGAACCAAATTCCAAACCAGCGCTCCAGCGGTTTGATGTTTGAAGTTTGGTGCTTCTCTGGTGCTTGGAACTTGGATGTTGGAGCTTCTCTAAAACCAGACGTTGAACTTGAACAGCAGCACGTCGCCGTCTTTCACGACGTAATCGCGGCCTTCGATGCGGTAATGGCCGGTCTCGCGGGCGTGGCCGACTGAGCCGCACTTCACCAGGTCATTCCAGTTCACCGTTTCCGCCTTGATAAACCCGCGCTCGAAATCGGTGTGGATGGTCCCGGCGGCCCGGGCGGCCGTATCGCCGGCGTGAATCGTCCACGCCCGGACTTCTTTTTCATTGAATGTGAAAAACGTACGCAGGCCGAGCACATGATACGTGGCGCGGATGAGCTGGCCGAGACCGGATTCCGCAACGCCCAGTTCCTTCAAATACGCCGCAGCCTCCTCCGGCGACAGATCAATGAGGTCGCTTTCAATCTGCGCGCTGACGACAACGGCCTCACACGCGAAATGCGTTTTTACGTGGTCGCGCACCTTTTGGACGAACGGATTCTGGTCCGCCGTGGCGAGGTCGGATTCTTTGACGTTGCAGGCGAAGACGGTTGGCTTGTCGGTCAGCAGAAAGAAACTGCGCTGGACAATTTTCTCATCCGGGCCCAACGGCAGCGCGAGCGTGTTGGCCGGTTTGCCCGTGTTCAAATGGGCGCCAATCTGTTCCAGGAGGTGCTCCTCCAGCAACGCGTGTTTGTCGCCGCGTTTCACGTCCTTGGCAATCTTCTCCCGCCGTTTCTTGACCGTTTCGATGTCGGCCAGCACCAGTTCGGTGTTGACGATCTCGATGTCGCGCACCGGATCGATGCCACCGGTGACGTGCACGATGTCCGGGTCTTCAAAGCAGCGCACGACATGCACGATAGCGTCCACTTCGCGGATGTGGCTTAGAAACTTGTTGCCCAGCCCTTCGCCGTGCGACGAGCCTTTCACGAGGCCGGCGATGTCCACGAATTCAATCGTCGTTGGAATGAGCGTGCTGACTTTGGCGATTTTCGCCAGCGGTTCGAGCCGCGGTTCCGGCACAGTGACGACGCCCAGGTTCGGTTCGATGGTGCAGAAGGGATAGTTCTCCGCCGGCGCCTTGTGCGAACGGGTGACGGCGTTGAACAACGTGGATTTCCCCACGTTGGGCAGACCGACGATTCCGGCTTTGAGCATAATGGGTTCGCGGGAAAAATCCCGGCGCGGCTCACATTCTATGTCTGGCCAACAGCCACGCGATATGCACGCCGTCGTACAATCCGATTGCGAGCAGGCAAATGCCAGAAAAGCGCTCCATGCGCAACAGCGTTAGTTCGCTGAACCGCCCCCGCCCGCGCGACACACCGTAACTAAGCGCGCAAAACCATATGTTTGCGCCGAGCGCCACGCCGGCAATGAACGCCGATTTGGCGGCAATGGTGTCCTCCACCCACTCGTAGGAGGTCAAATAGGCCTCGTGCGACATGAAGTAGGCGGCCGCCACGATCCAAAACAACAACACGCCCATGTTGCCCAGCACGCGCGCGAAGCCGATCATGAACGCCGAATGCGGGTGCAGTTTTTCGTCAATCCGCCTTTCAATGCGGCTGGCGGCGGCGCCGAGTTGCGTGGGCGCGGTGACGGATTTCGCCGTGAGAAATTTCACGCCCATAAACAGCATGAACGCGAAGCTGAACACTTCCATGGACGCTTTCACAATGCGGCTGCCGAAGAAGGACGAAAATCCCGTAAACGCAATCGTGCAGTAAATCACATCCATGGCCGAAGCGCCGAGGCCGATGAGCACGGCCCAGACGAAGCCGCGCCGCGCTCCTTCGTTGATGATCGTCAAATTCACCGGCCCTACGGGCATGGACAGCAGCAAGCCGCTGACGAAACCCGTGAGCGCCGAGATGAGAATAATGGCCGTCTGTTCCGGCATGATTTTAATGGGCCGTGTCCGGTTCGTCCTCGTCGTCCTCTTCGATTTCCCGGCGCCACGCACGCGAGAGCCGCGGCCGCACGAAGCCATAGACGAGATACAGCGTGAAGAACGCCGGCAGGACGAACACCAGAATTTTTTCCCGCAACACCAGCACGCAGCCGACGAACAAAATCGCCACCAGCGTCTTGGTAAACGTCCGCGTCGCCCGCAAGTCCAGCGATTTGAAGCTGGGATAGCGCACGTGGCTCACCATCATCCAGGACAAGAACAACATCAGCACCGGCAGCACATAACGCAGGTAGCCGACAGAAAAATCCTTCTCGTCAATCCACATCATCAAGAGTGTCAGCGACGCCACCAGGGCCGCTGCCGAGGGAATGGGAAAACCGAGGAAATCCTTGCCGCTGCCGCCCGGCTGGAGTGACAGCACATTAAATCGCGCCAGCCGGAACGCGCCGCAAATCAGATAAATCGAGGCGATGAACCAGCCGATTTCCGGGTGGTTCACAAACACGTCGCGCAACACGATGCGATGCACCAGAAAGGCCGGGGCGACACCGAACGAAATTAAATCCGCCAGCGAGTCGAACTCGCGCCCGAACGGACTTTCCGCCCCGCCCAGACGCGCCACGCGCCCGTCGAGCAAATCGAAAATGCACGCAAGCAGGATGAACGCCAGCGCGAGCCTGATCTGGCCGGAAAAACCGTCGCTCGAGGGATCAGCCTCCACGATTTTCGTCAGCGCTACGAAGCCGCAGAACAAATTGCCCGCCGTCAACAGATTCGGCAGAAAATAAATTTTCAGCCGGCTCTCGTCCGAATCATCCAGCGGCGGTTGTTGTGGCGACGGTTCTCTCATTTTATGGTTTTTCTGCACTGGAAAATGACGGATGACCAGGCGCTAATGACGAAAGAATGACGAAATTCGAATGAAAAAATTCCCGCGCGCCTCGCTTTCGGAAATTTGTCGTTGGGATTTCTATAGTCATTATGGTTCAGGAATTAGTCATTTCAGTCGAAAGATGCAATCATGGTTTCACCGCCGCTCACCTTGTCACCGGGCTTCACCTGGATTTTCGCACGGCGCGGCAGATAGACGTCCACCCGCGAGCCGAATTGAATCAGGCTGATGCGTTCGCCGCGCTGGACGGTGTCGTTTTCCTTGATCCACGGCACGATGCGGCGGGCAATCACGCCGGCGATGAGCCGCACCCCGATCTTTTCACCGGGCGGTTCGGCGGCATCCAGGCCGATGAGCACGTTTTCGTTGAACTGCGCCGACTCGGCCTTCAGCGCACTGAGATACTGGCCGGGCGTGTGTTTAAAACAGGCGACGCGGCCCGCCACGGGCGCGCATTGCACGTGCACGCTGATCACCGAAAGAAAAATCGAAATCCGCCGGCATTCGCCGCCCATGAATTCCGGCTCGTTCACCGTGTCAATCGCATCCACCTTGCCGTGGCCCGGCGAAACGACAAGGTTTGTGGCCGTCGGCACCAGCGGGTCGGGGTCGCGGAAAAAATAAAGGGCAAAGCCGGTGAACAGCACCCACAGCCCCACGAGTACCCAGATCAAGTAATGCAATACAAACGCCCCGATGACTTTGGCCAGAAATGCAACGGCCAGCAGGACGAGCACCGCCGCGCCGGCGAGGCCGATGAGGCGGAGTGCGGCGAGCAGGGCTTTGCCCGAGTTTTTCACGCGACCAGAATAAAAATTTTGAACGCCACTTGCAATTCGGCATTTTCGGGGCAATTTAAACGGTCGTAAAAACACAATGAAACCAAAAACCAAATTCAAAAACGATTATGCCATTACACACTCCTGATTTGACAAAGTTCCCGCCGCGCAGTCCGCGTCTGCGGTTGGGCGGCTACGTGATTCTGCCGCGCATGCTGGACAAAGGCCGGGCCACCGTTGCCGGCAAACACGGCGAATACCATTATGCCTGTCCGCTGGACCAGCAGTTCCTTGAATTCGTGGGCATTAACCCAAAAGCATTGAAGAAGGAATTGAACAAGAGCGACGGCGAAATTCTGGCATGGATTCAGAAACGCGCGAAACACAAACGCACCGCGCCGGAAATCGCCGCCTGGTCGGCGTGGCAGGAACAGCGTGCGCCGGACAACCCGGATTCGCGTGAATATTTCAACGGCCTGCACAAAAATGGCGCGCCCAAGCGCACGGATATTGTGACGTGGTTTGACGTGCTCGACCTGGACGATTACGTGAGCTTCGGCGGCAAGGGCTGAAAGAATTTACGATATGCGATTCGCGAATTCTGCCGAAAATTCAACCGTCGCGTAAATCGTATATCGTAAATTGAAAATTAAATTTTCAAGCCGGCGCCTGTGCCTGGGCCGGTTGCAGGGGCGGGCCGTCTGAATTGCCCAGTTTCCACGGCTCGATTTTTTCGATGCGATGCCGGTGTTTCGCCCCGTGCACCTCAAATTCCACTTCGTCGCCGACTTTGCGGTTCAAGAGTGCCTGGGCGACGGGCGAAAGATAGCTGATGACACCTTTCTCCGGCTCGGAATCCCAGGCGCCAAGGATGGTGAACGTCTCCGGTTCATTCGTGTTGAGGTCGGCAGCCCGCACCACGGTGCCGATGCCGGCGACGTCGGCGCGTGCGTTGGAGAAATCCGTGCCGCGGGCGCGGGTGAGCTGGGCTTCCAGCTCGTCCTTGCGGCGCATGAGGATCTTCTGCATTTCCTTGGCAGCCTTGTATTCGTGGTTTTCACTGAGGTCACCGTAGCTGCGCGCGAGGGCGATTTCCTTGGAGTTGGCGGGGATTTTCTTCTGCACCAGTTCCTCGTATTCGCCCTTGCGGCGTTCGAGGCTTTCCCACGAAACGAGCAGCGTGGTGTCCTGTTTGGTCTGTTCGCCGCTGACGAGCGATTGCACGGCGGGATGCGCCTTGACGAGCCGCGCCAGAAGCGAGCGCTTGTCCATGTCGTCAAACACGGGTGAAAATTGCAGCGCACGCGTGAGGTCTTTGATGATTTCGATGTCGGCGGACGCAGTCAACTCGGCGAGCAATTCGTGGTCGTCGAGGATGAATTCGCGCAGGCGGTTGGAGCGCCGCTCGTTGAATTGATCGCGTTCCATGGCGGTGAGCATCGCGCGGAAAACTTCCGGACCGAGAATGTCGGCGTAGGCGTCGCTGCGGTCCCGTCCGAGCCAGAGCAACAATTCGCTGCCCGCGGTGTGCTGGTTGACGAGGCGTCCGAGGGTTTCCTTGAGCGCGTCCATTTTGCCTTCCTGGATCAGCAGGTTGGCGAACTCGCGGCAGAGCTTGGCGGAAACGACATTGAGCGACCCGCGCAGAGTTTCGATCCAGCGGTCGGGGTTCGCCGCCTTGAACGATTCCAGCGTGCGATGGTGCTTGGCCGCCGGAATCAATTCCAGCACCGGGCCGAATTTGACGCCGTCCTGCGCCCAGATTTGCGCGGTGCCGATTTCGCCCTCGACGGGGGAAAGGCCGGCCATGGCGCGCAAATCGTCGCGGGCAAAGACCGCTTCGAGCGCGACGGCAGGTTGGGTGCGCTGATGCGATGCAATCTCGGTGTTGAGTGCGGCAATGATTTCGCCGGCCGCAGCTGCTTTGTCAGTCAAATCGGACGCATTTTTGAACACTTCCCCGGCCACGGCCACCCGCGCCTTCAATCCCTTGGCCTTGCGAAAATCCGCCAGCAAACGGTCCTGCAGCGACGTTTCCTGCGCCTGATAAACGACCGGCTCGGTTTTCTTCAGCGGCACGATGAAATGACCGTCCTTCTTCATTTCGCGGCGTGTGGTTTCCCACCATTTCTTCCAGTCGTCGCGGATGACATCGGGCACGAGCACGTGTTGAATCTGGTCCGCCGTCGCCCGGCCGTCGTAACTGTTCAACACGACCTTGATCAAATCCAGATGATGCGCCGCCAATTGGCGCAGTCCCTCGAGGTCGGCGGCCTTCCGCGCGAGAATGTGCTCCTTGGAAATCGGCTTGAGCGATTCGGCGGCGAACGCCAGATCCATCGTGTGACCCGGCTTGCCCGGAAAATCAATCGTGAATCGCGCAAAAACCGTGTCCACCGTTTTGATCCGGCCAAAGCCCCAACTGCGGTGCATGCAAAAGCCGCCCGTTGCCAGTTTGGTCAGCGGTTCAACGTGCCGCCCTTCAATCTTGCCGGCGGCGGCCAATTTCTCAAATTCCTCTCTCATAAAAGCATCGTTTTTGTCGCGTCATGAAAGCACAATGTCCTTATTAAAAATCGTGAACGGCAAAAATCCAAGACAAATCGCGGCGCGCATTTTGCAGCAATGGCGCGCCAATGGCGGATTTATTGAGGATTTGCTCGATAACGCGCTGGCCGGAGCGCAACTTTCGCTTCCCGACCGCAGGCTTTGCCAGGAGATTGTCTATGGCGTCGTCCGCTGGCAGGCCACCCTCGACTGGCTCATCGCCGGCAAAACCGGCGGACGCAAGCAGAAACCCGCCCTGCAAAATCTCCTGCGGCTCGGCCTCTACCAGATTTTCTGGCTCGACCGAATTCCCGGCCATGCCGCCGTGAACGAAACCGTCGAACTGGCCAGGCAGAACGGTTTCGGGGCACAAGCCGGTTTTGTGAACGCTGTCTTGCGCGGCTATTTGCGCGAAGCCGCTGCCACCCAAATACTTCTGGCCGATTTGAAAATTTCCCAGCCAGCGCTCGGCTGGTCGCATCCCGAATGGCTGTTCGCGCGCTGGCAAAAACGCTGGGGCGCTGAAAAAACGGCCCAACTTTTGAAATGGAATAATACGCCCCCGCAAATCTATGCGCGTGTCAATAGCCTGAAGTTTGGTGGGGCGGGCAGTCCTCTGCCCACCGGGCGCGCGAATGCAGGGAGCGGCGCGCACGGAGTGACGCACCCTACCTTGAAAAGCGCCGGTGATTTGCTGGCTCGCTGGCGCGAAGAGAATATCGAATACGATTTCGTTCGCCGCGATTGGCTGGAAGAAAATCTGGTCTTTGAACTGAAATCGCATCCGCCGCTGGCTGAACTGGAAAGTTTCCGGCAAGGCTGGTTTTACATTCAAGACCCGAGCACGCTGCTCGCCGGGTTCAAACTGGGAGCGCAGCCCGGTGAAACCATTCTGGATTTGTGCGCCGCGCCCGGCGGCAAAACGACGTTCATCGCGCAATTGATGAATAATCAGGGCCGCATCGTGGCGATGGACAATGCCAAGGAACGCCTGAAATTGCTGGAAGAAAACTGCGCGCGTCTTGGCGTGACGTGCGTTGAACCTGTCTCGCCCTCAACCCTCAACTCTCAACCCTCAACCGGCTTCGACCGGGTTTTGGTGGACGCACCTTGCTCGAACACCGGTGTGATGCGTCGGCGCGTGGATTTGCGCTGGCGGATTCAACCGGCGGAAATTCAACGGCTGCGTAACCTGCAACTCGACCTCCTCAAGCAAGCCGCGCCGCGCGTGAAGAGCGGCGGTGTTTTGGTTTACAGCACTTGCAGTTTGGAACCGGAGGAAAATGTCGAAGTTGTGAAACAATTTCTAAGCGAGCACGCGGAATTCAGGCTGGAATACGAGCGTGAATTGCTGCCGTTTGTGGACAATACGGACGGGGCTTTCGTGGCGCGACTGCAATGCGCCAAAGCGTAGGACAGGCGTCGCGCCTGTCTCTAAAACAGATTCAATGGAAATTTGAGACAGGCGCGACGCCTGTCCTACATCCCCATGATTTGATAGCCGCAATCCACGTAAATCACCTGGCCGGTGATGGCCGCCGCGCCGTCGCTCGCCAAAAATGCGCCGGTCGCGCCGAGTTCGTCGGGCAACACATTCCTTTTCAGCGGCGCGTTGGCTTCGTAGTGCTTGAGCATTTCGCTGAAACCGCTGATGCCGCGCGCGGCCAGTGTGTTGACCGGACCGGCGCTGATGCAGTTGACGCGGATTTTTTTCGGCCCGAGGTCATAGGCCAGATAACGCGTGCCGGCTTCGAGCGCGGCCTTGGCCACACCCATGACGTTGTAATGCGGCACGACTTTTTCCGCGCCATAATAACTCATCGCCACGATGCTCCCGCCGTCGGTCATCAGCGGCATCGCGGCGCGGGCCAGCGCGACGAGCGAGTAGGCGCTGACGTCGTGCGCAATGCGAAAGTCTTCGCGGCTGGTATTCACGAATTCGCCTTCCAGCGCGGCCTTCGGCGCGAATGCCACGGAATGCAGGAGCAAATGCAGCTTGCCAAATTTTTCGCCGACGGCTTTGAAGACGCCGGCAATTTCTTCGTCCTTGGTCACGTCGCAGGGCAGGATGAGCGTGTCCGCGCCGAAGGTGCCGGCGAGTTCCGCGACGTTTTCCTTGACGCGCTCGCCCTGATATGTAAACGCGAGCTTCGCCCCCTCGCGCGCCCAAGCCTGGGCGATCGCCCAGGCGATGGAACGCTGGTTGGCAACACCGAAAACGACGCCGAATTTCCCCTCAAGCAAAGGCATAATCGAAAATAATGTTTTTGGTTAAACCGTTTCTTAGCATGACAAATTCCCGTCGGCACGGCAATTCCTTTTGCCTTACGCCTCGACCAGCAGGCGCGCGGACGATAAACTGGGGCGATGGATGCAAACACAGGCGACGCCATTGTCAACGGATTGATCACCTATCTCGGCCTGGTCATCCTGCTGACATTTCACGAGTTCGGCCACGCGTGGGTGGCTTTGAAATGCGGCGACGACACGGCCAAACTGCAAGGCCGCGTCTCATTGAATCCCCTGGTGCACATTGACCCGATTGGCACCGTGCTGCTGCCGTTGATAATGCTTTTCACGCCGGTGGGGCGGTTCCTGATTGGCTGGGCGAAACCGGTCCCGGTGAATCCGTATAATTTGCGGCACCCGAGGAGCGACGACATTCTCGTGACGATGGCCGGGCCGGCCATGAATCTGGTGCTGGCCGTGGCACTCGTCGGGCTGGCGCGCGTGGGCGTTCTCATCCGCGTGCCGGACGTGGTGGACTTGTGCAGTTCCATGGCGCAACTGAGTCTGCTGCTTTGCTTCTTCAACCTGATTCCCATCCCGCCGCTGGATGGCTCCCATGTGCTGCGAAATTTGATTGGCATGAGCTACGAAACCTACTGGCAGTTGTCGCGGTACGGCTTCATTGCGGTGATATTGGTGCTGCAGATTCCGCTCGTGCGCGGATTGCTGTGGACGGCGGTGGACGGCACGTTTGGAGTGCTGGCTTTTTGTTTCGGTTTTCCCTCGTAGCGGCGCCTCGGCAGAGTGCTGCATTTCAAGAAAACGAACACTCCGGTAGCCGCTACGTTATTTTTTGAAATAAAGCTCCTCGATATTCCACGTTGCGCGGTAACCGCTCAACGCCGTGGGACGGAGATTGCCGATGTCTGAACGCGCAGCGGCATAAAAAAACGGGGTCACGGTGAAAATCATGGGCACCTGCTCGCACAAAATTTCCTGCACCTCGTCGTAATCCTTTTTCCGTTCGTTGAAATCAAGCGTCTTGTTCTGTGCGTCCATCAAGTTATCCAGCCGCGCCTCCCATTCGGTCGAGGGCGTTTTCTCGCGCGGAAACCATTGATGGGTGAAGCCATCGGAGCGGATGACATTCATGCTGGATGAGGGATCCGTACCGCCGCCGCCGAGGCTTAACAACATACACTCATAATTGTAGCTGGCCTCGATTTTATTGATGAGCGTATTGAACTCAATCGGCTGGAAAATCACCTTGATCCCGAGTTTTTCCAGGTCGGACTTGATGAGGACGGCGGTCTTTTCCCGCGCACTGTTGCCGACGTTTGTGTTCAGCACGAATTCGATCCGGTTGCCGTCGGCATCTTCCAGGATTCCGTCGCTGTTGCGGTCTTCGATGCCGATTTCCTTCAATAGTTCGCGCGCCTTCGCCAAATCGAACGGATATTGACGGGTGTTCGGGTTGAACCATTTTTTGTTGCCGGGCGTCACAAAGCCGTAATTCGGGATCGCGCGACCGGAATAAACCGACTTGATAATGGCGTCGCGGTCAATCGCATACGAACAGGCCTGGCGGAACTTCGGGCTGCGAAACCATTTCAATTTTTTCGGGTCAACGAAGGACTCGCCAGTCTTCGGATTGACGTTGGTGTTTTCATTGAACCAGAAAAATCCTGTCTCCAGGCCGATGCCGGGTTCGAGCAGGGTGAATTTCCCTCCGGCGGACTCGGCCTTGAAGTGGTCATATTCGTAGGGGAAAATATAATCATCCACGTCACTCTCGCCGCTGAGAAAGCGAAGCGACATGGCGTTGAAATCCGGCACGACGGTGTAGATGACGTTGTCGAAATAGGGCAGGCGCTGCCCTTTTTTGTCCACTTCACAGAAATAGGGATTGCGTTCGAGCAGGATGTATTGCGCCGGCTTGTATTCCTTGATGTGGAACGGCCCGGAACCGACGATCTCTTCCGGTTTCCAATTCACACCGTAAGCCGAGATGAAGGTTTTGTCGGCAACGGCCTTGGCCAGCACATGCTTCGGCAAAATCGGCACACTGCCAAAATTTTCGAGGAACGGCGCGTAAATCTCCGGGGTCACGACCTGTAGCGTAAGGTCGTCAATTTTCGTCACCGTGAACTTTTTACCGTCAATGACAAAGAGGTCGCGCGTCACGTTGTCAATATCCGGGTTATAAATCACATCGTTCCAGGTGAACAGCACATCGTCCGCGGTCAGCGGTTTCCCATCGCTCCAGAACAAATTCTTGCGCAGCTTGAACGTCCAGGTCTTGCCATCCGGCGTGTTGGTCCACGATTCCGCCAAGCCGGGTTCGACTTGCTGCGACGGCCAGTCGAAACCGAGCAGGCCAGCAAAGAGGTGCCGGTAAATCTCCTCGGACGATTGCTCGTTGGCGGTGATGGGATTGAATGTTTTCGGATCGCCATACAAGGCCACGACGAGCCGGCCACCGGGAATGCCGGGTTCACAATCCGCCACCAGCGGCGGGTCGGGCATGGGATAACTCATGGCATCTTTTTCCGTCAGCGTGGTTTCCGCCCTTTTGCTGCAGCCTGAAAAACAGGCTGACAACGCCACAAAAACGGCGGCGATCCGGATCAACGAATTTTTCATGCGTGTCATTTACGTTTGAAAGCATTCCGTTTTGTTCGCTCAAAGTCGAGTTTTTCATCGCGCGCGACGACATTTTTTGCCACGTTTCCGACGGTTATCGCAATGTGGTCCTATGTTTTCAAGCGGCTGCTGCACATGATCCCGCTCCTGCTGGGCGTTTCGTTGCTCACCTTTCTGCTCATGGCCCTGTCGCCGGGCAATTACTTCACCGCGCTCTCGCAAAACCCGCAAATCTCGCCGGAAACCATCGCGCACCTCAAGGCGCAATTCCATCTCGACCAACCGTGGTATGTCCAATACTTCTACTGGTTCAAAAGCGTTTTGCACGGCGACTTTGGCTACTCGATGGCCTACAAAATCCCCGCCACCTCGCTCATCGTCCAACGGTTGTGGAATACCTTTCTGCTTTCCTTCTTTGCGCTCATCATTGCGTGGGGCATCGCCATTCCGCTCGGCATCTGGGCGGCGGTCAAAAAAGATTCATGGGTTGACCGCGGCTGTTCGCTGTTCGCCTTTGTGGGCTTGTCCGTGCCGGACGTGTTGCTGTCGCTGCTGGCGTTGTGGTTCGCGGCGGCGACCGGTTGGTTTCCCGTCGGCGGCGCGCAAAGCGCGCTTTACGATTTCCTGTCGCCAGCGCAACAATTCTGGGACCGCGCGCATCATCTAATCCTGCCGGCTACCGTGCTCGCCGCGTCCGACCTTGCCGGCATCATGCGCCGGATGCGGTCCTGCCTGCTCGACACGCTCCGCGCCGAATATGTCACCGCTGCCCGCGCCCGCGGCCTCGGCGAAGGCTGGGTGATTTACAAACACGCGCTCCGCAACGCCATCAACCCGCTGCTTACCATCTTCGGCTATTCGCTCGCCGCGTTGTTGAGCGGCGCATTCATCGTGGAAAACATCATGGCCTGGCCCGGTCTCGGCCGGCTGACGATGGAAGCGTTTTTCGCCAAGGATTCTTATCTGGTCGTGGACTGCGTGGTCATGGCCACCGCCTTGCTGGTGGCCGGAAATTTCATCGCCGACCTGCTGCTTGCGTGGAGCGACCCGCGGATCCGGTTGAAATAAATGAACCAAACCACGCCCATTCGAAATCGAGCCGCCGAACAGCCGCTTTCACCGTGGCAGTTGTTCTGGCGGCGATTGAAACAGCGTCGCATTGCGATGGCCGGTGGCGTGATTTTGATCGTGCTTTACCTCGTGGCGATCTTTGCCGGTTTCGTCGCGCCTTACAGCTATGACCGGCAGGATCGCGACCGGTTCTTCCACCCGCCCACATCGCCGCGGCTGTCAGGTTTTCGCCTGGTGGTCCCGCGTTATGAGCAATTGCCGGGCGCCTTCGTTTATCGCGCCGTCGCGGACGACACGAAACCGATTCATTTCTTTGTGCATGGCGGCGAATACAAACTTTTCGGCCTGATCCCGGCAACGGTTCATCTTTTCGGCACCGGCGATAAGAATTATCCGGTTTATCTGCTTGGCACGGACCAGTTCGGGCGTGACGTTCTGTCGCGATTGCTCTACGGCTCGCAAATTTCGCTCTCCATCGGCGTCGTCGGCATTCTGTTGTCATTCACGTTCGGCATGATTATCGGCGGGATTTCCGGCTATTTCAGCGGCTGGACGGACACGGTCATCATGCGGTTGTGCGAATTGATCATGTCCATTCCTGCGCTGTATCTCATCATTTCGCTGCGCGCGACGTTTCCGCCGGGAATGAGTTCGCCGCAGGTCTATGCGATGATCATCATCATTCTGAGTTTCATCGGCTGGGCCAGCATGGCGCGCGTGATTCGCGGCATGACGTTGTCGTTGCGCGAACAGCAATTCGTCCTGGCGGCGCGTGCGATGGGGCAAACGCATCTCAAGGTCATCGTGCGCCATATTTTGCCAAACACGTTTTCCTACGTCATCGTTGCCGCGACGTTGAGCGTCCCGTATTACATCCTCGGCGAGGTGGTGTTGAGCTTTCTGGGCGTGGGCATTCAGGAACCGAGCGCAAGCTGGGGCAACATGCTGACCGCGGCGCAAAACACCGAGTATCTGCGGAATTATCCGTGGCTGCTGTCGCCGGGCGCGGCGATTTTTATCACCGTTCTCGCTTTCAACTTCCTCGGCGATGGATTAAGAGACGCTGCGGACACGAAGTCATGAACCTGCTCGAAATCAAGAATCTCAAGATGGACTTCGGCGCCGGCGCGGACGCGTTGCGCGCCGTGGACGGCGTGTCGCTCAACATCGGTGTGGGCGAGACGGTCTGCCTCGTCGGCGAAAGTGGCTGCGGCAAGACTGTCACCGCCTTGTCCATCGCGCGGCTGGTGCCGACGCCGCCGGCGAATTACGTCGGCGGGGAAATTTTGCTGAATGGCCGCGATGTCCTGAAAATGTCCAATGGCGAACTGCGCAGCATCCGCGGCGGCGTGGTGAGTTATGTTTTTCAAGAGCCGGGTGCGTCGTTGAATCCCGTCTTCCGCATCGGCAACCAGATCAAGGAATCGCTGAAACTACATCGCCCCGATCTTGGAGCGCCGAGCACCAGCTCGGTGCGTTCCGACAACCAAAACCATCGTGTCGAGCCGGCGCGCGGCGCTCCATCCCGGCGCAAGGCGCTCGATGCCGAGGTCATCCGCCTCTTGAAACTCGTCGGCATTCCCGCGCCGGAATCGCGCATCAAAAATTATCCGTTCGAGATGTCCGGCGGCATGCAGCAACGCGTGATGATTGCGATGGCGCTGGCGAGCGAACCAAAACTGTTGGTTGCCGACGAACCGACCACCGCGCTCGATGTGACCATCCAAGCGCAGATTCTCGAACTGCTTCACGAACTCAAGCAGCGGCTCGGCATGGCGATTCTGCTCATTACGCACAACCTCGGCATTGTCGGCGACATGGCCGATCGCGTGGCCGTGATGTATGCCGGGCAAATTGTTGAGCGGGCGCCCGCGAAGGAATTGTTGCGCCGTCCGTTGCATCCTTACACAAAGGCATTGATTAATGCCGTTCCCAAACTGGCCGGTGGTGCAAACCGTCTTTCGGCGATTCCCGGCAACGTGCCGCGCATCGGCAATTTCCCGCCCGGCTGCCGTTTCGCGCCGCGCTGTCCGATCGCCAAACCGGAATGTTCAGAAAAAATTCCTGAACTGGTCGGAGTTGAACCTAGGCGTTTTGTGCGCTGTCCGTTTTATGAAAGCAAATAAACTTTACTCATATTTCGTAGTGGTAAATTTGATAATGCTCCTTCTATCGGCTATTACAGACCCTCCTTCTGGTGGCATCCCACTTTTGGTTGCCATGATTTTATTAAGCATGGTTTTTAGTATTTTCTGCGAAGGCTGGCGAAGATTTTTGGCGGTTTGTTTTATAATCATTGGAGTTTTAATGTGCTTTAGCGAAGTCCAGTCACAACGAAGACTTGACGTAAAATTTGATAAGATTAGGAAGGCCGTGGAAAACTACGTTAAAACAAATAGTCCAGCCATTTCATCTGAAACCAACTCGAACAAATGAACCTGCTCGAAGTCAAAAATCTCATGGTGCATTTTCCCGTGAGCCACGGATTGTTCAGCTGCATCGGCGATTTTGCCGGATTGACGTTTGCCTCGACTTGCGTTTAATTCACTACCATCAAATCGACGTTGACCGGTCTAAGCCGCCGGAGTAGCGCAAGCCGGAACCAATTTGGGTTTAATTATCGTTAAAACATTGCTCCCGTAGCTCAAATGGATAGAGCAGCGGTTTCCTAAACCGCGGATCCCAGTTCAATTCCGGGCGGGGGCACCACCCAACCATCTGCGCACAAAATGCGCACAATATCGTCAGCGTGAACGTTTGCCGCAACAAATGAATCAATGTATTGTTAGAAGTATTAGCAGTCTAATGTGAAAACCGCCCGAATATGAAAACCCACTTTTTCAGAAAGCTCACCTTGGGAATCGCGCTGGCCACGCTTTGGCTGGCCAGCGACCATTTCACTCAACTCTCGAATGTCCAGGCGCAGGCCGAACCGGCGGGGCCAACAACCGCCGCCGATACCTCCGCCGTTCCACCGGCCAACGTTGCGCCGCCGCCAAGTATTTTGCCCTCCAGCCCGCTCGCGCAGGTCATCCGGCTGGTGCAGTCTGGCGTGGATGAAGGCGTGATTTTGACCTTCGTCACCAATTCCACCAGCACGTTCAATCTGGATTCGGACAAAATCATTTACCTCAGCGATCTCGGCGTGCCGAATGAAGTCGTTTCCGCGATGATGGAACGCGACCAGGCGTTGCAACAGCAAATGGCCGCCGCCAACCCGCCGCCACCACCACCACAACCTCCTCCGCCAGAGACCCCCACGACTGAACCGCCGGAACTCCCGCCGCCGCCGGAACCGACTCAGGTCACGGTGAATTATTTTTACAGTTCGCTCGCGCCGTACGGAACCTGGGTGAATGTGGATGGCTATGGCCGATGCTGGCGGCCGACCATCGTCGTTTACAACTCCGGCTGGCAGCCGTATTGCGACCGCGGGCACTGGGTTTACAGTGACTGCGGCTGGTATTGGGCCTCGGATTATTCGTGGGGCGTCGCGTTTCATTACGGACGCTGGTTTCAGATTCCGCGCCTGGGTTGGTGCTGGTGGCCGGACACGGTCTGGGCGCCGTCCTGGGTGACGTGGCGTTACTCGAATGATTATTGCGGCTGGGCGCCACTGCCGCCATTTGCGGTTTACCGGCCCGGCGTGGGTTTCGTCTATCAAGGCAACGGCGTGAGTATTGGATTTAATTTTGGCCTGGCCGCGAATTGCTTCACCTTTGTGCCAACCCGATATTTTTGCGACCCGCATCCGCGTCATTATCGCGTCGAGGCGAGGGATGAAACGCGGATTTACAACCAGACCACAGTCATCAACAATTTCAATTTTGACAGCCACAACCGGACCCTCGTCAATAATGGCATCGCGGTGCAACACATCACCGACGCCACCCGGACGCCGATTCACCCGGTTCCGGTGCGCGAGTTGAGAGTTTCGGCCGGGCAGCCGTGGCGCGGCGGGCCGGTCGGCCAGCAAAATCGCGGGCCGGGCGTAACGACGGGAAATCCGCCGCAGCCGGGCTCCGCCTATGACAACCGAAACAATTCCACGCCACGTGGCGGGGCGCCGACACAGAACCGGGTATCACAACAGCCGGGGAATAATCAAAATCAACAGCCGAATCGCAACTGGCCACCCGCGCCACAAACCCCGGCCGCACCCCCGGCGCAATATCACGTCTCGCAATCGGCGAACAACCCGGCTTTGCAACAAAACCGCAATTGGTCTGATAATTCGCAAGTGCAAACCCGGAATATTGACAACAAGCACCTCGCGTCACCGCGCGGACAACAATTTGAAGAACAGACGCCGCACTACACCCCACCGCCCCCGTCCACGCCGGCGGAAAGGCCGCAGCAGCATAACGATTCGCCTTCAATTGCTTCGGATCCGCCGCCGAAAAGCGGCGCGCCGACCGCGCCGCCTTCGTCCTCGGCACCGCACTCGTCTCAATCATCCCAGTCATCGCAATCGTCCCAGTCATCGCAATCGTCAAATGGGTCTAACACACAGGGTCAAAACCAAAATGGGCGGGGACATTGAAGATTGCCTGGTGATTTAAAGAGCGCCGCGCTGACAAATCATCGCGGCGTTTTTGCTTTTGCAATCTTTCCGCCGCTGGCAAAATGCGCATGTGGGCATCACGCGTCGGCAATTTGAACAAATGCGGGAGCGCCTCGGCGGCGTTTCCCCGCGCATGGCCGCGCCCGTTTTTGAAACAACACTGCGCGCACCGGCCAATTCCCATTGCGTAATTCTGGGTCTCGATCCCTCGCTGCGCGGGACCGGCTTCGGCGTCATTCGCCTGGCCAAACCGCACCCGCTGGTGCTGACGCATGGCACGATTTCGTGCCCCGCAACATGGCCGCACTCGCGCTGCCTCGTGAATATTGTTGAGACATTGCGCGACGTTTTAAAACAGTATCAACCGACCGTCTGCGTTGTCGAAGGCCTGTTTTACGCGCAAAATTTGCAAACGGCCATTGTCATGGGCGAGGCGCGTGGCGCGGCTCTCGCGGTCATCGCCGAGGCCGGTCTGGAAATTTTTGAAATCGCGCCTCGCAAAGTAAAGCAAGCCGTCGTCGGCTACGGCGCGGCGCAAAAATCCGCCGTGGCCAAAATGGTTCAGCGGTTGTTGAATTTGGCGAAGCCGCCTGCGCCCGACGCCGCCGACGCGCTGGCGCTGGCGCTGGCCCACGCGCAGGAAAACAACCGTTACAATCTGACATCGCTGAAACGCGTATGAATTCCGCATTCCGTATTCCGCATTCTCATGATCACTTTTCTCCACGGCAAACTCGTTGAGGCGCTGCCGACGCAGGTTGTCGTGGACGTCAACAGCGTCGGCTACGAAGTGCTCATTCCACTGTCATCGTTCGACAAACTGCCACCGCCGGGCGGCACAGTGAAGCTGCTCACGCAACTCGTCATCCGCGAGGACGCGCACACACTTTACGGTTTCATGACAGCGGCGGAACGCGATTTGTTCCGCCTGCTCGTCAACACGGTTTCCGGCATCGGCCCGAAAATCGCGTTGAACATCTTGAGCGGCATCAGCGTGACGGCCTTTCGCGGCGCGGTGGCCGGCGGCGACGTGAAATCGCTCTCGCAAATTTCCGGTGTCGGCAAAAAGACCGCCGAGCGCATCATTGTGGAACTGCGCGACAAAATCGGCGCAGCGGGCGCTTGGGAAGCCGCCAGCGCACAGCGCGCGCTTTCACCCGACGACCAGAAAATCAACGACGCCGTGCTTGCGCTCATGGCGCTGGGCTTCAGACAAACTGAAGCGCACGACGCCGTTCGCGCCGCGCAAAACGTACTCGGCGCGCAAGCGACGGTGGAAGACTTGGTGCGCGCGTGCCTGAAAAAAGGAGCATGATGGCCGCAGTAAATCCGAAATCCCAGACAACCGGCGCCGTTGGTCGGCCCCGAAAATCCGGTGTGGTGGTGCCACGCCAGGCGACGTGGCAACAACGTCTCACAGCGATCCTGATCTATGTTTTAATCCGCACGGTTGGGGTGACTGTCCGGTTTCGAATGGCTGACCCCCTCAGCCTTTTGAACAAAGCACCCGGAGAAAAAATAATTTATTCCTTCTGGCATAACCGGCTGGCGCTGGTGGCGATATTGCGCCGGCGGTTTGTGCTGCGGTTCGCGCCGGAGCGGCGCATGGCGGGAATGGTCAGCGCGAGCCGGGACGGCGGGTTGCTGGCGCGGGTTCTCGAACACTTCGACATCGAACCGGTGCGCGGCTCGTCCAGCCGGCGCGGCGGACAGGCGTTGCGCGAAATGGTTTCGTGGGCGGAACGCGGTTATGACTTGGCCGTCACGCCCGACGGCCCGCGCGGCCCTTGTTACACGGTTCAGGACGGTGTGATTTCGACCGCGCAATTGACCGGACTGCCGATTGTGCCGGTTTCATACTATCTCAACTGGAAAATCCGGTCGCATAGCTGGGACCGTTTTCAAATTCCGCTGCCATTCGCGCGTTGTGAAGTCACCGTCGGCAAAACGATGCGCGTGCCGCGCGAGGCGAGCGATGCCGAACGCGAAGAACTGCGAAAGCAACTCGAAGCCGAATTGCGTACCATCACGCGCGATTGAATTGTCGGAGGGACGAATCACGCGACTTCCTGAACTTTCGGTTAGCACCGGGAGTTTGGGACGCGTGTAACTTGTCTTTCCGAAATTGGGTTTGGCAGCGCATCCTTGACACTCAACTCTCAACCCTCAACTCTCAACTCCGCATGATTGCCCGCGTCAGTCTCGAAATTGCGCTGCGGAAGGAGTTTGATTATCTGATTCCGGCGGGCCTGGCCGGGCAGATCGAGGTCGGCAGCCGGGTGCAGGTGCCGTTCGGCCCGCGAAAAATTTATGGCACCGTCACCGCCCTGGCGGAAGAATCAGCGCATGCCGGACTCAAACCCATTCTCAAAGTCATCGGCGCCCAAACGCTGGTCACCCCGAAGGTTTTGAAAATCGCGCGCTGGATTGCGGACTATTACTGCTGCGCGCCGGAAATTGCCTTAAAGTCCGTTTTGCCGGAGGCCGTGCGCAAGGAGGAATCCGGCTGGCGCGAGCGGCTTTTTGTTCGCGCGTTGCCGGTTGGCGGTGAGTTCCCCAAATTGCCGAAGCGTCAGCAGGAAGTCTGGAACATCATTGAGGAACGGCGCGAATTGCCGTTGCAGAAATTGGTCGAACTGGCTGAAACCACCGCCGCCACCGTCCGCAAGCTCGAAGACCGCGGGCTCATCGAAATCGCCCCGCAGATTTCCGAGCGCGATCCCTATGCCCGCGAACACATTCTGCCGTCGCAGCCAATGCCGCTGAATCCGGCGCAAGCTGCGGCGTTGGCGAAAATCAAAGCGGCGATGGACAAACCACGCTCAACCCTCAACCCTCAACCCTCAACCTTTCTCCTCCACGGCGTCACCGGCAGCGGCAAGACCGAGGTCTATCTCCAGGCTCTGGCCCATGCGCTCGAACAAGGCCAGGGCGCAATCGTGCTCGTGCCGGAAATCTCACTCACACCGCAAACCGTCGAGCGGTTCAAGGCGCGGTTCAGTTCCGGCAAACTCCAGACGCTGGTCGCCGTTTTGCACAGCCATTTGTCTGCCGGCGAACGCCACGACGAATGGCACAAGATACGGCAGGGCCGCGCCCGCATCGTCATCGGCGCGCGCTCGGCCATTTTTGCGCCGGTCGAACCGCTCGGCCTCATCATCGTGGACGAGGAACACGAACACACCTACAAACAGGAGGAAGCACCGCGGTACCACGCGCGCGACGTGGCCATCATGCGCGGTCAGATGGAAAGCGCCGTCGTGGTGCTCGGCTCGGCCACGCCCTCACTCGAAAGCTATTACAACTGCAACAAGGGCAAATACACATTGCTCGAACTGCCCGAACGCGTGGACAACCAGAAAATGCCGCACGTCCGCGTTGTGGACATGCGGCAGGCTGCGTTCAAAGAAAAGGGCATCCCGATTTTTTCAAACCAGCTCAAGGAGGCCATTCATCAGCGGCTCGAAAAGCACGAACAGACGATTTTGTTTTTGAACCGGCGCGGCTATTCGACGGCATTGCAATGCCCCAAATGCGGCTATGTCGCCAAATGTCCGAATTGCAGCCTTGCGCTCACGTATCATCGGCCGGAACAAAAACTCCGATGCCACATTTGCGGCCACAGCGAAAATGTTCCCGCAGTTTGTCCGAACGAGAAATGCAAAAACCCGGCCATTCGCTACGCCGGCCTAGGCACACAAAAAGTCGAGGAGACGCTTACAAAATTGTTTCCGCACGCGCGCATTAAACGCATGGATTCCGATGTGATGAAGCGCAAGGATGATTACCGGAAAGCGCTGGGCGATTTTCGCGCAGGCAAGACCGATATTCTTGTCGGCACGCAGATGATTGCGAAGGGGTTGCATTTCCCGAACGTGACGCTCGTGGGCATCATTTACGCCGATCTCGCGCTGCACCAGCCGGATTTCCGCGCGGGCGAGCGTACCTTCCAACTCCTCACGCAGGTCGCCGGGCGCGCCGGGCGCGGCGACGTCGAGGGCGAGGTTTTCGTGCAGGCGTTCACGCCGTTTCATCCGGCCATCCAATACGCACGCCGGCACGATTTCGCCGGTTTTTACGAACAGGAAATCGAATTCCGCGAACAATTGAAATATCCGCCTGTCAGCCGCGTGGCGCTGTTGACGCTCAAAGGCCGCAACGAGGACAAGGTGAAATTCTCCGCCGACCATTTGCGAAAAGTCCTTGAGTCCACAGTTTTCAGTCCACAGTCCACAGCCCACAGTCCAAAGTCGGATAATCACCGGACTGGAGACTCTGGACTGAAGACCGGGGACTTGCGCGACTTGATTATTGCCGGGCCTGCGCCGGCGCCGCTGCTTCGCGCGGAGACGTTTTACCGCTACCAAATCATGCTGCGGACGCGCGCGATGAGCAAATTAAGCCAGCAACTGGCGAAAATCATCGAGACGCTTGCGCTGCCGGAAGACGTGACGCTGACGGTGGATATTGATCCGGTGAATTTGGGGTGAAGCTACCGCCGGGCACGGGCAGTAAGCTCCCAAATACCAGGCGGAGATGAACTGCTCAATTTCCCCTCATCTTTAATACCACTTTGAGCATGTAATTGCACTATTCTCGGCAGCGATAGCGTTTGCTTGCTCAACGAGCCAGGGGTGAGAAACCAGTCTCCGAACGGCTTCGGCGTTTTCATACAACGGCCGCA
>Ga0181521_10002551_pt1 | contig 21940 bp, 15 predicted proteins | sample PEATcosm2014_Bin_32_FD_119764 | JGI IMG/M metagenome (GOLD analysis project Ga0181521, IMG submission 119764) | Peatland microbial communities from MTU Mesocosm Facility, Houghton, MI, USA - PEATcosm2014_Bin02_60_metaG | ecosystem: Environmental > Terrestrial > Soil > Wetlands > Peat | place...
ACGTCGGCAACCGAGGCGCGGATGGTCAGCGTGCGGTCCATGATGGTGCTGACATGGATCGATGGCGGGATCGACGCCTCGAGATGCGGCAGCGCCGCCTTGATGCGGTCCACCGTGTCGATCACGTTGGCGCCCGGCTGCTTGAAGATGACCAGCAGGATGCCGCGTTTGCCGTTCTGCCAGCCGGCGAGCTTCAGGTTCTCCGCCGCGTCGATCGCCTGCCCGATGTCGCGCACCCGCACCGCGGCGCCGTTGCGATAGGCCAGCACCACGTTGTCGTATTCGCGCGCCCTGGTCATCTGGTCGTTGTCGAACACCGTGTACGACTGCTGCGGGCCGTCGATGATGCCCTTGGGGCCGTCGAGCGTGGCGTTCACCAGCAGGTTGCGCACGTCCTCGATCGTCATGCCCATCGCCGCCAGCTTTTGCGGATCGACCTGCACCCGCACCGCACGTTTCTGCTGGCCGCCGATCAGCACCTGCGCCACGCCGGCGATCTGCGAGATCTGCTGCGACAGCACGTTCTCGGCGTAATCGTCCGTCTCGATCATCGGCAGCGCGTCGGACTGCGCCGTGAGGATCATGATCGGCGAGTCGGAAGGGTTGACCTTGCGGTAGGTCGGCGGCGCCGGCATCGTCTTGGGCAATTGCCCGCCGGCGGCCTGGATCGCCGCCATGATGTCGCCCGCCGCGCCATCGATGTTGCGGTCGAGATCGAACTGCACCACCACCTGCGTCGTGCCCAGCACGCTGACCGAGGTGAGCTGCGCGACGCCGGGGATCTGCGCGATCTGGTATTCCAGCGGCTGCGCCACCGTGCTCGCCATGGTCTCAGGGTTGGCACCGGGCAACTGGCCGGTGACGACGATGGTCGGGAAATCGACGCGCGGCAGCGGCGCGACCGGCAGCAGCGGGTACGCGGCGATTCCCACCAGCACCAGCGCCGCCATCAGCAGCGAGGTGGCGACCGGGCGTTTGATGAAGGGTGCGGAGATGCTCATAAGATCAGCCGCCTGCCTGGCCGGTTTGGGGCGGCGATGCGGTCGCGGTGACACGCGTGCCGTTCTCCAGCCGCGACTGGCCGTCCAGCACGATCTGCTGGCCGGCATCCAGCCCCTTGGTCACCACCATGACCGGGCCGCGGTCCTCCGCCTCGATCGGCTGGCGTTGCACGGTCGAATCAGGCTTCACCACGTACACGTAAAGCCCGGTGGGCCCGTGCTGCACCGCTTGGGCCGGCACGGTGACCACCTGCGGCTCGGTGCGCAGCAGCAGCCGCGCCTCGACGAACTGCCCCGGCCATAGCTTGTCGTCCTGGTTCGGGAAGGTCGCCTTCAGCCGGATCGTGCCGGTGGTGGGATCGATCGCGTTGTCCGGGGTCAGCAGCGTGCCCCTGGCGAGCGGCGACTGGTCGTCGCTCGACCAGGCGGCCACCTCCAGTTGGCGGTTTGCCATGGCGTCCACGATGGCCGGCAGGTCGGCCTGCGGCAGGGTGAACACCACGGAGATCGGCCGCACCTCGGTCAGCGTCACGATCCCGCCCGGGTCGGTCGCGTGCACCAGGTTGCCGGGATCGACCAGGCGCAGCCCGACCCGGCCGTCGAACGGCGCGGTGATGTAGCAGAAGCTGAAGTTGAGCTGTGCCGCCTCGATCGCCGCGTCGTCGCCCTTCAGCGCCGCGACGAACTGGTTCACCATCGCGACCTGGGTATCGACCTGCTGGCGCGAGGCGAAATCCTGCTTCGCCAGGCTGGTGTAGCGCTGCAGGTCGAGCCTGGCATTGGCGAGTTGCGCGTCGTCCTGGGCCTTCTTGGCGATGGCCTGGTCGAGCGCCGCCTGGTAGGGCCGCGGATCGATCACCGCGAGCAGCGTGCCTTGCTTGACCAACTGGCCTTCGGTCACCGGGAACTTGTCGAGCGTGCCGTCCACCCGGGTGCGCACCATGACCGTGTTGAGCGCCTGCACGGAGCCGAGGCCGCGCAGCCAGACCGGCACGTCCTGGCGCTCGGATTTGGCGGTGCTGACCGGAACCGCAGGCGACGCGGTAGGTGGGGGTGCCTGCTGCGCGCCGGGCTGCCGCGCCAGGAACAGGGAGGCGGCGGCCACCAGAAGCAGTGTTCCGCCCAACGAAAGCCCGCGCCGCCGGGCGGAGCAAATACCAGCGTGACCAATAACCCCAGCAGCGCCGCGGCCCTCCGGGGCCGGACTACTGTCGCCTATACTGCGCTGCACCATGCAACTCCCGCGCCTTGCCGTAGCATGTCGGCCCGATGACCGGACCGTAATTTCCCCAAGCGTCGCATTGTCCGCGAATTCGCAACCGGGCGCCAGCGTCAAATATCAGTGCCGGGGGAACCGCAAGCGATCGAAACACAATGATACATTCACGCGGGGATACATTCACGCCGGGTCACGCGGGTTACCGTCCGGCGACGCCCAGCGCCCAGCGGAAGCGGTCCGTGAGATGGGCGCCGTCGCGCGGCGGCAAATGGCGCGGCTGCTCTTCGGGGGCGATGCGCAGGACGGCGAACAGCGGTTCGCGGCGGAGGCGCTCGCGCAGGGCCTCGACCTCCGGCATGCTGCGGGCGGTGGTGGTGGCCGACCAGCCGCAGCCGGCGGCGACCGCTTCGAGGTCGGCGGCAAGGGCGGTGTGGCTGTGCTGCGCGCCGGTCTCCCCGTAGCGTCCGTTGTCGAGCACGGCGATCGCCAGGTTCGGCGCCCCGGCGGCGGCGATGGTGGCGAGCGAGCCCAGTCCCATCAGCATGTCGCCGTCCCCGGTCAGCACCAGCACGCGCCGGTGCTTCTGGGCGAGCGCGATGCCCAGCCCGACCATCGCGGTGCCGCCCATCGCGCCCCACAGGTAGAAGTTCAGCGGGCGGTCGCCGGCGGCCGCCACGTCGTAGCTGGGGGCGCCGAGGCCGGTGACCACCAGCAGCTCGCCCGGGTCGCGCAGCAGCGTGGCCACGGCGGCGCGGCGGTCCAGCGTTCCGTCGTTACGGCGGGTCATGGGCCGGTCCCCTGGGGCGCGAATACCTTGGCGCCGATCAGCCGTTGCGACAGCAGCACCGCCACCGGAACCTGGCTGTCGAATGCCAGGGCGGCGGAGGCGGCGACCAGTTCCGCCACGTCCTCCGGGCGGTCGGCGCGGCGGACATGCACGCCGGCGGCGGTCAGCACGGCCGGTGTCGCGCTGCCCATCGGCACCTGCCACGGGTTGAACTCGGCCCATTCGCCCCGCATGGTCACCAGGGTGAAGAACGGCATCCGGCAGTTCACCGGCAGCGACAGCATGTTGATGCAGTTGCCGACGCCGGAGGATTGCATCAGCAGCGCGGCGCGCTGGCCGCCGAGCCAGGCGCCGGCGGCCAGCGCGATGCCTTCCTCCTCCGTGGTCAGCACCACGGCGTCCATGCCGGGGTCGGCGTGGGCGGCCTCGATCAGGTGTGCGTGGCCGGCATCGGGGACGTAGCCGATCAGGCGGATGCCGGCCGATGTCAGCGCGGCATAGACCTCGGCCTGCCATGGGCGGGGCAGCATGGGCTCTCCTCGGCTGGTGCGTCGGCTGGCATGCCGGGCCGGCGGGCCGTGCGATGCCAGCGACGGGGTCGCGCGATGCCGATCTATTTGAGGATGGCAATCACCGCAAGGCCGCGCGGCGGGGCGATCACGGGGAGGACGGAAGCTCGGGGCTCGGCCCTGGCGGTGGGTTTTGCCCGCTGGCGTCGATGTCGAGCCTCTGACGAGTGATCCCATTCGGTTGACGCGGCGTGTGGTCTTGGCTGCTGCCGCCGGAGATTAGCCGGACACCCGCAGCAAGATGAGAAAGCGAAACTAACAAAGATCCGGCGGCTGCATTTTGTGCAGGCAAGCCGATCAAGGCGATCTGCCGAGCGCTTGGGCTGTGGCGGAAGGTGGTGCGCACGGCGTTGCGCACCGGCGAGACGGAGTTCCGCTATCGGCGGACGCGGCAGCCGCTGCCGACGCCTGTGGTACTCAGGCCGCGGCTGACATCGCAAAGGGAGGAAGCAGACGCTTGAACATCAGAATCTCCCCGAGCGTTAGCAGCCGTCGTTGGTCCCACATGCTGCCATCGGCTGGGCGGTCAGAGCCGACGCGGCATACCCGGCGCCGCCAAGAGCGGCGACCAGGGCCAAAGCAACCAAAATCTTCTTGGTCACGATGAATCCTGCTTCGTAACGAGAATGGTGCATGCTCCCCGACAGCAAGCGTGTGCGAACGTCACCGTATCGCCGATCTCCGGCGCCTGATGATCAGAAGCCCGGCCACGCCGGATACCAGCATCAGCCCACTCATCGGCTCCGGCGCGGCGGTGGCCTCGACCGCGATGCCCTCCGGGCCGTTCAGCCCCGAGACCAGCGACGCGTTCACCGTCGCCCCCGAGGTGGTGTATTCGCCAATCGTGCCGCTGAGATTGGCGGTGACGAAGATGTCCGATCCGGACACCGCGACCCCCACCGGGTAGTACATCGAGATCAGCGCGGCGTTCACTGTCCCTCCCGAGGTGGTGTACTCGCCAATCGAGCCGTTGCAGCACCAGTTGTTGACGACGAAGAGGTCCGATCCGGACACCGCGATGACAGTCGGGTAGATCAGCCCACTTGAGATCAACGAGGTGTTCACCGTCTGCCCCGAGGTGGTGTACTCCCCAATCGTGCCGGCATAGGCGTTGTTGGCGACGAAGATGTCCGATCCGGACACTGCGATGCCGGTCGGGCTGTTCAGCCCCGAGATCAGCGAGGCGTTCACCGTCGTCCCCGCTGTGGTGTACTCGCCAACCGTGCCACTGCCCAAGCCGGTGACGAAGATGTCCGATCCGGACGCCGCGATGCCCCACGGGCCGTTCAGCCCCGAGATCAGCGAGGCGTTCACCGTCGTCCCCGAAGTGGTGTACTCGCCAACCGTGCCGCCGTAGTAGTTCGCGACGAAGATGTCCGATCCGGACACCGCGATGCTGACCGGGCCGTTCAGCCCCGAGACCAGCGGGGCGTCCACCGTCGCCCCCGAGGTGGTGTACTCGCCAATCGTGCCGCTGTTGAAGTTGACGACGAAGATCGTCGGATCTGCTTTAGCTGCGTCTGCGCCTGCCAGCGCCAACAGCGCTGTCGCCATGAGCATTATCCGCGCTACGGATGGAGCATCGCCCTTCATCGCGGCCGCTTCCCCACTTTATCACGATAGCCAAACCATGATTCGGGGGTCGTGGGCTGTGCATTGACCTGGATCAAACGTTACGGAATAGGTGCAAAACTATCGTCCGCGAACTTGTGTTTCGGCGTGGAAGAAGGGCCCCGTTGAGGGGGTGATCGGCGTCCAATCGGGACCCCCTTGAGGCTCGGGTTCACGATGGCTCCTGAGGGAACGGGGAGCCCGGAGTTGGATGCTGGTAGTGGAGACGCTAACCGCGACTTTCCGCAATTTTCGACGGTAGGCAGCCTGTCTCCACCGATAGTTTTGCAATCGCGCAGGAATAAGCCGCCGTCCGATCATGACCGGGACATCCAACAAATCGGTCGGCACCAAACCGGGGCGCGGATCGGAAATTGCGGACCGATCACGGCGCGGTCAGCGCAGTCCCGACGTACCGGCCGCGCCGACTGCGGTTCGCGAAAATCGCCAGGTTTCAGCACGGAGAAAACGCGGAGGGCACGGTGAACACGGAGCTTGCGTGCTGCCCCGAGAGTCGGGGAGGCAGGCTGCCTCCGTGCCCTCCGCGCTTTCTCCGTGCTAAGGATCTTGCTGCATTGCCGAGGCACAAGCGCCGTCGTCACCCCTGGTCTCCACGACCCCACGAAATTGCCGAAAGTCGAGCTTAGGGTTCGCCTAGGAATAAACGAATCAGCATGCGGCGCAGCATCGTCCGTCCCGTCATGGCGGGCCCCCGGGTCAAGCGCCCGGGGGCAGGCTCCGGCCCGCCATCCACGACTTTGCCTCTTGCATAAAGGAAAGTCGTGGATGGTCCGCCTTCGCGGACCATGACGAATTGGGCACGGTCCGCACGTCAACTGACGCAGTTATTCCTCGGTGGGCCCTAACCTGGATTGCACCGAGCAAGGCCCAGTATTGACAGGTCAATGCTATCGTTGCACCGCGCGCCGGCCGCGCTATCTGCCAACCAACCGTCAGCCGGTTTCGCAGATCGAGGGCGGTGCCTCGCGCAGCGCGGCAGGGCACTCGTGGCGCGGCACCTCACTGGCGGGACGGCGATCGAAGCGATCCGGCGGGGGGGGAGGCCGATGCAAGCCGAGGCCTGCGCGGCAGCCATCAGCGGCCGCAACAAAAACTCGGCGCCCCGCCCGTTCTGGGCGGCGGCGCCGATAAGGAAAAGCCCAGGCACCCAGCGCGGGGGCGCCTGGGTGCCTGACTACGCTTGCATGGCAATCCTTAACCGATGGTTAACAGATCTTCGATCGTCTCCTTCAACCGTGCCAGTTCCTCGTAACGCCCTGCCAGGCGCAGGAGCGTTTGTGCCTCATCGCCGGAAGCCGATTGGGCGGCGGTTTGGTATTCCTCGGCCTGCTGACGAAGCTGGGCAGGGGTGCGCTCTCGGAACGGCGGTCGGCGTGTCATGCGCCGATATGCGGCGGCGCCGCAGCCCTTTCCTTGATCTCAATCAAACCGTTGGCGTTTTCTGCTCTCTCGCATTGGCAAGCGTGTCGAGCCGGGCCGCCAGCTTGAGCAAGCCTGCGTGGGCGATCCGGCCGCCTGCGCTCCCGGCCATCTGTCGGCAAACGCGCGCGCGATCGCGCAGTTCGGCAGCGGAGAGTTCGGAAATGCGCTGGCGCTGCATGGTCTGGGACACCGAATCGATATAACGAAAAACTCACGATGGGTCGAGCAGAATTCGCTGCCTCCAGGGTCCCGCCCGCGGTTTCCGCGGCACGCTGGCGCCGCTCCGGCGTCCGAAGATGCGGCGGCGCCGGTGCCGTCTCGATCACCCGATTGCCGCGGCGGGCCGGCCACGGCAACGCCGCCCGGCTACGCCGCCTGCCGCGTTCATTCATGGGTGGGAAAGGTTCTTGGACCATGCTCGCGCGGCACGTGCCGACGTGGCCGCGTCACCTGCGGGCGCAGCGGCGGCCGCGGACCCGAAGGACCTCTTGATGAAATCTCGCGGCAACACCGCCAGCGACTACAAGACGCTGACTCCGCCGCAACTGGAGCAGGTGCTGGAGCGGCACCAGCGGTTCGTCGCCTCGCAACGCGAGGGCACCCGCGCCAGCCTGAAGTTCCACGATCTGCCGAATGTTCGCCTGGCGGGGCGAAACCTGGCGGGCGCCGATTTCACCGGCGCCAGGCTCAAGGGGGCTGACCTCCGGGGCGCCAATCTGGATGGCGCGTGCCTGTTCGGCGCGGATCTCGCGGGAGCGAACCTCTCTGAAGCCAGCATGAAGAACATCGACCTGCGCGGCTGTGCGCTGCGTGGCGCGACGATGGTCCACGCCGTCATGCTCGATGCGGATCTGCGCGACGGCTACCTGGTGCGCTACAAAAACGGCGAGTTCTCCGCGGTGGCCGCGGAAAAGCTGCATGCGGAGCTTTCCGATGCCAGGATGAAAGGCGCCACGCTCAGCCGGGCCAAGCTGTCGAACGCCTTCATCCTGCAAACGGACCTGCGCGATGCGGATCTGCGCTCCAGCGTCTTCATGCGGGCGGATCTGAGCAATTCCGATCTGACCGGCTGCAACCTGGAGGGTGCCGATCTCTCGCTTGCCAATCTGTCGGGTGCCAAGCTGGATGGCGTCATCCTGTCGCGCGCGATCCTGCGCGATACCAACCTGTCGAATTCCAGCCTGGTCGGCGCGTTGCTCGACGATGTCGATCTGTCGATGGCCAATCTCACCGGCGCGGACATGGTGAAGCGACTGGAGAATCACGATAGCGAGTTGAGCGCGATCCTGCTGGCGCATCGCGACTGGATGCTGTCGAACGGCGCCAAGGGCAAGCGCGCCGACCTCGCCAAGCGTGACCTGACCGGTGTCGATCTCAGCCGGATCAATCTGTCGGCGGCGGACTTCCACGGTGCGAAGCTCCAGGGCGCGAACCTTACCGAGACGGTGTTGGCGATGGCCAACCTCAGTTTCACCGACCTGCGCAATGCGCAGATGATGAGTACCGACATTCGCGGTGCTTCGTTCGAGCGGGCTACCATGAACCAGGCCGATCTGACCAACGCCGTCGCCGGACCCATGGCGTTGCGCAGCGGACAGAGCTGGCCGACCAGCTTCAAGGCCGCGCGCCTCGCCGCCGCCGTCTTCGTCTCGGCCGATCTGCGTGGTTGCAACTTCTCTGAAGCCGACCTTTCCCAGGCACGCCTCAACAATGCCATGCTGGTTGGCGCCGACATGAAGGATGCGACCATGACGGGCGCCGACCTGCGCGACGCCGATATTACCGCGGCCGACTTCCGTGGTGCCCGCGACCTGCTGGTCACCTGAACTTGCGCAGCCGCGCGATCCGACTTCATAGCGGCGTCACGATCAGGCGACCGGCCGAGGGGGAATCGTTCGTCGCACCGGCACTTCCCTCGTCACGCCCCGTAGGCGTCAGGAGAAGCGCTCGACGGAGCAAAAATTCACTCCCCCTCCCTCAAGGGGAGGGGGAGTTTTCTTCTCCGCGTCCCGGTTAACCTGACGCCTATGGGGTCGAGCCGGCCATGACGAGGGACGCGCCGGTGCGACGGCAAACGTCTTCTAACGCCCGGCCCGATCCTGATGCGTATGGGGTCAAACCCCGCCATGACGGGGACAGCGCCGCTGCGACGAACCATGCTTCCCCTCGGTCGGCCGTTGATCCGCCCTGCGGTGCCGCGGACCTGGGGGTCGTATTATCGGTGGAGCGGTGCTAGCCGTGGCGCGCCAACCGGAGGAAAACGCCAGCGTCATGACCGTCACCGTGCTCTATTCCGAAAACGTCTATCCCGACGACAGTGTCGAGCGCCGCATCTACGGCCCGGACGCGCGGGTGATCTTCCCGAAATCGACCGAATCGCTGGCCGACCTGTCCGACGCGGACTGCGCCGCGGCCGAAGGGCTGATGATCCTGCGCTACAAGGTCACCGCCGCCGACCTGCCGCGCTTCCCCCGGCTGCGCGCGATCTGCCGCATGGGCGTCGGCTACGACAACCTGGACCGCAAGGCCGCCGCCGAGCGGCAGATCATGATCCTCAACGTGCCCGACTACGGCACGACGGAAGTCGCTGACCACGCCATCGCACTGGCCTTGGCGATGCGCCGCGGCCTGCTGCTGCACCTGGAGGCGCAGCGCAAGGATCCGCCGGCGCCGTGGCGCTACGTCATCGATCCGCTGGTGCGCCGCTCCGGCGTGCAGACCTTCGGTATCGTCGGCCTCGGCCGCATCGGCACCGCCGTCGCCCTGCGCGCCAAGGCGCTCAGGTTCCGCGTGGTGTTCTACGATCCGAACCTGCCGAACGGGGTCGAACTGGGCGTCGGCGTCGGCCGCGCCGCCACGCTGGAGGACCTGCTGCGGGCCTCCGATGTGCTGTCGGTGCACGCGCCGCTGACGCCGGAAACGCGCGGCATGCTCGGGCTGGCGCAGCTTTCGCTGCTGCCGAAGGGGGCGGTGCTGGTGAACACGGCGCGCGGGCCGATCGTCGATGTCGATGCGGCGGCGACGCTGCTGAAGAGCGGCCACCTGGCCGGCGTCGGCCTGGACGTGCTGCCGGTGGAGCCGCCGGTCGAGCCGGTGCCGGAACTGCTGCGCGCCTATCGGGCGCGCGAACCGTGGACCGAGGGCCGGCTGATCATCACGCCGCACTCGGCATTCTTCACGCCGGAAGCCTGGAACGACATCCGCGTCAAATCCGCCGAGACGATGCGCGCCGCCTTGCTCGGGCCGAAACCGCAGAACGTGATCCCGCCCGACGCCTACTGAGCGCCGATCCGCAACGTCGTCCCGCCGGCCCCGCCCAGCGCGTTGCGCAACGCACTGAGCGCGGCGACGATCGAGGGCGCGGCGCGCGGCGGCCGGCCGGCGGCGGCGCGCGCGGGCGTTTGCAGCAGCCAGCGTACCGGGCGCATGTCCGGCGCGGCACGTTGCAGCGCGTATTGGCCGTCCGGCGTGTCGATCGTCATGCCGTCGTCGCCGGCCGTCACCCGCCCCTCGACGTCCCACAGCAGCAGGCAGTCACGCAGCAGCAGGCGCAGCTCGGCGTCGGTCATGCAGGCTCCACCAGGCCAGGGCAATAGCGGAGTTTCGCGCCGCGCAGCCCGGATTGTAATCCCCGCGCCGCCTTTCCGGCTGAACGATCCCCAGGGGAGAAGCTGATCGCCCCCCGTTGCATCCGGACGTTCCGCTTCCGCCCGACGGCATCGTCCGGCTCGCTTCCGGTACTACCCGCAAGAGGCAGCCCTCCCCATGGTGGCTGAGCATCGCGTGAAGCCGGCGTGACAGGAGCGGCCGCCCGGGTGTCGGGAAATTTTACGTACGATACGAGAGGCAGCGCCATCCGCCGGTCACGGAATGGCCGGAAGGGGGTGTTTTGCCTTCGATTGCACCGGGCTGACCCGGCGGATTGGGGGCTCGCCGCCAATTTGGCGAGAGCCAGCCCAAGGATGGTCGGCCATTGGGCGATGCTGGCCGACCGAAACCGCCGGCGGCATGTCGGAAAAATTTACATGTCACGCAAAGGCTGGCCGGACCGGATCGTTAACGTCTTGTTAACGCGGTCTTGTAACCATTGGCACGAATATTGCTCCCTGCCGTTCGTCAAGGCTGTCATAAGTTTCAGCGGGGGGCTTCGTGTCGCACATTGCTCTGGCGCGGTTCTCCGCGGTCTTGACCGCCTCGGTTGCGACCACCCCGGTATTGCTCGGGTCGGTCGCATCGGCCTTCGTCGCTGCGGTCGCAATGTCGGAGGAGGCGTTCGCCTGTAAGGCCGGCTATTATGGCAACACGGCGACCAGCGGGAGCGCCGCGTCGGCGGGCTGCACCGAGGCGGGGGTGGGGTACTACGTCCCCACGGCCGGGGCGCTCACGGAAACGGCGGCAGGCACCGGCTTCTACGTCCCCACGGCCGGGGCGACCAAGGAAACCGCGGCAGGCGTCGGCAACTACGTCAGCACGATGGCGGCGACCACCGAAACCCAGGCGACCGCAGGCAATTATGTCGGCACGACCGGCGCCAGCGCCGAAACCGCGGCGGGCGTTGGCTATTATGTCCCCACGGCCGGGGCGAGCAAGGAAACGGCGGCAGGCGCCGGCTACTATGTCAGTTCGACCGGCGCGAGCAGCGAATCGGCGTTGCAGCCGCCTTACTACAGCGCCTCGACCGGGTTGACCTCTTCCCAGGCCTCGGTCCCGACCGCCGGCAACTACGTCCCTGCGGCCGCGGCAACCAAGGAAACCCCGGCAGGTGCCGGCTATTATGTCAGCACGAGCGGGGCGACCAGCGAAACGCCGGTACAGGCAGGCTATTATGACACCCACGCGGGGCAGACCGCGTCCACCAGGGCGGTGGCGTTGCCGGTTGGGTATTACAGCGCCACGGCGGGACTGAGCGCGTCCTCCCTAGCCACCCCGTCCCCCCCCGGCTTCTATGTGGGAAGCACAGGGATGACCGCGCCGACTCAGGCGCAGCCCGGCTACTACGCCGCCGGCACCGGCGCGACCAACCAGACCAGAGATCTGGCGGGCTTCTATACGCCGGTCGGCGCACCCGCCCAGATCCCGTGCCCGACGGGCCTGACCTGCACCGGAGGTATTCTGCCGGGGATAACCACCACAGGCTACACGCTGCTCTCCAGTCCCGCCCCGGGTACTTACAGTCTCGGCGCGGCAACCTTGCGCATACCGCTCGGGAGCACCACGGCCACACAGTTCAGCCTCACCGCGCCGGGCGATACGCCCTACCAGATCACCGGCTGGGGCCTTGGCGGGGCTAATCCCGGGCTGTTCACCGTGGATGGCTTGTATGTCGGTGAGGATATCGCGGCGGGGCAGACCATCGACTTCTCCGTCTTGTTCGACCCGATCGCCTACGGGCTGAGCAGCGCTCTGCTGACGATCGACACCACCGACGGCGGCGACCCGAATTACACGATCACCCTCGACGGCCAGGCCATTCCGGAACCGGCGAGCATTGCCGGGCTGCTGTCCGGCTTGGCAGGCCTCGGTTGGGTCGGTTGGTTGAAGCGGCGGTCGCGCAACGGCAAAGACCGAAGCGAGGGGTCGCTCGGTCGCGCCGGCTCCGGGTAGGGGAGCAGACGGCGCACCCCTGTCGCTCGGCGGCTATCCCCGGGCGGTTTCGCGCGGGCCGTACCGGTCATGGCGCCGAGCGGTACCGGGCGCAGTGCTCGCGCCAAAGATCGCGATAGACACGCTCCAACTCAGCGGCGAAGCCAACCGGATCGGACATCGGCGCATCGCGTAGCATCGCGCGCAGATCGGTGCGCAACCGTCGCCGCTTGCCGATGTCCCGGGCCAGTGCCGCGGCAATCGCGACGAACTCGGCTTCCGTGCCGGCCGACAGCGCCCTGCCCGACCAGTCTGGCGTCGCGATGCGCGACAGGATCGCGTGGGTCTGGCGGGAGACGGCGCGGCGGCCCGGCAAAGTGACAACCGGAACCCCCATCCACAGCGCTTCGAAGCTGGTGAGCGCGCCGCTAAAGGGCATCGGGTCCAGGGCGATGTCGACCTCGCCGTAGCGGGCCAGCATAGCGGAATGCTGCTCGTCCCCTTGCAGCAGCAGGCGCTCGGGCGGCAAACCGCGGCTGGCCATCGCGTCGCGTAAGCGGCTGGAGAGCACCGGATCGATCATGCTGCGCCATTTCAGCAGCAGGCGGCTGCCCGGCACCGCGGCGAGCACGCGCGCCCACAGATCGAGGGTGACATCGTTGAGCTTGTTGGCGTTGTTGAAGCTGCCGAAGGTGACGGCACCCGACGCCTCGCTGGGTGGCGGCGCGGGCTCGGGAGCATAGGCGGGCGGGGCGTAGCAGAAGCGGCCATGCCTCAGGCGGACCACACGCTCGGTAAACTGCGCCTCGCCGTCCGCAGCGAGATGTTCGTCATCGAGCAGGATCGCCTCGATCGAGGGCAGGCCGATGGTAGCAAAATAGCCGAGCCAGTGGAGCTGAAGCGGTGCCGGGCGGCGGGCGAACACGCCAAGCCGGTTGCCGCCGGTGTGGCCGGAGAGATCGACCAGGATGTCGATCCCGTCATCGGCGATCACCTGCGCCACGGTGGCGTCGGAGTTGCCAACGATCTGGCGCCAGGTATCGACATTGGCCATGACCGATCTGGTGATGGCATCGGCGATCGTCTGGCTGGCATAAACGGACACGCTGAATTCCGGCCGGTGGTGGCTGGCGATCGGGCCGGCGCCGAGCCAGCCAACCGGGTGACTATAGAGATCGGCGGTGACATAGCCGATGCGCAGGGGACGCTCGGGGTCGAGCGGCACCGGGCGGCGCTGTTGCAGCGGCACCCTGCTTGCGCGCAGACCCCAGGCAGCGGCCTCGGCCACCAGCTCTTGCTCGGTCACGTGGGGTGCGTATTGCATGGCCATCAGCAAATTGGATGAGCAACTGGATTTTTCCGGCGAGAGCGTGATGGCGTAACGATGGCTCGCCAGCGCATCATCGTGCGCGCCGAGTTCTTGCAGCGCACCGGCGACCTCGCTGTGGGCGCCGCCGTCGGTGGGTCGTAGTGCGGCAGCACGCTGCCGTGCGAGCAGGGCGGCCGACGGGCGACCGAGCTGGGCCTGGGCGACGCCGATGCCGGTGAGAACATCCGGATTGTCCGGCAGCAACGCGAGGCTGGCGACGAAGGCGGCGATCGCCTCGTCGTATTTGCGCAGCGCGTTCAGCACGTGGCCGAGATTGGCATGGGCGGTGGCCAGTTCGGGCTCCAACTCGATCGCCTGGCGCGCCGCGGCCAGCGATTCATGCAATCGGCCAGTACGCAGCAGAGCCAGCGCGGCGTTGGAATGCAGGCGGCCGTTATCGGGCTCGATTTCGACGGCGCGCAGGAAGGTCGCCGCGACCTCGTGACCGTCACCGAGCTCGCTGAGCGCCTGAGCGAGAGTTGAGAGGAGCTCGGTGTTGTTGGGATAGTCGGTGAGCACCGCGCGGGCGAGCGACACGGCGCGCGGCGGGTCGGTGAAGATCAGCAGCTCGGCGAGCTTTTGCGCCGATGCGGCATGGCGCGGATCGGCGAGCAGCGCCTCGTCCAGCAGGGTGCGCGCGCCAGCCGGATCGCCCGCGCCGGCGCGCCGCATGGCAGCGCCATAAAGCATGTCCGCAATGGTCGCCGTAGCATTCATGACCGGCCATGCTATAGGTTGCGGCATCATGCAGGAAGTCGATATCGCTCAGGCACTTGCCGCGATCGGCCGGCAGGAAGAGGCACAGTTCATCTTACGACGCATTCTGTCTGGCGCGCCCGAGACTGCGCCGGTGGAATGGCCGCGCGCCGCGGCGGCGCTGTCGATGCTGCTGTTACCCAGCGGGCGGTTCCAGGAAGCGGTAACCCTGGCAGAGCAAGCGATCGCGCACGCGCCGCATGATCCACTGCTGCTGGCGGTGCATCGGCAGATCGGGATGACGCTGTACAGGGACATGTTCTATGAGGAAGCGTTGCCCTGGCTGGAACGGGCGGCGGAGCTTGAACCGTGGGACAAGGCGTTGGCGGCGATGCTGCAGCACGCTCGGCCGCGGGATTATCTGACGCCGGAGATCGAAGACCCGGTGACCGGCCGGGTGCTGCGCCGCTACAACCCGCGCGAGGGGTCAAGCTATATCTATGTGATCGACATCGTCGGCACCTGCAATCTGCGCTGTCCGACCTGTCCGGTGGGGAATTCCGAGCTGGGCACGCGACCGCGCGGAATGATGAAGCCGGCGATGTTTCGCGAGATCATCGCCAAGATCCGCAGGGAGTCGCCATCGGAACGGCCTGAGATCAACCTGTTCAACTGGGGCGAGCCGCTGCTGCATCCGCAATTGCCGTCGTTCATCCAGTTGCTGCGCGAATCCGGGATGGTCAGCAAACTCTCGACCAACCTGAACATCAAGCACGGGCTGGACGCGGTGGTACGGGCAGCACCTGACGATCTGAAGGTCTCGCTGTCGGGGTTTTCACCGGACAGCTACGGACGAACCCACACCGGCGGCGATCTGGCGCTGGTGCAGCGGAATCTGCGCGCGCTGCGGGAGGCGATCGACCGCCACAAGGTAGGCACCCATGTGTGGGTGAGCCACCATCTCTATCGCAATAACCTCGGCGAGACCGATGCGGTGCGGGCGATGTGCGCGGAGTTACGCTTCGCGTATCGCCCGATCCAGGCTTTCTACATGCCGCTGGAGCGGCTACAGGAGTATCTCGACGGACGCCCCAATCCGCTTGACCACGGCATCATCGCCGAGTTGTTGACCGATCCGCGCGTGAGTCATCGAATGATTCAGACGCTCCGTAGCGGCAAGTTCGATTGCGAGCTGCGGTTCAACCAGACGGTGATCAATCACGACGGGTCGGTGGCGCTGTGCTGCACGGTTTACGACCAGGAGAATATGCTGGGGGTCGACTTCCTCGGGCATGATCACGCCGAGATCGAGCGGCGGAAATACGCCCATCCGTTCTGCGCGAAGTGCTTCAAGGCGGGAACCGAGTACACGCGGGCGGAACTGCGGCCGGTGGGGTAAGGCGGGCCGACGGCCACACCCTGCCGCGCATCCGGACCGCAGCCAAAGCTGCTTCACCTGGTCGAGCGCGGAAGGTTGCGTGTCATGCCGGCCCGATACTGCCGCAGGTCTTGGTCGTCGGCTGCTCCACCTCGCTGTCGAAGGCCCGCGCGAACCCGCTTCTCATCTCAATGATATGCCACGAAGCACTTCTCCGACATGAAGACGTGCGTCTCGACGTAATCGAACACCTCCGGTCGCTTGCCCAAAGTCTCCATCGCCCCCAGCAGCGCCATCCAGTTCAGCATCTCGTGCTGTCCCGCGTGTTCCATCTGGGCGCGCGAGCGGCCGCGCCAGAAGCCGTAATCGCAATGCCCAAGCGCATCGAACATCGCGCGGTCCGCCGCGTGGTCCGGCCACAGATAGCCGTTGGTCGGCGACAGGAAGCAGTGCGACCAGCTCGACGATGCCACCACCGCAACGCGCCACGGCGACTCGGCGAGGATCTCCGCCACCGCCTTGCCCACGTCCATGCAGCGCCACGGCTGCGGCGCCGGCGGATCCTCCGGCATCGATTCGGGGCGGGGAGGCTGGAACAGCGCGGCCATGCCGCCCTTGGCGTGGATCAGGTTGCTGCCGTAGCAGTTGATCGCAAACGGAACGATCGGCCAGGGAAAGCCGCGCCGGTCCCAGTCGAGATACAGCAACGTATTGGTAAACGCGTGCGCCAGGCCGTCGATGTGCAGCGGCTTGTACGCATACGCCATGTCGATGCCGCGATCGATCAGCGCGCGGGCAAGAAAATTCGCTGCGGCGCGCTGGCCGTGCAGCTGCATCTGCCAGTCGCCGGTCTCACCCCAGCGGTTCGGTTTTCCGCCGTTGCCGTTGTACCAGGGCTGGATTGCGAAATCCTGCTCGAGGCCCATGACGCAGAACGCCGGGATGATGTCCTCGCGGAAATTCTCGTACTGGTCGTCGCCCCAGATCAGCACGATGTCAGGATCGAATGCGTCGAGTGCGCTGCGCACCGCGCGGAACCCGTCCGCCATCCGCGCCCCATAGCGCCGCGCCGAAGCCACCCCGGCGTCGTTGCCGAGTTCGGTCAGCAGCGCGTCGGGCCAGTTCGCGCGGTCCTTCTGCGTCGCCGGCACGTTGGGCGCGGAGAGTAAGTGATGGAAGCCGCCGGGCATGCGCTCGTCGGGCAGCAGCAGGCCGGGGTAGTGGGTGCAGCCAAGGCCAAGGATCTCGCCCATCGACGGCTTCCTCCATGTTCGGATGCTTGTTGTTGCGCGAGGCTAGGCGCGGGCACGGTCCGACGCAAACGGGATGGCGCGGCGTGGCCAGGTTGATCGTATTTGAGCCGATGGGCGGGCCGGGGGCCCGGCGATCGGTTGCCATCGGCGGGTATTGCAACCAAGCAAGCAAGACTCAACACAGATTGCACAGAGAAGAAGATTTAGCCACAGATTTTCACAGAGAGATAAATATTACGAATTACTAATACAATTTCTAGAATTACTGTATCTTCCTTAGGAAGAACAATTATCTATGCAACCCTGGTGCTGCATCTGCTGCTTTGTGCAATCGGTGTTGAGTCTTGCTCGCTTATGCCGCAGCGGACCCTCCGGATGAGACAAGCTGACCGCAGCCACCGGCCACGAATCCGGCCGATCGCCGGCGCTGGCCTCGCGAGCGACAGGCGGCGGCCGCGGCGGTATCTTGTGGCGGGCGTCATTGTCTCGTGCGAGTCAGGCCGGCGCTGAGCAGACATTGCAATTTTCCGGCGTGGATTGCGTGCCGGCGCTTGCCGACTGTCTCAGCGAGGCGCTCCGCGCCACCGGGCTGGCACCTATTTCGGTCGGCTTGGCCTCATGCCCTACTCGATGGCCCCCAAGACGCCTTGCCGCCACTCGCCCCCGCCCCCATTGAACGTTGCATGAGCGCGCGTCGTCCCGCCCCGCCGATCGCCGAACCAGCCCGACCGGCCGCTCCGCCATCCGTGCCTCGTCACGCGCCGACCCGCCGCGCGCGATCCATGCGGCAAGACCCCTTGCACCGTGGGCCCGCCGCGTGACCCTCCCCCACGCCCTGCTCGTCGCCGGCCCGACCGCCAGCGGCAAATCCGCGCTCGCCCTGGCGCTCGCCGAGTGCCTGCGCGGCACCATCGTCAACGCCGACTCCATGCAGGTGTATCGCGAGCTGCGCGTGCTCACCGCCCGCCCGACGCCGGCCGAGGAAGCCCGCGTGCCGCACAAACTCTACGGCGTCCGTCCCGCCGCCGAGCCCGGCAGCGTCGCCTGGTGGCGCGCCGAGGCGCTGGCCGCGATGCGGGCGGCGCACGACGCGGATCGCCTGCCGATCCTCACCGGCGGCACCGGGCTGTATTTCGCCGCGCTCACCCATGGCCTGGCCGACATCCCCGACCCCGGCCCGCAAGCCCGCGCCGAGGCCCGCGCCCTGCTGCACGACCTCGGCGCGCCGGCGCTGCACACGCGGCTTACCGCGGTCGATCCCGCCACCGCGGGGAAACTCCAGCCCAACGACGGCCAGCGCATCGCGCGCGCCTGGGAGGTGTGGCGCGGTACCGGCTCCGGCCTCGCCGCTTGGCAGGCGCGGCGCGGGGAACCGGCCCCCTGGCGCTTCACCGCCATTCTGCTGGATCCCCCGCGCGCGGACCTGCGCGCCGCCATCGCCACGCGCTTCGCCGCCATGCTGGCCGAGGGCGCGCTGGACGAGGTCCGCGCCCTGCTGACGCAACACCTGGACCCCGCCCTGCCGGCCATGCGGGCGCACGGCGTGCCGGAGCTTGCCGCCGTCTTGCGCAACGAAATCACCCTCGCGCAGGCCGGCCGCCGCACCGAACTGGTCACCGGCCAGTACACCAAGCGGCAGGCCACTTGGTTCCGCCACCATCCCCTGGCGGAGCGCATGCATACGATCCATGCGCGATTCGCAGGACTGACGCAATTTTCGGAAAGGAAATTCGACGAAATCGTCGCATTTGTTCAACCCCCGGGTTGACGCGCCGCAACATTCGCCTTAGTCCTGCGCCTCTTTCGCACCAAGGAGCCGCGTCATGCCGGCGGAATGGACCCAATCCGGGGCTGAAATCCTGCTGCGCGCCCTGAAGGACCAGGGCGTGGACACCATTTTCGGCTATCCCGGCGGTGCCGTCCTGCCGATCTACGACGCGCTGTTCAACCAGAACGCCATCCGCCACATCCTGGTCCGCCAGGAGGGCGGCGCGGTTCATGCGGCCGAGGGCTACGCCCGTTCCACCGGCAAGGTGGGCGTGGTGCTGGTCACCTCGGGTCCGGGCGCGACCAACGCCGTCACCGGTCTGACCGATGCGCTGATGGACAGTATCCCGGTGGTGTGCCTGACCGGCCAGGTGCCCACGCACCTGATCGGCAACGACGCGTTCCAGGAGGCCGACACCACCGGCATCACCCGCCCCGCCACCAAGCACAACTACCTGGTCAAGCGGCCGGAAGACCTGGCTCGCGTGGTGCATGAGGCGTTTTACGTCGCGCGCTCCGGCCGGCCGGGGCCGGTGGTGATCGACCTGCCGAAGGACATCGTGATCGGCAAGGCGCCCTATGCCGACGCCCAGCGCATGCACCCCAGCTATCGGCCGCGGACCGAGCCGGACCCGACCCGGATCGCCCAGGCGGTCGCGCTGCTGAAGCAGGCCCGGCGGCCGGTGATCTATGCCGGCGGCGGGGTGATCAACGCCGGCCCGGCCGCCGCCACGGCGCTGACCAAATTCGCCCGCCTGACCGGGTTTCCGGTGACCAATACGCTGATGGGCCTCGGCGCCTTTCCGGGCAGCGATCCGCAGTTCCTCGGCATGCTGGGCATGCATGGTACCTACGAGGCCAACCTGGCGATGCATGGCTGCGACGTGCTGCTGGCGATCGGCGCGCGGTTCGACGATCGGGTGACCGGGCGATTGAACGCGTTCAGCCAGGGGTCGAAGAAGATCCACGCCGACATCGACCCGTCCTCGATCAACAAGAACGTGCCGGTGGACGTGGCGATCGTCGGCGATGCCGGCCGTGTGCTGGAGGCATTGATCGCCGAGTGGACCGCCGATCCGGCCAAGCCCGACAGCCAGGCGATCGCGGCGTGGTGGCGGCAGATCGATGGCTGGAGGGGCAAGGACTGCCTGAAGTTCACCCAGGACATGGAAAAGGGTTCGATCATCAAGCCGCAATACGCCATCCAGCGGCTATACGAGATCACCCGCGCGGTGAAGCAGGACATCTTCATCACCACCGAGGTCGGCCAGCACCAGATGTGGGCCGCGCAGCACTTCAAGTTCGAGCAACCGAACCGTTGGATGACCAGCGGCGGGCTGGGAACGATGGGCTACGGCTTGCCGGCGGCGATGGGCGTGCAGGTGGCGCATCCCGACGCCCTGGTGATCGACATCGCCGGCGAGGCCAGCGTGCTGATGAACATCCAGGAGATGGGCACGCTGTCGCAGTACAAGCTGCCCGTGAAGGTCTTCATCCTCAACAACCAATACATGGGGATGGTGCGGCAGTGGCAGGAACTGCTGCATGGCGGCCGCTATTCCGAGAGCTACTCGGCCGCGCTGCCGGACTTCGTCAAACTGGCGGATGCGTTCCATGCCAAGGGCCTGCGGGCGGAGAGCGTCGATCAGTTGGACGACGTGATCCGCGCCATGCTGGCCTGCGACACCGCGGTAATCGCCGACATCGCGGTGGACCCGAAGGAGAACTGCTTCCCGATGATCCCGTCCGGCGCGGCGCATAACGAAATGATCCTCGGACCGGAGCATGAGGCCAGCGCAGCCGGGATTACCGACGAGGGGCTGGTGCTGGTCTGAAAGACTTGAAAGGCTCCTCCCCCTCCCCTTGAGGGAGGGGGTTGGGGGGAGGGGTGCGTTCAGCCGCAATCCGTGCCTGAACGCACCCCGCCTCCCACCCCCCTCCCACAAGGAGAGGGGGAGAATATTTAGAATATTTGGTGAAACATGCCCGACAAGACATTACGCAGTGCCACGATCTCCGTGCTGGTGGACAACGAGGCCGGCATTCTCGCCCGCGTCGTCGGCCTGTTCTCCGGCCGCGGCTACAACATCGACAGCCTGACCGTCGCGCCGGTCGAGCGTGACGCCTCGCTCAGCCGCATCAATGTCGTGACCTCGGGCACCGACATGGTGATCGAGCAAATCAAGGCGCAGCTCGACCGGCTGGTGCCGGTGCACCGCGTCGCCGACCTGTCGCGCGAGGGGCCGCATGTCGCGCGCGAAATGGCGTTGGTGAAGGTGGTCGGCACCGGCGAAAAGCGCGTCGAGGCGCTGCGCATCGCCGACACGTTCCGCGCCCGCGTGGTGGACACCACCACGGAAAGCTTCGTGTTCGAGCTGACCGGCTCGACCGACAAGCTGGACGCGTTCATCGACCTGATGCGCGACCTCGGCCTGGCCGAGGTGGCGCGCACCGGCGTGGCCGCCCTGGCCCGCGGCAAACGCACGATCTCGACGGTAAACTCCAGCGAAGGGAACTGAACCATGCGCGTCTACTACGACCGCGACGCCGACGTGAACCTGATCAAGGGCAAGCGGGTCGCCATCATCGGCTATGGCAGCCAGGGCCACGCCCACGCCAACAACCTGAAGGACAGCGGCGCGGCGCAGCTCGCGGTCGGGCTGCGCGCGCATTCCGGCGGCGTCGCCAAGGCGGAAGCGGCGGGGCTGAAGGTGATGGACCCGGCCGAGTGCGCCAAATGGGCCGACGTCGTCATGGTGCTGACGCCGGATGAGGGGCAGGGCGACCTGTATCGCGAAAAGCTCGGCCCCAACATGAAGAACGGTGCCGCGCTCGCCTTCGCGCATGGCCTCAACGTGCACTTCAACTTGCTCGATCCGCGCCCCGACATCGACGTGTTCATGATCGCCCCGAAGGGCCCCGGTCATACCGTGCGCAGCGAATACCAGCGCGGCGGCGGTGTGCCCTGCCTGGTGGCGGTGGCGCAAAATCCGTCGGGTAACGCAATGGAGGTCGCGCTGTCCTATGCCAGCGCGATCGGCGGCGGCCGCGCCGGCATCATCGAGACGACCTTCAAGGAGGAATGCGAAACCGACCTGTTCGGTGAGCAGACGGTGCTGTGCGGCGGGTTGGTGGAGCTGATGAAGGCCGGTTACGAGACCCTGGTGGAAGCCGGTTACGCTCCCGAAATGGCGTATTTCGAATGCGTGCACGAGGTGAAGCTGATCGTCGATCTGGTCTATGAGGGCGGCATCGCCAACATGA
>Ga0181521_10002559_pt1 | contig 21912 bp, 23 predicted proteins | sample PEATcosm2014_Bin_32_FD_119764 | JGI IMG/M metagenome (GOLD analysis project Ga0181521, IMG submission 119764) | Peatland microbial communities from MTU Mesocosm Facility, Houghton, MI, USA - PEATcosm2014_Bin02_60_metaG | ecosystem: Environmental > Terrestrial > Soil > Wetlands > Peat | place...
AATCAACGCGGATTCTCCGCTCCACGGTCTTGCCCTCGAGTGTCCGGTTCCACTGCATGTCGCGGTTGCGGCAGATCGGTGTATCTGGCCGCAGGTCCCGCAGCATGCGTACCGGCTCGTTGGTCGTAATGCGCCACACCGATCCCGCTGCTCCCGACGCCTGTCGGCTTTCCGGCAGCAGCTCGGCCCGATTCACCTGCACTCCCACCAGTTCCTTTTGCAGGTCGAAATACGTCAGGCCATCGCCGTTGTGCAAACGGCCCACGCCCTCGTCAACCGTGATGTCAAAGAAATCGTGACCGACGCGCGCCACGTTGCCGATGGGCAGACCGGCGTATTTGGGGCTGTCGAAGGCACCGATATCGCCGGTGCGGCCATTTACAAAGTAATCGGTACGCCCGCGGTGAAAATTGCGGGCGGGGTCGGGAGTGAACAGAAAACGACAGCGGCCGCTGCTTGCCGCCCGCAGATCGCTGCGCCCATCCAGGATCGCGTCAAGGCGCCGGCGGTAGTGGGCCGTCACGTTCTTGACGAATCCCACGTCCTTGTAGCGTCCTTCGATCTTGAACGAGCGAACGCCCGCGTCCACCAGCGCAGCAAGATTGTCGGTTTGGTCGTTGTCCTTCATCGACAACAAGTGCCTTTCATGGGCGACGATGCGGCCCTGGGCATCGGTTAGCGTGTACGGCAGCCGGCAGGCCTGAGAACAATCGCCCCGATTGGCGCTGCGGCCGGTCTGCGCATGGCTGATGTAGCACTGGCCGCTATAGGCAACGCACAGCGCTCCATGAACGAAGAACTCCAGGCACGCCTCCTGCACCTGCTCGGCAATGGCACGCAGCTGTGGCAGCGACAGTTCCCGTGCGAGCACGAGCTGCGAGAAGCCCACGTCCTGCAGGAAGCGCGCCTTTTCCGGCGTGCGGATATCGGTTTGCGTGCTCGCGTGCAGTTGCAGCGGCGGCAAATCGAGCTCCAACAGTCCCATGTCCTGAACAATCAGCGCGTCCACGCCGGCCTCGTAGAGGGCGAACACCAGGCGCCGCGCGGGTTCGAGTTCATCATCGCGCAAGATCGTATTGAGCGTGACGAAGATGCGTGCGCCGAATCGGTGGGCGTGGCGCACCAGCCGCGCGACCTCGCCGATCTCGTTGGCGGCATTGACGCGAGCACCGAACGCCGGCCCGCCGATGTAGACGGCGTCGGCGCCGTGGTTGACTGCCTCGATGCCGATATCGGCAGTAGCAGCCGGCGCGAGCAGCTCAAGTTCCGGACGAAGGTGGGCCATCGCGGCGATGGTAGCGGCATTTGGGGTCGGCGGCAGCCCAGGTGCACGGGTGCCCTCGCCGCCTGGCTGCCTGCCACGATTCCCGCCGGCAATTCAGCAGCCTACGCCTTGCGCAACTCGCCAAGCGCTTCTTCCACTCGATCGACCGCGATGATCTCCAGTCCTTCCATCGGCCTGCGCGGCGCATTGGCCTTCGGTATCACCGCCTTGGAAAATCCGAGCTTGGCCGATTCGCGCAGGCGCTCCTGCCCCCGCGGCGCCGGCCGTATTTCACCGGCAAGACCCACTTCGCCGAAAACGACCAAACCGCGTGGCAGGGGTCGATTACGCATCGACGAGCTCACGGCCAGCAGCACGGCAAGATCGGCAGCCGGCTCCTCGATGCGTACGCCGCCCACCGCATTGACAAAGACGTCCTGATCGAACGTCGCAATACCCGCATGGCGGCTCAATACCGCAAGTAACATGGCCAGGCGCTGCGGATCGAGCCCTACGCATAGGCGGCGGGGATTGGGCACATGGGCCGCGTCCACCAGCGCCTGGATTTCGAGCAGCAGCGGGCGCGTGCCCTCTTGCGTGGCTAGCACACATGATCCCGGAACCAGACCGCCTTTGCCGTCGATGCCATTCTGGGACAGGAACAATGCCGACGGGTTGGCCACACCGCGCAATCCCCGGTCCGTCATCGCGAATACGCCCAGTTCGTTGACCGCGCCGAAGCGATTCTTGACGGCGCGCACCAGACGAAAGGAGGAGTGGCTGTCGCCCTCGAAATACAGCACGGTGTCGACCATGTGCTCGAGCACGCGCGGCCCGGCAAGCGCTCCCTCTTTGGTCACGTGCCCTACCAAAACCAGAACAATGCTGCGCTGCTTGGCATACCGTGTCAGCGCCGCCGCGCATTCGCGCACTTGCGAAACCGAACCGGGCGCCGACCCCAATTCGGCCGAATACATCGTTTGGATCGAATCGATCACCACCACCTGCGGCCGCTCGCGCTCGATCGCGGCAATGATGCGGTCCAGATCGATTTCGCTGGCGACCTGCAGCATCGGCACCATGGCCGCGTCGATGCCCAGGCGGTGGGCACGCAGGGCAACCTGGCCAACGGATTCTTCTCCGCTCACGTACAAGGCCCGAACCCGCAGCGCCATCGCTGCCAGCGCCTGCAGCAGCAGCGTCGACTTGCCGATTCCCGGGTCACCGCCGATCAGCACCACCGCGCCCTCGACCAGACCCCCGCCAAGGACACGATCGAATTCCTCCACGCCGCTGGAGAGCCTTTGCAATTCGGTCGTGGTTACGCTTGCCAAGGCGCTTACCTCGGCAGCCGGCCCCAGGCCGGCGCGTGCCCGTGGTCGGCCGACGGAAGTTAGCGCGGCTTCGCTCAGCGTGTTCCAGGCCGCGCAATGCGGGCATTGCCCCTGCCACTTGGCACTGGTGCCACCACAGGCGCTGCACGCAAAACGGGGGCTGCCGGCGCGGCTCACTCCGACGGCCCCGATCCGAGTGGCAGATCCCCATTCCGGACGCAATTTAGTCGCATGCCACTGCTTCCCGCACTCGCGCCGGTAAAGCGCTCAGCAGTTCGTAGCCCACCGTTCCCACCCGTTGCGCAAGTTCATCGACCGGCACGTGCGGCCCCCAGAGTTCCACCGGACTGCCGACGGCCACGTCCTCGACCTCGGTCAGATCCACCGTCAACATGTCCATGGAAACGCGACCCGCCAAAGGCGCATGGCGACCGCCGACCCATACCGGCATGCCTTCGGGGGCGGTGCGCGGGTAGCCGTCGGCGTAGCCGCACGCCACTACGCCAATACGACTGCGGCGCGCTGCGGTCCACAAGCTTCCGTAGCCCACGCACTCGCCCGGCGCCAACTCGCGTATGTCCAGCACCCGCGCCTGCAGCCGCATCGCGGCCTTGAGCCCCAGGCTGGCAGCACTCACGCCGACGGCCGGAGAGGCGCCGTACAGCGTGATCCCGGGCCGCACCGATTCGGCGCCGCGGGCCGGATGCAGGAACAGCGCCGCGGAATTGGACACGCTCCACGCACCATGCCAGTCGGGCGCGAGCGCCTGCAGCGCGGCATGCTGTCCGGCAACCGTCGGCGCCGGCGCGTGCTCACAATCCGCATTGGCCAGGTGCGTCATCAGGGCGGCAACGTGGACATGCGGCAGGGCCGCGATGCGGGCGCGCGCGGCCGGCACCTGGCTGGCGGGAAAACCCAGCCGGTTCATACCGGTATCAAACTTCAGATAGACCGTGACCGGGCGCTGCGCCGGCAGCTGCTCGAGCATCTCGACTTGTTCCATGCTGCGGACCACAATCGTCAGGTCGAGTTCGTCAACGAGCGCAAAGTCGCGGCTTTCAAAGACCCCCTCCAACAGCAGGATCGGCTTGCGCCATCCGGCCGCTCGGGCACGCTGAGCCTCGTCGGTTTCGAGCAGGGCCAGACCATCGGCACTCGCAAACGCACGGACCGCGTTTTCGATGCCATGCCCGTAGGCATTGGCCTTCACAACCGCCCAGACCGGGCGCGCACCGGCGCGCGCGCGCGCCTGCGCAAGGTTGTAGCTCATCGCTGTCAGGTCGACCAGCGCCTGCAGGGGGCGGGAAGTGCTGGAATGGACGCGCGTCACGTGGATGATCCTCCCGGAATACCGTGCAAGAATAGCGTCTGTTGCCCTCAAGCGCTGGCGGACGCGTGCTATAAAGCGCGCCACCTCTCGAGCAGCACGTTGTCGCCCATCCGTCCCACCCCTCCCGCTGGCATCGCCCGATGAATCGCGGCTTCTACACCGTCATGGCCGCGCAGTTCTTTTCCTCGCTGGCGGACAATGCGATGCTGATTGCGGCCTTTGCCTTGCTGCAGGAGGTGCATGCGCCCGATGCCATGCGGCCCATGCTCAAGCTGTTCTTCTTCGTTTCGTACGTTGTGCTTGCCGCCTTCGTCGGCGCCTTTGCCGATTCCATGCCCAAGGGTCGGGTCATGTTCTATACCAATGGCATCAAGCTGGCCGGCGGCGCGCTCATGTTGGTCGGCGTGCATCCTTTGCTCGCCTACGCCGTGATCGGATTCGGCGCAGCGGCCTATTCCCCGGCCAAGTACGGCATCGTCACCGAGTTGCTACCACCGGAGAAGCTGGTGGCGGCCAACGGCTGGATCGAGACCTTGACCGTTGCTTCGATCGTGCTGGGTTCCTTGCTTGGCGGTATTTTGGTCTCCGCGCGCGTCAGCTCGATGCTGCAAGCGGCAACGCTGCCGCTGCGCCAACATTCTCATTTCGGCGCCAGCCAAACGGCCATCGGCCTGATCTGCCTGGTGTATGCACTCGCGGCGCTAATTAACTTGAGCATCCCGGACACGGGCGTGCGCTACGCACCGCAGAAACTGTCCCCCGGCACCATGGTGAAGAACTTTGCCCACTGCGTGCGCACGCTCTGGACCGACAAGCTCGGGCAGATTTCGCTCGCGGTAACGACCCTGTTCTGGGGCACCGGTGCGACACTGCAATTGCTGGTGATCGCCTGGTCGCAGCATGCGCTTGGCATGGGCCTGTCCCGAGCGGCGGTGCTGCAATCGGTGACTGCCATCGGCGTCGCCCTGGGCGCGATCGTGGCGGCGGCACGCGTATCGCTGCGGCAATCGTTTTCCGTGCTGCCGTTCGGCATCGCGATGGGGCTCGTCGTCGTCGCCATTTCCCAGGTCGACTTTCGCGCCTTCCCGCCCGGCGGGATCACCCTGGAGACGACTCTCATCGGCTGGGCGACGCTGACGGCCGCCGCGCTCATGATGCTCATAGGCGCTCTGGCCGGATACTTCATTGTGCCGATGAATGCGCTACTGCAACATCGCGGCTACGTATTGTTGTCGGCCGGAAATTCGATCGCCGTGCAGAATTTCAACGAGAATCTGGGAATTCTCATAATGGCTGGGGCCTACACCTTGCTCATTTTGACCGGGATTTCGGTCCAAAGAACAATGGTGTTATTCGGGCTGTTCGTCGCTGGCTCCATGGCACTGGTAATCTGGCGCCATCGCAGCAATCAGCGCCAGTTCGATTCGGTCGCCCTGATCGGCGACACCCATCACGGCGGAGTGGTTCCAGAGGAGGCCGAAAATGGTGTATCGGCCGGCGTCGGGACCAAGCGCGCATAACACGCGCGCGCCAGGCACATATCGTCCCAACTCTTGGATTTGTCTGCCAGGTTGCGCAGCAGGTAGGCCGGGTGGTAGGTGACGACCACCGGGTAGCGCCGCGCGCCGATACTGATCTCGTGCACCCGCCCGCGCAAGCTGGCAATCGATGCATCGGTCACCAGCAGCGCCTGAGTTGCGAAGCGCCCCATGACGACGATGATGCGAGGCTGCAGCAACTCGATCTGGCGCTGAAGAAATGGCGCGCAAGCGGCGACTTCCGCGGCTTCCGGATTGCGATTGCCCGGCGGACGGCACTTGAGTACGTTGGCGATGTAGACCGCCTTCTCGCCCGTGCATTCGCGACCCAGTCCGGCTGCGGCCAACATGTTGTCGAGCAGTCGTCCCGCTTGGCCAACAAAGGGCTCGCCGCGTGCGTCTTCTTCCGCCCCGGGCGCTTCACCGATGAACATCCAGGTGGCATTGCGACTGCCAACGCCGAAGACGGTCTGCGTGCGGGTGCGGCACAGCACGCAGGCGGTGCACGCGGCGACCGCCTGCTCCAGGCCATCCCAATCCAGCTGCGCAGTCGCTTGCATGCCGCTTCGCGCGGGCGACGGCGCCGCCGCGCGCTCGCGCCACAGCGGACCCATGCCCAGGGCGTGCCAAAGGGTCGCACCCGACCCAGTCACGGCCACCGCGGCTTCCTCATAGCGCAATCCGCATCACAATCGCATCCTCCCGCCCTCGGCGAGCCGGGTAATAGCCGCGCCGCCGTCCGATCACTTCGAACCCGTATTGCCGGTACAGGCGCTGGGCATCCGTATTGCTTGGGCGAACCTCGAGCAAGAGGGAACGGGCGCCGTACTCGTGCATCGTGCGTGCCGTCCAGTCGAGCATCTTCCAACCGTAGCCGCAGCGCTGCCGTTGTGGATCGACCGCGAGATTGAGCAGGTGTGCCTCATCGACGGCAAGCATCGAGACCGCGTAGGCGATGATGGCGTCGGTCTCGGATACGAGCGCCCAGGCACTGTATCCGCTGTGCAGCGCATCCTCGAAATTTCCGCCGGTCCAGGGAAACGGATAAATTTGCCGCTCGAGTTTCATCACCTCGGCGATGCGTCCGCGCTCCAGCGGTACAAATCGCTCCTGTGCCGGCCGCACGAGTGCACTCATGCTTGACCGCCCGCCCCGGTCCCGCGGCGCTCCGCCACTGTCTGCGCGACCCGGTCGCGCACGTATGCCGGCAGCGCACGCTCCGGCGGCAGTACCTCGCCAAGCGCGAACTTGCCCTGGGCCAAGCGGGCAATGATCGCCCCATCAACGGAAACGTCGCGCAAGGCAGGGCCGCCGGCATCCATATGCGGGCGGAGCCACGACGCGCTACCTGCGCAAAAATCCACTTGCCAGTCGGAGATCATTTGCGACAATTCATTCACACCACATAGGGCCGGCGGCGCCAATTCGGTCCAGCCGCCGCCGGCTTGCTCGTACACGGCCCAGTACGCCTGCTGCATGCGCGCATCGGTCGCGACCAATGCGCGGCGACGCCCACGGCCCGCGGTCTGCCGTGGTGCGGCAGCGTCGCCCGCACAGGCCAGGGCAGCTAGATTGCCAACGGAGATTACCGGCTTTCCCGTCCCCAATGCCAGCCCCTGGACGATCGTGCACGCCACCCGCAAGCCGGTGAAGGACCCTGGACCACTGCCGTAGGCGAAGGCATCGCACTGTTCCGGCCGAAGGGAACAGCGCGCGAACAGCCGCTCGATCATGGGCATGACGTGTTCCAGATGCGTATGACCGGCTTCACCGAACACGGTCTCGACACCGGCCCCACGCGATAGCGCCAGCGAGCAATGCTCGCCGGCAGTATCGATGGCAAAAATCGTCGGAGCCAAGGCGTTCCGCGCTCAGGGGCGTCTACCCCGGCGTCCACCGCGGCGCTCGTGCTCCTCGCGAATCTGATCGCGCAATTGGCGCCGCTCTTTGGGCGAGAGCCGCGCTCCGGGCGGCAGTGCACCGCCTTGCCGCGCCGCGGAACGATTTGCCAGCGCCTCGCGCTCCTCCTGGCTGAGGCGGCGAATCGCCTCGCGCTGGTCCGGCGAAAGATTGCGCCAGTAGCCCCGCGGGAAGTCTCGCTGCGGCTCACGCCCTGACCCGCCCGGCGCCTCGGAGGGGCCCGCACGCTCGGGTCCATCCGCAACGGGACCGGGATCGCGCTGCGGCTCCGAGGAGCTGCCCGGCGGCAACGGCGGCGGAGGCAGCGGCATGGATGCGCGGCCCCAGGCCGAGGCGATCAGGCCACCTAGCAGCACGGGAAGCAGGGACAAGAAGCGTTTGCGTTTCATCGAATCGAAAATAGCGTCCGGTCCACGGGGAATCGGTCGGGGCGCGCCAGGTGCTAGATCCGCACTGCATCCGGCGCCGTCCTGGGTCAATGTTAGGCATGCGACCGCAGAACCGCTATCGACATTGCTCGAAAAACGCTGTGCACCGGGGTAAATTCTGTAACACTTTGTGCCCCGCCACAATGAGCGGGCGCCGACCTCGTACCATCGCCGGCAAAATTCGCGTGGTCGGTCGGTCGTGCATTCGCGGCGGATCCGCCGCGGCCGCGTCCAGGAGCGATTCGATGAGCAAGCCGTCTGCCAACAAGATCCTCGTCGTCGACGACGACCAGCGCCTGCGCGACCTGCTGCGGCGCTACCTCAGCGACAACGGCTTTGCCGTGTTCACCGCCGAATCGCCCCAGGCGATGAACAAAATCTGGCAGCGCGAGCGCTTCGATGTGCTGATTCTTGACCTGATGATGCCCGGCGAGGACGGTCTTTCGGTGCTGCGGCGCTTGCGCGCCAGTAACGATCCGACGCCGGTGATCATGTTGACGGCCAAGGGTGGTGATGTTGATCGCATCGTCGGATTGGAGTTGGGCGCCGACGACTATCTTGCCAAGCCGTTCAATCCGCGCGAACTGCTGGCCCGCATCAACGCGGTCCTGCGGCGCAAGGCGCCGGCCGAAATTCCCGGTGCCCCCTCACAGGATCCGGTCAGTGTCAGTTTCGGCGACTTTGCGCTCGACCTGGCAACACGCACCCTTACCAAGTCGGGCGAGACGATGCCTCTGACGACCGGAGAATTCGCCGTTCTCAAGGTGTTCGCGCGCTATCCCAGGGTTCCGCTGTCCCGCGAGAAGCTGATGGAGATGGCGCGCGGCCGCGAATACGAGGCCTTTGATCGCAGCCTCGACGTCCAGATCTCCCGCCTGCGCAAGCTAATTGAACCCGACCCGGGTAAGCCGCGCTATATCCAGACCGTATGGGGCCTTGGTTACGTCTTCGTTCCCGACGGAACAAGTTGAAACTGCTTTCGCTGAAGTTGCGCTCCCCGCCGCTTTTCTGGCGCACATTTTTGCTCATCGTCTCGCTGGCGGTAGCCAGCCTTGTTGCCTGGGTACCGAGCGTTCGGGTATTTGAACGCGAGCCGCGGGCGCATCAGCTCGCCGAGCAGGTGGTTTCCATCATCAATGCCACGCGCATCGCGCTGGTGTACTCCGACCCGGAGCGACGCCGCGATCTGCTTGCCGATCTGGTCGAAAATGAAAGCCTGCGCGTGGTGCCCCTTGAGCCGACCGACCAAATCGAGCCGATCAGCGACTCGGCCCTATTGCGGCTGGTGGAACAGGAGGTGCAGCAGCGCCTCGGGGCCAGCACGCGCCTCGCCTCGAAGGTCAATGGCATAAGTGGCTTCTGGGTGAGCTTTTCCATTGACGAGGATGCGTACTGGGTATTCATCGACCGGGACCTGATGCACCGGGACATCGGCCGCGGTTGGATCGCCTGGGCCGTTCTGGCGACGACCTTGTCTTTGCTGGTGGCTATTGCCATCGCTCGCCTGGTAAATCGACCACTGGCAGAGCTCTCGCGCGCCGCCGGCGATTTCGGTGCCGGTAGGATTCCTCCCACCCTGCCCGATGCGGGACCGGTCGAAATCCGCACGGTCAACCAAAGCTTCAATCGGATGGTCTCGGATCTGGAAAAGCTCAATCGCGATCGGGCCATCCTCCTGGCCGGAGTCTCCCACGACCTGCGCACACCGCTGACGCGCCTGCGACTGGAACTGGAGATGAACGATCTGCCCGAACAGAGCCGCGCCGCGATGATCGGCGACCTCGAACAGATGGATTTGGTTGTCAGCCAGTTTCTCGACTACGCACTGCCGATCCCGCAGCGCGGGGCCGAGGAAGTCGATTTATCGGTTCTCGTGAAGGATGCAATCACGCGCAATCGGCTCGGTCCACCGGCGGATGGCCTGTCGGGCGCGGAGGCGGATGCCCCGTTGGCGCAAGCAATTGGGCTGGTGGAGAACGTTCAATCCGGGATCATCGTTCCGGGATACCGAACCGAGCTGGCGCGGACCTTGGACAACCTACTGGCAAACGCGCGGCGCTACGGGCGCGGAGCCGACGGTCGTCTGGAGCTGGAGATCGGACTGCATCGCGATGGGCCCGATGCGGTACTGGTCGTGGCCGATCACGGCCCCGGCATCCGACCGGAGGAAATCGCCCGCCTGATACGCCCCTTTGAACGCGGCGACCCATCGCGCTCCGGGGCCTTGGGCGCCGGCCTGGGACTCGCGATCGTGGAACGGGTCGTGCGGATGCACGGGGCAGAGCTCAAATTTCACGCCAATGTTCCGACCGGCCTGCGAATCGAGATTCGCCTGCCGGCAAGGCCAGCGGTGTCCGCGCGCGCCGACGCCGGACGGCGCGCCTGAATCCGCCTGCGCGGCGCACGCTTTCGGGCCCGTGGCGGCAGGCGCCGGCGCCTCGCCCCGCCGATGCCGTATTGCACTCCTGCGCGCACCCTCGCGCGTGCGGGCCGCCTGTCCACCGAGCAAGGTCCGCAAAGACGTATTACGCTATCGGTTTGGCAGCAAAATTATGCGTATCGCAGATTGCCTGTCCGATCACCCCTGTGCGGGCACCCCATGAGCTGCGCACATCCCGGTGACATATTCCTATTCCGAATCCGGTTGCGACGTTGATGAAATCCCCCAGATGAGACCCCGCTACGCCCTAGGATCCGCCGCGCTCATGGTCGGCAGCGCGGTCAACTATTTCGGCGATCGCCTGACTGGCGTCAAGATGGAGCTCTTCCATGGCTTGTCGACTTTCAGCGGTCCGTGGATGCTTGACGTCTTCATCGTGCCGTTCGTGGCCGGGCTGGTCGTTGCCTGGATCTTTGGCCAGGGCGGCAAATGGCTGTGCTATTTCCCGCCGCTGATCGTGCGCTGCATCGCCTATGCGCAGATCAGCCTGACCCACGAGATTCCGGAAGGAAGCGCGCTGATTCCCCTGGGATGGTGGGGGTTTTTTGTCATTCTCGCGATCGAATCGGCAGCGTTTGGCGGAATCCTGGGCGAGGTGTTTATCAAGCGCATCTACACGCGCTCTGCCGCTGCCAAGCTCGCGTCGACACCGGTGGATCCGAAGCCATGAGCCGGCACACATTGCCCAGCCCGCAGGAGCGGGAACGGCGATCGCGATTTCTTGCCGCGACGCTGATCACGTGCATGGCGCTGCTGGTCATCGGCGGCAGTCTCCACGTGGTCATGATCGGATCGACACGCATGGATGAGATGCGCGGCAAAGCGACCTACGACCTGCACGAGGAATCTGCCCACGAGCGTGCCGCCGGCGAGGATATTGCGCTGCACGCCCGCAACGAGCACATGAAGGCTCTCGCGAATTCAACCAGCGCAGGCTACACGGTCGAGGAAGCGCAGGCACTGCTGAGCAAGGAGCAGTGGAACGAGCTCGATTCGACGATCGCCATTGCGGCCGGGCCGTTCCAGATGGGCACTAACTACGAGCGCGCCGACCCGCAGGACCACCCGCTACACACGGTGCGCCTGCCCGACTATCGGATCGACAAGTACCTCGTTACCAATGCGCAGTACGCCCGCTTCGTGGCCGAAACCGGACACCGTCCGCCTTCGACATGGAAGAACGCGCGCATTCCCGACGGCCAGTTGCTGTACCCGGTCACCCTGGTCAACTGGTTCGACGCCAAGGCCTATGCCACCTGGGCCGGCCGGCGCCTGCCGACCGAGGCGGAATGGGAAAAAGCCGCGCGTGGCTCCGACGCCCGCCGCTGGCCGTGGGGCAACACCATGGACCCGAAGCGCTTGAACACCTACTACAATATGGGCTCAGCGACGAATGTCGACACCTATAAAAGCGGCGTCAGTCCGTACGGGGTATTCGACATGGCGGGCAACGTCAGCGAGTGGGTGGAAGATGACTTTCTCCCATATGCAGGCACTGATGCACCCGCCGACATCTTCCAGGGAAAGGTTGCGCAGGTCGTCACTGCGGAAGATCGGGCGATGAAACTTTCCGAGCAAATTGCCGTCAACCAGCATTACAAGGTGCTGCGCGGCGGCTCGTGGAAAAGCGATCCATTTTCCACTGCGAGCTACCACCGCAGTTACGACTGGCCGAACTACGCCTCCGATTTCTTCGGCTTTCGCTGCGCCACGGATGCCGCTGGACCCATTGCGAGAACCCAATGAGGCGCGCGCTTTGCCTCGGTGCACCGACCCTTCTCGCCTGGCTGCTCGCAAGTCCCGCGCTGGCGTCGGTCAACAGCTACCGATTCTTGCACGTGACGATCGATACCCCCTGGCATATCTTCCTGTTCTTGCTCATGGGCATCTTCGCGCCATTCATCCTGATGGTCGTTCTCATGTGGCGCAACTCCCTGCGCAAGCGGGCACAGCCGGAAGCGCAGCCGGACGTACCCGACTCCAGCAAGCCTCCGCAATCCTAGTGCGCTGATGCCCCCGCCGTACCTCGCCTCGGGCGCCGTGCGCCTGCTGCTTTTCAAGCGATCTCTGACTGCCCTCCTCCTGTGCGCCGCAGCTGCCTGCATATCGCCGGCGTTTGGCCAGGAATCGCAGCCGCCTGTCAGCAATGGGGCCCAGATCCTGCAGTCGTTCGAACGTGCCAACCCGGCGACACCGCCGCCGGATGCCACCGACCGGACGCGGCGCTGGGTTATGTTCGGACTGGGTGCACCGTTGCTGATCCTGCTATTGATCACCGGCTCGCTGGGCATCGCCATGGGCGTTTATGGCAAACCGGTCTACCTTGCGCACATGGTATGCGCCGGCTTGAGCGTGACCCTGGCGATCGTTCACGCGATCGTCGGTCTCGTCTGGTTTCGTCCGTTTTGAACCCCGTTATTCCCAGCCGTAGGCTCGCGCCCGCGGCTGGCCGGGTCCTTGCCGCCCTGTATTTTTTCAGCGGCGCAACCGGGCTGGGGTACGAAGTGCTTTGGGCGCGGATGCTCTCGGCGCAGTTCGGCGTAAGCATCTTTGGCGTCGCCGCCACGGTTACCGCTTTTTTGCTGGGCCTGGGCATCGGCTCAATGCTCGCCGCGGGAGGACCCCGCATAGCGTCGGCGGCGCGCGCGCTGCAAATCTTCGCACTGCTGGAACTGACCATCGCGCTCTATGCACTTGCCTTGCCGGCAATTGTCGCCGCGGGCGCACCGGTGCTCGAAACCCTCGCAGCGCAACTTAATTGGTGGCAGTGGTTCGGCGTTCAGGCAGCGGTCGCACTGATCCTGCTGGCGCTTCCTGCGGCAGCAATGGGTGCCAGCTTTCCCATGGTGCTGGGCGCCTTTGCCTGGACGCCACAGCTTCTGGGACAGGTCTATGGAATCAACTGTCTCGGCGCGGCCGCCGGTGCGTTGCTTAGCCTAGCCTTGCTGGCCGAACTCGGCTGGTCCTATGCACTTGACGCGATCGCCGCGTGCGGCGTGCTCATCGCAAGCGCAGCCGGGCTGCTCAGTTGCGGGGCATCCTGGCAATCGGCGGAAACTCCGGCGCCAGCTTCCCGCGAACAGCCGGCGCGCCTGCCGCAGCGCTTGCTACTGGCCTACGCCGCGGTCGGTGCCTGCGCGCTGATGTTGGAGATCGCCTGGACGCGCCTGTATGGCATGGTGATGCTGCGGACGGAGTATGTACTGGCGATCATCCTGGCCGTGTACCTGTTCGGGACCGCGCTCGGCAGCCTGCTGGCGGCGCGCGCGCAGCACGGACGCTGGCTCCGCACGGCCGTGCCACTGGTCGCCTGCGGCTGGACACTGCTGGGGCTTTGGATCCTGCCAACGTTTTCCGTGTGGGTGCAGGAGCAGCGCTTCGCCTCGCTGCCCTCGGCACTGGTTTGCCAGGCGCTTGCCTTGGGTCTGTGCACGCTACCGACGACGGCCGCGTTGGGCGCGTGGCTACCCATGCTGGCGCATCGAATCGATGCGGGGGCCGCGCGTCGGTCCCATGGCGTGTGGCTGTATGGCGCAAACTGCATCGGCGCAGCCGCCGGCGCGGGCTTCACCGTATTGATAGCGATCCCGCAATTGGGAACAACGGCAAGCATTGCGCTGGCCGCCGTGCTGTTGCTGGTCCTTGGGCTCGCACTGGGCACGCCGCGCGCGCTGCTCGCGGCCCTTCCTTTGGCAATCGCCGTGGCCTGGTCGCTGCGCGAATTTCCGACGCCACGCCAAATGCTCCCACCTTCGGCGCCGCCTACGGAGCAGCTGTACCGCTACGAAGATGCCCTTTCCCTGAACCACGTCACCCAGGCAGGCGATGGCCAACGCACGCTGCTCACGGACCTGCGGCATATGGACGCATCTTCCGACCCGGCCGCGGTGCAGATTCAGGCCGACCAGGCCAGGCTACCCCTGCTCCTGCACCGTGGGCCGCGGAGCGTCCTGTTCCTGGGCCTAGGAACCGGGATTTCGGCCAGTGGTTCGCTTGCATATCCGGATCTGGAGCGCACCGCCGTCGAATTGTCGCCAGGCGCGATTTGGGCGGCCCGAACTTGGTTTGCGCCGGTCAATCACGACATCGTTCGGACCATGCGCATCGAACATGACGATGCGCGCCACTACTTGGCGGCGCACCGCGGGAAATTCGATGTAATCGTGGGCGACCTGTTCCATCCCGACCTTGCCGGGATGAGCAATCTGCTGTCGATCGAACAATTTCAGCGGGCGCGCGAGCACCTGCGTCCCGACGGGATATTCGCGCAATGGATTGCGCTCAATCAATTCGATATCGAATCCCTGCACACGGTGCTGCGCAGTTTCCAGCGCGTCTTCCCCGATGCCCAGATCTTCCTCGACGGCATGCACCTGGCGATGATTGGCTCCCCCGCACCGCTGGCCGACGGCGCAGCGCTATCGGCAAATCTGGCAGGCCGGACCTCGGACCAGGCGGACGCAGCAACCGGCGCCGAAGGAGCGGCGACCTGGCTCGGACGTTACTGGGGGCGGATCGGCGCGGGCATCGGGCCCGTGCAAAGTGAAAGCCGCCCCGTGATCGAGTATCGTCTGCCGCGCCTGAGGTACCTGGAGCAGATGCCGCTAGCCGACGTTCTGCTCGACTTGCTGCGTCGGCGCCCCGACCTGGAGACGGCTCGCACTCAGTTGGGGATCGTGCCGGGCCAGCAGCAGGCCTCGTTCGCCAGCGCATATGTCGCCAGTGAGCTTGCGGTGCAATCGTGGGTGGCCTCTTTTTCCGGCGACACCACACGCGCAGGCGAGCTCACCCGCCTGGCCTTCGAAACGAACCCGCGTGACCGTTGGGTTGCCAGTGCCTTGGCCGATGAACTGTTCGATACCGCAGCGCAAAACCATGCGCTCGAGGATCGCGCGACGCTCGATCGCATACTGCGCATTTACCCCGACCAGGTCGAGGCCCTGCGCGCCCTCTGGCACCTGGAGCGCGCCTCCGGGCGCGCGGACGCATCGCGTGTCTTGGCACGATTGCGCGGCGTGGCGCCATTGGATCGTGAGGTGCTTGCGGCAGGCGGCGACGCCCCGCAGGAGAATCGGAATGGGAATTGATCAATGATCTCGTTGTGGGTACACCGAGAGGCACCGAGAAAGTCGCCCCGGCCATGCACCGCCAACGACAAAAGACCGTATGCCGGTAGCCCCCTTGGCACTTGTTGGGGCGCGATTGGGGTACGCTACTCACGATGTCCTCCACCGCCCAGACTCGCCTACGTGACATCCCGGTGCGGGTTGTCGGGTCTCCTGCGCCGTCTGCGCTGGGGCCACAGGAGGCCGTTTATCACCGGCGCCGGCGCGTGGTTCAACTACTTGCGCTCGTGCTGATCGTGCTGGTCCCTACGAGCGGACTGTTCCGCATTGATCCGATTGCCGGCGCCGTGGTAGTGCTCGACCGCCAGATCTGGTTTGCGGATTTCTTTCTGGTCTTCGGTCTGTGGATCTTTCTTGCAACGATGATGGTGTTTCTGTATTCCGTTGCGGGAACCGTTTTTTGCGGATGGGTGTGCCCGCAAAACTCTGTCGCCGAGTGGGCCAATTTCATGACCCGCAAATTCTTGGGCAAACGTGCGGAAGTGAGCCTGGACGGCGCGGCAATACGCGTTACGGCCTCCAAGGATCACTTGCTCAATTGGCTGGTGCTTGCGCTCAGTTTTATCGGCGCCTCGATGATGGTCGCCCTGGTTCCGATGCTGTACTTTTACCCGGTGTCCGCGGTTTGGTCATTCGTCTCGCTGCGGCCGAATCCGGCGCTCGCCGGATCCTTGTATTGGATCTACACGGTATTCGTGCTGATCGTTCTGCTCGACGTTACGGTACTGCGCCATTTCTGGTGCCGTTTCATCTGCGTGTACCGCGTCTGGCAGCACTCGTTCAAGACGCGCCAGACGCTGCATATCGCCTACGATGCAAGCCGCGCGGCCGACTGCGAGGGCTGCAACTACTGTGTCACCAAATGCTTCGTCGACCTTGACCCACGCAGCACCGACGTGTTCGACAGCTGCATCAATTGCGGCGAGTGTGTTGATGCCTGCAACCGCATGCACCATAAGAGCGGCGAACCGGGTCTCTTGCGTTTCGAGTTCGGCGCGCGCACTAGCACCAAGGCGGCCACGCGCAAGCGCAATAACGAATATTCGCTGCTGGGACGCTCCCGGTGGGCGCTGCCCTTCTCGTTCCTTGGTCTGGCAATGTTCGCTTGGGGCGTTTGGACCTACGAGCCCTACCACCTGTCGGTCGACCATGGCACGGGCGCCGCAGGACAGGCGATCACCGACTACCAGATTGCCATAGCAAACAAGCAATACCGCGAGGAAAAGGTGCGCATCCTGATCAAGGGAATCGACGCACAGAACTATCACCTCAGCGCCGATGCGCTGACGCTGGGCAAGATCCAGCGTCAATCGCTGACATTGTCCATCTCGCCGCTGATCAAGCATGGCCTTTATCCGGTCCAGGTCGAGGTACAGGCGCAAGACGGGTGGGTAGGCCACTTCGAGTTTCAGCATTTTGCAGGATGAGCGCTACGCTCACCCGGGGCGCGGCACAAGGAGGGATGGGAAATGAGCCAAGCACAGGATCAACGATCACCGGGCGGCGCCGACGGCAACAGCCGCTCGCAGCCGCGCGCACAAGGGCCGGACACGGCGCAAGCTACCGGGTTTGAACACCTCGGGCTCGAGCAAAGTCCCGTCGAGTCCCAATGGGGCCAAAATCCGGCCGATCACTTCGGTTACGCCTCGGACGCGGAGCGACTTGCCAAGCGCGGAATGGAGGACTGGGAATTGGTTGCCAAGATTCCCGCCTCGCAGCGTCGCGTGCCCTACTGGTTTATCGCCGTCGTCGTCATTGTCTTGCTGGTTGCGGTGGGGCTGGGGTTCCCCTTCTGGGGCCAGCGGCCAGGGGTCAAGGTCGAATGGTTCAATTGGGGTTTCGTCGCGGCGATCGTCTATGTAGCCATCGCCGCCACCTTCGTCTACTACATGACCAACCTGTACGGATCGGAGCGCGGCGGGCGCCTGGACAGCGACCCGGAGAACCAGGCGACCCCACCGGATGCCAACGCCAAGCGCTCGCCTACCGCGAAGTAGCTTTTTGCGCTTCGCGTGGGACCTGACCTATCGGTGGGTCCCGTCTTCGCGTCGTACCCGGGTTGCGCTATCGTTGATCGTCACCGCCACCATCGCTGCCGGTGCCTGCAGCAACAGCGAAGAGACGAGCTCCTTGGGAATGCGCCGATGGGGGCAATACGAGGTAGCGGTCGAGACGCGTCCCTCGCCGCCACGCGAGGGACACAACGAGGTCGTGGTCATCATCAGCGGCGAGCATCACCGGCCGGTCTATGACGCCTTGGTCTCGTTGCGCACGCAGGCATCTGCGCCGTGGGTACAGGCAATTGAAGATGGCCACGTTGGGGTCTACCGCAGGGCCGTAAACTTCGGACACGGCGCCAACGCTACGTTGCAAGTGCAGCTGCAACGTGGCGACGAGCAAACGGTGCTCGAATTCCCGGTGGCGATCGCAGCGCAGCCCTAAGTCGCAACCGATACCCGCGCGAACAAAATGCAAGAGGGATTGCAGCGCACATCCTCGCGGCGCAGGGGAGCGCGTCAGTCCAGGCTACCGAGGTGCGCCGGCAGATGAGAATCATTTGCATCCACGGAAATCTCGATTGACTTCGCTTAAGTTGGCAGCGCTTTTTTTTTCCGAAACCGGCATGAGCGTAGTAGGCGTGGCTATAATGTTTTAGATTTACCGCTAGGGAGGGGGAAATTTGAGTGTGGCGACAGTTTCATGTCGTCGGATTCGAACTTCCAGCCGTTAAGGCAGTGTCGGTTTCGTGTCGCACAGTGGACCGGACTACAGAATCCGGACACCAATCAACGATACGGAGTGAGCTGGTTGAGTGGAATCTTTTTTTACCACTCGGTGAGCCGCTCGTGTACGACCGGCCTGGGAAAGAGACAACGAGTCAGTTGAAAGGAGACTAGAACATGACTAAGCGTCGTGATGTATTGAAGTTCGTTCCCTTGGCAGGTGCGATTGCGGTGCTGCCGCGGGTTGCGCTTGCGGACGTCCCGGCTCTGACCGAGGACGACAAGATGGCACTTGCAATGGGTTTCAAGCTGAAGACGGCAGACGCAGATGGGAAGAAATATCCCAAGCACACGAACGAGCAGTCTTGCGCGAGTTGCCTGCATTACACTACGGTCGGCGCAGATACCGCGCGTTGCGATCTATTCAACAAGACGGTACCCAAGGGTGGCTGGTGCAGCGGTTACTCCAAGCGTCCGTAATTTGACGTCAAACGACAGCGTCAATCATCGAAGAGGGTCCCGGCAATGCCCATCGAAATCTTGGTCCCAATTGGAATTTTCGTGATCGGGATGATCATCTCCGATATCACCAGCTCCGCTGCGGTCAAGCTTGTAGAGGATCAGCAGAAGGGCAAGTGAGGCGAGTCTTTCGCGCCACGCAAGCGAAGAGGCCCGAATCGATTCGGGCCTTTTTTCTGCTACGTTTGCTTTACCGCTACGGCCTAGGAGCACCTGCAGGTGTCCGCGCAATCCAATTGCCTCACGAAGTTTCTCGTACTATCGGCGGTCTCCTTTTGCATCGGCACCCTGCACGGCATGCTCCAGGTGATGCCGCCGATACGCCGCTGGCTGGACTCCATCGGTAGTCCGTACGGCGGCCCGGGACACATGATCGACCCCCTGGCGCACGCACATATGAATCTGGTAGGCGGCGTGGTGCTACTGGCAATGGGTGTCACGTATTACCTGCTGCCGATCCTGACGCAAAAGGCGATCTACTCCGGCCGGCTCATCAGCTGGACCTTCTGGTTCACGGTAGCAGGTGCCTACGCCTTTTACGCGGCGCAGCTCGTATTCGGCATCTGGGAGGGGGTCCTGATGCATAGCGCGCCCGCGCAGATCGTCGAGGCGCATCGATACTATGGGCCGGTGGTTGCGGTCTCCAGTACCGTCATGGCGGCAGGTTTTTTCTGCTACCTGATCAACGTTGGCCTTACGCTGCGCTCGCGCGCCGGCATCGCCACGTCCCCGATTTGAGGATCGGTCCGCCGACCAGGGCCGGCAGCAGCGCGCACGAAAAAGTTACTTGCGCGAGATGAAATAGATCGCGATACCCAAGATCAGCAGCCCCAAGGTCAGCTCCAGCATTTCGCTCGCTGACCGTCGTCCAAGCCTCTTTACGCCGCTCGCACCGCGTTGCCACTAAAGCCGGAGTGGGTCACCTCGTTTCGCGCCAGAGCGCGGCGCACCAGGACGACGGCAATCACGGCAACGATGATCGTTACCACCACATCAAACACGCTGGTAAACGGCATGTGGGCGCGCACAAAGGGACCGGTATTTACGGAACCGGCGATCCAGGTGAACCGTTCCAACCAGGTGCCGATGATGATGATGATCGCGATCCGGAAAATCGAGACTGGGCTGTGACGGAAATACGTGAAAACCAGGAAGACGAAGGGAATGATGAATTTCATCGTGAAGAAGCTCCACCACAGCACCGAGTAGTCCCCCGTCACCATGTTCTCGATACGGTTGCGCTCCTCCGGCAGGTTGCCGTACCAGATGGTCAGGTACTGGGCGAAGAACAGGTACGTCCACAGTATGGTGAAACCCAGCATCATCTGGGCGATGTAATTAAAGACGGTATCCGGCAAGGGCTTGCGCAGTCGCTTGCCCCGGTCCAGCACGAAGCACATCACGACCATCATCGAAAGCAACATGCCGAAGTTGCTGACAAAGTGGTACATGCCGTAGACCGAGCTCTCCCAGGATGCAAGCATCGTCATTTCGAAGTCCCAGGCGACCATCGTGCCGTAGATGACGTGCATCACCGGTATAAAATATGCCGTCGTCGTGAAACGCTTCCAGTCCGCCTCGGAACGCTCGCTCAGTGCCTGCAGGGTGATGAAGCGCCGCCACAGCCAACCCACCACCAGCAAGCCGATGATTTCCCGGGCCGCCAGGAATGCCGGGTTATGCCAGCCATTGAGCGGGTGTTCCTCCTCCGCCGGCAGCGGGTTTCCCAGCCACGGGAAAACGTGGTGACGCGCGAGCAGCAGGATCAGGAGCAGCACGAACGCAAGCGGGAATAGGCCGAAAAGCGAAATCGCGATGTTGCGCACCAGGTAGCGCCATTTGGCACTGGCCAGGTGCAGGATCGCGGCCAGCGTCACTCCGCCGATCGTAAGATGCAGCACGATAAGGAAATCGGCAGTCAACACCGACCAGCTGGCAAAGGGGATCAGGGATGCGAGGTTCATTTGGACGCGCTCTTGGCCGGTGCGCTCGCCGCGGCTTTACCCAGCACGTTGCGCACGTAGTTGACAACATGCCAGCGTTCGGTCGGCGACAGGTCATTGCCATAGATCGGCATCACCGCTCCGCCGAACGTGATGTAGCCGAAGATCATCCCATCGGAGATGGCCTGCACCGACGGGCTGGTCAGATCGAACGGACGCAGCACGAGCTTCTCGCCCACGAGGCCGTCACCGGTCCCGGATGTGCCGTGACAGGCGGTGCAATAGATCGTAAAGAGCTGCTTGCCCTTGCCGATCGATTCGGGCGTGGCCGGAATCGGGTTGCTCAGCTTATCGGCCCCGTCACGATCGGCAACATGGACCGTGGCCGTATCCGGCACGGGAACCGAGCGCTTGGGAAACGGCAAGGGGTCCGCCTGCGGCTTGATGGCGATGGAGTCGGTCATGTCGCGCGACCAGGGCCAGGCCATCGCGGTAAGCGGCAGACTCGCCAGCAGCAAAACGAGGGCAGCGCTGCGCAGCCGGTTCGGCCGCCGATGGCGCGGCTCGATCGGCAGCGCCAAGCTCGAATTGCCGTCGGGGCTCATTGCACGACCTCTTCCTGCATCGAAAGCACCTTGTGGCTTTCGAAGATCTTGCGGACCTCGGCAATGCAATGTGCATTGGCCCTGACCATCACCCCCACCTGGTCCTCCGAAACGGCCACGCTATACAGATCCTTCTTCACCAGGTGCGGCAATCCGGCGCTGATCAGGAAGCCGAGCACCGTTATGTACACGCCACCCAGGATGAGCATCTCGTAGGTAAGAACGAAGTCGGGCGGAAACGGGATGATCGGCTTGCCCCCTTTTAGCTGTGAGAAGAAATTTCCTTGCGAGGTGGCGATTCCCAAGAATCCGAGACTGCCGCCGAGAATGGCGCCGATCAGGGTGTAATTGCGCACCGGGATCGAGCGCACGCCCAGAACGTCCTCGACGTCGGGATGCTCGATCGGCGACTTGATCGTCACATCGTCCCAGTTCAGTTGCGGCAGGTTGGCCTCGCGCAACTCGCGAAGCGCCGCCGAGGCCTGATCGAAATCCTTGAACAGCCCGAGTACGCGCTTGATGGTCATGCTTCCCTCACAGGGATTTGGGCAAGCTTGCGGTGATACACCATTTCCTTGACCTCATACATCGAAACGCTCGGCACTAGCTTGCAAAACAGCATGAAGAGCATGCCGAACCAGCCGAAGCTGCCGAAGACGATCCCCCACTGGATCAAGGACGGGAAGAACGTGTGATCCCAGGTCCACGGGTAGTAGCCGTGCGAGAACGTCGGCGTGACGAT